>Ga0193958_1000002_pt1 | contig 329487 bp, 283 predicted proteins | sample FB_1_MG_FD_140320 | JGI IMG/M metagenome (GOLD analysis project Ga0193958, IMG submission 140320) | Microbial mat bacterial communities from the Broadkill River, Lewes, Delaware, United States - FB_1_MG | ecosystem: Environmental > Aquatic > Freshwater > River > Microbial mats | place: USA... | reverse complement strand
GTGGGAGCTTGCTGGGATAACGCAGTGGTTGAACGTTTCTTTGGCAGTTTAAAAAATGAATGGCTATTAAAGGTCTATCATTTAACACGACAAACCATGAAGCAGGATGTTGAGGAGTATATCCGTTATTGACCAGAACACTCCATTTTTTCGACGCTTCCTGAATAGCCAGATAAACCACTTTCTTTGCCAAATCATCATTTGGAAAGAGCTTCCTATTCTTGGTGGGTTTTCTAATCACGCTGTTCAATGATTCTATCGCATTGGTTGTATAAATCGCTTTGCGGATATCTTTAGGATAAAGAAATAGCGTGTTCAGGTTTGCCCAGTGGTTGCGCCATGAACGGCTAATCAATGGATACTTCTCATCCCGCTTTTCCGCAAACGCTTCTAGCGCTAGCAGGGCTTCCTCTTCGGTTGCTGACTGGTAAATTTGCTTTAAATCAGCCTTGACTTCACGTTAGTCTTTCCAAGGCACAAACTTAAGCGAGTTTCGCACCATATGGACAACACAAAGCTGTATTTGAGTCTTTGGAAAGACGGTATTAATAGCTTCCGGAAAGCCTTTCAGGCCATCAACACACGCAATTAAGATATCATCGACCCCACAGTTATTCAGCCCCATCAAGACGCCTAGCCAGAACTTAGCCCCTTCCGTTTCGGTAATCCACAGCCCAAGCAACTCTTTGTGTCCTTCCATGTTGACGCCTAATGCAAGGTAGAGTGCTTTGTTGATGACTTGTTTATCTTGGCGGATTTTTAAAACAATGCAGTCCAAATAAACAATCGGGTAAACCGTATCCAGCGGCCGTGACCGCCACTCAGTAATTAGCCCTAAAACACTTTCTGTGACTCTGGAAATCAACGTAGGTGAGATATTCGTATCGTAGAATTCGCTGAGCGTGTCTACGATCCCTCGCGTTGCTTAATTATTTGAGGTTCAAACTCACTCTGACGGTCACGGGACGTATTAATTTCTAACACCCCATCATCGCTCTGAACGGTTTTTTTCGTGTAGCCGTTGCGGCTATTACTACTCACCTTGGACTCATGACGCTCATAGCCGAGGTGGTCATCCAGCTCGGCATCAAGCGCCTTTTCATAGAATGATTGCCGCTGCAACTTGGTTAATGCGGCAATATCTTCTTCCGAGTTGAGACCTTGAGCGGCCTCTTTAGCCAGGGCTTTTAATTGTTTCTTATTCATATGATCTACTCTAACAGGTTAGGATTAGGCAGATACACAGTTCAATTTACAGCCTCCGCTGAGTAATCCGCACACTCAGTAACATCTCACGACTAGTTAACACTGGGCAGCTCTCTTGGGCTGCCCTTCTTTATTGCGCTGCCCCCTTATCTGAAACCAAATGACAACACGCCTCCCAAGGCCATACTCTTCCTAGCCTCAACTCTAAAAATAATATGAAGGGAAGGAAAACGTGTACAAACCAAATAGCGAACAGCAGTCACGTATCGAAGCGATGTCTCAGTGGGTCAATCAAAATATCCCCGTCATTTGGGAATTCGAACAGCAACTTGTTGATAACTCACCGCTCTGGTTCTCCCCTAATATTGCAGATGATCCGATTCAACAAAGCCATTACCAGAGCACCCTCACTCAGCTCTCGCAGGATTTTGATGAGCAAGCCTTGATCTTGCACCTAGCTGACTATTACTTATTCCCAGCAGAAAACCCGCCTCAAGCTCGCAACGCAGAAAAACCGCTCCAACATGCCACCACCAAATGCTTTCAAGCCTGCCTAACGCATTACTTTGCCCAACTTGAAACGTTTGATAGCTATACAACTGAAGCGGTAATGAAACGCATTCAATACATATTGCAGCACCCCGAAGACGATAAAGAGTCCGACACGTACAGCATGTGGGGCAAAGATGGCTATTTTGAGCCAGACATCAGTGCCCTCTGTGAACTGGCTACTCAAAAAATTAATTTGCTAGAATCAGAAGCCGAATGGCAGGCGCTGTGTAAAGGCGATTGGAAAGTGGATTTAGTCGAAGATGGCGAAGTCTGGTCCAATAGCTATGAAGAGAATCAGTACCAGTTAACCGACTTACTCTGGAAAGGTATTGCTGATCACCTGCGGGCCAATCAGTTTAGTTGTGATGACTTCGGCACCTTAATAATGTCCATGCCTTGGTTATTCCCTGCCGGTCATTTAGGTAAGTCTGTCGATGATGACGGCAGCGAGAGTGAGCCGCAGTCTAATCTGCTGAGCTGCCTGCAATGGGGTTACACACCGACGGCTATTTCTCCTGCTGATATGCAGCTGTTTACCACGCTTCAGGAGTACACCAAAACGCTGGCCACTGAGATTGTGAATGATCACTCAGAAGCTAATGCCAGCTTACAAGCTAAGATTTTGGAAACCATGGAGTACGTGGTTCCAGATGATAAAAACGCCTTAGTCAATGCCTGCACCAATGTCGAGAAGCAAGGCCTAAAAGCCAAGCAAGTTCACGATGAATACGGGGATAAACGAGGCCTACGTTACCTCATGCGTACCCCTAAAATTGAGAGCGAGCAGGATGAAGCCGCGCTGGTAGCTGCCCTGAAACACTTTCACAAAGATACTTTATGGATGGCCTTCCCGCATTGCAGTGGCGCACGTAAAGCCGTGTTAATGGCCTTGGGTGCAGAGTGCTTGATTCCCCTGCATGAAACCGTGTCCGGCATGGTCAGCGCTGAGCCATACGGCAATCACTTTACCGCAGATAATTTCTACAATAGTGAAGAGGTTGAAGGGCAAATTATCGATCAGCAAGCACTAGGTCGTGCGCTTCATGATGTGCCGGTTCCGATAATCAAACGCTATCTGAAAGAGCTTAAAGCAAGTCAGTTAGGCTATACCGACATTGCCAAATTCGTCGAAGCGTATCTGGGTTTAAATCAGGCCGCGATTGAGAAATCGCTGGTCCGACATATGCAGTCGTCACTCAAAGCCTATGGCTTATTACCGATTGAGTCCGAGCAGGATGCCCAGCAGCGCTATATTGCACTGAAGAAGGCCTGGAAAGAAGCCAGTCAGTATGGCGCAGAGCGACAGGCGAACACCCGCGCAGCCGCTGAAATTGGATTGCATCACCTTGCCATTCGCGCAGGCTATCCTGATCCAATTCGCATGGAATGGGATTTAGAGGCCGTGATTAGTGAAGGTGCTAAAGAGCTGTTTACCACGCGTACCATCGAGCAGTGGGAAGTCAAACTCGGCCTGGAAGGCCTTAAACCCGTATTGAATGTTAGCAAGCAAGGCAAAGCTTTAAAAAGTACGCCCGCCGGTTTGCGCAAAACCGACGAGTATAAAGAATACAAAGCCGTGATGGAGAAGCTGAAAGAGCAAGCCCGTCGCTTCCGCTTATCATTAGAAAATATGATGATTGGTGCTGAGCCATTAAGCCGACCGGACCTTGAGAAGCTCACCAGGATTCCGGCGATGCAATACCTGCTAGCCAACCTGATTGGCATTAATAGCAACAACGAATGCGGCCTAATCAATCATGAGTCAATGACGCTGGTGGATGGCGATAAGCAGCACCCGATCGGCGATGCCATGCGCATTGCACATGTGCATGACCTATTCACACACAACGTACTATCACACTGGCAACAACAAGTAGTGCAGCAGCAAATCGTTCAGCCATTCAAACAGGTGTTTCGTGAGTTATACATTCTGACGCCGGCTGAAAGAGAGTCTGCAACGTATACCAATCGCTTTACGCAGCGCACGGTGGATACCGCGATTGCTTATCGTTTGTTACAGACGCGCGGTTGGAGCATGTACGAGCAGTCGGTCACTAAGCAGCAGCCGAACGGAAAAATTGGCGTCAACTGGTCGTTTCCAGAAGTGCATCATTTCTTTACGGAAGACTCAATGACGGTCAGCGACACGATTCAGTTTAATCAGCACCAAAGTCCTTATGGCTATGATGACGCCATGAACCTAGCGGATGTGCCGGCTATTTTCTTTTCAGAATGCCTGCGCGATGCAGACTTGGTGGTGTCGGTTGCCTTCCCGCGCAATCAAACCAAAAAGGATGGTTTCTGGTCGTATGAGGTTCAGCAGCATCGTATTTCTGTGGCCAAACACATTGCCGAGAACTTAGGGATTAAAGACCTGCGTTTTGATGACAAGTCGGTGTATGTCACCGGTCAGTGGAATGAGTACCGCATTCACTTAGGCAATGCGAATACTTATTTGGATAAAAAACACCTGTGTATCGGCCCGGATAACGATAAGGGTAAGAACAAGAAAGTCTATTTGCCATTTGCTGACTCCGATAGTGCAATGTCCGAGATCGTCGCCAAGATCATCTTATTGCGAAATGATTCGAAAATAAAAGATGCCACCATTCTGGAGCAGATTCGCCCTCAGACAGCCGAGGCTTAAGCGATGTTTCGTTTCAATGTGAAAGTCTCCAGCATGATGTTTGGCGCGGATGAATCGGGAATTGAGCCGATTCATTTTTACAGCCATGTTGAAACATTGACGGTGCGGGCACTTATCGCTCGCACTGTTGAGCAACAAATACAAGCATTGCTGGGGGATGGGACAGACTCCCCTGAGAGCATCGAAAAAGCCCAGCAGGCACTGACTAAACAGTACTTATCGGTACAGGATATTGAGGCGATGTCTCAGCAAGGTAGCATTCGTATTCCGGATAGTGATGAGGCGACTACTGAAGCCAAACCAATCAATCCAGAGGAGGAAATTCGCTATGCCTGTGAGGCATTTCGGCAACGGCGCTTCTTTATTTCAGTGAATGGCGAGCAACCTTTGGAACTGGATGAAATGGTGACCTTGACTGAAAATAGTACGGTATTGTTTGTACGTTTGATGCCTTTAGTGGGTGGATAACGCGTGCTGATTTCCATTGTGCCGTCTCAGCAATAGAGTCGGCACACGCTTTCTAACAAATAGCGCTTAACTCAATTGGTCATAGAGCGGCTTATAGCTTAGTATTAACGAATAACATTAAGCCAATAAGAATCCATTCAATGACCAGCAGACAAAAAATAAGTTACAAATTTACAAAGTGCTTATCTTTTCCAATTTTATTGAGCCTCAGTCTGGTTGCCTGTGACTCGGGCAGCTCCTCAGATAAGACAGCCACTGACTCAGCTGTATTAAGCGGTAAAATCTCCGGAGTGACGCTAGAGGGCTTGAGTTACCAAACCGCATCACAGTCCGGCAAAACAAGTGCAGACAGCACATTCAGCTATAAAGAAGGCGAGCTGGTTAGCTTCTTTATTGGTGACATATCACTGGGGCAATCTGCTGCCGCTGCGGAAATCAGCCTGTTTGATATGATGGGAATTACCGAGCCCGAGACCATTACTCAGGGCGTACAAACAAAACTGCGGGCTACTGCTTATCAGTCTAATCGAAGCCCAAAAACCTTCCCGTTTGAACGCATGAGTAACCTCATCGTATTTTTAACGGCAATTGATGAAGACGGTATTTTTTCAAATGGCGTCACGGTTCCCGCACAGTTGGAGACCGTTGCTCAGGGTAAAAACGTCGATATTATTGGCAAACAGATCGTTGCCTTTGAAAGCCAGCTGGAAGACAGCAAGCTCTTGGGCGAGGGAGTTGCTGAAGGTCTCTGGTCAAGCAAACCAACCATTGTGCTTCCCGGCGTTGCGCTAGATGCATTTTACGACAGCATTGGCATGACCCCAGAGATCTACACCACATCGAAGCGACTCATCGATACCAACAGTGATGGCATTTACGATGGTAATGACGATTTAGCCTTTAATTACACCTTTGACGATGCTGGAAACGTAACTAGCGAACATAAACAAATCATCGGCTCTGAAGCGGACGTCGAGTTTACCCGCTACACGTACGATGCCAATGGCAAGCTCACCGGCACCTATATCGACTTCGGTGATGATGGCACGATGGACCGTCAACAAGAGTGGGCGTATGACGTCAAAGGCCATGAAACACTCAACCAAACTGACCTAAATGGCGATGGTATTTTTGAATATCGCACCACTCATGAAATCAACTATCATCCCGATGACAGCCTCGCTTATTACAAAGAAGTCACTGAGCGCTACTCCGATAATACCGGTGTCTTAGAGTCGTCTGAGACAACGATTAAGCAATATGATACCGAAGGAAGAGGCAACTATTACGAGCAGTCATATCACATACCTGCGGAAAATATCTTTGAGGGCCAAAGCGAACGCTATACCCATGACTCAGCAGGCAACGTAACCAAAGTTGAAGAAGATAAAAACCTGGATGGTGTAATCGACGTCATTCATCGTTATGAGTTTGACGAAAATAATAAGCAAACATTGGCAGAGTCCGATTTCAACGCTGATGGCACGCCAGACAGCGTCGTGGTTACCATAACTGATGCGGCCAGCAACCAAGTCACCATCAGCTATGACAACTTTGCCGGCGACGTTCCCGAGCAAGCCGATGGCATTATTGACTCAGTGGCGGTGCTAGACTACGACAGCCACGATAACAAAATAAGAAGCCGCCTTGACCACAATAATGACGGTAGCTACGAACAAGAAACCACTTGGGATATCACCTACGACGCTGAAGGGCGAATACTCAGTAACAAGCAGGTAAGCACGACCTCGCCGGAAGAAAACTACCTCACCACTTACACCTACGATTCGGCAGGCAGAATGCTCACGCATCAGCGAGTTGGCGACTCCGAACAGGTTCGAAACTACCTGTATACCTATACTTATGATGGGGAAGGGAATGAGACGACTTACTCAGCAGCCTTTGATGACTCTAGCATTTCAGTAGTTTTTCATGATGAGTTTGGCGGGCAAACGATTACTGAATATGACTCAGAGGGTGTGGCTACCTACACCAGTTCGACCTTATTTGATGAGCGAGGTAACTATCTCGGAAGCGCTTATATTGAAGGTAATAGCGGCATCGCACAGAACAAAACAAAAATGACGTACAACGACAATGACCAACTCACCAGCGAACACCACTTTAATGGTGGCGAGGAATATTTATCTAAAGAATACAGCTATGACGAGCAGGGTGAACTGTCCTCAACAATGACCACCAATTATATGTACCCACCAGAAAGTAGCAGTCGTTATAGTAGTGAGACTTACGAATACGTCGATATTCAATCATGGAAGGCGCTGTTCACTCGCTTCTACAGAGAGCGGGATAAGTAAGCCCATCGGGGCAGCTCTTTTGGGCTGCCTTTTTTATGCAATCACCCAAACCGCTCAAGTATCTCAGACAAATTCAAAACCTCGCCAAACTCCAAATCCCGCATATCCGCAAACCGACTCAGGTTACTACTTGACTGGCTAATCAACGGCCAAGGTGGTGGTGGCGCACTCCACCCCTGCTCGGTTTTCATATGCCTACGATCTGACAAAAACGACTCAACAAATTCACCCACCGGGATCACCCGAAACATCGGTATCAAATCTTCAGGAAGCAAGCCCTCATCAATAAACGACCAAGCAAAGTACTGCTCAAACGGAGTTGAAAAAGGCAGCGAACTATTAAAGTCGAGAATATTCCCAGCGTGCAGCATCACCACATGGTAGTCCCAGCAAACCAAGTGCCCTTTACCTTCTCCACCCTGCTGGCAGAGCATGGCAAAGTACTCACCATAGCCTGAAATAAATAACACTTGCCCGTCTGCATACTGCGGGTTCTGACACAACTGCCAGATATTTTCCTCGCAATAGTACGGCTGATAATGAAGCCCAGCGGTTGTCTTAGTCATCAGTTAGGTCTCCGGTTATTGGGCAAATCCCATGGAATTCTATTTATAAACAGAAGCCATAAAAACACAAAATCACGTTTACAGTACCTTTACGCTGCCCTTACCCAAACTAACATTTACCTGTTACATAATTCTCCCATCGACGAACAACACGTCACAACTTAGAAAACAAACAGGAATTAAAAAATGAAAAAGGCAATCTTAGTAACATTATTAGCAAGCACTTTAGGTTTAGGCGCAGCGGCAGTTCATGCAAACGATGCATCGGATACTCGCGACGGTAAAGGCTACTCTAAGCACCACGATGGCAAAGGCAAGCATGCGGGTAAGCGCGGCGGTCGTCACGGTGGCGGACACATGATGAAGCGCATGGCTAAAAAGCTGAATCTAACTGAAGATCAACAAGCGCAGATCAAATCATTCCGCGAAGCACAAAGAACGCAACACCAAACACTGCGTGAGCAAATGAAAGAGCTACGCACTGAAACACAAGCTTTGGATACTAGCAGCGCTGACTACCAGAACCAAGTCGCCGCACTGGCTGACAAGAAAGCAAATCTGGACCGTGCTGCATTTATCCAGCGTAACGAAGCGCGTCAGCAGTTTGAATCAGTATTGACCGCTGAGCAACGTGCGACACTGAAAGAAATGCAGGAAAAGCGTAAGAACCGTGGCGGCAAGCGCGGTGGTAAGCACAACGCGGAATAACGTTTAAGTAGTAACAGGATCTCTCCTCCTGGATAGTTTTGGGCAGCTCTTTTGAGCTGCCTTTTTTTATTAGCGCGATGCCTTAGTCAGCCTGCCCGCTAGCTGATCAAGCCGCTGACAACCCAATTGCGTCATATTGTTTTTCAAGTCATTGCGCAGAATCTCAATAGCATGGTCACCACCGGCTTCGCCCAATGCCGCAACGCCATACATAAACGGACGCCCCAGCAGGACAAAGTCCGCGCCTAACGCGATGGCACGAATTACATCTAATCCTGTGCGCACGCCGCTATCAAACAGCACCTTGATATCATCACCAACTGCCGCTTTGATTTCAGGCAGCACATCTAAAGAAGCCGGCACGCCATCACATTGACGTCCGCCATGGTTCGATACAATTACCCCATCCAAGCCCATCGCCGCCGCTTGCTTAGCCTGCTCCACATCCAGAATGCCTTTTAGCAGAATCGGGCCATCCCATTCTTCACGAACAGCTTTTAGATAATCCCAATCCAGCGAGCCACCTAATGCTTTTCCCATATAGGCGGTCATGTTTTGCATGTCTTTCCCGTCGATGTACTTTTCTAATCCACGAAACGCGGGCTGACCATATCGCAACGTTTCCAACGTCCAATGTGGGCGCATTGCGGCATGAAAAATAGTCCGTAAGCCTGTTTTAGGTGGCACCGTTACACCAGCCCGCGTTTGGCGCTCGCGGCAGCTACCAGTAGGTACATCGGCGGTGACCATTAAGGTAGTAAAGCCGGAAGCTTTGGCGCGCTTTAATAAATCCTGACGCAGCTCGGGCAAGCGCGGCGGGTAGAGTTGAAACCAGCCCATGCCATTAGTTAATGGCCCGATGGTTTCAGGCGCTTCGGTCGCAACGGTACTTAAGCCATAGGGAATGCGGTGTTTAGCCGCGGCCTTAGCCAGAATTTTCTCCGCACCCGGCCACATTAAGCCTGTCAGGCCAACCGGCGCCACCCCAAAGGGCATAGCGTAATCCACACCAAATAATGAGGTACTGATATCAGGTTCAAATACGCCCTGCATAAACTGCGGGGTTAAGATGACATTGGAAAAAGCCGCACGATTACGAGGCACGCAATCCTCTAAACCAGTCCCGCTATCTAAGTACTCCCAGGCAAAATGGGGAATGCGGCGCTTGGCTTTACGCGCCAGATCGGAAATCGCAGGGTATTTGTTGTGAAGATTCTGACTCATAAATGTTGCTGCTCCTGATTGATATCGGCAAGACAGAGGATCATCCTAAGACAAGCTATTCAGCTGTCACAAGCGGTTCTTTACAATAGCATTGCATCATTCACTCAAACAGTAAGCGATGCAACTGTCTCGCCCCTACCGTTCATTCCTTTGATTACTTTTGTCCCACCAAAAGATACCTCCAATCCTGACACCGCTGGTCGCTCATCGCCGCACTCCTTATAACGTCTCCATGCATCACGTTGTTCGATTTCGGAGTTAGAATGTTCACCTCACACAATAAGGCGCTTTATGTAATACTGCTGATCGCCAGCTTGTGCGGGACTGCGACGGTGCAAGCAAAGCACCAGTCATCTAGCTCAAGTGCGCAAACCGTAAAACCGAATAAGCACAACACCCCGTACCACCACAATACACGCATTAGAACGACACCTCCGGCTCACGCTCCGCGCCCCGGTGATGTACGAAATCCAGTAATTCTCAATAACCCGAATGGCGGCAGCGGCAGCATTTCGTGGTTATTATGGTTGCTACTGCCATTGCTGTTAATCAGTCGGCGCAAGTAGGTAACCAGTACCTAATAGGGGAACTTTCAGGGGCTTATGGCCCCTATTTTTTTGCTCATAATTAACTATATTTAAAGCAGCAGAATTTAGAATAAAGCCTCCTATATGCTATCGTAAAATTCAAATAATCAATAAGCCTTGTAAGGTGGTGTGCTATGCCTATTTTTATTCTCACGATTATCGTTCAAATCGCGCTGGTTGTTCACGTGATGAAAACCGGTCGCAATACGATGTGGATTTGGGCGATCGTTATGCTTCCTGCGATTGGCGCTATCGCCTATTTCTTTGTCGAAATACTGCCTTCTTTAATGCAGACGCGGACCGGCTGGCAGGCTAAGAAGGGCCTTGAAAAACTGGTTAACCCTAATCGGGACTTCAAACAAGCCAGCAATAATTTTGAAGTTGTCGATACCGTGGAAAACTCCTCACGCTTAGCGGCGGAGTATCTGGAAAAAGGTGAGTACGCCGAAGCGAAAGCACTGTACGACAAATGCCTAACCGGGCTTTATGAAAATGACCCCGATCTTTTGTATGCACGCGCTCAGGCAGAATATGGTCTGGAGCAGTATGCCGAGGCCAAGCAAACGCTGGATACGCTGATTAAAGAAAACCCACAGTACAAAAATGTGGATGCGCATTTGCTCTATGCTAAAACATTGGTCAAGCTGGGCAGCAATGACTTGGCACTCAAAGAGCTGGAGGTACTGAATGAAACTTACCCCGGCCCGGAGGCCACTTATCGCTACGCTATGCTGTTAAAAGAGTTGGGCAAACCGCAGCAAACACAGGAATTACTTGAAGGGATTATGAAAACAGCTAAACTCTCTGACAAGCATTACCGTGCTCGCTATAAATCATGGATTAATTTAGCCAAAAGCGAGCTTGATTCCGTTTGACTGTTCAGCCATTTTTGCATCAGGAGTTTCATCATGCATCTTTACATCGCGTATAAAAATTACTCGTCTTGGTCGCTGCGACCTTGGATTATGATGCAAGTTGCCGGCATTCCATTCGAAGAGACCGTATTGCCTTTTTATCACAGCGACAGCTTGGATAAGCTTGGTGAGCGCTACCAGATTCCTGCGCAAGTACCAGTGTTGGTGGTGCAGGATAATGTGATCTGGGATAGCTTGGCGATTATGGAATACTTGGCTGAGCAATATCCGGACCGTGGATTGTGGCCGGAAGAGTCCGCCCTACGTGCGCTAGCTCGCAGTGCCGCCTCAGAAATGCACAGTGGCTTTGCAACGCTGCGTGGTACTTGCCCAATGAACTGTCGTAGCCAAAAGCGACTCACTGAGGAAGCCGCTGCGACTCTAGCCGGAGACCTGAACCGCCTTGCTGAAATTTGGGAACACTTTGAGCGTGCAGAAAAGCCGGAAGGCGACTTCTTATGTGGTCAGTTCAGTATTGTGGATGCCATGTATGCGCCGGTGATGTGGCGAGTGGTTGGCTATGGTTTGGAAGTATCTCCAGCCTTTAGCAAATGGGCTGAAGCGATGCAGGCACTCCCAGAGATGCAAGACTGGCTGGATGCGGCAAAAGCAGAAAGCTGGACGATTGAGACTTACGAAGCGGCGGGCGAAACGATTTAATCCGAGACTCGCGATCAAGTCGGTTTAGCCTATCAGGGTAAACCGACTAAAAGAATATAGCGTTATCTGTTACTCAGCAATTCAGCAATTCAGCAATTCAGCAATTCAGGCTTTATGGTAACGCCAGCAATCAGTTAAATGGTCATCTACCAGCCCCACTGATTGCATATAAGCATACATAATTGTCGGGCCAACAAAAGTCATTCCACGCTTTTTAAGATCTTTGGATAGCGCCTCACTAATTGGCGTGGAGACTGGCACTTGCGCAAACTCCTCCCAATGATTCAGCTGCTGCTTGCCATCCACATACGCCCATAAGTACGCATCGAAGCTGCCACATTCCTGTTGAATCTTCAAAAAGGCAATGGCATTTTTACGCGCCGCAAACACCTTCAGTTTATTGCGCACAATGTTTGGATTTAGTAAGCGCTCTTGCAACGCTTCATCGGTCATCGCTGCCACTTTCACCGGGTCAAAGTTATGAAATGCCGCCCGATAGCCTTCCCGCTTATTGAGGATGGTTTCCCAGCTTAGGCCAGCTTGTGCACCTTCCAATATCAGCATCTCAAATAGAAACTGATCATCATGCTTAGGGATACCCCATTCCACATCATGGTACTCGGCATAACCCTCTTTTCCGGGCTTGCCACCAAAGCAACGCTTCTTGCCATCAAGGCTCGGCTCTAACATCGTGTTATCTCTTTATTTAGCGGCGCTCCAGGCACCCGCGTGAAACTGTAACTCGGCCAAACCATTTGGCATGCCATTCGCTTGGCGCACATTCCAGATATTCACAAAACCATGATCCACACCTGCAAACACTTGGTATTGATGCTTAATGCCTAAGTCATTTAAATGCTTATGAATCACCGCAGACGATTGACGCCCTAAATTCAACTCAAACTCATCCCGATCGCCAATTGAAATACGCAGCGGAATACCGGATTTTCGCAGCGTGTCTTGGTTCTGCGCGGCAAGCTGCATGGTTTCTGGCAAGGCATAATCGCTTACGAAAGCATTAGCCACTGCAGAGGAAAATTGCTGTGGATATTTCAGTGCATAATGAATCGCACCGCGCGCACCACGAGAGTGACCGTGGATGGACGTTGTTTTTGCCGTCATGCCAGCATGAAACTCACGACGTAAAAAGGCGCGTAGCTCATTACCACTATCGCTGGTCAGCAAGGTTTCATTGCGTGGCGATGACCACTGCTCTTCCTCGCGACCGTTAATGCGGCCCGTGCGTAAAGACACAATCACCATGGGCGGAATCAATCCGCGGTTGATCCAATCATTCAACTGGGACGCTGGCACACTCTGCGGGAAGCTGTGCTCCCAGCCCGTTTGACCATGTAAGAAAATCACTAGCGGATAGGTGTTTTTAGTGTGTCGCTGCCATTTAGGCGGTAGGTAAACCGAGTAATCCACCACGCCACGCGAGGGGCTAATAAAACGAGAATAGGTATAGCCACCGAGCTTTAAATCATTCACCAGCTGCCAAGTGTACACCGCTTGTTGCGTTACCCCTTTGCGACTGCGCAACAGGGAATCATCACGAATAAAACGCTGTGGGCGGCCATCCAACACTAAACTAAAGCGGTCGTATTTACCTTCATTGGAGTATTGAAAGTCGATCTGCCGACCACCGGGTAAAGTGTAGCGTGTGGCACTGACCGGCGTAAGCTCAGAAGCATTTTTCCCGCTATACACCAATAACTTACCGCCCTGCTGGCGAATGTCGAAGGTACTCTCGGAGCCTTCAAATAAGCTATAACGCCCAACCAATTCCGCAGGTACGGGTGGCCTGTCTGGCACAATGGCTTTCACCGGCTTGGGCGGCGTCACTTTTACCGGAGCCACCGGCGCTTGAGTCGGCACACTGGAGCAGCCCGCCACCGTGAGTAAAGTCATTAGTATTGTTATGTGTGCCAACCGCTTCATAGTCATTGTTATCTCGTTGTGACAAGTGTGCAGAAGCTTATCATATATTCAAATCGAATCTCAGATAATGGGCAACTCTGGCGCAGCGCGTCGGCTCAGCATTTCAGGACCGTATTCGGTAATCAGAATATTTTCCTCATGAACCATAATTTTACCGTCACCAAGGCTCATGCTGGGCTCCAGCGTGAGCACCATATTCGGCGTGATGACCGTATGGTCGCTTGCCATATTGGATGGCCATTCGGTGAGCTGCATTCCCAAACCATGTCCCATGCGACCAACACCACCTGCACCGCCACCAGCTTGCTCAATCACACTCTGCATCGCCTGATACACTTGCGCACAGGTCGCGCCCGGCTTGGCAACCGCTAAACCCGCCTCAGTCGCTTGATACAAGGTTTGATAAGCGCGCTTAGCAACATCGGAAGCATGACCAAAAGCAAAGTTACGATCAAAGTCGCAGTAGTAGCCCTCAAAAGTTGAGCCGGTATCCAACATCAATATATCGCCCGCCTCAATCGGCACTTGTGAAGGCGGCGAAATCACATCGCCATAGCCACCTTGGCCAGCACCGCCAACCAGATACGGAACATCGTCCGCGCCCTGCTGCAACATGGCAATTTTAAAGGCGCGGAATACGGAATCCAATGGCTGGCCAATTTCAAATAAACTAGCAGCTAGATCAAATGTATCCGACGCGATCTGGCAAATATGACGAATTTTAGCGACTTCGGCAGGTGACTTTTCCATGCGCAGTTCGCGAATCAGGGGCGTACAATTCATCCAGCGCATACCCGGCAATTGGGTACGTAACGATTCCAGATCATTTAATGGCATACGAACAAAGGACTCATGCCCCTTGCTTAAACCAATCACCGCTTTGCCACCCACCATTTCATTGATGGTATCGCTAAGCAGTGAAATGCCCTCATCAGCAGGTTGCGGGGATGACCAGGTGCGAATATCACGAACCCAAGTTTTGCGCATAACCACTTCGCCAATCTCAGGAATCACCGCAACCGGATAGCCACGATCAGGAATCAGCAAAAACCACGGGCGAGTTGGACTAAGCCAAAACTGGGTAAAGAAACCAGAGAAGTAACGCACCTCCGGTTCCGAGGTAAGTAGCATTAGATCCATGCCCTGTTCGCGCATTAGAAATTGTGCTTTATCCAAGCGCTGACGAAACTCATCTTTCGAGAATCCCTGCATACTACTCCCCCTTGTTGTTTTACTAGGCTTTGACTAATTTGGCATGATTATGATGTCGCCTCAAGAAATAAATACCCACCAGTACTAATGCTAAGCCAGCCATTAAACCGCTGGAGTCACGAATGCAGCTGTTAATCGCATCCCATTGGGTGCCGAAGGCATAGCCTAAGCTGCCGAATAACAGTAACCACGTGAACTCACCGGCAAGGTCATACATCAAGAAGCGGCGGAAAGGATAGTCTGTACTGCCTGCAATTAAGTTGGTTGGAACGGCTAATGGCGTGATCAAAAATCGCGTCAAATAAATGGCAACGCCGCCTCGTTTTTGAAACGCTTCCTGAGCACTTTGCCAGGATTTTGACTGTCCAAAATGGCGATTCACCCAGTTACGCGCATAATATCCCATGCCATAACTAATGCAGTCACCGATAATCACGCAGGCCAGACCAATTCCCATCGTGCTAAAACCATCCAGCAAACCTTGTCGAACAAATGCACCAGCCAGTAACACCATGAGCGTACCCGGTAGTGGAATGCCCATGCCACCTAGTAGCAACACCAATCCTAAAATGGGTGCACCATAGTTCAGCATTCCTGTTAGCAGGAGGTCGGTTGTTTCAAATTCCATGATTAGGGTTGCTCTGGGCTGGCGTCGTCAGGAGACTGATAGTTTTTAACAGCAGCCTGAATGGCGTTGCTAACAGCATCCGCATCGCCATTAAAATAGTTATTTTTCAAATGGTGCAAGCTCTCGTCTTCATTATCATCACGGGGAACCTTCAGCGCTGCAAACAGATAATCTACCGGCACTTGATAGGCCTTGGCAACATACGGAATTGTCATCCAACCATGCAATGATACCGAACTGCCAACTTCCGTTTCTATATGTCGGATATGCAAAAAGGACTTAACCGCCCGCACACCGAACACCGCAGTTAACAAAATACCAACACTGATCAGGCCAATAATAATGGTTTTTCTCATGCTATTTTTTCCATTATTCCCGCAGTCAGTAACACTGCTCGCGTCGCTGTAATCATTGCTTCAAATCGACTTAAATAATCATTCATAACAAACGCTTACGCTTGCTCTGTAATAAGCGCCAACACACGGCTGGACTCGGTTAAGCCAATCGCCTCACGAAAGGTATCACCCGACTTACTATGATACACGGCTGCCAGACCAGCGGTTGCAGATGGCGTCGCATGAACGCCCTGAGTGGTTAACCATTGCGTCGCTTCCAGTGCTTCCTCATCACTCAGCGTCACAAAAAAATCAGCCTCACGAGACAGGCAACCCAAAGCAATGTGCGAAGGTTCTTTGCAATCCAAACGTCCCATATTTGAAACCGGTCCTTCGCTAATTACCGGCTTGCCAGCTTTCACACTATCAATAATTGCAGGCGCGGCTTCCGGCTCGACCACAACGATGACCGGCTCATCTTCCCACTTACTGCGAAAATAGGCCGTTGCAGCCGCGGCAATGCCACCGACTCCGGCTTGTAAAAAGATATGGCTCGGCGCTGGGTCATCATCAAACTGAGAAACCACTTCGGCGGCAATTAGTAAATAGCCTTCCATCACCTGCGTGGGAATTTCGGTATAACCCGGCCATGAGGAATCTGATAACAGTATCCAATCCATCTGCTCAGCACGTTTCGCGGCAGCCACCATGCTTTCTTCGTAGTTATTACCTGCGCGCACCACCTCCGCATCGTAACTACGCAAACGCTCGGCGAACGACTCCGGCACCGTCTGGCTTAAATAAATGACTGCAGTCGCACCAAAGATTCGCGCACCGGCAGCGACTGACAAGCCATGGTTACCCGCACTGGCACACACATACGTACTGCCATTCAGAATTTGTTTTAACTGATCCGGCTTTACCGTTGCCAGCGAAAGGTCTGGCATGCTTTCAATTTTTTCGCTGGCCGCCAAGGCAATTACATAGGCCGCGCCAGTTGCTTTAAAGCTCCCCAAGCCCATGCGCTCACGTTCGTCTTTCAGAAATAAATCAGCCACGCCCAACTCGGCACCCAGCTCAGAAAGCTCTAACAACGGTGTCGACTGCGACATCGGGCAATGCTTGAAAATAGATAAGACTTTTTCGGCATTCGTACTCACCTGCTTATCACTCATTTCAGTCGTCGGCTTGATACCAACACCACGCAGCGGATTTTTCAGAAATTGCATACTTTATCCTTTTTCAGTGCTCACCTTCGGGCTTGACCCACGTCAGCGTCAATTTGCATGATGGGTGTATGATGCTAGCTTAGCACTGCCATCTAACGAAACACCATCAACAAACAAAGCCATTCCCTATAAATACTGCGCGGAGCCGCCATGCTACAGATTGAAACACCCGTTACGGTCAAACCTTTTGCTCTATTTAATCTCGGGTTTCGACCTTTCTTCCTACTCGCGGCTGGCTTCGGCGCGCTTTCAATGCTGTTGTGGATGGCTATTTACAGCTTCGGTCAGCCTTGGCTATCGCCGGAGTGGCCGGCTATTTTCTGGCATGCTCATGAAATGGTATTTGGCTACAGCACTGCGGTTATCGCCGGATTTTTGCTAACAGCGGTTGGCAACTGGACAAATTTGCCCATGCCCAAAGGCAGGCACCTGATGCTATTGGCCGGCTTATGGCTCAGTGCACGACTATTTCCATTTAGCGGCTTGCCCTTTGCCTTGGCGCTCAGTGCATTTACCGACTTACTGTTCATTTTGATGCTGATTACCGCCATTGCCATCCCCATTTATCAAACCAAGCAATGGACGCAGATGCCAATTGTGTTCAAATTAGCGCTTATCGCCTCCAGCAATATCCTGTTTTATGCGGCAATGCTCGGGTTTCTTCCGGCCTATGCGATTCATTGGGGTTTATACAGCGGACTGTATTTGATCATTTCTTTGATTTTAATGATGGGCCGGCGGGTGATTCCATTCTTTATTGAGCGCGGCGTGGCCAATGCCCCGATCAAATTAACCAACTACAAATGGTTAGACTTGAGCAGCTTATTCTTATTTCTGATCTTTGTGATGGTTGAAGTATTTACGCAATACCGCCCCGTGAGCGAATCACTCGCAGCGATCCTCTTTTTGCTACACGCTTTTCGATTATGGGGTTGGTACGATCATGGCATCTGGCACAAACCTTTGCTTTGGATATTGTACTTAGGCTATGGCTTTATGGTGCTGGGCTTTGGGCTCAATGCGCTAACCACGACCCTCAGCTTATCTCCTTGGATTGCCGTTCACGCCTTTGCTGCCGGTGGTATCGGCTTAATTACTGCCGGCATGATGTGCCGAATTGCGCTAGGCCATACCGGGCGCAATGTACAAGACCCACCAAAAACACTGAAATTCATCTTTGTATTACTCGGGCTTGGCGCGGTGTGTCGGGTGATCTTGCCGTTATTGTTCCCCGCTACGGCTTATCATGGTCTGATTATTACAGCGCAATTGTGCTGGGCTGCGGGCTTTGGGCTATTTCTGGTTACTTATATTCCGATGCTCACCAAACCACGAGTTGATCAACGCTTTGGCTAAAGCTGCCAAATAACATCAAACACTAGAAGTTAAATGCTGGATACTGGATACTGGATGCTGGATGCTGGATGCTGGATGCTGGATGCTGGATGCTGGATGCTGGATGCTGGATGCTGGATGCTGGATGCTGGATGCTGGATGCTGGATGCTGGATGCTGATAGAGCTTGCGGCATTCCAGCAGCTTTATCACCAAATTGCAGGCAATAAAAAAGGCAAAACCGTTAAGTTTTGCCTTCTTAGTACTTTATATCAGATCAAGTAGCTACCGAAGCAGCTCACTTAAAATCGGACTTATAAAGGTACGATGTTCTCAGCTTGTGGGCCTTTTTGACCTTGTGTCACTGTGAATTCAACTTTTTGGCCTTCAGCCAATGTCTTGAAGCCGTCACCAGTGATTGAACGGAAGTGAGCGAAAACGTCTGGGCCAGACTCTTGCTGAATAAAACCAAAACCTTTAGCTTCGTTGAACCACTTAACGGTTCCAGTTGTTGTATTTGACATATGTATCCTATAATTTCAATGATTTGATAAGCCTGCGAACAGACCGTTTGCTTGGAAGTGTAACTATTCTATTACTTATGAAAAACAGGACGTGGTACGAGACACAACGAAATGGTAACACAAAAAATATAACAAACTTGCTAGCTGCGGTGAACTATATACTCATCGCAGACTAAGTCAACAACTATTTTGAAATTAATTATTTAAACAGTTGGGCGAATTATAGATTTTTCACGTCCAAAAACTCACGAATCAGTCAAACTTCACCCACTTCGAGTGACTATCCGCAGATTCGACGCAACACTCCAACAAACGCACACCCTGAATGCCATCATCCACACTTGGATACCAGATACCGGCCAGTGCTTCAGTGTCATCCCGGTTTGCCGCATCCATCGCCAAGGCATAGCGGTGATACAGATTCGCCCAAGACTCAAAGAAGCCTTCAGCATGACCGCCACCAATGCGCGAACACACACCAGGGTCATCGCCATACAAATACCCCATCCCACGCTCCAGCACTTGCGCGGGCTGGCCCTGCACTTCGTAGCGCAGTTGATTTGGCTGCTCATCCCACCATTCAATACTGGCTTTCTCGCCGATCACGCGGATTTTTTGTTGATGCATCGAGCCCGCATTCACTGAACTCGCCCATAAAGTACCGACCGCCCCACCTTTAAACTTCATCATCACATTAGCGTTATCTTCTAAAGGCGAGCGGCTGGCAATAAAGCTCTGGCGCATGCAGCACAGCTCATCGACTTCCAACCCAGTCAGCATTTGCGCCATGTGGAAGGTATGTGTACCCAAGTCGCCCAGCACATACGTCGGGCCAGATATTTCAGGATTCATCCGCCATTTAGCGCCGGGGCTATGCTCCTCTACTGCGGTGTTATGGAAACCGTGCGCGAACTGCATATTGATAATGCGAACCTCGCCTAAATCACCGCGCTTAATCATCTCGCGCGCTTGGTGCAACATGGGGAATCCGGAGTAGCCATACATCACGGCAAACACGCGGCCCTTCTGCTGCGCCAACTGCTTGAGCTGCTCCGATTCGACGACAGTGAAGGTCAGTGGCTTTTCACAAATGACGTGTAAACCAGCTTCTAATGCGGCTTTGCTGATTGCGAAATGGGTACCATTTGGCGTGGCAATAGAGACCGCCTGAATACCATCCTCACGCTGCGGTTCTGCCTCAAACATAGCTTGATAATTGGCATAACAACGCGCGCTATCCACGCCCAAATTGCCACCAAACTCACGTCCGCGCTCAACGTCCAAATCAAAGGCTCCGGCGACTAGCTGAAACAAGCCATCGCGCGCTGCACCTGCCCGATGCGCATGGCCGATTTCACTGCCACGTCCACCACCCACCATGCCCCAACGAATGGGCGCGGCTAATCGTCTCTCTTCATTAAACATGCGTATTCTCTTTTAAAGTGTTTGCCAGCTGGCATTGGTTTGATTGGAACGCACGCTGGCCTCAACAAAGGCGACGCCACGTACTCCGTCTGTAATATCTGGGAAATCCTGCGCCAGCGGGTCGGGCTCAACACCCAATATCCGCGCACTAATCACATCCGCCAGATCTTGATATAAATTGGCAAAGGCTTCGATATAGCCTTCGGGATGGCCGATTGCGACATGCGTGGCTCGGTTGGCCGCTGCCGATAACCCAGGCCCACCCCGAATCAATAGCTGTGCCGGTTGGTCTAGCGGGCGATGCCATAATTCATCCGGCTGCTCCTGAAACCATTCCAGACTACCAAGGCTGCCATACACCCGAATTCGTAAGCCGTGAACTGCACCGGCAGCGGCTTGAGTTACGACGAAACTGCCGCGTGCACCGTTTTTATAACGCGACAAAATCCCGCAATAATCATTCGCGCTGCGGCCCGGTACCAAGTTCGTGATATCAGCACTGATCTCGCTCGGCTCAAGACCCGTCACATAAGAAGCCAAATGGAAACTGTGGGTGGCGATATCACCCATAATGAGCGATGGCCCGGCGATCTCCGGCTGCATATGCCAGTTACTGCCATCTTGCTCAGAAGGATTTAAGGTAGCCAAATGCCCTTGAATATATTCACTTTGCACCATGCGTAACTCACCCAATACGCCACTGGCCATCATGGCTCGCGCTTGGCGCACCATGGGATAGGCGGCATAAGCATAAGCCACGCAGTATGCTCTATCGCTCGCAGCAACGCGCTTTGCCAGATCTTCAGCTTGCGCCAAATCATTGGTCAATGGCTTTTCACACAGCACATCAAAGCCGCATTCCAGCGCTTTGCAAGACAGCTCATAATGACTATTATTCGGCGTCATTATGGCCAGCACATCAATCTTTTCAGGATGATTTTTCTCTGCGGCAAATAGCTCCTCCGCCGAGCCATAAGGCCGTGGAATACCAAGCTCCTGCCCCATTGCCAGCGAGCGCTCCGCATTGGATGACAACACGCTAGCCACCACATCATACTGTTCATGCAACACCGCTGCGCCACGATGAATCGGGCCGATAAATGATCCAATTCCACCACCAATAACGCCCAGTCGCAGCCGCCTACCTAATTTTGAAACTACCGACATGACTCCCTCCTTTTACACAGGCCTTATTAGGCAAGTAACTGAATAATCCGCGTTGCCTCAGCCCGAATATCCGGCATGATCTTGCGCATAAAATATGAGCGGTCAAACTGCCCCGGCTCGGCTAACATCGCTTTGCGCAGGCTATTACCCACGACCATTCTCAAGGATGTTCCGACATTAAACTTGGCAATCCGCGTTTGCTTTAAGCGCACAATATCAGCCTCCGGAATACCGGTGGTGCCATGAATCACTAATGGAATTTCAACCAGTTGTTCGATCTGCGCCAAGCGATCATATTCAATGGTGCAAGTCGGCGTTTTTAAGCGATGTACATTACCCACCGCCACTGCCACCGCATCAATCCCACTTTCGCAGGCATAACGCGCAGCTTGTTCTGGCTCAGTGTAAATCGACTTAATATGATCCCGCCCTTCTTCATAAGGCACCGAACCAATCTCACCTTCCAGCGAAACTCCGAAGGCTTTAGCAACAGCGGATACCTGCTGAGTACGGCGAATATTTTCATCTAATGGCAGCTGTGAGCCATCAAACATCACCGAACTAAAACCAAATTTCATCGCCTGATAAACGATGGACTCATCATAAGTGTGATCTAGATGCACGCAGACGTTTGCCGAACTCGCTTTTGCCATTGGAACCAACATGCCTGCCAACGACTCCACCCCTAATAAGTCGACCATATCTTTATTAGTCGCCAATATAACCGGACGATTTAACGACTCTGCAGCATCCAAAATCGCCCGCGCATCTTCAAAGCCAAACACATTAATACAGGCTACCGCCGACTTTGAGTTAGCCGCATCGGGCAATAATTCATTCAATGTCACTAACATAGAAAAACCTATTTAAACTTGGCAATCATGTCTTTAATGCCCGGAATCGTATGCACCTGATACTCATGGTGCGGGTCAAAATACTGCTTCAGCGACTTCGAACTTTCCCCCACAATCACCGTAAAGTAGTACATCTCATAACCCGGCGCGGCCACGCTTGGGTGATAGCCTTTATCAATCGCAATTACGCTACCGGTTTTAACGTGATACACCGGCCCGCAGTCATCTTCATGCTCATACAGGAACTGCGCACCAAAGCCAAAGTCCGGATTAAAACGGAATTGATACACTTCCTCAAAACGCGTTTCATTCGGATCATCGCGCTCTTCATCGTGCTTATGTGGAGGGAAACCAGACCAGCCACCCGCGCCCACGGTAAACAGTTCACTGACCAATAAACGGCCTCGTAAATCCGCATTTTTCTGACCGAGAATGTGCTTAATTTTGCGATGTGTTTTGGTGTCATCACTGCCATATTGCACCTGATCACTTTCCTCAGGTTTAATCTCAAAAGGTGTGAGTTTTTTATCGTAACGACCGCCCGCAATCAGAATATCCGCCTGATCAGAGACACAAGTGACCACCGCCTCACTGCCAACCGGCACATAAACACCCGCCGGATTTCCATCCCAAACCGTTGCACGCTGGCCAATATTCGTGAACTGCTCACCATCAACGACGATGTCACACGTCCCGCCAGCCAGCACTATAGTCGACTCGTAATCCGCCAAGCTGTAACGGTATTCCTCACCTTTTTTCAGGCGCACATTATTGAAATAACACAGCGGCGTGGTTTCGTCGTTCTCGCCAATAATCGCCTGATTTTGATTATCGTGTGGTGGAATATGTTTACCCATGATGTTCCTCTCTGACCGACTGATAGCCGTAAGTCTGCATAAAATCGAGTAGTTCGCTGGTGCTTGGCATGGCTTCGCTGCAGCTGGTTCCGGAGACGTTAATTGCCGCCGCCGCTGCGCCCATTGCCAAGGCATCATTTAAGGAATACTGATTTAATAATGCGTGTATTAAATTGCCAGCAAACGCATCGCCGGCACCGAATGGTTTTTTAGCCTCAACCGGGAAAATAGCCTGCTGTACCGAGCCTTCTTTTTGAAATGCCCGACAGCCCTTTTCGCCGTATTTGATGATGACTAGTTGTGTGGTGTCTGATAGCAATCGCGCGGCGGTTTTGTCATCGTCTTGATTACCTTTGTCGAATAGGTATTCCAACACATCAAACTCTTCGCGGTTGCCGATCACCACATCGGCGAGTGCCGCTGCAATATTATAGTAGATGGCTGAGGCTTCCGGGCTTTCCCAGGAATAGGCGCGGTAATCAATGTCCAAAACAACCTTGGTGCCATGGCGACGCGCATGATCCATTGCCACCAGCGTGGCTTCCCGCGACGGGCTGGCAGATAAGGCAGTACCAGAGATCAGCAACACACTGGCCGAAGCAATATAGGCCTCATTAATGTGTTGTGGCTGCAACGCTAAGTCGGCGGCATTGTTGCGATAGATCACCACTTCAGGGCAATTCGGGCGCATTTCGGTAACCGCTAAACTGGTGCGTGTACCGCTGCTATCGACCTGAATGCCGCTAACATCAATGCCTAAACTAATCAGATAGTCGCTAACGTAATCACCCAAGCCATCATCCGACACACAACTGATAAAGCCCACTTTGGAGCCTTGTTTAGCTAGCGCGGCGGCGATATTGGCAGGCGAGCCACCGACAAAGCGCTCAAATCCGGAGACCTGATTGAAACTCTGGTTTGGCTCTCTGGCGTACAAATCAACCCCAGCGCGCCCTAAGCAAATTACATCCAGTGGGCGCTGTTGATTGAGCGCAAAAGTATTCATCATTACACCCCTTTACGCTGGTGTTGGCGACCTTCATCCCACGAGGCCATGGCCGCTTGTACTGAAGGTTTTTCACTGGCTTGTGGCAAACCGACTTCCCACCACGCATCCACGCTCGACCATTGCGTTTCGTCAATATCGACGACGATAACCGCTGTTCTGTCGGCCGCTTTAGCGCGCGCAAAAGCAGCGGCGAAGTCATTTAAATGCCCTACTTTTTCAGAATGTGCGCCTAAGCTTTCTGCATGTTTAGCAAAATCTACGCGTGGCAGCTCGGTTTGTTTGCGAACGGTTGTGCAATCACGGAGTTGGTTGTTAAAGGCATCGTTTCCGGTATTTTTCTGCAGCTTATTAATCACAGCAAAACCGGCGTTGTCGCAAACGATCACAATCATTTTATGTCCGGTCAGTACTGAGCTGTAAATATCGGAATTCATAATCAGATAGGAGCCATCGCCGACTAATACGATCACATCATTATCCGGGCAAGCAATGCTCGCGCCCCAGCCTCCGGCAACTTCGTAACCCATGCAGGAAAAGCCGAACTCGACATCAAAGTTGCCTCGGCTGCGCGCCAGCCAGTTCATATTTAACTCAGCAGGCAAACCACCCGCCGCAGTGACGATACGATCGTTATCGGCCGCTAATTGATTCACCTGACCAATAATTTGCGCATAGGATGGCAGCGACGTATCGGTTGCAGCAGTGCGCGCCTCTACAATACCTAACCACGCTGAGCGCTCTTGGCTGGCCGTAGCTTGCCAACTGGCATCCGTTTGATAATCACCCAATAGCTGAGTCAGTGGGGTAATACTGGCTTTGGCATCGGCAATGACAGGTAGTGCGCGGTGTTTGCAGGCATCAAAGCGGCCGGTATTAATGCTGATTAATTGCATCGCCTCATTGCGAAACGCTGACCAAGAACCCGTTACAAAATCCTGCAAACGGGTACCGATAGCAATCACCACATCAGCTTGTGCAGCCAATGCATTGGCGCTATCCGAACCAGTCGGGCCAATCGGTCCGCAGTTTAAAGGGTGATCCCACGTTAAACAGCTGCGACCGGCAATGGTTTCAACCACGGGAATTTGATACTGCTCAGCAAAGATTTGCAACTCGGCGGTTGCATGGCTGTAAAACACGCCGCCACCAGCAATAATGACTGGCTGCTTCGCCCCACGAATAATCTCGGCAGCCACTTCCAGATCAACCATCTCAGGCTGAGGCCGGCGAATGCGGTGAATCTTTTCTTCAAAGAAACACACAGGGAAATCAAAGGTATAACCTTGAACATCCTGCGGCAAACCAATAAAGGCTGGGCCACAATCAGCGGGGTCTAACATCGTAGCAATTGCTTGCGGTAGGCTTTGCAATAATTGGGCTGGCGAAGTAATCCGATCCCAGTAGCGCGTGACTGCCTTAAAAGAGTCATTCACGGTAATGGATGGGTTATGAAAATGTTCGGTTTGCTGCAATACCGGATCAGGCAAGCGAGTGCTGAAGGTATCGCCGGATAACAGTAGCAGCGGTAAACGGTTGCTGTGCGCCACACCCGCCGCTGTCACCATATTGGCTGCGCCCGGCCCAACAGAGCTGGTGGCAATTCCAATGCGTTGGCGCTTATTCGCCTTGGCATACGCAGTCGCAGCAAGTGCCATCGACTGCTCGTTTTGACCACGCCACGTTGGGAATACATCTTGGTGGTTTAATAATTGCTGCCCTAAACAAGGCACATTTCCATGCCCGAAGATTGCAAAGGCACAGCCAAATAAAGGCTCTACGGATTCCTGAGTCTGGATTTTTTGCGCAGCAAGAAATTTAACCAGCGCTTCCGCAACGGTAAGGCGTACTGTTTCCATGGCTAATTCAGTTTGTTTGTAAGATGAGCTTCAACTATAAAATAATCTCAGAATGATTTGCAAACGTTTTCAATAAATTCATCAAAAAAGACGTTTTACGATTTATTTCGTTGTTTTTAGCAAAATATATTGATAACGTTTTCAACCGGAGATCTTACTGAACATTACATACGAGGAATCATCAATGAAATTGCACCTATCAAATGCGCCTTGCTCATGGGGTGTGGAGTTTGCCGGCAGTCCGGCGAATCCACCGTGGCAAAAGGTGTTAGATGATATTCGGGATGCCGGTTATAGCGCCACTGAGCTTGGCCCGCTAGGCTTCTTGCCTAAAGACACCAGCCAGCTGCGCGATGAGTTGCAACAACGCGATTTAAGCCTGTTAGCAGGCACCCTATTTCACCACCTGCACGACACCAGCAAGCGTGATGAAATCTTAGCCTTCACCCGCGAGAGTTGTGAGATTCTGCAGCCGCTGGGGGCTAAATATATGGTTGTGATTGACCATGTAGTCTCCCCCAGAACAGATCAGGCCGGCCAAATTGAAACCGCCACCCGCTTAGGCAAAGATGATTGGAATGGCATGATGGAAACCATTCGCCAGGCTTCACGCATTTGCTTAGATCATGGCATTACGCCCACGCTGCACGCACATACTGGCACTTATATCGAGTATCGCGACGAGCTGGATAAAGCCATGCAGGATTTGGATGAAAGCTTAGTGAGCTTATGCATCGACACCGGTCATTGCCAATATGCAGGCATGGACCCTGCGGAAGTGATTCGCACCTATGCCGACCGCGTTAAGTATCTGCATTTCAAAGATATCGACGCTGCCATTCACCATAAAACCGTGACTGAAGGCATCGACTTTTACAATGCCATCAGCCAAGGAATTTTCACACCATTAGGTAAAGGTTGTGTCGATTTCGCCGCCGTTCGCCAAACCTTGCAGGCAATTGAGTTTGACGGCTGGGTCACGGTAGAACAAGATATGGACCCTACTCTGGATGCCGACCCATTACTCAATGCCAAAAACAGCCGTGAATTCATCGAGCAAGCCTTCTTCGCATAATGTCACCATTGTTGATGTTGCCGGACACGCCGGAGTCTCCGTCTCGGCCGTGTCCCGCGCGTTTAACAGTGAAGCCAGCTGCTCGCCAGCGATGCGCAAGAAGGTACTCAAAGCCGCGACCGAGCTTGGCTATAAGCCAAACCGCTTGGCGCGTGGACTAAAATCCCGCTCTAATTTGGTCGGGATTTTAGTTACCGACTTTGAGAATCCGGCTTACTTATCCATCTTAAATGACTTCACTAGCACGCTGCAGCGCAATGGCTATCACAGCCTGCTGATCAATGTTGGCGAGGATATGGATATTCGCGAAGCCGTTGAGCTAGTCATGGAATATCATGTGGATGGCTTAATTGTGACTTCATTCTCACTGCCTGCTGAGTTGGTAGACGTGTGCCATTCACAAGGCACGCCGGTGGTGTTATTTGCGCGACGCTCATTGAATAATGCGGTCACTGTGGTGTGTTGCGATAATGTGCTGGCTGGGCGTATGGCAGCCGATAGTTTATCGGAAGCAGGTTATAAGAAATTTGCCTTTGTGGGCGGCGTGGAAGGTTCATCAACCAGTATCGAGCGACAGCGTGGCTTTATTACGCGGCTTGTTGAGCTAGGCCATCAGCATTGGCAAGTGATTGATGCAGGGCGCTACAGCTATGATGCTGGCTTTGATGCGACTTGTCGCTTATTTGGCCGTAGTGATCCGCCGGATGCGCTGTTTTTTGCAGATGATATTTTAGCCTGTGGTGGCATGGATGCGGTTCGCTATGAGCTTGGCCTCGCCATTCCTAGCCAAGTGGGTGTGATTGGGATGGATGATATGGGCTTGGCGGGCACTCGGGCGTATCAACTGAGTACCGTGAGGCAGCCATTTGAGGAAATGGTACAGGAGTCGGTCAGTGCTTTATTACGGCATATGAATGATGCCAGTTTAGAAGCTCAGGAAGTGGTATTGCCTTGTGAATTGGTGACACGTGGATCGGTTAAGTAATCCATTTTATGACTCAATCTGCGGAGATGCCGTACTGCCACGCACTAAATACTGTGTTGGCAATACCATTTCCGGATTGGGCTTACGCTGCGCCAATATATCCAACAGCAACTTCATTGCCGTTTCACCAATCAATCGCCTCGGTTGATGAATTGTCGTCAGCTCCGGACTGCAATATTCACTAAACGCCGTATTATCAAAGCCAATTACCGAGAGCGCTTTAGGTACATTAATCTGCATTTCCCGCGCGACTTTTAACACCCCAATTGCCATTTCATCGTTATGGCAAAATATAGCCTGCGGCCGATCCTCTAAACTCAGTAATTGCCCACCCAGCTTATAACCGGATGCCAATGTGAAGTCACCACTCACCACATAATGCGCAGGCGTGACGATTTTGGTTTGCGCCAGCGCTCGCTCAAAGCCTCGTAAACGATCTGAGCACAATGGGTTTTCCATCGGGCCGGTAATCATGGCAATTTTAGTATGGCCCATTTCCAGCAAGCTTTTAGTCGCCACCTGCACGCTGTACTCATTATCAACCCGCACGGAGGGAATCCCTGAGTCTTTATAAAACTCACAGGCTGTGACAATGGGAAAACGCGACTCACCCTCCTCATCCAAAATCAATTCAATGGGTAATTCAGCACTGAGCAATAACACGCCATCGGCTTGGCGGCTGCTGATGAGTTCAAGGTAGCGTTGGCCACGGGTGAGGTCATGATTAAAGTCTCCCACTAATACTTTGTAGCCGTACTTCTGTGCAATGTCTTCAACACCCTTAATCACTTCAGTGAAGAATAAGTTACTGATATCAGGGATAATAACGACAATGGTTTTGGATTCATTGGTGCGCAAGCTACGCGCATTGGCATTCGGCGAATAGCCAACTTGGGCAGCAGCCCGCTCGACTCTGACACGAGTCGCTTCGGCAACTTTATCGGGAGCCGCCAGCGCGCGCGATACAGTTGCGGTGGATACGCCTGCAAGTCTGGCGACATCTTTAACGGTAGCCATTGGAGACTCTGCTTTTATATGAATTAAATGACGGAAACGAGCAGATAGGTGATGATAGCCTCAAATAAGCGCTATTTAACCGGTTCGATTTGTTTTCAGTCGCTACCGTAAGGCACTCAATCGATGAGTGCCTTACGCATCATGAGCAGAGTAGCTTAGAAGGCTGCATCCGGAAAGTAGAAATCCTTTGCATTTTCTTTCACGACCAATTCAGCACCCAAGATCAGGCGAGTCGGCTTATGGTAAAGATTACCCAGCATTTCATCTTTCACACCGGCCACTGCCAGTGCAATACCCGAGGCAATCATTGAAGGGCTATACGTCACCGTTGCACGTACCACAGGGTCCTCATCAATCACCATTTTGATGATGTCTTTTGAACCGGCACCACCCAATACCGTTTTGATATCGGTACGCCCAGACTCTTTAATGGCCTGTAGCACGCCTTTCAGCATGTCATCATCCTGACACCAAACTGCATCAATTTTAGGGTGCTTTTGCAGGAAGTTTTCCATTACTGCCAAGGCTTTCTGAGTTGACCAATCCGCTGGCTGTGAGTCCAGAATTTTGATATCAGAATGCTTCGCCATCACTTCGTTAAAGGCATCCACACGTTGCTTATTAATAGGAATCTGCATGCCTTCCAGTACCACAACATTTCCTTTACCGTCCATTTCTTTGGCTAGCCACTCACCACCAACGCGGCCCAAACCTGGGTTATCACCGGCGATAAATACATTCTGCGCAGGCGTTGCCAACTCACGGTCAACCACAACCGTGTAAATGCCTTCGGCATATGCTTCTTCGATCACTTTCTGCAGCGTGGCAGGGTTATGCGGCAAGATCACTAAGGCATTAATGCCTTTGATCATCAGATCTTCAACATCACCCACTTGCTTGGTGCCTGAGCTTGCCGCGACCACGAAAAACTCTAGCTGATCATCTTTAGCCGATAACTCATCAGCCGCTTTTTTAGCCCACCACAATAAACCTGCCGTCCAACCATGATCGGCAGATGGTACGCTAACGCCAATCTTGTATTTATCAGCCGCCATGCCTGATAACGGTACGGCAAATAAGATACAGCAAAACATTAATGCTTTTAAACTACGTTTCATTTTGACTCTCCTCCGGTACTTCCATAGAAGTGTTTTTTACAAAACACGTTTCCCAACATCAGCGCTGCGTAAGTGTGAATCAACGCCCGATTCGGGTTTGAATACAGCAGTGCTGGCTAACGCGCTTTCTTGTACTGCGCCAACACTGCGATCAAGATCACAAGGCCTTTTACCGTGCCTTGAAGATACGCCGAAACCCCTAATAAGTTCAGCATATTGTTAATAATTCCCAGAATGATGACACCGATCACAGTACCCCAAATGGTGCCCTTGCCGCCGGCTAATGAGGTGCCGCCAATAACCACGGCGGCGATAACATCTAACTCATAAAATAAGCCTGCATCACCTGGGCTTACCGAGTTCAAACGGGATGACAACATGACCGCCGAAATACCCACGGTTGCGCCGGTAATTACAAAGGTCAGGAAGTAAATCCATTTCACTTTAATTGCCGAATACGCCGACACCGTGGCATTAGAACCAATCGCGCAAACGTGCCGCCCAAATGCCGTGTGGTTGAGCAAAATATGGAAAATCACCGCGAGGATTAAGAACACCCACACCGGATTGGGAACTGACATAAAGTAGCCACCACCGACTTCCGGATACTGCTGATTCTCGGAAACCACTTCACCCGCATCGCTAATATATAAAGTTAGCGAGCGGAAGATAGACATGGTCGCCAGCGTGGCAATAAAGGCGGTGACCCTGCCTCGGGTGACAATCACGCCATTGATGACTCCCATCAGTGCGCCAAGTGCTACAGCGGCGCCGATCGAGAGCGCAACAGCAAACCACCCTTCGCCAGCGGCATTCAATATCATCACTGACAGCACCCCAATCAGCGCCACCATCGAACCAACCGATAAGTCGATTCCCCCTGCAATAATCACAAAGGTCATGCCCAATGCGATAATGCCGGTGTACGAGACTTGTCTCAGCACATTGGTGATATTACGGGTCGCTAAAAAGTGTTCGCTGGCCATTGCCGAGATCGCGACCAGTACGATCAAAGCAATCAGTGGCGCATAGGTCGACCAATCTATTCGGCGTTGTTTTGGTGCGCTCCCACCAGAATCTGTGGACGGGCTCATAGCATTCTCATTACTCATTTAGTTATCCTGGGTAAATTTTTACGCATCGTATTAAGCAGATTGTTTTCTCAAGCCAGCGGCGTGATACATGATTTCTTCTTCGTTAATATCATCGCCCGTTAGCTCGCCCATAATCGCGCCGGAGCGCATGACAATCACACGGTTCGACAGACCAATAATCTCTTCCAGCTCCGAGGAAATCACAATCACCGACAAGCCATCGTCAATCAGCTTGCGAATAAAATGATAGATATCCTTCTTGGTATTCACGTCGATACCGCGAGTCGGCTCATCCAAAATCAGAATTTCCGGATGAGTATCCATCCATTTTGAAAGATAGACTTTTTGCTGATTACCACCACTGAGATTAATCAATTGGGTATCCAGCGAGGCCGCTTTGATATCGAAAAGGGACACAAACTCTTCGACCCGCTTGCGTTCCAAGGATTTGCGAATCAAGCCTTTCACGTAAGACTTCAGCGAGATCAGTGTGATGTTTTTAGGAATGTCGAAGTTAAGAATTAAGCCCTTTCCCTGACGGTCTTCTGAGAGATAGGCTAGCTTCATTTTTACCGCTTCAACCGGACTATCAATCACCACAGGTTTTCCATTCATTTCGATGCTGCCGGTGGTTTTCTCGCGTAAGCCCATAATGGCTTCGGCGGTTTCGGTACGGCCTGCACCCACTAATCCGGCAAAGCCTAATACTTCGCCTTTTTTCAACTCAAAGCTCACATCTTTTAGCAAACCATCAATTGAGAGATTGCTGACTTTGAGTACAGTCGGCTCCAGCGGCACGGATTTCTTTGGATAAATCTGGTTGAGTTCACGCCCAACCATTTTGCGCGCCATATCTTCTTCATCCAACTCAGCCACTTCATCAAGGCTGATCAAATGACCATCCCGCAAAATCGCCAAGCGATCACATAACTGTTTCACTTCTTTAAGCTTGTGCGAGATAAATAAAATCGTCACACCACGCGCTTTTAACCGCTCAACCAACTCAAACAGAATGCGTACTTCATGCTCGGTGAGTACGGTGGTCGGCTCATCCATAATCAGAATTTTGGCATTGCTGACAAGCGCTTTGGCGATCTCAACCATCTGCTTTTGAGCGACGGTTAAATCTTCAATCAAGGCATTAGGATCGAGGTCGGTTTTTAACTCTTTTAATAGCTCACGCGTTTTCTCTCGCATCGAGTTTTTATTGAGAAAAAAGCCTGACTTCATCTCGCTACCAAGAAAGATATTCTCAAACACATTCAGCGAGCTAATCAGATTAAATTCTTGCGGAATCATGGCGATCCCGAGGGCTTTCGCATCGGCCGGATTACGGATTTCCACCGGCTTGCCGTTCAGCATAAAGCCACCGCTGGTTTTGGTGTAAATGCCGCTCATAATTTTCAGCAGCGTCGACTTACCCGCACCATTCTCACCCAATACCCCCAGCACTTCGCCAGGGAACACATCCAGCGTAATCCGGTGCAATACGCGCACACCGGAAAACTCTTTAATGATGTTATTTAACTGCATAATCGGAGACATCATAAGCGAAAGACCTCGGCTTGCCAGTTATGCATTGAGTTTGGTCCACTTGCCATTCTCTTGCGAGGAAGCAATCACTGAACTGATGAATTTCATGCCCGAGACACCCGCGCCAATATCCGGAATCAACTGCATGACCGACTCGGGAGATGCGCCGGCTTTACACTGCAATAAGGCATCCGCAATATCGGAATACACATTGGCAAAGCCTTCCAAATAGCCTTCAGGGTGACCGGCTGGAACGCGTGTCACTCTGAGCGCTTCATCGCACAAGCCATGTCCACCACGCGTTAGGGTTCGAGTTGGCTCACCAAAGGGCGAATACATTAGTTGATTTGGGTGTTCCTGATTCCATTCCAAGCCACCTTTGTCGCCATAAATGCGGATTTTCAGATTGTTCTCATTGCCCGGAGCGACCTGAGTAGACCACAGCATCCCTTTCGCTTGTCCTTCAAATCGCATCATCACATTGACGTTATCATCAACCTGTCTGCCCGGTACAAAGCTGGTTAAGTCCGCAGAGACTTCTTCAACTTTTAAACCAGAAATAAAGCGTGCCAGATTAAAGGCATGCGTACCAATATCACCCAAGCTTCCGGCTGGGCCAGAGCGCGCAGGGTCGGTACGCCACTCGGCTTGTTTATTGCCCCCCTCTTCTTCTTTGTTAGTCAACCAATCCTGTAAGTACTCAACGTGTACAAGTCGGATATTACCCAGCTCGCCGGTTTTCACCATGTGCCGCGCTTGGCGCACGAGTGGGTAACCGGTGTAATTATGGGTGACAGCAAAAAAGCTACCGCTTTGTTTTACCAAGGCTTCCAGCTCTAAGGCCTCATCCAACGAAACCGTTAATGGCTTATCTGAAATAACCGCAATCCCCTGCTCCAGAAACGCCTTAGCAACCGGAAAGTGCATATGATTTGGCGTAACGATGGACACCGCATCAATGCCATCGTCACGCTGCTTTTCAGCAACCGCCATCTCACTAAATGAGGCATAGGAGCGCTCACTGCTAATCCCTAAATCCGCGGCCGAACGGGCCGCACGCTCAGGATCAGACGATAAGGCACCGGCGACCAACTCATAGCGATCATCCATACGCGCCGCAATGCGATGCACTGCACCAATAAAGGCACCTTCGCCACCGCCAACCATACCTAAACAAATTTTATCTGCCATTTCTGCGCTCCCTTACTTCAGTCCAAGTATTTGTCGATTGGCTACATCATCCGTGCCCGCATCGGCAAAATCATCGAAGGCCTTATCCGTCACTTCGATAATGTGCTCATTCACAAACTTCACGCCTTCACGTGCGCCCGCCTCCGGACGCTTCAGGCAGCATTCCCACTCGATAACTGCCCAGCCATCAAAATCGTACTGGCTGAGTTTGGAGAAAATGGCTTTGAAATTAACCTGCCCATCACCCAAGGAACGGAACCGCCCTGCGCGATCAACCCAGCTCTGGTAACCGCCGTAAACCCCTTGGCGACCGGATGGATTAAACTCAGCATCTTTAACGTGGAACATTTTAATGCGCTCATGATACAGGTCGATGAATTCTAAGTAGTCCAATTGCTGCAAGACAAAATGGGAAGGGTCGTAAAGAATATTGGCGCGAGGATGGTTGTCACAGGCTTCTAAAAACATCTCAAAGGTGATGCCATCATGCAGGTCTTCACCGGGGTGAATTTCGTAACAGACATTCACCCCGCAGCGATCAAACTCATTCAAAATGGGCAGCCAGCGTTCGGCTAATTCTTTAAAGCCCATCTCGACTAAGCCTGCTGGGCGCTGAGGCCACGGGTACAAATAAGGCCAAAGCAATGCGCCGGAAAAAGTCACGTGATTGGTCAGGCCGAAGTTGGCTGAGGCTTGTGCGGATTTCATGAGTTGATCGACGGCCCACGCTTGACGCGCATCTGGGTCGTTATGCACATGCTCAGGGGCAAAGCCATCAAACATCTTGTCATAGGCAGGATGTACCGCGACCAGCTGGCCTTGCAAGTGAGTGGAGAGTTCGGTGATTTCTAAGCCGTGTTTGGCTAGTGTGGCGACCACGTTATCGCAGTAGGATTGGTCCGTGGCGGCTTTATCCAGATCAAACAAGCGCGCATCCCAAGTGGGAATCTGCACCCCTTTAAATCCTAAATCACCCGCCCATTTTGCAATGTTCTCAAGTGAATTAAACGGCGCTTCATCGCTGGCAAATTGCGCCAAAAATAACGCAGGCCCTTTGAGTGTTCTCATAAGCTATTCTCTCCTCCAAATGGTGAAGCCAACAGTTTTTGCTTATTTTTAACACGCTATGTAATGTATAAATGTAATCGATTACATGGCACGTGCAAAAAATAAGCCGTTCGTAAAAAACCGAAAGCTCTGCTATTAACTTATAACTCGCGACAATTGAAGTCAATACGCAATGTTAGAAATATTTAATGATTGTGACGAGCGGATTATCGCGTATAAATGATCAGACTTTGGCTTCTGATATCGCCACACTTTAACTCGGTCAACTGAACTTATGTCTAACGAGACTGACACTTCACAAACAAAAACCAGCACCTCCTCAGCCGTTTCCACGGGTGCTCTCGCCCCATTTAGTCACCCCATATTTCGCGCACTTTGGTCGGCAACATTGCTCTCCAACCTCGGCGGTTTGATCCAAGCTGTCGCCGCCGGCTGGGTAATGACCACGCTAACAGACTCCAAAGAAATGGTCGCCTTAGTCACCGCATCGACCATGCTTCCGATCATGACTTTATCGCTATTATCCGGCGTACTTGCTGATAATTATGACCGACGACGCATTATGCTGGCAGCCCAATCGTTGATGTTAGTGGTCTCTGTTGGTTTAACCTTAGCCACCTACTTTGACTTTCTAACGCCGTCGTTACTGCTGATTTTCACCTTTTTGATTGGCTGCGGTGGTGCCTTGCATAATCCCTCCTGGCAAGCCACGGTCGGTGATATTGTGCCTCGCGAGCAAGTGCCCGCAGCGGTAATGGCTAACGGTATGTCATTCAACTTAATGCGCAGTATTGGCCCGGCGCTTGGTGGGGTGATCATCGTCACCATTGGTGCGGCGGCCGCTTTTGCCATTAATGCGGTCAGCTATATTGCATTGATTTTAGTGCTCACTTTCTGGCGCAGGCCTGCTGCTGTTTCCGCCTTACCACGTGAACCATTCAGACAAGCAACTACTGCTGGCTTTCGCTATGTCAGCTTGTCGCCTAATTTATTGCGCATTATTTTGCGTGGTTTCTTGTTTGGCATTATGGGTATTTCCGTATTGGCTTTACTGCCATTAATTGCCAAAGACTTATTAGCCGGTAGCGCCTCAACTTACGGTTTTTTATTAGGATTTTTTGGCTTAGGTGCTGTCGGTGGCGCACTAAGCAATGCCAGAATACGTGCCAAATTTAGCAATGAAATCATCGTGCGTTCGACTTTTACGGGAATGGCACTCGGCATCATTTTGCTATCGTTTGGCTATGGCATGTTTTTCTCTGCACTTGCTTTACTGCTGTGTGGCGCTTGCTGGGTGACTACTAATGCATTGCTTAATGTATCGCTGCAACTTTCCACACCGCGCTGGGTGGTTGGCCGCTCGCTGTCTTTTTACATGATGAGTAATGCCGGTGGTATGGCATTAGGTAGCTGGGTTTGGGGCTTGGTTGCAGAGATGTATGGCTTGCAGTTCGCCTTGCTCGCCTCAGCGGTGACATTGCTGCTTGGTGTTTTGATTGGGCTTAAGCTGCCCTTACCCGAGTTTGAGCGCCTTGATCTGACGCCGCTTAATCGCTTTATCGAACCCACCCTCGCCGTGCAACTTACTCAGCGAACTGGGCCAATTATGGTCACGGTGGACTTTGATATTGGCGAGTCAGATATCCCCGCTTTTCTGGAAGCCATGTCAGCCAGACGACGCATGAGAATTCGTGATGGCGCACGTCGCTGGTCACTACTTCGCGACTTAGAACATCCTAATACCTGGACAGAGAAATACTATGTAGCGACGTGGGTTGAGTATGTGCGTCATAACCAGCGGCGCACGATGTCTGACTCAGGAATATCCGATGCCTTGCATAAATTACATCGCGGGTCCGAGCCGCCCAAAGTAAGGCGAATGATTGAACGTGAAACGGTGCCGAAGCAAGCCGAGCCACACATCAAAGGCTATGAAGATCATCACTAAGCCCCCAATAAAAAAGCCAGCTACAAATCCCTCTGTAGCTGGCTTTGGTCAAGCAAGTGGCTAACTTAGCCTTTACCGCGCCATGGAATTGTCTTGTTAATAATGGCTCGCATAATCAGGTCAAACATCAGACCCAGCAGTCCCAACAACAAGATCGTCATCCAGATAATCTCGTAGTCAGATTGCTTACGCGCCACGTTCTCAACGAAGCCAATACCGGTGGTTCCCGCCAGCATTTCAGCGGCCACCAAGGTTCCCCAACACACACCAATCGCGATGCGAATACCAGTCAAAATCTCCGGCAATGAGTTTGGTAGAATAACCCGTCGTACAATCTGCCCTTTACTCGCGCCTAAGGAGTGCGCGGCATGGATTTTCGATAGCTGCGTTCCGGAAGCACCGGTTCGTGCCGAGATCACCATAATCGCAAACGCCACCATAAACAGCAGGAAGATTTTACCGTCATCCTGAATACCGAAAATAGTCAGAATCAGCGGTGCCCACGCCAGTGGTGGAATCGGTCGGTACAACTCAATCAAAGGATCAAAGAAGCCTTTGGCAAAACGCGACAAGCCCATATACAAGCCCAGCGGCACACCCAGTAAAATACCGAAGAACAGACCCGCCAACACCCGCATCATGGAGTCCCAAATATGCCCGATCGGCACCGGAATCAACATGGAAGGATAGTTACCCGTGGCAAAGTTATAGACCTGTGTTTTAAAGTTACTCAGCACATTTCCTTTGTCATCATGGCGTGGATATTCACCCGGAACCAAGTTCGCAATCCAGTCTGGAATCAGGAATTCCAATACCTCGCCAACCGGCTTCATTTCATACCATAACAGCGGAATGCCTTTGTAACCCACATCAGGGTTCGACATGTGTACAAAGCGCGCCAGTGTATCCGAAGGCTTTGGCAACCAACGCCCGGAACCTTGCTCAGAACAGGCCCGATTACCCGCCAGAATATCACCACCCGGCAGCATCAATGCATTCACATAGCGCAATGAGCCTTGCACGGCATATTGCGTGTTATCCAGATTAACCAGTGCATTTTCAACCTTTTGAGTCACGGCGGCTGGGAAGATTTTACCGTCATCAATTCGCTTGTAGATTTTATCAATCTGCTTCACAAAATCCTTACGGTCATCAACCACTTGCGCACTGCCAGTTTCGTCTACTTCAAAGCTGGAATAACGGGCTTTCAGTGCTTCGAGTTTGCCGGTAATGCCTTCACCATCATTGCGGATCTTGATGAAATCGGATGAAATCTTCTCCATCACTTTACTGGCCGCATCAAACTTACGGCCAAGGTCGGTCATGGCTAAGGGTGGGATTTCAACGCTTGTCTCGCCCCACTTTGGCTGCGCCAGCCCTTTCGCCATTGCCGCAGGATCTGCAGGGCCGGGATAATCTTCAGACTTTAAGTCGTCCGCCAGCGCATCAATACGCTCAGCAATACCATCAATCTTACCGGCTACACTGCCATCCACCAGCGATGGGTCAGCTTGCGCAGCCAAGGTTGCGCGCAGTTCGTCAACAATGGATTTTAGCTCAGCCCGATCGGTATCATTGAACTCAGTGTTAGCCAAACGCACTTCCAGCTGGTCAATCTGACCGTAGTCACGCTCCAGCAACTCTGTGCTTTTTAGCAGGCGATCATCTAGCGGAAACACAGAGCGGATTGGGTTGGCTGTGCGGTTAAGTTTAGCTACCTGACAAAGCTCATTCGCCGCTTGCGGAAAGAAAGCCCGCCCGGCATCCCATGAGAAATATAGCCAAACAATTAAAATGGTGGACACCCCTGCGATAATCCAGTGCCAGCCGCCCAGTGCACGACTTGGATTACCGAATACCGCATCGTTGCGCTCAGTGCGGATGAGTCGGCGTCCGTATAGGATTGAGCCTATTAACAGGCCAATCAAAACGATAAAAAGAAACCCTACAAGCATGTTGATTCTCTCGTATTAGTGCAGTTAAGCCGCGTCAGTTTTACCCATGATTTCTTCTTCCATATCCCAAATCATGGTCAGAATTTCTTCACGGGTTTTGGTGAATTCAGGGCTGTTCTTAATCTCTCTGGGGTCTTGCTCCAGTCCCTGTTCGGCGAACGGTAGGCGATATTCTTTGTGTAAGCGGCCAGGCCTTGGAGCCATCACAAATAAGCGCTCACCCAGCAACAAGGCCTCTTCAACCGAGTGCGTGATGATCATGATGGTCTTGCCGGTTTCCTTCCAAATCTTTAACACCAGCGTCTGCATTTTCTCGCGCGTCAAAGCGTCCAATGCGCCCAGTGGCTCATCCATTAAAATCAGATCAGGGTCATTAATCAGGCAACGCGCCAAAGCAACACGCTGCTGCATACCGCCGGATAGCTGATAAGTTGGCGTATCGCCAAAGCCTTGCAGCCCAACAATATCCAACCACTCCTCAACTTTCTTAGCGGTCTCTTTTTTATTGGCCCCTTTCATGCGCAGGCCAAAATTGACGTTTTCGGCAACCGTGAGCCATTCAAACAATGCGCCCTGTTGGAATACCATGCCGCGATTTTCACCCGGCCCGTCAATCTCAACACCACCCAGAGAAAAGCTGCCACCCGTAGGATGGTTGAAGCCTGCAATAATATTTAGCAGGGTCGTTTTGCCACAACCCGATGGCCCTAACACCGACAACAGCTCACCCTGCTTGAGCGTAAAGCTGACGTCTTTTAGTGCGTGTACACTGCCTCCGGTTTTGGTGGTGAACACCATATTGACATTATCGGCAACGAGGTCACTCATGAAATTTACCTGTGGTTATCCCTGCACTACACTCAATGCACGGGCTTTAGAATGAACGATAATCACTTGTTGGGTATCGCGATTAATACCCGAAATAGCTGGTAGTCAGCCATCAAGTTGACCAGCATCGCGCTGGCCAACAGTTCTTCAGATAGCGTGTTAGATTACTTCAGGAAAGAAGTATCAATAGCCACACTATAGTCTTCCAACGCTGGTCTTTCTTCCGTTGCAAAGGCGTTACCCACTACGGAAATTGCCTTATCAGCCAGACCACCTTTGTTGAAGTACTTCTCAAGCTGCTCAGCATTACTTGGGAACACGAAGTCTTCCATTTGCTTCTGGGTACCTTCAACACTCATACCAGAGTCTTTAGCAATCACGTCGATCTTGGACTGATCCTTAGCAAATGCTGCATTGGCCTCATCAGTCACTTTCAAGAAGGTACGGACCATGTCAGGGTTTTCCTGAGCAAACTTTTCAGTAACAGACACAACGTCGAAGCTTACAATACCCGCTTCATCTTTCTGCTCATTGGTCATCAGCACCTTACCGACTTCCTTCATCTTGGACATTGAGTCACCACCGTAACCACATGCCATGACGACGTTGCCATCTGCCAGCGAAACAGCCGCATCTGCAGGCACCTGATCCACCACTTTGATCTCGCTGATATCAACGTCCAGTGCACCCATCATCATACGGAAGCTGTAGTCCGCCATGGTGGCTAATGGCACCGCAACTGACTTACCTTCCAACTCATTGGCGTTGCTGATATCGATACCCGCATCGTTTCTAACTACACAATCATTCGCTGGATATTGCACTGCGATCGCTGCCAGTTTAATCGGTGCGCTGGCATTAACGGCATTAATAAAAGGCGCTAAACCCTGGCTGTAAGAAATGTCGATATCACCTGCCAACATCGCTTCAGTCATCTGCGTTCCCGCATCAAAGTTGGTCCAGTTCACGGTAACACCCAGCGCTTCGTCGTATGCCTTCTCTACTTTTGCTATCTGGTTTGGAGTCGCCCATTCAAGGAAAAAACCAACGTTAACTTCATCGGCAGCCATAACGGGGCTGGCGATGGCACTGGCGATTACAGCAGAAGCGGCTAGAGTGGTCAGTTTGTTTGTATGTTTCATATGAATTCCATTATTAGTAAAGTTGGCAACATGCGTTGGGCAGACTATCTATTTTTAATATAGTTTTATTGTTTAGCATAAGCAATAGAACAGAATAGATTGATTTAAAAGATTGGTTTGGCGCTAGTGGAGTCCTCCTGATAAACCTTGATAAGCAAAAAACGCCGCAGGCTTGAGTTGAATAGTAGAGGTAGTTGTTAGGTCGCTGGCAAAACGGCGACCGTTAAAGAGTTTGAAAGGAATGATTAAAGAATCAAGGTAACGAAGGGAGTGAAGCGAAGCGTAGTGCGCAGGTATGATGAACCTACTAAAGCGAGGTATAGGCGGCCCCGAGGCAACCCATTGGTGTCTAGACTGTATTAATGTCTCTAATAGTGCAAACAACTATCGACCTCCATTACCGATACGTAACTATTTACTTACAATAAAACGTAAAACGGTTTTTACTTAGATCCAGATAGCTTAAGTTATTGGGCCAGTCGTTGCTACTAACCACCGGCCCAATCATTCATTCGGAAGCGCTTTCAGCCTCGCAACGCTTGATGACTAAAGGCTCAGAAGCGGCTTCACCTAACACCTGACAGCCATTCACTGTGCATAGCGTCCAACCAGAACCGGTTGCGCCAGAAGCCGCCAGCCGTAACTCCGGCTGCGGGCCTAAGGTCGGCGTCCATTGCCACCAGCCGTCTTTTAACACAGCATCGTCACCTGGCTCCATGCCAGCGCCCGAGCCTTTCACGCGTGCCATGGTCATCACCAAGCCAGCGGGTGTTGACTGCCAATCTTCTTGCCAGTCAATTTTCTCAACCGAATGCGTCCAGGATAAAGAAAAGGCTGACACCGCAAGGGTCAGCACCTTTCCTGCACTGAGAATGCAAACACTCATGAAGCCGTCACTGACTGCTTATCTGCATCGCCTGATTTATTTTTGCGCCAGATAATGTAGGCAAACGCTGCCACCAGTACAAAGCCAATTTCATCAGTCATCGGAAGCGCAGCGACCAAAGTAAAGGCTGCAGCCATACCAAGGAAACGCTCCGGCCAGCTTAGCTTGCCACCAAGGAAGCCAACCACCGCTGCGCCCCACAAGCCAATCGCCAGTGTCGCTTTCAAAATAATGTAAGCCACGGCGAGTGGGAAGCCAATTGACTCCGCCAATGGACCGCCATCCTGCAACATGAGCGCTGGGGAGTAGACCGCCATGAATGGGATAACGAAACCAGCTGCTGCCACTTTGATCGCTTCCATGGAAATGCGTAATCCATTTTCACGGGCAATCGGTGCAGCAGCAAAACAAGCCAGTGCCACTGGCGGAGTGAGGTCTGCAAGGATTCCAAAATAGAATACGAACATATGGCTAACAATCAACGGAACACCCAACGCCAATAACGCAGGGCCAGCGATTGAAGCGGTAATAATGTAGTTAGGAATGGTTGGGATACCCATACCTAAAATGATACAGGTGAGCATCGTCAGCACTAGCGACAGGAATAAACTGGTGTCACCTACTGCCACGATAAACTGGCCAAAAGTATTCGCCGCACCGGTTAACGTCATAGTACCGATAACGATACCCACGATGGCGCAAGCAATACCCACTGGTAATGCTGTTTTCGCACCTTCAGCCAGTGAGTCACGGCAAATCATCAGTGTTTTACGACCACCTTGTGAGAAAGCATTCCACAGTACGAGTGCCAGAATCGCAGCAACCACGACCCAAATTCCCAGTTTAAAGAATGAGGCGGCGATTAAACCCAACCCGATCCAGAACACATAGCGCAACATGCCTTTTGGCAGACCCAGCGCAATCGAGCCACCCAGAATCAGCAATACCGTCAGCGTTAAACCGATGGTACCGGCATACAATGGTGTGTAACCAGAGAACAGCAAGTAGACCAACGCAATCAATGGCAGCAGTAAGAACCAACGGTTTTTCAAGGCGTCCCAAGCAGATGGCAGCTCGGCTTTGCTCAAGCCTTCAAGACCATATTTACCCGCTTCCAGATGCACGATCCAGAACGCTGAGGCAAAGTATAAAACAGCTGGAACCAAGGCGGCTTTTACCACTTCGTGATATTCCACACCCAAGGTTTCCGCCATGATGAATGCAACCGCACCCATTACCGGCGGCATTAGCTGCCCACCCATTGAGGCGGTAGCTTCTACGCCGCCAGCAAATGCTGAGCGATAGCCAAAGCGCTTCATCAAAGGAATAGTGAATTGCCCGGTGGTAACTACGTTCGCCACACCAGAGCCTGAAATAGTCCCCATCAGACCCGATGAAATCACGGATACTTTGGCAGGGCCGCCGCGCTTGTGGCCCACTAGGCCTAGCGATACATCAGTAAATAAGTTGATCATTCCTGCTTTTTCCAAAAAGGAACCAAACAGAATGAATAAGAATATGTAGGACGAGGAAACAAAGATCGGAATCCCGTAAATGCCCTCGGTGCCGTATGCCATGTGGTCAATCACTTGCTCAAAATCGTAACCGCGATGATTGAGTGGCGACGGCAAGTACTCACCAAATAAACAATAAGCGAGGAATAAGCCCGCAATGATTGGCAGCGCTGGACCCATTGTGAGCCATGTCGCCAGAAAAATACTGGCCAAGGCAATCACACCGATCACAATATCGCGTGGTAACGGATCACCTGAGCGCAACAAGAGCGGCGTGTATTCAACCCATTGATAGGCTGCAACCAGCATACCAACGATACCTAATCCCCAAGCTAGAATCTTAACCACTTTGGGTCGATCACCCGCCGCAGCAACTAGCGGAAACACCAGCATCATCAAAAAGCCGACGTGCACTGCACGCAAAATCTGGCTGGACATATCCACCAAATGCGCGGCAGTTAACACCTGAAACGTCGAGAATGCCACGGCTAACCAAAATAGGAAGCGGCCTTCAAGCGTCTGGGGGAATCCATTTTCTAGCGGATTGGAATGAACGAAAACCGCTGATTCTTCAGTCGGTTGTGTGGGTTGGCTGGACTGCATGAAGCCTCCTCAATTGAACAGCATATACACCGGACCAAACAGGGGAACAGCTTTGCACTGCTCCCCTTTTTACGTAATTTGCTTAAGTGTTACAGCAAACCTTTTTCTTTGTAGAAACGCTCTGCACCTGGGTGTAGCGGTACAGGCATGCCTTTCAATGCATTTTCTAACTTAATAGATGCCGCTGCTTTGTGAGCAGCTTCCAGAGCTGGCAGGTTTTCAAACAACAATTTAGTCATTTGGTAAGCCGTCTCATCAGAAACCTCTGAGTGAGTTACCAGGAAGTTAACAACAGCAACCGTTGTTACATCTTCATCCTGACCATCATAAGTGCCAGCAGGAATCGCTGCACTGATGTATGGAGGGCCCAATTTCTCAACCACATCTTCTGGTACCGCAACCAACGTCACTGGCAAAGAAGTAGATAGATCTTTCAGAGAAGCAACACCTAAACCCGCTGACTGCAAGGTTGCATCCAGTTGACGATTTTTGATCAGCTCAACAGACTCAGAGAATGGCAGGTATTCTGTCTTTCCAAGATCGTCGTAGCTCATGCCAGCAGCACCAAAGATAGTGCGAGCATTTAGCTCAGTACCGGATTTGGCCGCACCAACAGACAAGCTTTTGCCTTTCAGGTCAGCAAATGTCTTGATGCCAGACTCTTGAGACGCAACGATTTGAATGAAGTTAGGGTATACCGCAGCGATTCCGCGCAGCTTATCTAACTTCTTAGGGAAACCAACTTCCTCATTACCTTCCCACGCATTTTTCACTGAGTCACCCAGTGCTAATGCCAGCTCACCGCGGCCTTTTTGCAGCAGGTTAAGGTTTTCAACAGATGCTTTAGTAGATTGAACCTGAGTACGGACGTCTTCCATATTGTCCGCATAGATTTTTGACAAGCCAACACCCAGTGGGTAATAAACACCCGAGGTACCGCCAGTTAAGATATTGATAAATTCAGCAGCATTCGCTGTCACACTACCAAAGCCTAATGTCATTGCGACGGTACCGGCTAATAGGGACTTACGTGCGATTGTTACAGGGGTAGATAATTTCATTGCCTTCCTCCAAGATTGAGCAAAAAATAGAACCAAAAGTTCCATGTCATATAGGTTAACAAGATCTGACTAAAGTCGTTAGGCGGATTTATGCCCGCGCTCTCGGGTGAAACCGGCGGAAATCCGCTGATTCATTTTTTGCTGATGTTTGATTTTGTTATAGACCTGCTTAACATCCTCAATCAGCTCAAATTGTGTTGGGCGCAACTGCGGACGCCGTGACCTCATCGTATTTGTTGATTCATTCACATAATACAGAGGCTCAATCACACCACTCCCGAAACTGATCGACCCACTACCGTCGGATTGTTCAACGTAAACCATCTGACCGAGTGAATCTAAATCAAGACTTTTTACTGTCTTACTGTGTTGACCGGAAGCGATGATAACACGCTGATTGGTTAGCGCGTAAAATGTGCGGCCGCGCCGTCTGGAATCGAAAAAGAATCGCCCGACCATTAGGTGCAGCCCGATTAATACAAACGGCAAACCAAATAAGGGAAACACATAATCAAAAGTATCCTGCCAGCCAGATGTGGTGACGGCTGTGTACTCCCAAAACAGCGCAAAGCCACCCCAAGCCATACTAAATGGAATCATAAATCGATCGCTGGGTTTAAAGCGGATGCCTTGCTTTGGCATTCCCGCCCACACCAGTTTTTCTGAACCTGATAACTCTCTACGCATTACTTCATAAGCATCGTACGGCATACATCCTCCCGGGCAATTGTGCCATCAGACTCGCACGTCCAGTGTGACCGATTCTTACATGACTGACCAGAACCTCAGATCATTCCACTCCAGTTGACCTACATCAAGCCAATCTGCCCGCTTAAGTACTATCATCAAGCTATGGAAAGACTGGTCAGGATGACTAGTCATTTATTGCGGTAACCGACATTCTTATGTCAGGAGGTTAGATCATGTTAGGTCTTCAAGATATCATCGGCATGTGTGATTGCACCGAAGAAGAGATTCAAGCAATTGCCGAACACGAACATTTACCCGATGCGATTGCTACTGAGTTAGCGGAGTATCTGGTGCATACCGAGGATGGCGTGCCTAAGATTCGCAGCATCCTTATTGACAATATGCACAATGCTGAGCGCGATGGTGATCAGGAGCAGGCGGGTAAGCTGAAACTAGTCCTTAAGCACTTTATCGCAACGCATCCGGATTACAAGACGCTCAACTGAGGCGCGTAGTTAGCGAGATACCATCCTGATGCTTGGCCCCTGCAATACAGTAAACGCTGTGTTGCGGGGGCTTTGTGCTGCCTGTTGCTTCCTAAAATAAGATGACCATTTAGTTAGATTAGCCATTCGCACTAAAAAGATTGGCCATTTGCACTAAAAAAGGGCTAGAGACAGCCTATTGACTGTGGCATATTTACCTACCACTAACACTTACAACGAAGACATCAGCATGGCAACAGCATTTGGATCAGTATTCATGCCTGAAATGGCAATCACTTGGTTTGACGGAACAAGTTGGAGCGAGCCAGAAATGGTCTCTAGCGATTCCCTGCCGATGCACCCTGGAAGCCATGTTTTGCACTATTCCAGCACGTGTTTCGAAGGACTAAAAGCATTCCGCCAAAAAGACGGCTCAATTAAAATTTTCCGCATGGATCAGAACCTGAAGCGCTTTGCACAAAGTGCGCGCTTGTTGGCACTGCCTGCGATTGACGAAGCAACGACCGCAAAAATGATTGTGGATGTGGTTGCTAAATTTAAAGATCAGGTACCTGATGCTCCGGGCTCTATGTATATCCGCCCGACGCATATCGGTACTGAACTCACTATCGGTAAAGCGGCAGCGCCTTCTCTGGAGTCTTGCCAGTATGTTTTACTGTCACCGGTGGGTGACTACTTTGCGGGCGGCGCGGCGGCTCTGCGAGTATTGGTTGATGATGAAGGCATGCGCTGTGCACCACACAATGGCATGATCAAAAGCGGCGGAAACTACGCCAGCGCCCTGCGCCCGATTATGGAAGCACGCGCCAAGTACAAAGCGGACCAAGTTCTGTTCTGCCCGGGTGGCGATGTTCAGGAAACGGGCGCAGCGAACTTCCTGCTGATTGATGGCAATGAGATCATCACTAAGGCATTGGATGAGTCTTTCCTACACGGCGTAACGCGTGACTCGATTCTGACGCTTGCTCGTGAAAATGGCATGACAGTCAGTGAGCGTGAAATTTCAGTGGCTGAGCTATTAGAGCGTATTCAGAAGCCAGACTGTGAAGCTGCACTTTCTGGAACAGCTGCCGTACTTGCGCCAGTTGGCACCATGATTTATCACGATAAAGAGTACACGGTCGGCAGCGGCACGCTTGGCCCAATGACAGAAAAGCTTCGCAACCAACTGAATGCCATTCAGTGGGGCGATGTTGAAGATACTCACGGTTGGTTGACGACGGTTGAATAAAACCCAAGTCTGACTAATTGAAAAAGGCCATTAGCGGTAATTTGCTAATGGCCTTTTTTATTATCTAGAACAATGTGCTGCTTGAGTTCAGAGGCATTGGCTGCATAGGCAACTTGGCACAAGCTAAAGGCTATAATACTCCCGCAAGAATCGCGCAATACCATCCTCATCATGATGCCCGATCACTTGAGTTGATAGCGCCTTAATCTCATCCAAGGCATTTGCCGGTGCATAAGCCTCATCCGCCATGCGGAACATGCTCTCGTCATTATCGCTATCGCCAAAGCAAATCACGCGCTCATAGCCTAAGGACTCTTTCAGTACCGAGATCGCGCCACCTTTGCTCGATGCGCTATGGTGAATATCCAACCAATGAAAATTCGGCTTATACATATCGCCGCCGGTGTAGACCACCAAGTGCGATTGCTGAGTTAGCTGATCATAGATCCCAGCGATTTCAGCCTGACCACCTAAGGCATTGATATTAGTAATCTGTGCATTGCTGTGCAGCGCAACCAATGGCTTGGTGGTAATCGTATCGCTGTTTTCAAAGCGTGAGATATATTGCTGGCAAAGCTCATTTTGCGGCGGCGCATGGTACACCGCATGACTGCCATCCGGCTCGACGGTGAAAATAAAGGGCGATGGGCTGCGCGTTGCAAAGGCTTCCAGCACTGACTCAATTTCATCCGGCGTCAGAAAATTATGATGCAGATAACCCGCCGATTGCGGATTCCAAATCACGACACCGTTGTTATACACATGTAATAAGGGGAAATGCGTATCACGCATACATTCACGCGCCGCATGTAAAGTACGACCAGTAGCCACCGTGTAGGCGATATTGCGCTGCTGCAATAGCTTCAAGGTTTCGCGGGTGTAGTCAGTAATTTGTTGCCTGCTATTTAGCAAGGTTCCATCCAAATCAAACACGAGCAGTTCCATCAGAACCTCCATCAGGTTGCGGACACGCTATTCTATTTTTCTGCCGGACTGTGCCAAGGCAGATTGGACTGAAAGGTCTCCAGTGTTTCGCCGCTCTCGGCCTGAAACCAATCATCAATTAGGCGGTAGGAAATCGATAAATTCGGCGGCGGCATGACCGTGCCAGCAATCATTTGCTCTCGCAGCTCTTCTGCACTTAACCACAATGCCTGATCGATATCATCATCTTCCAGATCGAGCGTGGTGTCTTTGGCTTCCGCACTGTAGCCCAGCATCAGCGAGTTCGGGAACGGCCAAGGCTGAGAGGAGTGATAGCAAATATTCTCGATCTGCACACCAACCTCTTCGAATACTTCCCGTTGTACCGCGCTTTCCAGCGTTTCGCCAATTTCCACAAAACCGGCCAGCACTGAATAACGATGCTCCGGCCAAGTGGCCTGGCGTGCTAATAAGATTTTATTGCCACAGGTGACGCGCATAATGACGGCGGGATTAATTCGCGGGAATTCAATGTGCTCGCAGTTGCCATTAGCACATTTTTGAATGCTGCCGCCCTCACCTTGTCGCAATAAAGTGCCGCAACGCGTGCAGTGGCGCGTGGTGATATGCCAGTGATTTAAAATCAGCGCGTAAGAATAGATCGCGGCAGTTTCCATGCCCAATTTGAGGGTCACTTCACGCAGGGAATGGCTTTCTAATAAGCTTGGGTCAATATCCAAAGCCGCCAAATCACCAGGCAGTTCGCGGATATTGACTTTAAAGACAGGAATATTATCACTGAGGCGCAAGCCCAATAGACTCGGTGTGTGGTCTAGCTTTAAGGATTGCCACTGCGCTTGGTTTAGCTGCAAAGGCTCATCACCTAGCATCACCACATTGTGGCCATCCAGCACCAGAAACAGCGCTTGCGGATGCTCATATTGCTGCGCTAGTTTAGCGGGGTCTTTGCGAAGGTGCGCAACCCGATCAAGCGGCTGCGCGGTATAGGTATTTAGCAGGGAACGACTGAGATGATCCATGGCCAGCATCCAAGGGCGTTAAAGCGCTCCATCTTAACACCCTGTCTACTGCGAATTGCACCCCGAATCTGTTAATTTTTACGCCTCAACCACCGGCTTTTTTAGCTGCGTATAGGCGTGATACAAACTCAAATGTACTTGGCCTGTTAGCGCATCTAACAAGTGAGAACGCTGCAGTTTATCCATTACCGGGCCTTTCACTTCGGCGAGGTGGAATTTAATGTTCATGCTATTGAGCAGCTCATTAATCCGCTCCAGTGTTTCCACGGCACTGCTATCAATGTCATTCACTGCGGTACACACCAGTACAATGTCTTCCAGCTGTTTGTGCTCACTAGCCATTTGCAGCAGGCGCTGTTCCAGATTGCGGGTATTAGCAAAATACAGGCGCTCATCCACTCGCACCAATAACGCGTTTTCTAGCTGAGTCACGTCGTGGCGCAAGTAATTACGGAAGTGCTCGGTGTTGCCCACCTGCCCGACTACCGCAATGTGCGGGCGGCTGGTTTGCCAGAGCAAGGTCAGAATCGACACAGATACGCCCACAATCACACCGGCTTCTACACCCAATAGCAGCACCACTAAAATGGTCGCCATCATCGCTAGAAAATCCGTTTTACTGTAACGCCACGTGTGTTTAATGGTTCCAATATCGATTAGCGAAACAACCGCAACAATAATGGTCGCCGCCAGTACCGCTTTAGGCAAATAGAAGAATAATGGCGTCAGCAATAAAGTCGCTAGTAAGATACCGCCAGCGGTTAAAATACCCGCCATTGGTGTGCGCGCACCGGCATCGAAGTTAACCACTGAACGAGAAAAACCACCCGTAACCGGATAACCGCCACCGACTGCCGAGGCGATATTAGCCGCCCCTAAGCCCAGTAATTCGCGGTTAGGATCAATGGATTGACGACGTTTGGCCGCTAGAGTTTGAGCCACTGAAACCGACTCCACAAAGCCGATGATACTAATAACAATGGCAGGTGGCAGCAGTGCTTTCCATAACTCCAGATCAAACACGGGCCATGTGAGCGGTGGTAAGCCTTGAGGAATATCACCCACTACCGACACGCCTTGAGTATCTAATGACAAGCCGCGCACTAACAGAATCGATACTAAAATAGCCGCCACTGGGCCGGCTTTAGCAAGAATATCCGCCAATGTACTACCCAAGCCCATCTTGGTTAAAAGCGGCTTTAGTTGCTTACGCACCCAGAATAAAAATGCGGTGGCGGCGACACCAATCGCTAAGGTCCACAGATTGGCGTCACTAATATGTGCAAATATGCTGCTGATCAAGCCCGGCAGACTATGCCCATCGGCCGACACACCCATTAAGTGCTTAAGCTGGCTGGTCGCAATCAAAATCCCCGAAGCGGTAATAAAACCTGAGATCACCGAGTGCGATAAAAAGTTAGCCACAAAGCCTGCCCGCAGCACACCCAGCAACATCATAAAGATGCCGGATAAAAAGGCCAAAGCGATTGCCGCATCCAAATAAGCAATGGAACCTGCTTCGGCGATTGTGCCAATACTGGAGGCCGTAAGCAATGACACCACCGCCACCGGCCCGACCGCCAGCACCCGACTAGAGCCAAAAATAGCGTAACCCAGCAACGGGAAAATACTCGCATACAACCCCACCTGCGCCGGCAAGCCCGCCAACAACGCGTAGGCCAGACTTTGAGGAATGAGCATAACAGTTACGATCACTGCCGCCATGGCGTCATCGGCGAACAGTTTACGGTTATAGTCTTTGATCCAATCCCAGGCGGGAATGTAATGCAGTAAATTCATGAGGTGGCCTTAAAGAATAGCGGTCGATCAATAGAGAATTAGCTGAAGTGACTCACTTTGAAGCCACTCCCTGCGTGCGTGCGGTAATAAAGGACAATACCGAACGTTGTAGTAGCATGCCAGCCAACATTGCTGCAATAAACACAAAAATCGCACTTTCACCCGAAACAATACTACTCAATGCAGGCCCAGGACACAGCCCGATCAAACCCCAGCCGATGCCGAAGATAGCCGCACCGATTAATAGGCGCGCATCAATAATACGGCTAGTAGGTACTGAAAAGATCGGCTCAAACAGTGGCTTGGGTCGCTTCCAGACTAAACGATAACCAACACCCGTCACGACGACGGCTGCCAGTAAAACAAAGAATAAGCTCGGATTCCAATCACCCGCCACATCTAAGAAGCCACGCACATTGGCAGGATTCGTCATGCCAGAAATGGTGAGGCCAATAGAGAACAAGGCACCTGAAATAAATGCTGATAATGCTTTTTTCATTAGTTTGCTCCCTTAGCTAGTAATAAATACAGTGATCATGCCGCTCACAATGAATATGCCGGTTGCTATTAAAGAGCGTGGTGAAATTCTTGAGACACCACACACGCCATGGCCGCTCGCGCAGCCCGAGCCCAAAGTCGTACCGAAGCCAACCAGCAAGCCACCGGCAATTAGGTAAGGTAAACGCTTATCCACCACCACTTCTGGCAACTCGCCACCAGCCAGCAAGTAGAAAAATGGGCCGACCAATAAGCCGATAACAAACGCTAAGCGCCAAACGGTATCGGCGCTAATATTTAACGAGAGCAGGCCCGAGGTAATGCCACTGACGCCAGTAATCCTACCCAGCGTAGCCATCATTAATACGGCGGCAACACCGATGAGGCTCCCTCCTAGCAGGGATTGGGCGATACTAATGGTTTGCATGCTGTGTAACTCCTAAGTGTGTTGCTGCTGTTTTAGCGCAGCATTGTTAGGAGTATATTAGCAAATACTTATTTATAGTCAATAACTATATAATGATTTACTGATATTATAGGGCGCAGAAAAATAGCCGTTTAAAATTAATTATTTAGCTCAGGCAGTTTGGAAGAATTTGGCGCAAAAAGAATACTGGGAATGATTGACTCCCAAGGCATTTAAAGTAGGAAAAGCCAGCAGGAACCGGCTTTAGCTCATGGCATACGCCATAATCATGATGTCTGCTGAAATCGCTAAAATAACGGTCAGCACTAATAAACGTTGTCTCATTTTGTAACCCCCATTTTCACTTACCATTCAACATTAACTTTAAAGGCCCATACTCCCGATGAATATGAGACACTAAAAAGACGATGTGTTTATCATATAGCAATTGATATCACATTTAATCACTTTACAATAGTGGCCAAGAAAAATACTAATCACCCAACCCATCACAGGAAATAATAATGGAAAATAACCCTTATCAGGCTCCAACCTCCGACCTGCATACCGCTGGCAACCAACAACCCCTGCAATACGTTGGGTTTTGGATACGTCTGGCGGCCTCGCTGATCGACTCCATCTTATTAATACTGATCACCCTACCGTTACTGTACATATTAATGGGCGCAAACGCGTTTGACCCGGAAGCGGGCCCTGGTGCAGGTGGTGTCGTTGCGATGTTTATAAACTACTTATTACCGATTATTGCAGTGATAACATTCTGGGTACTGAAGTCTGCGACACCAGGAAAAATGCTATTCCAGGCAACCATTGTGGATGCTAAAACCGGCAATAAGCCGTCTATCGGACAGTTTATTGGCCGCTACTTTGCTTACATTCCTTCTACCCTGATCTTTGGACTGGGCTGCTTCTGGATAATCTGGGATAAGCGCAAACAAGGCTGGCACGATAAGCTGGCTGGTACTGTAGTTGTTAGACCTTGCAGCGACCCAGCCAAGCAAATCACCTTCGAATAAACATTTCTGATAATCGTGCTTGACTGCCCCAGCCAATAACGGGAGGATTTAACCTTTCCGCTGGGGTAGTCACTTACCCTGTAAGCCCTCACCATAAGCACGAACTCATGACTCAACTGACCGACACGTTACAGCAGGCGCGGCCATTCATTCTGTTTGAAAACACTTTGCTTTCTAATACCAATGAAGCGGCTTGGTTATTTACACAGCCCGTTCGCGAAATTATTGCCTTAAACGCCGAAGAGCTTCCCGCAGCCTTGGCGGCGATTGATGAAGAACGTGAGAAGGGCCATTATCTGGCAGGTTATTTAAGTTATGAAGCAGGCTATGCGCTGTCTGCCAAGCTGACGCCATTTCGCCAGCAACACACGATTGATAACCCCTTATTGCAGTTTTATGCTTTTGATAAAGCGACGCGCTTAGCCCCTGCTGAAGTCACCGAAGCACTACAGCAACTGCCAGAATCTGAGCCTTATATCCGTAATTGGAAAGCCTCCGAAACTGAAGCGGAATACATTGCCAAGCTGGAGCGCATTCTCGACTACATTAGCGCGGGCGATACCTATCAGGTGAATCATACCTACCGCGTGGGCTTTGATTTAGAAGGCAGTATTGATGGCTTGTATCAGGCACTGCGCGAGCGCCAAAAAGTGGCATTTTCTTGTCTGATGCATTTACCGCAGCGTTCCGTACTCTCACTGTCACCAGAATTATTTATTCGCAAGCAAGGCACTCGCTTATCGACCAAACCCATGAAAGGCACGACGCCGCGCGGTAAAGATGATGCCGAGGATGCGGCGATCCTTAAAGCCATGGCTGAGGATAAAAAGCAGCGCTCTGAAAATGTCATGATTGTGGATTTAATGCGCAATGATATTGGTCGGCTGGCCAGCTCTGGCAGCGTTAAAGTCAGTCAGTTATTTGAAATTCAAACCTTTAAAACTTTGCATCAAATGATCTCTACGATTGAGGGACAGGTTGAGCAAAGCATTCCATTTGCTGAGGTGGTTAAAGGCTTATTCCCCTGCGGCTCGATTACTGGCACACCGAAAATTCGCACCATGGAAATCATTCATGAGCTGGAAGCCACGCCTCGCGATATTTATACCGGCGCGATTGGCTTTATTACACCAGAGAATGATTTCACCTTTAATGTGCCCATTCGCACGCTGCACTTTCCGAAAGGTAGCCAACACGGCACTTTAGGCATTGGTGGTGGGATTATTTATGAAAGTAATCCGCTGGATGAGTGGCAGGAGAGCCAGTTAAAGGCGCGCTTTGTCACTGGGCTCAATCAGCAGTTTAAGCTGATTGAATCGCTACGATATGATGCATCGACTCAGCAGTTATTGCGACTGGATCAGCATATTAAGCGCCTAACGCAGAGTGCGGCTGAGTTTGGTTATCCGATGCCAAGTAAGCCGGTGGGTGAGTTATTAACTGATTATGTTCGAAGCGTTGACGCTGGTGATGATCTGAAGTTACGCGTATTGCTGGATACCGTGGGTGAGCTGAGTATTAGTCATGAGGTGCTGCCGCAATCACAAATGAGTGAAAGTGTGGCTACCGCCATAGATGGTGCTGGTGCTGGTGCTGGTGCTGGTGCTGGTGCTGGTGCTGGTGCTGGTGCTGGTGCTGGTGCTGGTGCTGGTGCTGGTGCTGACAATGATGCAACCAGCCTACCAAGAATTACCTTAAGCGATAAACGCATTGAAGCTGGCAATCTATTTCGCCAGCACAAAACCACCAACCGCAAGCTCTACAACCAAGCCTTTGATGAGGCTGCGGCACAGGGGTTTTATGATGTGCTGTTTTTAAATGAGCATGGCCATATCGCCGAAGCCAGTCGCCACAATCTGATTATTCAACAAGCTGGCAACTGGTACACGCCACCGTTATCAGATGGCGCGTTACCGGGTGTGATGCGTGCAACGCTACTGGCAGATTCTACGCTAAATCTTCAGCAGCGCAGCCTGACGCTGGATGACCTTAAGCAGGCTGATCGAGTTTATTTAAGTAACTCTGTTCGTGGTCTGGTGGAAGTCGGTGTTGAATAAATAAAGGCGGTTTACTCGCAGCCTTCTTCAGTGATGACTGGCCCGCAAGCCTCGGTGTCGCGGGAAGTAATACCGCCCATGTCGTCACTGATTTCAGTAAAGCCAGAATCTGTCTGAGCCTCTTCTTCGCACTGCTTTGCTTTAAATACCAATGGTGCTGCGGGGCCGACCCAACCTTCTGAACGCTCGATTTTCTCACGCTCAAACAGCACACTGCAGCCTTCGCCGTAGTACACTGTGAAATAATTCAGGTCAATCGCATGTAAAGCAGACATAACTTCAGGATGCGCTTTGACGTATTCCATCATCACCCCAAGGTCTTTCTCATTCTGAAACTGTGGTGGCAGCGCCGCTTGGGCTACCCCAAAGCTGATGCTAAATAGGAACATTGCACCGCACTTGGCCAATAAACTATCCCTTTGATTCATATCACCAATCTCCTTTTGTTAATTATGACTCATCGAAAGTCGGACTATTTATAACAGTAATCGTTTAATAAAGTTGTGCGTTTTTAGATAGCTAGTACAAAATTAGTACATTTTTAGCAACAGTTGATAGCTATTAGACTAGTTAGCTTATTCCCGATATGCTCAGCGCTTTCTTATTGCCTTGCGCGCTCAGGACTCATCATTCGTTATGCGGCATATTCAGCAAAGTGCACCCTGTAAACGCCTGCAGCGACGACGACACAATCCGCCTGAAACGGATATCGCGGCGAAAAAAGCATGGCGTCGGTTTAATAAAAAAGACCTGCGTAAGGTTTGTTATAAACAGCAATTTGGCTTGTGTGCGTATACCGAGTTATCGCTGGATGATGAGGATATGGGCACGCATTTAGAGCATATTGCTCCCCGCAGCCGTTACCCATCCCGTACTTTTGAGCCAAGCAATATTGTGCTGTGCGCGATGGATGATGTATTCGCCGGAACGCTGCCAGATGCCGAGCGCTTTGGCGGGCATTACAAGCTGAATCAATATAATGAAGAGGCCTTTATCAGCCCATTGCAGGCTGACTGTGAACGTTACTTTTATTACTGCGATCAAAGCGGACAGGTATTGCCCAGTGTCGAACTGACCGAACAAGAGCAGGAAAAAGCAGCGCATACCATCGCCCTGCTTAATCTGAACTGTGCTTTTTTAGTAGAGCGCCGCCAGTCTTGTTTGTTTAATCTAAAGCAGCAACTGGCAGATTGGCGCTCGCTGAATAACAGTGCTCCAACCGAAGCCGAAGCCGAAGCCGAAGCCGAAGCCGAAGCCGAAGCCGAAGCCGAAGCCGAAAGTATCCACCATTCAGCTGCTGATACTGAGCGTTGTATCACCGATATCTTAGCGATTAAAAATGGCCGACTACCCGAGTTTTACAGCGCCATTAAGCAATGCCTACAACGCATTTAATATAGCCACTGAAACGCTTAATCAATCTTCAACATGCCTGCAGCAATCTCATTGTGCCGCTTGATTAGTGGCGGCAAGTCAACACCCTGCAACACACCATCGCGCACTACAACGTCACCATTAATAATCGACAGCCATGCTGGCGCTGGCGCACAAGTCATTAAAGAGGCCACCGGATCACTTTGCCCACCGGCATGATGTAAGCCATCAACCCGAAAAGCCACCAAATCGGCCGCTTTACCCACTTCCAAGCTACCAATATCGTCCTCACGACGTAATACTCGCGCACCACCCAGCGTTGCTAGCTCCAATGCTTCGCGCGCTGAAAAACGATCCGCTTTCGCCTCAAACCCCGGCCAACCAACCCGCTGTAATAACATCGCTTGTCGCGCTTCACCCAACATATGATTGCCATCGTTGCTCGCAGAGCCATCAACGCCCAAAGCCACTTTCATTCCCGCATCGACCATGTCACGCACTGGGGCAATACCGGAGGCCAAGATCATATTACTGCTAGGACAATGGCAAATACCGGTGCGAGTCTCAGCCATTTGCTCAATCTCATCACTGGATGGGTGCACCATATGCGCAAACCATACATCATCACCCAACCAGCCGACGCTCTCCATATACTCCAGCGGCCGCATGCCAAATTTCTCCAGACAAAAGCGATCCTCATCAATGGTTTCAGCCAGGTGTGTGTGCAGGTTTACTTTAGGATATTGACGCGCCAGATCAGCGGTTTTCTGCATCAACTCACCAGTGACGCTAAACGGTGAACACGGCGCTAAACCAATGCGTAACATTGAATATTTTTCAGCATCGTGGAAAGTGTCAATCACACGAATGCAGTCCTCCAAAATCGATTCTTCATCCTGACAGACAGAATCCGGCGGCAACCCGCCCTGACTTTCACCCAAGCTCATACTGCCACGGGTGGGATGAAAACGAACACCAAGCTCTTTGGCCGCACGAATCTCATCATCCAATGTCGCACCATTGGGGAATAAATAAAGATGGTCCGCAACTGTGGTCGCGCCAGATAACAGCAACTCAGATAGGCCAACTTTGGCACTGATATACACTGCCTCGCCATCCATTCTCCCCCAGATTTTGTACAGCGTTTTTAGCCAGTCAAATAGTGACAAACCTTGCGCAGTTCCGACCGTGCGGGTGAGTGTTTGGTAGAGGTGATGATGGCAATTGATTAGACCGGGGATGATCACTGTGCCAGTCGCATCAATCGTTTCATCGGGCGTGATACCCTGCTCTGTGCAGTATTGTTCCAGTGCTACCGTGGTGTCCACTCGCTTGATAACATTGTCACGAATTAAGATCGCACCATCGGCGAGTTCGCGACGGTCGGCGTCCATAGTGACTAGAACGGTGGCATGGATGATTAGCTTTGTGGACATGAGATCGTTTACCTAGTTGTTTTCAGGCTTTCCAGAATGCGGTGCTTTGTAGCAGACAAGAATACGACAACTCGAATGCAAAGTGGTGAACAACATGATTGAAAATAACTTACTACCTTAGTAATAAGGAATCTATCCAGATCTGGCTTTTCAATGCCATGTTGTTACATTAGAGCGTTGGCGGATTGGCCCTATTATCTGAAAGATGTATGGCCTTCCTTCAGTGTGGCAGACGATAATGAGTCAAGAGCACTGATCAAGCACTATGTTATGACGGTCTTTAACTAATATATTAGAAGTTAAGTCTAATATGTTATACTATGTGTTGACACATCGGAACACAACACCTTGAGGAGTTAGAAATGTCTAAACCTGTTATCGGCTTTATCGGCCTAGGCCTTATGGGCAACAACATGGTCGTCAACCTGCAAAACAAAGGCTATGAGCTACAAGTAATGGATCTTAATAAAGATGCCGTTGCTGCAGTCGTTGCTCGTGGCGGTGCTACTGAGGCCAAGTCTCCAGCTGAACTGGCAGCAGCAAGTGATATCGTGATGCTTTGCCTGACCACCTCTGAAGTCGTAGAAAAAATTGTCTATGCAGACGACGGTATTCTAGCGGGAATTAAAGAAGGCGCAGTCTTAATTGACTTCGGAACCTCTATTCCAGCTTCTACCCGCAAAATTGGTGCAGCACTGGCAGAAAAAGGCGCGGGCATGATCGATGCACCTTTGGGCCGTACACCAGCACACGCGAAAGATGGACTGCTGAACATCATGGCATCTGGCGATCAGGCAACCTTCGACAAGGTTAAGCCTGTACTGGAAGAGCAAGGTGAAAACGTATTCTATCTGGGTGCTCTAGGTGCAGGTCACACAACGAAGCTGATCAACAACTTCATGGGCATGACAACAGTCTGCGCTATGTCACAGGCCTTTGCAGTGGCAGATTTGGCCGGCGTTGATCGCCAGCAGCTGTTTGAAATCATGTCGACTGGCCCATCAAGCTCACCATTCATGCAGTTCTGTAAGAACTATGCAGTCGATGGCGTGAGCGACTTAGGTTTCTCAATCGCTAATGCGAACAAAGATCTGGGCTACTTCCTTGAAATGGCAAAGGATCTTGATACACGCACACAGATTGGTGAAGGCACATCAGCCAACTTACAGGCCGCACTTGACGCTGGCATGGGCGATGGCAATGTACCGGAAATCTTCGATTACTTCCTAAAGCTTAAGAAGTAATTTAAACAATGTCTGACGCTGTCCCACGCTTCAATGGAGTCATTGACTCACGAGGGGCAGCGGTTTATATCATTTAGTCTATCGATGTCTCATGACTAAATCACAGGGAGAAATCACATGTTTGTACATAATGAAGATGTAGTGCTGGAAGACTTAGGCGACGGTATTAGCCGTAAGGTTTTAGCGCATTCTGACAATATGATGTCTGTGGAAGTACACTTTGAAGATGGCGCCGTTGCCGCGATGCATAAGCATCCGCATGAGCAGCTGACTTATGTGCTGTCCGGTGAGTTTGAATTCACCATTGGTGATGAAACCAAGCTCGTTAAGACGGGTGACACCATGTACAAAGTACCCAATATTATGCACGGCTGCCGCTGCGTAAAAGCAGGCGTACTGATCGACACATTCACACCAATGCGTCAGGATTTTGTTTAACCGGGCCTTGTCTCGATAAAACAGATCACAAGCCGAAGAGCGCAACATAGCCCTCTTCGGCCTATATCTATGAGCTCGTTGAGCTTAAAGTCTAGCAGCCACACATCAATCCACATTGACAGGCTTACTCAGCAAAGTACTCAACGTCATTGGCTTATCCAACAACCAGCCCTGCAAGCGCTCTACCCCTAACTCCCGAAATAGCTCAACCTGTTGCTGCTCCTCAACACCTTCAACCACAATGCGCATATTCAACAATTGCGCCATATAGATAATGCTTTTCAGTACGGCATTGGATGTTTTTTCGAGATAGCCATCGGTGTAAATCTTATCGATCTTTAACTCATTCGCAGAGAAGTTTTGCAGGTAAGCAAATGAGGTATATCCAGAACCAAAGTCATCAATCGAAATTTGAAAACCACGGCTCTGCAAGGCCTCAATGCTCTTTTGTACTTGGTCATAATCCCGGATCAACAAGGTCTCGGTAATTTCCAAAGTAATGAATTGCACCAGATCAGCATGTTTCTGAATTTTCCTATCCAGAAAGCGAATCAAGCCATCTTCCAGTAAGTCGCGTGCTGATAAGTTAATCGAGACATCCAGCCCCGGATAAATATTCTGCACCATCGGCATAAACTCAAACACCTGGCCAATCACCCACTGGGATAACTCGCAAATGCGATTAGACTCTTCCAGCATGGGAATAAACAGATCCGGCCCGATCAAGCCATATTCTTTGTGCATCCAACGCACCAACACTTCCACGCCCTGAATTTCTTTCGTCTGTGTATTGTATTGCGGCTGCCACAATAGGAAGAACTCATCATCTTTGAGTGACTGTTGAAATTGATTCATCAACGTCGCATGCTGCTGCTGATTAAAGCCAATCTGCTGGTCATAGAGCTTAAATGGGAGGTTATTTTTGATACTGTACGACAAGGCCATCGTGCTGTTTTGCATCGCCATTTCATAGCTGGTTTGCTTACGGTCATATTCATAAGCACCCACCACAATATTGCAATCCAAACTGCTCTTATGCAGGTAATGCGTGGTGGCCAGCGCGCTATTGAGCTGGTGGCGTAAGCGATCAAAGCTCTTGTTATCCAAGTACTGACAGACAACGGTAAAGGTATTTTTGTCGTTATGAAATAAAGGAAAATGGCGTTTGCGGCGCGAGATACGGATTAAGTCTGGATTGTCTGCCAGCTCCTGACGCAAGTTAATCGCCACATCATTGATAAACTGACTATACACCGCCGGTCCAAAGGCAACTTCCAAGCGATCCAACCCTGAAATCCAGATTTTCACCAAGGTTTGTTGTTTCACGTCGTCGGCTTTCGCGTAATACGCCTCAAGAGCTAATTCGTTAGGCAAGCCAGTGGTGATATTAATCAGGCGCTCGCGCTGAAACGCTTCATTGCTCATGCGAATGGTTAGGAACAACAAACCAGAGATCAGAATCATCTCAAGGAAAATAGAGATAAACAGGATGTAATCTGAGTACCATGTCACATCGACCACGCCCATCCGATTCAGGATGTGCAGGCCAATCGACGGTGCAAAGATAAGCATCAAAATGCGCAAGGTCACGGAGCGCGCATCATCGGCAAAGCTTCGGTGTTCGCCCTTTCTGGATGCATAAATTCCCAGAAAAATGAACACGGAAATCGAGAGTAACGTCTGTATTGTAAAGAAGCGAATCAGCTCGCCATAAGGTAACAGCGGGACCGCTATCATGGTGATAAAGCCGCTTAAAAATGCCCCTCGGTAAATGCGTTTAATCCAAATAGAGGCCTCACGGTAATGCCCCATGGCTTTAAAGAAGGCCAGCATTGAGATAAATCCGAAGATTAAACTGAAGCTGGTCATCATTTGCATGAGGTCTAAATCATACCGCCCTGTCCATAACTCGATATAGCCGTAGTCATTCATCAGGTAGGCGAGAATCGACAGCACATAACCAATATGAAAGATAAATGCGCTTTGGCGTGTCGTCATATAGATGACAACGTTGTAAAAGGAAACGAGAAAAAACAGGATTAAAAACGGTAGCATCCACTGCATTTCGCGCTGCGCAATTTCTGCTAGTGTGTCTATCTCAATCGCGCGGTAGGCACCTATGACTGGGTTATCGCTCTCTATTCTCACAATCACATCATATTCAAGGCCCGGTTTAAACAGAGCTTCGACATGATTGTGGAACTGATGAGTATCGCCCTCGGTCTGCCGAGGCGGCGTGCTTCTACCAAAGATAAAGTGCTGCACAGGCTCGCCCGGTGTGCTAACTTCTAACTCCAGATGGTCCAACACATTATGGACGCTCAACGCAATCTTACGTGCCTTGCTACCTTGTACGCTGAGTTTGGAGCGAACCCACATCGGGTTATCAATAAATCCCCAGCGAAACTGCTCTCGATTGAATTGCTGCCATTGGTCGTTTGATAACTGTTTGACGGTGTCAAAATCAGCTTCAGCCGTGGTGTCACTGTAATATTCACTGGTGAATAGGAGATCAGTATTCACCGGCTTATCCAACTCCAATACCTGCCCAAACGCAGACGTTACCGTCAACAAGCAGCAAATTAGCAGTAGAATGTGGCGAAAAGATCGAATCATAAACAGGGGGCAAAGGGGCCAGTAATATTTAATTACAAGCCTACGCCGAGATATCTGAGTCTAATCTTAACAAGCCGACGAGCGCGGTTACGGCTCGTCGTAAACTAAGATATTAGTCCTGATGAACCGGCTTAACGGTGGTAACGGCACTCACCCATGACATAAGTCGCTTCGATATTGCGATCGCCGCCTAACATCATCAATGCAAATAACTGCTCTTTGAGATTATTTGCGTGCTCCATCCGGCGCTTTATTAATGGCGTTGCCGCCAAGTCGATCACGATAAAATCAGCCTCTTTTCCAACTTCAAAGTTACCCACTTTGTCATCCATCCTAAGCGATTCTGCGCTGCCTAAGGTGGCTTGGTAAAAGGCTTGGAATGGTGACAAGCTCTGGCCATTAAGCTGTAACACTTTGTAGGCTTCATTTAAGGTTTGCAGCATACTAAAGCTGGTACCGCCACCGACATCAGTTGCCATTCCCACTCGAATGCCGGCGACCTGTGCCGCATTCATATCAAATAAGCCGCTACCTAAAAACAAGTTCGAGGTGGGACAAAATGACATCGCCGTGCCAGTCTCAGCCATTCGCTGGTGATCTTGCTGGTCCAGATAAATGCAATGCGCATAAATCGCCCGCTCACCCAGCAAGCCATAGTGGTCATACACACCCAGATAACTACGGCTCCAAGGGAATAATTCCTTCACCCACGCCACTTCATCCAAATTTTCAGCAACATGTGACTGTAGGTAAACGCCCTCAAACTCAGCAAATAATTTGCCTGCCGCCTCTAGCTGTTGCTCGGTTGAGGTCGGTGCAAAGCGTGGCGTAATGGCATAGCTTAAACGGTCTTTATCATGCCATTTTAGAATCAGCTCACGGCTTTGTTCATAGCTTGTTTCAGCGGTATCGCAAAGCTCAGCGGGGGCATGGCGATCCATCATGACCTTGCCCGCCATAAGCCTCATATTGCGCGCATTGGCGGCTTCGAAGATCGCGTCCACCGAAGTCGGGTGTACGGTGGCAAACACCATCGCCGAGGTGGTGCCATTTCTCAGTAACTCATCGCAGAAAAAGTTAGCGACCTCGTTGGCCAGCGCCGCATCGGCAAAGCGCAACTCCATCGGGAAGGTGTAGGTTTGCAGCCAGTCCAGCAGCTGCGCGCCATAACTGCCGATGACATCCGTCTGTGGGTAATGCGTATGGGTATCGATAAAGCCCGGCATAATCAACTTATCCGGATAGCTTTCTATCTCCAGCTCAATCCCTTCCAGCTGATACTTTGCCAGCAAGTTACCCGCCTCACCACAAGCGGCGATACGGCCCTTGTCCAATACCAGCATGCCATCACTAAAGTACTGATAGCTGGACTCCACATCCTCCGCACACTGCGAAGGATTAGCGATAAAGTGCAGAATGGGGCCACGAACGGCGTTTAAGCGTGTCATCAATATCCCTTCCCTACTATCTGTCGGCAAACCATTTGGCAATTTGAGCGCGCTCTTCATCCGTAATCTTGCTGAGATTCGCCAGTGGCATGTATTTGCTCGCTACGGTGCTGGCAATTAACGTGGCGTGTTGCTCAAGCTGCGCCTGCGTTTCTAAGATAATACCTTTTGGTGCCTGATAGAAGCCCGGATAGTTAGGCACTTCCGCATGGCACATCGCGCAACGCGTTTGCACAATGGCCAGCGCGTCCGCATCGCTAACGGCGGCAACCGGCTGATCAGCCATTGGTGATTTGTACATATTTGGCGATAAGGCCACGATCAGGGAACCTAACAGTGCCACACCCAAAATCGGGTACAGCCAAACCTTTTTACCCTGATGTTTCAGCACGAAGAACTGACGAATAAATACACCCGCCATCATAATTACCGCTAATACCAACCAGCCTTTTTCATGGCTAAAGGTCATCGGGTAATGCGTGCTGATCATAATAAACAGCACTGGCAACGTAAAATAGGTGTTATGCACGGAACGCTGCTTACCAATCAGGCCCGGACGACCATCGACAGGAACGCCCATGCGGATTTGTTTTACCATACGGCGCTGACCGGGGATAATGCGCATTGCCACATTGGCGACCATCATAGTGCCCATAATTGCGCCGACATGCAGGTAAGCGGCTCGTGCACTGAAAATCTGGAATAGGATATAGTCGCAAGCTAAAATCAGCACAAAGACCGCGGCAGCCAGTAGGTTATCGCGCCCTTCTAAACGGCGACATAGCTGATCATAAATAATCCATGACAAAGCAATAAAGGCAATACTGATGCTGATTGCCTGCGTAGGCGTCAGGTCCATCACGCTGGCATCAATCAGATAGGCTTTTGCACCGACCCAATACACAATAAGCATCAACCCCATACCCGAGAGCCACGTGCTGTAAGCCTCCCAGTAAGACCAATGCAAATTCTCACTCAGCGGCTCATCTTTCGGACCAGTCAGAAATTTTTGGCTATGATAAAAGCCACCACCATGAACGGCCCATAGCTCGCCATGCACACCCCGCTTTTTATCGGACTCTTTTTTTGAAGGTCGGATTGAGTTATCCAACATCACAAAATAGAACGAAGCACCAATCCAGGCGATGCCAACAATGACATGCAACCAGCGCATTAATAAATTGGCCCAATCCCATAAATAAGCTTCCATGTGCACCTCTTATGCTTGTGTGAATCGACAGTATGCCGTTATCTTACCTTGCGTTGCAGCATTATTGTAACTGCAATAATTGTGCCGCAATTGAAATGGCGATCACCTCCGGCTGCTTACCTGAGATACCCGCAACACCAATCGGACAGGTCAGGCCTTCCAGCGTCGCCTCATCAACACTCCGTTGGCGCAGTCGCTGTTCAAAATTGTGTCGCTTAGTTTGCGAGCCGATTAAGCCCAAATAGGGGAATTTGCGCGGCAATGCAGCCCGTACCAGCTCAAAGTCTAGTGTGTGGCTGTGCGTCATAATCAGACAGTGGGCATTATCTGGCGCAGTCTCAATTTCCGCTTCCGGCGCATCGTGGCAGATGATTTGCACATTGGCAGGAACCTGCTTTGGGAATAATGTTTCCCGTGAATCAATCCAAGTCACGCGACACGGTAAGTTTTGCAGTACATCAACCAGTGCCTGACCGACATGCCCTGCACCAAAAAGTAGCACCGGGAAGCCCGCATCTTCCAAGGAGACCGTTTCACGAAACTGTGATTGCCAGAGCACATCCGGCACCACCGTGGAAAACGACAAACTTACCCAGCCGCCGCAGCATTGGCCCAAGCGTGCCGCCAGTGGAAAACGCTGTTGTTTATCCGGCTCACCTTGCGCCAGTTGTTGTCTGGCAATCTCCAGAGCTTGATACTCCAGATTGCCGCCGCCAATCGTGCCAAAAAACTGATCGGCAAATACCAGCATGGTGGTACCCACTTCGCGAGGCGTCGAGCCACGAATCTCCGTCACGGTAACCAGTACCGCCGCTTGGCTGCTTGGCGAATGAGTAGCGAGTTTATCTATCCAATGTGGCATTTAAGAATTTCCTGCATGAAACTTATCGGGTATAAATCAGGCTGGGACAATAATCCGAACGGAGTATGATAGCGCGTTCCCGCTCCCTCCCCTCACTAAATTACGAGCTATTTATGCCAGCAGCCGACTCCAAGCTAATTCGCTTGATCCCCATCCTATTTGTTTTTCTGTGGAGCACCGGATTTATCGGCGCTAAATACGCGCTGCCGTATATCGAGCCGTTCTATTTATTGTTTATTCGAATGGTGTTTACCATCGCGGTGTTTTTACTGCTATGCCTGATCTTTAAAGCCAAGTGGCCGCCGTTGCGCTTAGCCGGACATCAAATGGTCGCTGGTGCACTGATCCATGGCGTCTACCTCGGTGGCATCTTTGCCGCGATTAAATTGGATATGCCAGCCGGGATTGCCGCCATTATCGTCGGTGTGCAGCCGGTGCTAACCGCCCTACTGAGCTGGCAGCTGATGGGAGAGCGCTTGCGAGCTATGCAATGGACGGGGCTGGCCTTGGGCTTGGTCGGTGTGATTGCCGTTATTCTCAGCACGCGCCAGCAAGCGAATGTTGAGATGACGCCGCTGGCTATCGGCTTTGCCATTATGGCGCTGATTGCCATTTCGATTGGCACCTTATACCAGAAACGCTTCGGCGGCGGTGTCGACTTGCTGACCGGCTCATTTTGGCAATACGTCAGTACCAGCCTGCTGATGGGTCTATTGGCTTGGGGATTTGAAACCCGCGAAGTGATCTGGAGCACACAGCTCATCATGGCACTAGCGTGGTTGGTACTGGGCCTATCGGTTAGCGCGATTTTGTTGCTCATGTATATGATTCGCGAAGGAGAAGCTTCCAAGGTCGCCAGTTATTTCTATCTGGTGCCGCTAGTGGCATGCGTAGAAGCTTGGCTGCTATTTGATGAAGCGCTGCCGCCGATTGCCATTGGCGCGATTCTGTTGACGGTATTAGGGGTCTATCTAGTGGTTAAAAAACCGACTAAAATAATCAGCGAGACCAAACCATAATAAAGTGGTGATAACTCTCCTATACTTTAAATGGAGCTGAAAACCGGCCGATAAACCCAAGGAATCATTATGAAAGCACAACTGATGGCGCTAGTTACTCTAATCGTATTATCCAGTGCGCTAGTCGCCTGCAATGGTAGCAAACCCGACCCTGTTGATAATAAAAAGATCGATATCAAAGTCGTCGACAACTCGACCAAGGTTACTCCTAAGGATGAAGCCAGCTGCAAACAGCAAGGTGGCACTTGGGGCAAAGTAGGCTTAGGTGGCTTTATGGCTTGCACCATTCCAACGGGCGATGCCGGAAAAAGTTGTACCGATAGCAGTGAATGCGAAAGACGCTGCCTGACTGGTGTTGGTGAGCCGGGTAAACAAGTAACGGGGCAATGTCAGAGCTCTAACCAACCCTTCGGCTGCTGGGCTGAAGTGCTTAAAGGCGTTGCTCAACCAGGCTTGTGCATCGATTAATCAAAGTTGCTTTTGATGTGGTTGTATGAGCTGTACCGTTTAGCGGATTAGGTTCACACTCGTCTGATAGCTGGTGTCACGAAGCTGATTACCGGCTATTATCGAGCTGTTCCTGACAGGTAATAATTATAACAATCAGCTTCAGGCCGCTAATAAGAAAGATCCTCATCCCCCGTCAGGATCTACATAAGAAAGGTACGCCCCAATGAACAACTATAAAACATTCAGCCCCGTACGCCCCGATACTGTGATGGTCGATACAGTCCCAACAACTGCCGATCAATTCGAATCTATTTTAGCCCTGCAACAACTGATTTTAAATTCAATCGCTCAAGATAAGAAAGAAAACGAGATTCTGGATCAAGTCTGCCAGCTCTGTGAGTCCATGGTCGATAACGCGATTGGTAGCGTTATGTTAAAGAGTCCGAATGACGGCACGCTGAATGTGATCAATGCGCCGAGCATGCCTGTAGAAGCACAAGTCAAGTTTGTATCCATTGAGCCGGGCGAAGGCAATGGTTCTTGCGCGCAAGCGGTGTACCGACAAGCCGCTACTTATGTTTACGATACCTCGACTGATCCGAGCTGGTGCAATATAAAAGACTTGGCTGCCGACCTGGGAGTCCGTTCTTGCTGGTCCGTACCGGTTTATAACCGCCAAGGCCAAGCCATTGGTACCTTTGCACTGGCATCCTTCCAGCACCGCAAACCAACTACTTTCCATGAGCGCCTGTTGAAGATGTGCTCCACGATTGTCAGCATCATGCTAGAGCGTGAAGAGCTCCGTAAACAAGCTCTGACCGATAAGCTAACTGGCCTGTGGAATCGAACAAAACTTGATAAAGCGCTTTATGCGCAACGCGCTAGTTACAGCCTAAACAACGATACCTATGCCGTGATGTTGCTGGATATCGATCACTTCAAAACGGTTAATGATCAGCACGGCCACTTGGTCGGTGATACGGTACTTAAAGAAGTCGCCGAAATACTGAAGCAAGAATCCCGCGCTCGCGATATCGTCGGACGCTGGGGTGGTGAAGAGTTCATGATCGTGCTGCCAAATGCCGGCAATGGCAGAGCGTTGGAAGTCGCAGAATCCATTCGCATGGCAATCAAAAATCACTTCTTTGGCAAAGCAGGCCATATCACCATCAGTATTGGTGTGTGTGAAGTCAGTGAAAAGCTGCGTACCTTAGAAGTCATTGATCTGGCTGACCGCGCGCTGTACAAGGCGAAAGACAATGGTCGCGATCGCGTGTGCATGTCTTACAAAAAGGGACCAATCAGCACCAATGCGGTTGAAGCAAAGTCAGTTGAAGTAAAGCAGAAACTTCACGCGCCAGCCTGAAACTTTAGTTAAAACAGCTACCTAGCCGTTTTCGGAAAATATTTATGCCAAGAATTCGATTCCGCCCTTGAAAGCGGGGTCGATTCGCGGCAAAGTTCGCTGTTATCCGTATGAAAACGCAAGGTAAATGCACACCATGAATGTGATCGAAGAGTTAAGAGCGCGCGGCATGATCCAGGACATTATGCCTGGTACTGAAGAATTATTAGCCAAAGAAAGTGTTGCTGCGTATGTGGGCGTCGACCCGACTGCTGACTCAATGCACGTCGGCAATTTGGCTACCATGATGCTACTCGTTTTCCTGCAAAAGTATGGTCACACCCCCGTTGCCCTAGTCGGCGGCGCAACCGGCATGATTGGCGACCCTTCTGGCAAAAGTGCTGAGCGTAACTTGTTGGATGAGGAAACCCTTCGCCACAACCAAGCAGGCGTTCGCAAGCAATTGCAGAACCTGCTGGACTTTGAATGCGCTGGCAACCCTGCCCGCCTTGAAAATAACTACGACTGGTTTAAAGACATGGGCGCGCTGGACTTCCTGCGCAATGTCGGCAAGCACCTGACCGTAAACTACATGATGGCCAAAGATTCGGTAAAAAGCCGTTTGGAAAGTGGCCTGTCATTTACAGAATTCTCCTACCAGCTAATCCAAGGCTACGACTTTTACCATCTGTACAAAAACACTGGCGTTAAAGTCCAAATGGGTGGCTCCGATCAGTGGGGTAACATCACCGCAGGCACCGAGTTAATCCGTCGTATGGATGGCGGTGAAGCATTTGCCTTTACCTGCCCGCTGATCACTAAATCGGATGGCAGCAAGTTTGGTAAAAGTGAAGGCGGCAATATCTGGCTTGATCCCGCAAAAACCAGCCCTTACAAGTTCTACCAGTTCTGGTTGAATGCGTCGGACGATGATGCGGAAGTGTTTATCAAACGCTTTACGCTGTTGCCACTGGATGAGATTGATGCACTGATTACTGCGCATCGCGAAGCACCTCATCAGCGCGCTTTACAGCAGAAACTAGCCGAAGCGATTACAGTGATGATTCATGGCCAAGAAGCTTATGACCAAGCGGTAAAAGCCTCTCAGGCGCTGTTTAAAGGCAGCAAAGAAGACTTAATGGCGCTTAATAAGTCAGAGCTTCTGGAAGTATTAGAAGGCGTACCCACTTATACACTGAAGCGCGATAGTCATGAAAGTGAGTTGGATTTGGTCAGTTTCTTATCAACTGAAACTGGCATTATGTCATCCAAAGGTGAAGCGCGTCGCAGTCTCAGCGAGAACAGCATCAGTATTAATAAAGAAAAAGTGACTGTGGATGGTGTGATTACGGAAGCTGACTTACTCAATGGCGAGTTTATTCTGGTGCAAAAGGGTAAGAAAAATAAGTACTTGGTTGTTGTTGAATAAGTACTGGCGGCAATCATCGGTATTTGCAGCACAAGAAAAGGGCCTTTTTACAGGCCCTTTTTTGTTACAAATTAACGCTTTACCACGCGCATCATCCAAGCTTTTACAACGGCATCCACCTCAGCAGATGAATCACTATTGTATAAACCCTGAATCTGCACCAACTCTCTATGGCGCGGATTGATTTCGATAGTCACCTCACGCTTACCATCCTTTACAAGAGAGAAAATAGCAGACTCGCCATTCAGGCAATCCAGTGAATAACTACCAACACAATGCCCCATCGCTTCACCTTCATCATAAAGCGCCTGACTAGTCGTCAGCTCAGTAAAACGCCACTGATCACGCAGTGCAATGGTGGTCCAATTCCAACCGTGAGAATTCCAGCGGGCATCGATTACCTCATAGTCGTCAACATAGCCTCGGTTTTGCTGCGCCATAAGTGCCTGACGCGCTTCCTCTTCAATCCGGAAGGCTTCACGCAAACGCTCGCGTTCTTCCTCTCGTGCCATAGACACTTGACGAGCACGCTCCGCCATTCGCTCACGTGCCAGCTGGATCTGACGTTGTGCCTGTTCGTAGACCGTAATATTTTCCAGCACTTTGCTTAAGCTACGACCTTGTAAGGAATACACCTCACCCACTCGGGCACTTTCAGTTAAGCAATGACGCGCCCACCACAGTACCTTGCGATTCTGCTCAGGCAGCAATTCAAATTGCTTGCTGATCGTCCAGCGGCAAGTGTCATACCAAAACTCACGGCCTGCTTCAGACGTCGGCTTAAGCAAATCAATGACATAGGGTTCATTCGCCATCAGGCAAGCAAAATCCTCATCCCAGCCACCTAGGCGCTTAAACTCGGCATACAGCACAGCCTGAAGCGGTGCCATATTCGCCGGGCACGCAGGCAATTGGTGCCACAGTTTGCTACTCACCGGCGTCCAGCCAAAGTGATGCGCCAGAGCTTTCAGGCTTCCACCTTGTGCATACAGCACAAAGCACAGCAGCCACTGAATGTTTTCTTCATCAACCACCTGAGACCAACACACTTTCAGAAATGCGGGCGCGTCATACTGCACAAACAGGTGCTCAAACAGGTCTACATCCCCGGCTGCGTTCCAGTCCTGAGGGCTGCGAATCCAGAATTCAGACAACATGCAGGCGTTCTGAATCAGAATCGTGTTACGGGAAAATGCACGCTTGATAACCGCAATATTCGCCTCCGTAAGTTGGCGGGATTGTGCGGACAACAAAGACTCCAGACCCTCAGCCTGATACTGATCAAACCAACGAATCACGCGGTTTAACAGATCTTCTGACGGCTTTTCAAATGCCCGACTCGCAACAGACCCAGCCACGACTGGCTTACGTTGCAATGCGGCCAATGCATCCCCTAACACACTGCCTAAGGTTGGGGTCGGATACAGCACTTCATTCAAACAACTTAAATTCCGTTGTTTTTTCTGAATCGCAGCGTCCACATCACTCTCTGACATTCGCGGTAACTGGTTCGCGTTTAAGCGACGCCCCGTGAAATAATCGTGTGTTAAATGGTACTGCTGCAACTGTTCGTCGGTTAAGGTCTGAAAGCATTTTTTAATTGTTTGCTTCGCGACTGCGCTGTTCATGCTGACCTCCATCTTAGGTCTTATTAATAATTATCGTGCATAGATGGAATAGCAAAGCGTGTGCCAACGTTAAAACCAAGCCCCAAAGACTAGATTTAAAACATTGTTATTTAATGACTTATTTTTATTTTAGGGATTTATTAAGTGAGAGGTCGTATGGTTTAGCGAACTAAAAAACTATCTAATTAATACGTTAATTATCTATCTAGATACCATTTTAAGCATTGCGATTAGGCTAAAAGCCCGCCAGAGTAATCTAAAACGGGCTTTAAAAGTTACAGATAAGCTTTCAACTCGGGGATACAGGAACCGCAATTTGTCCCTGCTTTCAGGCATTTTCCAATCGCCTCAACGCTCGTTAAGTTCTGATCTTTTATTGCTTGCTGAATCGTTTTTTCACCGATATTAAAACAAGAGCAAACTACCTTGCCAGTATCCTGCATTGGCGTAGAAGGCTTACCCGACAACAAACTCATACGATCTTGCGGCGTTAGCTGGTCCTGAGTGAATAGTTGCTTCAACCACTGAGCTTCTGGCAATAAACCCACTTGTGGCCCGACAAACACACAACTTTCCAAGCGGTCACCGACAAATCGTGCAGCACGATAGGTTTGGCGCGCTGAATCAAAGTACTCAATCCAGTTCGCATCGCTAGTTTCACACAAAATACCTCGGCTCATTCTGGCCCAGTCTTCCGGCAACTGATCACCTGCCAAATCGTAATACCAAGCACCCTCAATCTTCTGGCAATGCCAATAGCTTGCGGCGCTCAACTTAAGCTGGCGACGTGAAATCAAAAAGCCATGCCAAACGGTTGGCAGCGGATCAATCGCTACCGCAGCATGCTTAGATTCCGGCTGGCCAGAAAATGGATCAACCCGCGGCGGAATAACATTACAGACCGTTGCCGCACCACCAAATTGCTCACTCCAATGAATCGGTACAAAGGCACTGCCCTGCTGCTGTCCCTGATCAATTTTGGCCGGTAAGCGCAGCTCGCCATATTCATTATGAACACGCAGTAAATCACCGTCTTTAATCCCACGTCGCACAGCATCCTGCGGGCTCAGCTCAACGGCAGGCTGAGGAACATGCAGGGATAAACGTGCAGAAATACCGGTACGGGTTAGCGTATGCCAATGATCACGAACGCGGCCCGTATTGAGAACCAACGGGAATTCTTGGGAAGGCTGCGACTGTGGCATAGCGGCATCCACACTAATAAACCGCGCTTTACGATTCGGTGTAAAAAACAACCCATCTTCAAATAAGCGCTTAGTGCCAGTGTAATTAGACCCTAAATCGAGATCAGTCATACCCTTTTGATCAGCACCATCGTGTCCAGCCTCAAGCCCGCCAACAGCCTGCTGCTTAGCTTTAAGCGGCCACTGCAATGGCTGCAAGTCATCAAATGCTTCTCTGGATAAATCCGCTAATGGCGAAATATCAAAACAACGCTGCCCTTCATTACGATAACCACTCAATTTGGCATGTTCACGAAACACATCCAACGAGCTTGCATAAGGAAACGACTCCGCAAAGCCCATCTTATGCGCAACTTCTGTCACGATTTGCCAGTCCGCTTTTGATTCGCCAGTCGCCGGAATAAAAGGTCGCTGCCGTGAGATTGTCCGATCACTATTGGTGACCGTACCATTACGCTCGCCCCACGTTAACGCAGGCAATCGAATATCGGCATATTTCATCGTGTCCGTACTGGCAACGCAGTCCGACACGATCACACACTCGCATTTAGCCAGCGCTTCACGCACGCGGTTAGTATCCGGCAAACTCACTGCGGGGTTCGTCGCCATAATCCAAACCGCTTTCACCTTACCTTGATGAATCGCTTCAAATAAGTCGACAGCTTTTAAGCCCTGCTGCTGTGGAATGTTAGGGGACTGCCAGAACTCATGCACCAACTCGCGATGCTCAGGGTTTTCAATATCCATGTGCGCAGCCAGCTGATTGGCCAGCCCGCCGACTTCCCGACCGCCCATGGCATTGGGCTGTCCGGTAAATGAAAACGGTCCCATCCCAGGGCGTCCAATTCTGCCCGTCAGTAAGTGGCAATTGATTAATGCATTGCCTTTGTCTGCACCGCTGGAGGATTGATTAATGCCCTGGGAAAAGACCGATACGACTTTCTCGGTCGAGGCAAAGATTGCATAAAATGCATTCACTGCCTCAACCGATAAGCCGCATTGCTCAGCAACTGCCACAACATTGTTCGCGCTTATTTTTGCATGTTCAATTGCGCCGTCCGAATTCTCGGTATGTTGCGCGACAAAAGCAGCCGCTGTGTGCCCATTGTCTGCCAGATACGTCAGCAGACCATTTAACAAAAATGCATCGGAGCCCGGCTTCAGGGGTAAATGCAAATCTGCCAGATCCGCCGTTTGCGTACGTCGCGGATCAATTAACACCACCTTGAGTGATGGGTTGTTTTTCTTTGCCAGCACCATCCGCTGATATAACACCGGATGGCACCATGCTGTATTACTCCCGACCAATACGATCAAATCGCACAGCTCAAGATCTTCATACGTGCAAGGCACAAGGTCTTCACCAAATGCCCGCTTATGAGCCACCACAGCAGATGACATACAAAGCCGTGAATTGGTGTCGATATTGGCCGAACCAATAAAGCCCTTCATCAACTTATTGGCAACGTAATAATCTTCAGTCAGTAACTGTCCAGAGACATAAAACGCCACCGAGTCCGGCCCGTGCTCTGCGATTATCGCACTTAAGCGATTCGCCACTTCGGTGGTTGCCTGATTCCAGCTAACTTGCTCATCAGCAATTTGTGGCTGCAATAAGCGCTGCGGATGATCCAGCGTTTCTGCCAGCGCCATGCCCTTCGAACATAGCCGCCCCAAGTTTGCCGGATGTACTTTATCCGGCTTGACCGTAAACCCACCATCAGTTTCAGGCTGTATTTTTACGCCACAACCGACCCCACAATAGGGGCAAGTCGTGCGTATCGGAGCGAAGCTTGTCTCAGACATCGGTAGTACCAGCTGTTACTTATACACAATTAGTGGCGCGATCGGCGTCACGCAACCTTCTCTGTTACCGAAGCCAGTTGAAGGTGGACTTTGCCGCCTTCAACTTTGACTGGAAACACATTGGTACAGCCTTCATCTGGTGCAAAGGCGGAACCACTGGCAAGGTCGATCTTCCAATTGTGTAAAGGACAGGTAACCGAGGTACCGTGCATAATGCCTTCGGATAACGGGCCTTGCTTGTGAGGGCAAGCATTCCGTATCGCAAAAACAGTGTCGTCCTTAGCTCTAAACAAAGCAATATCTGTGCCAGAATCGACTTTTACTACCCGTGAACCCAATACCGGAATCGCATCGACTGCGACAATCTCTACCCACTGACTCATACTAATTCTCCTAAAGCACTGACCTTAATCGGTGCGAACTCAATGGCCTCAACCCCTTGTGCGCGCTGCTTCCACGGGTCAATTTGTGCCGGTTTTTGGGATATTGCAAAGCGTGCTGCAAGTGCTTCACGTTGCGCATTATCTTCAAGGACTTTTTGTACTTTGGCCAAACCAACTCGCTCAATCCAAGGTGCCGTACGCTCTAGGTAATGGGCATCTTCGCGGTAGAATTGGGTGAACGCCGCACAGTATTCGAGCACGTCCTCTTCCGTTTGCACCTTACAGAGCAAATCAGTGACGCGAACCTTGATACCACCGTTACCCGCAACGTGTAATTCATAACCAGAATCCACACAAACCACCCCGAAATCTTTGATCGTGGCTTCTGCGCAGTTACGTGGGCAACCGGATACCGCGATCTTAAACTTGTGCGGCATCCATGAGCCCCAGGTCAGCTCTTCCAGCTTGATGCCAAGGCCACTTGAATCCTGTGTTCCAAAGCGGCACCACTTCTGGCCGATACAAGTCTTAACCGTCCGCAAGCCTTTGGCATACGCATGGCCAGAGACGAAACCGGCATCGCTTAAGTCTTTCCACATTAGCGGCAGCTCTTCTTTCTTAATACCAAACATATCAATACGTTGGCCGCCGGTAACCTTCATTTCAGGGACTTTGTATTTATCCGCAATGTCGGCAATATCACGCAACTGCTGAGCGGTACACATGCCACCAAACATACGAGGAACGACAGAATAGGTGCCGTCTTTCTGGATGTTTCCGTGCGCACGCTCATTAATAAAGCGTGACTGCGGATCATCCTGATAAGTCTCTGGAAATTCGCACAACAAGTAGTAGTTGAGTGCCGGACGACAGCTGGAACAGCCATCTGCATTGCGCCATTTGAACTCTTCGCGAACCGCTTGCATAGTTGTCAGCTGAGCATCGCGAATCCCCTCACGAATCTGATCGTGCGTCGCATCGGTGCAACCACATAATGGCTTGCTCTTTGGCGTTGCAGAATAATCACCACCCACGGTATGCGATAACAGCGACTCCACCAGACCGGTACAGGAGCCACAGGAGGCAGAGGCCTTAGTATGGGCACGCACTTCATCCAAGGTGAACAGCTTGTGCTCATTGATTGAATTTACGATGTCACTTTTACAAACACCGTTACAACCACAAATCTCAGCATTGTCCGGCAAACCCGCAACACGAGTATCCGGGTTATGGCCAGAGTCACCTAAATGCGCTTGTCCAAACAGCAAGGTATCGCGGAAGGCTGACACATCGGTGCCATCTTTCATCATCTGGAAATACCAGCTGCCATCCACGGTATCGCCGTACATTACGGCACCTTTGATCTTCTCATTTTCCAGTACGATCTTTTTATAGATACCGGCGGAGACATCTTTAAACACGATTTCTTCGGTATTCTCGTTACCCACAAAGTCACCGGCAGAGAACAACTCAATGCCTGTTACTTTCAATTTAGTCGACGTCACGGTGCCTTCATAACGGGCAATACCAAAGCGTGCCAAGTGATTAGCACAGACCTTCGCCTGATCCCATAACGGTGCAACCAAGCCATAAGCAATGCCGCGATGCTGCACACACTCACCGACCGCATAGATCTTTGGATCGTAGGATTGCATGGTGTCATTCACCACGATACCGCGCTCGCAATACAAACCCGCTGATTTAGCCAGTTCAAAGTTTGGTCGGATACCAACGGCCATGACTAGTAAGTCCGCTGCAACTTCTGACTCATCATTAAAGCGCAGTCCGGTAACACGCTCGCCACCCAAGATTTCAGCACTGCTGTGTTGCATCAGGAACTTCATGCCGCGCTCTTCTAATGACGCTCGCAACATGCCGCTGGCAGGCTCATCCAATTGGCGATCCATCAGGTTCGCACCCAAATGCACTACCGAGACTTCCATGCCCTGCTTCATCAAACCATTGGCCGCTTCGAGTCCTAGCAAACCACCACCGATAACGACGGCTTTTTTGTATTTTTGAGTCGCCTCCATCATGGTGTTTACGTCTTTAATATCTCGGAAGCCGATCACACCTTGCTTATCTGCACCTGGCAGTGGCAGCATAAATGGCGTCGAGCCCGTAGCGATAATCAGACGATCGTATGGCACGGTAATGCCATCGGCGGTCACCACTTGCTGGCGTCCACGCTGAATTTCAGTGACCTTTTTGCCTTTGTGCAGCGTGATATTGTTATCGATATACCACTGCTCATCATTCAGCATAATCTCATCAACCGTCTTTTCGCTGGCCAATACCGGCGATAACATAATGCGGTTGTAGTTTCCGTAAGGCTCTTCACCAAACACAGTAATGTTGTATTGATCAGGCGCTAGCTTGAGTAATTCTTCCAGCGTGCGCACACCGGCCATGCCGTTACCAATCAGGACTAAATTTTGTTTAAGCATTACGCTCATCTCCTAAAAACAAAAAAGCCCTGAGCCGCACGGTTGTTTAACCGATTGGATCAGGGCTTCGTTACCCGAATTATATTGTTGCGCAGCGATACGCATCTGGAATATGCAAAGCCATCGCCGTTGATGACTGCAAAATCTATATATAAATTAATGCAAAGTTAGTGCCAAACCTTGAATATAAAATAATAACTAATTTAAAAACAGATAGATAAGTTAATTAACACAACAACTCCCAATGCATTAAAGCAGCCTTTTCTAAGTCTTTCGCACCAAAGCCGTGCGAGTTTTAGCGGGCTATGCCTCTTGCTTGGGAATGATTAAAAATACGGCTTCGCCAATACATAGATCAATATCAACAATAAGATCAGCGAGATGCCTTGCCAAAAACGCACCGGATCACGCGCCATCAGTGGTGCCTGCAGTTTATTGGTGTAAGCTTTATTGGGATGCCTTAAATCATAAGTAAACTCAGACAGCTCGTGATAGCGCTTTTGGGCATCCAAGTGCACCGCCTTTTTTATCGTCTCATCCATCCACGCCGGAATCTCTTTACGTGTTTCCAGCACACTGCTGTAACTGAGCTTGATCAACTGGCTACGGCTTTGGCATTTCGCCACACCCACTCCATAAGGCAATTTGCCGGATAATAATTGATGGGTAATCACCCCCAGCGAAAACAAGTCAGAGGCGGAGGATACCGGCTCCCCAACAAAATACTCTGGCGCACTGTACTGAACCGTTCCCGGAAACGTGCTGTGCTCCGGCCCTGCACCCGCTTCAACCATACCCGCCACATAGGCCGAACCAAAGTCGATGAGCTTGACGGTTCCGTTTTGGTCAATCAACACATTGGCCGGACGTAAATCCTGATGCAGCATTTCCTGCCGATGCATAACTTGCAGACCTTTGGCAATCTGCCCTACCAAATTACGCACCGTTTCCAAATCTGGCTTTGGGTTATCAATCATCCATTGCGCCAGCGTTTGCCCATCCACATATTCCATCACAGAGTACAGATAGTTACGCGAGCGTGTGAGTTTTGGCGCTTTAAGCAAATGTGGACTATCTAACTTACGAGCGACCCACTCCTCCAGCACAAAGCTATCCAGAAATCCCGGATCTTCCTGCATAGTGACCGCAGGGACTTTCAGTACAACCGCCTCGTCGGTTTCAATATCTTGCGCCAGATACACTTTGCTGCGGCTACTACTATGAAGTACTCGTTGAATATTGTAGCCATCAAACGTCATGCGTGGGCGCAGCTCGGGCGGGAATGGCAAGCGCTGCGCTTGCTCCTGAGCTTCATCCATATTGCGCAATGGCAACTCATCAACCCGCACAATCTGGATTGTTAAATTATCATCGCTGCCCTGCTCAATCGCGGCTTCAACAATGATTTTTGCAGCCTGATTCAGGTCATCCTGATATTGGTGAATGGTTAGCGTGACGAAGGGTTCTGCAACAAACTCATAGACACCATCAGTCGCCAGCACAAAGACATCACCAATTTCAAACTGCAGCGACTGGTAATCAATATCCAGATAATCGCGAATACCCAGCGCCCGACTTAAGTGGCTTTTTTCGCTGGATACCCACAGTCGATGATCTTCAGTGAGCGGCTCAAGGCTGCTACCTGCCACCCGATAAATACGCGTGTCGCCAACATGAAAAATATGCGCCGTGGTCGATTTCAACACCAAAGCACTAAAGGTGCAGACATAGCCTTTATCAAGGTCTCGGCGATAAGCACCGCTACGATTCTGAGAAAATAGCCAGGAATTGGTCGCTTGTAATACTCGCAGTACGGAGTTCTTTACTGACCAGGATTCTGAGGTGGAGTAGTAATCACTGAGGAAACTGGAAACCGCGGTTTCACTCGCAATTTGGCTGACCTCACTGCTGCTAATGCCATCAGCCAGCGCGATGGTAATGCCTTTAACATCCAGTACAGAGCCGGTGGGTTCAACCACGCCATGGAAGTCTTGATTAAGCGGCTTTACACCGCGATCTGAATACTGCCCGATGGCTACTTTTAATTCACTACGCATAGACAGCACCCAAACAGCGCACCGACTTGCAATAAGCCGGCACGCATTACAATCGCCTGATCAGGCGTTAAGGATTCACAGTGGCAGATGGCTTAACCACTGACGCTGCTGTATTTTTCAGCTTGCGCTCAGGGTTAGTGCGAACGTGTGTGTAGTACAAAGGCAGACCAACAAACACCAAACCGCCAACTAAGTTACCCAGCGCCGTTGGTAGCTCATTCCAGATAATGTACTGCATGAAAGTGAACTCGCCGCCCATGATCATAGAGAATGGGAACAGGAACATATTCACAATCGAGTGCTCAAAGCCCATGTAGAAGAACAGCATGATTGGCATCCACATCGCCGCCATTTTGCCGGTCGCAGAGGTTGAAACCATGGCGCCAACCACACCCATCGACACCATCCAGTTACACAACATGCCGCGAATGAAGATAGTCAGCCAGCCATCCACACCATGCGCTGCATAACCTAAAGTACGCGACTCACCAATCGAGCTCACCTTAGCCGCCAGCTCGCCGCCGTCGGTGTTGTAGCCATACGTTAAAATGAAAGACACCATAAAGGCCACGGTCAGTGCACCCGCAAAGTTACCGGCAAACACCAGTCCCCAATTGCGCAGCACCTGATTTGGTGTAACGCCCGGGCGCTTATCCAGCAACGCCAATGGCACTAAGGTAAACACACCGGTTAATAGGTCAAACTTCATGAGATACAACATAATAAAGCCGACAGGGAATAACATCGCTCCGGCCAATGCAGAGCCGGTTTTAGTGGCTACAGTAATCGCGAAAACCGCTGCCAATGCGAGAATAGCGCCGGCCATAAAGGCTCGGATTAAAGTATCTTTGGTAGACATGTAGACCTTGGCTTCACCTTGGTCGACCATTTTAGTGACGAATTCTGAGGGTTCCAAATACGACATGGCGTTTCTCCTTGAAAATAAATGCATAGATGCAAAAAACAAAAAAGCCCTGAGCCGCACGGTTGTTTAACCGCGAAGTTCAGGGCTTCGTTACCCAAATTTTAGTCTGCGCCGCAATACGCAGTGATCGACATGCACAGTCCATCGCCGTTGATGGAAGCATGTTTATGGTTAATTTAATGCAAATTCAGTGCCAAATAGAGAGTAAACACTGAATATCATTATAAAACATGGGGATATGGGATACGTGGATTTGAGTTACTAACCAGTGTTTCGATTATTTTCTGATAAGCTGCACCACGGAAGTGCGATTCATTGCGCCAATATGGGAAAGTGCTGGAGCGGGCTTAAATTCAGTCTCGCTCCGGCCTATTTGGATTCAGCAGTCTTTATCAATTAGCTCTGCAACATACGCTTTATACAATGGGCTGCCTGCGGTAAATGGCCAGCCGGGCCAATCGGTTTTTCCTGCAAAGATAGGCTCACCATTTAAGTCACTGGATGATGGCAAGTTTTCAAACCTCAGCCATACCCGAAACTTACCGGGCTTATGTACTTTCTCAGCGGTTTTGATAATCGCAATCACCGCCAGCTTGGCCGTATTTATCGTCTTCTGCCTGCCCTCTGCTGAGCCACCATTGAGCGCATTAAACGCCGCCATATCAAGCGTGAATGAATAATCAAAAATCCCATTATCATGATAGCGATCGAAATTCAGCACGGGTGTGATTCTCGCGTTGCCATCGACCAATAAATTGATGTTCTGGTAGGTATTATTGCCACCAATGCTTTGACGCAGGGTTTGGGTTTCTGAAAATACACCCGTCAAAATACTGGCCAACGGAATCCCAAACTCAGCCTCCATCAGCTGCTGGCTTAAACAAATATAATCACTCTGAATACGCGCATATGGCACATAAAACTCAGCATACTCAGAAACAGTCGCACGGGCAGGCAAGGCGCTGGCGAACAACGTCGCGATACAGCAGGCGTAACGAATTCCTCGATTCATGGAAGACTCCTTAAGCAATCAAAATAATGCGTTCTTAAAATGAGTATAGTCCGAGTTATTGAACGTCGCTGAGTGGATTTACCAATGCTTATTCTGCGGCACCTAAATTCTCAACCGCTTTGCGAATAGTACTAACTAAGGTGCGCACCGCTTCCATTCTTGGGTAATTGCTGCGAATCACGATCACGATTTCGCGAGTGGGTTGCGGGTCGACAAACTCGGTATACCGAATCACTGGCGACTCTGGCTGATTAATTACCGAGAGTTTTGGTAATAAGGTAATTCCCGAACCACTGGCCACCATATAGCGTAAGGTTTCCAGACTGGTCGCTTTAAAGCGTTTATCTTCATCGGCACCGGCGGTAAAGCAATAGCCCATTGCTTGGTCCCGCAAACAATGCCCATCTTCCAGCGTCAAAATGGTTTCATCTTTTAAGTCTGACAAGCGCATATTGGGTTTGCCGCAGAGTGGATGATTTGGCGGTGTGGCTAACACCAAGGCCTCATCCATTAGCTTGTAGCGCTCAAAGCGCTTCATCTCATCATCCAGCCACGGCAAAATCAGCACATCCATTTCGCCATTATCCAGATCTTGCAGCAGCATTTTGGTTTGCTTCTCATAGAGATATAAATGCACATGAGGCAAGGCTTGCGCGATCGGCATAGTGATGTGTGGCAACAGGTATGGTGCCAGCGTAGGAATCAAACCTATATGCAAGTCACCGGCTAGAGGGTCAGCCAGCGTACGGGCCGTGTCTTCAAACTCTCTGGCGGTATTGAGCACCTTGCGCGCCTTGTCTGCCAATGCAGCACCGGCGGCGGTTAGCATCACATTGCGCGGATGGCGCTCCACTAAAGTCAGGTTTAATTGCTCTTCGAGCTTTCGCAGTTGCGCGCTGAGGGTTGGCTGGCTGACATGACAGGCGTCTGCCGCCTTGCCAAAATGCTTGAATTTCTCAATCGCATCCAAATATTCTAGGTCTCGAAGTTTAATCATCGTGCACGTCCAAATTAAGGTCTTGCCATGATAAAGATTTCGATAGATGAAAACAATCGCAAAGATAGTTGTAAATTATTTCATCTATTGGTTAAGAGCCGTTAGTATGCTCTCCATTGAAACGATTTACCTTTTTACCATTAACTCTTACAGGAATTAGAAACATGGCAATTATCAATCAAAAGATCGCTCCTTTCGCAGCAACTGCTTACCACAACGGCGAGTTCGTTGACGTTAGCGATGCAGACCTGAAAGGCAAGTGGTCTATCGTATTTTTCTACCCTGCTGATTTCACTTTCGTATGTCCTACAGAGTTGGGCGACCTTGCAGATTTTTACCCACAGCTGCAAGAAATGGGCGTAGAAGTTTACTCAGTATCGACTGATACTCACTTCACTCACAAAGCATGGCACGATTCTTCTGAGACAATCGGCAAGATCACTTACCCAATGATCGGTGACCCAACAGGCAAGATCACTCGTAACTTTGACGTGATGATCGAAGAAGATGGTCTGGCACTGCGTGGTACTTTCGTAATTAACCCAGAAGGCGAAATCAAAGTTGCTGAGATTCATGATCTGGGTATTGGCCGCTCTGCTAAAGAATTGGTTCGTAAAGTACAGGCTGCTCAGCACATCGCTGCTCACCCAGACGAAGTTTGCCCAGCTGCATGGCAGCCAGGTGGTGAAACATTAGCTCCATCATTAGACCTAGTTGGCAAGATCTAAGCCAACCGAGTTAATGAGTCAGTCGCCTGCCGCAGCGCTTAGCTGTTGCGGCAGGCACTATCCAGCAAAGATATTCTTAGGAAAAGAATCATGTTAGATACAAACATACAACAACAGCTCAAACAAACGTTTGCTAACCTTAAGAGTGACGTAGCGCTACGTGTTTTTGCTGATGATAGCGCAAAGTCTAAAGAGTTAGAGACTTTAGGACGAGACATGGCGGAACTATCGCCAAAGATTAGTTTTGAAGTTGCCGCCGAAAACGGCACAGAACGCGCACCTTCCCTACAAGTACAAGGTGTCGGTACTGACAGCCAAATTCGTTTTGCTGGCGTACCGATGGGTCATGAGTTTACCTCCTTGATCCTAGCTATTTTGCACAGTGGCGGCCACCCAATGAAGGTTGAGCCTGAGCTGATTGAGCAAGTACGTAACTTGGAAGGCGAATTCAAATTTGAAACCTTCATTTCCTTGAGTTGCCAAAACTGCCCGGACGTGGTGCAGGCATTGAACTCAATGGCAGTGATTAACCCCAATATTACACACGTCATGATCGACGGCAGCATCTTCACTGAAGAAGCAGAAGCACGCAAAGTCATGGCGGTACCAACGGTATTCCTGAATGGTGAAATGTTCACTCAGGGACGTACCACATTCGCAAGCATTGTGAATAAGATTGATACAGGCGCTGCAAAACGCCAGGCTGCAAAGCTAAATGAAAAAGAGCCATACGATGTGCTAGTGGTCGGCGGTGGCCCTGCGGGTGCTTCTTCTGCAATCTATGCAGCGCGTAAAGGCATTCGTACCGGTATCGTGACTTCACGTTTTGGTGGTCAGGTATTGGATACGGTCGGCATTGAGAACTTTATCTCAGTGAAGAAAACCGAAGGCCCTAAGCTGGTTGCTCACTTAGAAGAGCATGTTAAAGAATACGACGTGGATATCATGAACGACCAAACCGCCAGCAAGTTGATTGCAGCAGAGCAAGTCGGTGGATTGATTTCGGTTGAACTGGAAAATGGTGCGACCTTACAAAGCCGTTCAGTGATCCTATCAACCGGTGCACGTTGGAGAGAAATCAACGTACCGGGTGAAAAAGAATACCTCGGTAAAGGCGTTGCTTACTGCCCACATTGCGATGGCCCGTTGTTTAAAGGCAAGCGTGTTGCAGTTATCGGTGGTGGTAACTCTGGTATCGAAGCCGCGATTGATTTGGCCGGTATTGTTGGACATGTGACGGTATTGGAATTTGCTGACACGCTGCGTGCCGATGCAGTACTGATTCGCAAAGCCGAGTCTCTACCTAACATCACGATTATCAGCAGCGCGATGACCACTGAAATCAATGGTAACGGCGAGAAGGTGTCCGGACTGACGTATACCGACCGCAACACCAACGAGTCGCACACGGTTGAGCTGGAAGGTGTGTTTGTACAGATTGGTTTAGTGCCTAACACAGAGTTCCTGAAGGGCAGCGTTGAGCTTAGCAAACACGGTGAAATCGTGATTGGTAGCAAAGGCGAAACCAATGTACCGGGCGTATTTGCGGCTGGTGATGCAACGACTGTTCCGTTTAAGCAGATCATCATCGCGATGGGTGCTGGTTCGACTGCAGCACTGGGCGCATTTGACTACATGATCCGTAGCTCAGCACCGGCTGAGGAAAAGGAAACTAAGGCCGCTTAAACCCTGCCTTGAAAGAGCCGGCCCGATGTTTGCTAATCATTTAGCAGCGTTGAGCCGGCTTTTTTTCGTTTGAAATTTAGCCAAAGGGTAGCGCTATTTATTCTCAATGCTTAGAGTGTGCGAGGTCACTTAACTGTGTAATCAGCAATCGAAGTACTTCGGAGGAATAGAATGGGCACTACCAAACCACTAAACACCGTATTGATTGGACTCGGCATGGTCGCAGATACTCATCTGCAAGCCATTGCTAATTTGCAAGATATCGTCCATCTCAAAGGTGTTTATACCCGCAATCAGGATGCCGCACAGGCATATACCCATAAAGTTGAAGAGACCTGTGGCTACGGTTGTGAGGTTTATCCTTCGATTGAAGCGATTGCTGCAGATACTGACTTAGATTTTGCAATTATTCTCACCCCACCCAATGCCCGCTTAGCCATCGTCGAAGCCTTTACCGAAGCCGGTTTACCCATGCTGATGGAAAAGCCGATTGAGCGCAGCTATGCCGCTGCTGAAGTGATTGTTTCAATGTGTGAAGCGCGCGACACACCCTTGGGCATTGTCTTCCAGCATCGCGCTGGCGGTAGCTCCAGCACCCTCAGGCAAAAAATCCAAGCGGGCGAATTAGGCAAGCTTGGCATGGTGAATGTGTATATCCCTTGGTGGCGTGATCAGGCCTATTACGATGAGCCGGGCCGTGGCACCTATGCCCGCGATGGCGGCGGCGTGTTAATGACACAAGCCATTCATGTGTTGGATTTGATGATTAGCCTGACAGGCGAGGTGAGCGAAGTGCAGGCCATGTGCCGCACCTCCGCCTTTCATGAGATGGAAGCTGAAGACTTTGTTAGCGCTGGCCTGACTTTTAAAAATGGCGCGATTGGCTCACTGATGGCTACCACCGCCAGCTTCCTTGGAAGCTCAGAGTCGATCACCCTGCACTTTGATCATGCGGTTGCGGAGATCACTCGTGGCTTGTGTAAATTGAACTGGCGCGATGGGCGCAGTGAAGAGTTTGGCGAAGATACGGCAACTGGCAGCGGAGCCAACCCCATGGCATTTGGATCAAGCTGGCATGGCACCATGATTAAGGATTTTGCAGAGTCGTTAATTGAAAAGCGCGAGCCATTAGCCAGTGGGCGAGAGTCGTTAAAAGTGCATCAGCTGATTGAAGCGCTGGTGGCTTCATCGAATGCCAAAGCGGCGGTCGAAGTATAAGTTTGGCGCAAACTGCATAACTGCATAACTGCATAACTGCATAACTGCATAACTGCATAACTGTAGTCAGTGTGATCTTCGCGATTGCACTGGCTACTAAATATCTCCGTTAACTACCCTAAAATCGCCAACCAAATTGAAATGGTGACAACGGATAGCACCGTCGATACCAACACCGAAGAAGCGGCAATCCCCTGTGCGCGGTTATACATTTCTGCAAAGATATACACATTCATTCCCGGTGGCATAGCAGCTAATACCACGATCGGATTCAGCAGCTCTGGCGGTAGGTCAAATACAAAATGACCGATTACATATGCTACCAGCGGATGCACGATCAGCATACCCACTGTGATCATTCCTACCTCGCCTAAACCTGAGCGCAAGCGGTAACTCATCAACATCGCACCAAGCCCGAATAGCGCCACTGGCAATGCGGCACGGGCAAACAAATCCAAGGCAGTTTCCAGCGGTCCGGGAACGGGGAGATGCGTAAGGTTTACAATAAAGCCCAACATAATGCCAAGCATCAATGTGTTGGAAAATACCTGTTTAAAGACTCGCCTCAGGGTCTCGGCTAAACCCAAACCATCGGCCCGCGAAAACTCCATCGCGGTAATGCCGAGGATGTAGCAAAACGGAGCATGCATCGCGACAATCGCAAATGCCACTTTTAAGGCGGCAGCGCCATAGGCCAACTCAATAATCGCTAAACCAATCAACACTAAATTGGAAAACAGACCCGCAAAACCAATGGCTACCCGCACACCCGGATTGTGCTTAAAGATGAGGCCTGCACCGAGCCAGACTAAACCGAAGCTACATACCGCACCGATATAAAATGGTGCTAAAATCTCAAACTTGAATTCTTTACCCAAATCCAAGCGGACAATCGCCATAAACAGCAAACAAGGAATCGCCAACTGCGTGGCAAAACGCATGAGTGCTGAGGCTTGGGCAGCGCTGAAAAGCTTAAAATATGCGGCCAGATAACCGCTGCCAATGACTAAAAATACTGGCAGTACAATTTCTAAAATCTGGAGCATGTGTTATTTCCTGATCGGGTTTGACCTGCGCTTAAGTCATGAGCGGTGTATGGCTAAAAGGCTGGATTATTTATCCTTCCAGTTAGCCCATGGATCAACTTTAGTTTTAGTCTCAGCGGAGTCACTTTCGTCATTGGAAGAAACCTGATCCGCTTTCTGATTGCCCCAAGGATCAACTTTGGCTTTAGTCACAACCGCATCGCTTTCATCATTTGAAGAAGCCTTATCCTCTTTCCGGCTACCCCAAGGATCAACTTTGGTTTTGGTGGTAGCAGACTCATCAGCATCATCTGAGGACGATTTACCACCCTTCCAGTTACCCCAAGGATCAGCGGCTTTGCGCGAATCCGAGGATGGTTTTTCATCATCCCACCAACGATCGCTCTTGCGAGGCGACTTATTGAAACCAGCGTTACGCTGCTCATTGTAGGCTCGACTAGAGCCACGACGTGCGCCGGTATTCTGATCTCGGTCAGCAGCTTTCTTGGCACGCTTTTCATTCACGATGGCAGCATCTTCCAGACTCAACTCCGCAGGCTCGCGCGGCTTTTGATGCGGCGGAACGATACGCTCTCTGGGCGGCAAAGCAAATTGCTCAGAGGAAACCTTGGGCAGGTTTTTAAACTGGTAGAGATAGAACACTTCTACTTTTTCACGCGCCCAATCCGTTTTTTTCAAAAATTTGGCACTGGACGCAATGCTGGGATTGGTTTTGAAACAATTGATATTCAGGTAGGCATACAGAATGTCAAAGCCGTAATGGTCGACCAATTCGGTCAGCATGCTCTTCAAACCAACGCCATGTAAGGGGTTGTTCGAGTAGTCGAGTTCATCAGTCATAAGAGTATCCGGACGCGGTAAAATAATGGGGGCAGTATACCTTACCTGAGTGATAACACTGTAACATCCCTGCCGATTTTCTACGGAGTTACCAAGCGAACCAGTGACCTACAAACAGCTCAAACGAAATGAATCATCCAAATCCAACGGCAACACCAAGCTACTTAAACCCAGTGATGAGGCTTGCTGGCACATGGCTTTTCTGGCAGCGGCATCATCCACATATTGCGTTTGATATTCTGCATTTAACACCGGCTTTCCGGCTTTAATAAAGGGGCTAAGTGCCTCACATTCGGAGTATTCAAAGCACTGCTCATTTACTGCAAAATCAAAATGCGTCACCAGCTCTGGCACTTGGTCCAGATCATTTTTAAGGCCAACCGCTAAACCACGCTCATGTGCCGCATTGGCTAATTGACGATTGAAGCTCAGCTGATCGGCAGCGCTCAGTTTAAAACCAGACTCATTTGTGTAGCCATCTACATTATCCGGTTCCACGCCATCGCAGCCTTTTTCAGCGGCTAAGTCCATCCGGCGCGCCATAATGGAAGAGACATTCGCCGAGCGGATATCTAACCAGCGCTCCTCATCCCAGCCATCTAGTGGCTTGCCCAACTCTGAGGCTTGAAAGTCTTTTGCATCCTCACGCCATTGCTCATAGGAGCCCGCGGAGAAATAGCAGATGACTTTGCGGCCTTGCGACTGGAGTGATTTGATTAATTCAGGGGAGGAGTCGAACAAGTCAATGTCATAGAGATCAACATCATAGTTCGTATTAACCGTTTCGGATAACTGCCATTGCCAGCTAATACCGGCGCTTGGGCGATACCAATTGCCGTCAGCAGTTTGAGCCGTAGCCTGAGGTTTTTTCTGGGCAGTGGTCTGAGTGTTTGGTTGGGCTGCGACTGTCCGCTCGCTTGTGCTATCAGCATTACAGGCAGTGACTGAAAACAGTAAGACTAATAGCGATAGGCACGACTTACGCATTGTTTTTTTCATTATCTTTCAAGGCTCTGGCAAATAAAAATGGCATGGTGCTGTTAAACACCATGCCATGAATTGAATCTCAGCCTAAACGATTTGCTCGCCGCTGTTATACCTTGCGACCAAGCATACGGCTTAGTGTGCCGTCTTTGTCGATGAACTGATGTTTCAGCGCGCCAGCAACGTGTAATAACAGCGCCAGAATAATCAGGTTAACCGACTGCACGTGAACAAAGTGACCCAAGCCAGACATCCACTCAATTTTCTCACCAGCTGCCAGTAATTGGATACCAAAAAACTCCAGCGCTCTACCACCACCAATCGTCATAATGATTCCAGACAACGGCATGGATAAGGTTGCGATGAGTAGTAGGTAGTGGATGCATTTAGCCATGATTGCTTGCCACTTAGGCATCACGCCAATACTACTAATCGGGCCTTCTTTAAAGCGCCAGAGTAATCTGACAACGGCAATGGCAAATACAATAATACCCAAGGACTTATGAGTGGCTAGTAGCTCGAATTTTTCAGGGCTTCGTGCGAGGTCTTCGACATAAAGACCCAGACCTAACACACCGATAAACAACAGGCCGGTTAGCCAGTGAAGAGCAATGGTTGGTTTTGATAATGATTGGCTCATGACGCGTAATACCTAAAGATTTAATCGTTAGGTGAATTATGACGGCTTGGCCAAATGTTTGCGATGGGTTGGGATGTAAAGCTATGTAAATACAATGTGTAGAAACACCCTCTCTTTGCATTCAAAATCAGAGAGGGTGCTGTTTAATTTAGTTAAAACATACCATTGGTATGAGGCATATCCTCATCTGCAGGCACCGACTCAATAACATCCCAATGCTCAACCAGCTTGCCGTCACGCACCCGTAAAATATCCGCGACAGCAGAAATACCTTGATCGGAAGTCACTTTTGAATACGCCACAACAAGGTCATTCTGAGAGACGACATATTTTATATCATAGCAAAGCGAAGGCATTTTACCGCTGGCAAAAGCGGCCGAAACCGCTGCTTTTCCATCGGCAATCAAAGGGTTATGCTGCACATAATCTTCGTGCACATACTTCTCCAGTGCTTGGTCTATTTCGCCACCGTTGAAAGCCATATTCAGAAAATTAGTGACTGTTTTTTTGTTCGCCTCTTCTTCTTTTTGCGTGTAGTTCACAGGGTTGTCTGTGAATTGAGTGTGAGCCTCAGTCTCAGAGTGACCCGATACGGTTTTTTCCGAGAGTGCTTGGCGGATATCCCAATGCTCAGAATATTTTCCATCACTATCAAAACGCATTAAATCTACAATTTTGCTGGGGCCCGTTCCATCACCACGGTTTACTTCTCTAAACATCACCAGAAAACTGCCGTTATCGAGGAACCCATGTGGACCAAGCCAGGTTTTAGTTTTTGAAGAGAAGCCTTCCGGTCTATTGGTCAATAAGCCCCAGACCGGCTCCCACCCATCCGCTAAATCAGGGCTATGTTGGACGTAAGAATCGGAGGCGATAGCCATAAAGGCTTTAAAGTCCTTGGCAGCGCCTGCTTTGAATCCGGCTTGCAACACAGAGAGTGAGCGCTCCCGGCTCTCATGTCCTCTATCCGAAATATAGGAGATGTCCTGTGCACAGACTTCCGCCGCCTGAGCGGATACTGGTACTAGAGCGATGGAGCTTGCCATAACAACGGTGGACAACGTGGCTTTGAATATCTTTTTCATAATCGTTTTACTCATGTGTGTCCGCCATATTCATATTGTCCGTATAAGTTAATGTACCGGTATGAAAGAACGGTTCCAGCATTTGAAAAATGGGTAGAGGTACCGAGGGAAATATCAAATTCTATTGAATGGGGATGAGCTTATTCGCTATTTAGGCGGGGAAAAACAGCTTGAGGCTCATAAACATTATGAGCGAGATTGATGGGTGATTACTCGCTAGCCACGACTCAATGCTGTTTTCACCCTACTTTTGGGTGCCGGAAAAACGCAGTCGAATGCTGAGGTCGATTTTCTATTGGCATATAGGAACTATGTCATTCCTATCGAAGTGAAGTCAGGGGCTACAGGAAGGCTACATTCGTTTATGGATCATATTGAGCACCGCTGGGCGGTTCGCTTGTATGCAGGACAGCCCCCTTTAGTATTACTCCTTAAGACTTAATCTCAAATAAGCCCTTCGCCGCAAGCACAAACGCCTCAGCTTTCTTTGCTGTCTCGCTGGGAGAGTCACCCTCAGCATAAAGTGCAGAGCCCAAACCAAAACCACTAGCGCCCGCCTGTACATAGTCGGACATGGAACTCGGTGTTATGCCGCCAACGGGTAACAAACGAGTTCCTTTCGGCAATACCGCACACATTGCCTTCACTGCAGATGGAGGCACCATTTCTGCCGGAAAAATTTTGAGCGCCTGCGCCCCCACCCTAAGTGCCGCAAAGGCTTCAGTTGGCGAGGTAATACCAGGTACCCAAGAGGCTTCCCTAGCAACCGCTTTTTCTCCGACAGCATCGTAAACATTGGGTGATACGATCAAGCGGCCTTTAGCCTCAAGTACTTGCCTCACATGCTCGCTTTCCAGCACAGTTCCCGCGCCAATCATCGCAATATCACCAAACTGCTCTGCGACCAGTTTAATACTCGTTAGCGCATCGGGAGAGTTAAGCGGTATTTCGATTAAACGAAATCCGGCTTTAATGAGACAGTCGACCGTTGCCACCGCTTCTGCTGGTTTTATCCCGCGCAAAATGGCAACCAGCGGCAATTGCTGAAAACACTCATCGAAACTAATCATGCTAATAATCCTCTTGTCTTTGCCAACTCCAAATGCCCACGTGCCACCATTCCTGGCTCGGCGGCAACGGCACCTACGCCCATCAGCCCTAGTGCATGGCAATAGCGCGCGGCTAGATCTCCACGGCCAATTACGGTCACTGATGGCATCTTCTTTTGCTCTTGAAGCACGCTTGAGATCTCTTCTGCGATCAGCAAACCTGACAAGTAATCAGAGACATCTTTCGCCTCGATCTTGTTAAATAGCGGCAAGGTGCGAGCGGAGAATAGTTGGTGCAGGATCGAGCCAGAGTGAGTCGAGCGCGACTTAATACCTTGCTCAAAAACTGCTAAGTTCTCTGCCTGTCCTTCAGAGTCGGCAGCCATCAATTTACCAAGAATTGAGTACCCTTTGAGTACCGAGTAAATCTCACCAGTCATAAACGTCTGAAAATTGATAATGTGATTATTCTCAACCCAAACCCATTTACTGTGAGTGCCGGGAAGCAGAAACAGACCATCACTAGCACAATGATACAGCTGCCCAAGTAGCTCGGTCTCTTCTCCACGCATTACATCAGGGGATAATTCAGGATAATTCACTGCCAAACCAGAGACGAAATGAAGCACTCTTCCCAGACTTGTTGTATAGCGCGTCAGTGCCGCTGAAATTTCTGAAGCACCCGCAGGCAGCGATACATACTCAAGCTCAAGCCAGCCATTTTTACTAGTAATCATTCCCGAAAGTATGATCGGTATCGTCGAATACTCAAGCAACCAATTAGCCAGCAGTCGCTCAAACACGGCTTCAAACTCATTATCCTGAACCGTTAAAATTCCACTGCTGGTGCTGATTGTATCAATCACTCCACCATCGTGGTCGATCAGGTAAGCGCGGAATGAACTGGTTCCCCAGTCCACTCCTATCAAGGCAGGCAGTGAAGCCATTGCCTAAATCCTACCGAATTCTTTAAGTAAATCTTCAACCGTTTTTCCTTGGTTGACCCATTGTCGAGTAGCTTCTTCACGCTCAGCTTGCTCCTGAGCCAGCTTCACAAACTCTGCTGCTTTTTCTTGAGGGATTACCACAACGCCCATTAAATCTGCAACTATAAAGTCACCCGGGTTAACCACCACGCAACCACATTGGATTGGTACGTTAATTGATAGCTCTTCTTTACGCTCTGAGAACATCGTGTGGGTACCACGCGGGGTAATTGCACGTGTCCAAATTGGCCAGCCGATATCTTCCAGCTCATCGGTATCACGCCCAGCGCCATCAACAATCATCGCTCGTATGCCACGATTTTTTGCCAAGCCACCCATTAGACCGCCACACACAGAGGTGTTTTCATCACCGCCAGCGTCAACAACGATAATGTCGCCTGGCTGTCCCATTTCAAGCGCTTTCAAGGGATCAACTAAGTCACCCTTGGATAGCTGTACAGTTAGCGCTTGCCCTGTAACCTTTGCACGAAAAGCTGGCTTGATACCGCTATCCATGACGCCTGTGCGATACTGCACGTCAGCAAATACTGCGGTAGCTGAGTAGCACTTAATTACTTCATCAAATTGTGCCAACAAATCGGGTTGACGCTCGAAATCGTTATAAACTTTTAACATGTCATTGTTTCCTGTGGAGTTATCGTAGGGCCAGTGCGTCTGCATTCACTGGGTAATCGGGAGTTTGACCGGTAAGTACCTTAGCAACCTGCGTTGCTGCTGTTACTCGCGCCATTTGGATAGACTCTTCCGAGTAATAGGCGGCATGAGGTGTAATCAAAGCATTTGGCAATGTGAATAGTGGGTTGTCTGCAGGTGACCAATTGGCTCGCTTTGCTGGCTCTTCTTCAGGATCATCTAATCCGGCAGCAGCGAGGTGGCCTTCTGTGAGCGCACGATATAGCGCTTGATTATCGACCGTTGGCCCGCGTCCGGTATTCACCAAAATAGCGCCCGGCTTCATTGCGGCAAATTCAGCATCGGATAGAAAGTGATAAGTATCCGGAGTCATGGGGGCTTGCATCAACAGGTAGTCGGAGCGTTGTAATAGCGCTTCTTTAGAGACTAGCTCTACCTGATGGGCTTTTGCGACCGACTCATCAAGATAAGGATCAAACGCGATAACCTTGACGCCAAAAGCGGCTGCTCGTTGAGCGATTGCCTGCCCTATTTTACCAAACGACACCACGCCCATCGTTCGTCCCCGCAAGCGATGTACAGGCTGCCCACTCTGCCATTTCCAGATGCCTTGATGGGTAGCTCGGTCATAATCAGGTAGTTTGCGGGCTAAAGTCATCCATAAAGCAATGGCATGATCGGCCACTTCTTCTGTGCAGTAACCCTGCACGTTGGTGACTAGAATATTTTTGGCTGTTGCAGCTTCTACATCAACGATATCGACGCCGATACCATATCGTGCGATCACCTGACATTGCTGCATTCGTTCAATGGTGGCCTGCCCAACACGGGCATATTGATTGATCATCGCCGCACAATTGGGAGCAGCGTCAAACAGGTCTTCCTCACACTTTGCCTGCAAAGCGATAACCTTTGCACCTGCCTGCTCCAGAATTTCGCGCTCAATGGCTATATCACCAAAGTCATAATCAGTGATAACCACGATCGGTTGTTGAGCGGTTGTTTTATGTTCCATGTTAGTCCTCCTCTGAACTTAAGCTGCATGTAACGTTTAGCTTTTGAAATCAATAACTGAGATATGACATCTGATATACCAGTAAGTAAAACAAAAGATATCATATCTGATATCTAATGCAACGTTTTTAATGCCCCAAGTACACAGAACGCCCCAATTTGAGGTAAACTTAGCCTTTATTAACAGGCTACTGCCCATACGGCAGAGTTTAGGAGTACTTATGTCGATTTCTCGACCCAAATCCCTGAAAGATCTCGCGTTAGAGCATCTTCGTAACAGCATCATTGATGGCACTCTGGAAATGGGACAAGTGCTGTCTGAGAGAGGAATTTCGGAGGATCTAGGTATTTCCAAGTCACCAGTGCGTGAGGCATTAGCGCAACTGCGTGATGAAGGTCTGGTGGTTATCGAGCCTCAAAAGCGGGTCCAGGTTTTCACCTTAAGCGCTGAAGAAGTGGTTCAGATCTGTGATTTTAGATTGGCGATTGAATGTTGTGCTTTTGAGCTTGCACTGGAGAGAAACCCAGAGGAGCTGGCTGAGGAGATGAAAGTAGTTATAAAAGAAATGATTCAAGCTTTAGAAAAGCGTGAAATGAAGACCTATTTACAACTCGACACCCGTTTCCATCAACTGAGTTTTAAATTTGCCGGAAACTCATACTTGTCTGCCAGCTACGACCGATATGTCGGGAAGATTACGGCATTACGAACACACTTGTCCGCGCTGCCGCAACATACTGAGTTGTCATTTTCTGAACATGACAGCATGACAGAAGCCGTCCAGAAGAAAGATATGAAGACTATCAAGCGCTCATTAGAAGAACATATGAACAGAACTAAACAGGCTTATCTCAACCTTACTCAAAACGAAACAGTCTAGCCTTTATAATAAAGGCATAGACCTCAAACAACAGAATAACCACCATCAACCACTAACACCGTTCCCGTAATAAATGAAGACAATGGCGAAGACAGAAACAAGACGGCCCCCATCAAATCTTCAGGCTTTCCCCAGCGTTTCAGCGGTGTTCGTGCCATGAGGGAAGCATTTCTCTCCTCATCCTCCTGCAAGACCTTAGTCAAGGGTGTATCTATATACCCTGGTGCTATGGCATTCACTCTTACACCATCATTAGCATAAGCAATTGCGAGCGATTTAGTCATCTGTACTACACCCCCTTTTGAGGCGGAGTAAGCCGGAACTAAGCCTCCCCCGAAAAATGAAAGCATAGAAGCGGTGTTAACAATGGTGCCATTACTCATTGCCAGCTTCTCCCTGGCAATCGCACTGGTTCGCATTGATCCATTTAGGTTAATGTCTACTACATCAGCAAAGACATCGACCCCAAATTCTTCTCCGCGTCGAGTAATTCCCGCGCAGTTAACCAAGTGATCAAGCCTTTCCATACTCTCAATAAGTGCACTGACTGCATCAGCGTCGCGTACATCTAGTACAACTCCTTTTAACTCAGGAGTCGTCAGACATGCAGCGTTGACTTCAGCCTCACTCACACCCGTCACTGTCACATTTGCGCCTTCAGCCACAAATCCCGCTGCAATTCCGGCACCAATTCCACTAGTGCCTCCAGTGACTAAAACCTGCTTATCCTTAAAGCACCCTACAGGCCAGATCGACATACCTCACTCCTTATCTTTATCAATTAACGAATAAACTGATCAACATAATCAGCACCTAAGCCGGCCGCTTCATAGTGACGTCGGCAGTTCTCAATCTTAGTAAATACATCTTCATAGCCTAGCCCTTTGCCATAAGGGTCAACGAAGTACATCGCGCCACTAACCTGAAAAAAGGTAATCATTTCTTCTACTTCTTCGGGGACATACAGTGTGTGAGTTTCACCAGGAGGCTCGTAAACATATGACCCGGGGTTCGCGATCCAGTCATGCTCCAGATAGCGCCAACTGCCTTTCAGCACCCAAGCGTGGACAGCCTGCGGATGTCTGTGACGAGACAGCACGCCAGATTTTCTGACACGTAACAGGTTCGTCCAAGATCCTGCTGTGCGATTCAGACATAATGGTCTGAAGTCTACGTTTTCACCTTGTGGAACCCAAATACGCTCATCTTCCGGGATAGCATCAGGCACGACAATCTCGCTAAGTGCATCCACAGGAAATGGCAGTTGGTATGGGGTCATTGGTTCTTTATCTTCAATTTCTGAGCGCATTTATTTATTCCTAATTAGTTTTGTGAGCTTAGGCTCACCACAATGATGGAAGAGCTAAGGAAATAGCAGGGACATAAGTAATTAACATCAGCAATACCAACATACCGACAAAGAACGGCAAGATTGCCTTGCTCAATTTTTCAATCGATACACCGGATATACTGCTGGCAACAAACAGGTTGACGCCTAATGGTGGCGTGCAGAAACCAATTGCTAGATTCACCGTCATAATGACCCCGAAGGCAATCGGGTCAACGCCTAACGCCGTCGCAACTGGCAATAAGATGGGGGTCATAATGATGATAGAAGAGATGGTTTCCATGAACATACCGATCACCAGCAATAACAGGTTTATCAGTAACAAAATCATGATCGGATTGTTTGACAGGCTGGTGATCTCACTAGCCAGAGAGGCAGGTATCTGGGCGATAGTAATTAGTCGCCCAAAAGCGGTTGCCATGATGACTAACACTAGAATCGTACCGCTTGTTTTAGCACTGTTGGCAAGAATATCGGGCAGATCTTTAACCCGAATATCCTTATACACAAACAGACCAACGAGTGTTGCGTATATCACCGCAACTGCTCCGGCTTCCGTTGGGGTAAAAATACCGCTATAAATTCCGCCCAGAATAATCACCGGAACTAATAGTGCCCAGACTGAAGCTAGGAAGCTTTTCCAAACGCCCTTATTAGTCAACTGGGCAGTCGTTTCAGTAATGCCCGTCTCCTTACGCAACAGAAAACGCGCGACCAACATAAACATAATGGCGAATAGGATGCCCGGTATCACACCAGCTAGAAAGAGTTTCCCGATTGAAACCTCGGCAGTCACTCCGTAGATAATAAAAGGAATACTTGGAGGGATCATCACACCAATCATTCCGGACGATGCGGTCAAAGCACCACTAAAACGGCGTGTATAACCAACTTTCTCCATTTCAGGAATCAAGTTAGAGCCAATAGCAGCGACCGTCGCAGGGGAAGATCCAGAGATTGCGGCAAAGAACACACTTGCCAGTACATTGACGTAGGCAAGGCCTGCATGAATGCGACCGATTAAAGAGTTAGCAAACTCCACCAGACGTCTGGACATCCCCCCACTCTGCATCACATCACCCGCCAAAATAAACAAGGGCACTGCAATCAATGGAAAGGAGTCTGCTCCCGTGACTACAGAGCGCGCCAGCAAAGTCATCGGTGGCGTCCCGTCAACCATAATCATTACAATCATTGTCGACAGTCCCAAGCAAACGCCAACCGGAACACTGATCACTAACAATACAAGCAAGGAAAGGAACAGGGTTAAAGCAATCATGCTAATGACTCCTTAGAGGTTTGGGATGATGGGGTGCGCAACGTTTTAGTCAAATTCTGGATAACACGAAAAGAGGACAGAGCTGCGCCAATCGGTGCTGAGGCGTAGAGAACGGGAATAGGAATACCCAGTACTACAGACGTTTGACTCATCACGAATGGCAGTAATATCAGCTTAATACACTCAAAAATTAGCACAGCAAAAAAAGCCAAGATGATGAGATCCACCAGAATATTAATCGCCTTTTGCCCTCGTGGCCCCAATAAGCCTTGAAAGGCCAAAATGCGAACATGTTGGTTGGTTTGAAAGGCGTAACTTACCGACAACCAAACAAACCAAACAAATAGCCAGAGAGTCAGCTCCTCTCCCCAAGATAATGATTCGTTTAAGACATAGCGCATAAACACATTTGCAAAAATCAGCAATACAATTGCCGCCAGTAGTAAAGCAATCAAAAGCCGCTCTAAATTGGCATCAAGCCATCTGATTACAGTCATAATTGGTACCCGTTGAATCATTAGTTATATGAAAAAGAAAGGAGCTTGATAACTTACTTTGCGCTTTCTGCTTTAACAGCAGCGACCCAGTTATCGTAGGTTTCGGCACCAATCTGATCACGGTAGTTAGCACGTACTGATTCCGTTTTATCTGCGAATGCTTGTCTCTGCTCATCCGTTAACTCAACGACATTAACGCCCTTGTCACGAATTTTTTGAAGCTGCTCAGCTTCTTCTTTATTTACCAACTCCTGCTGATAAGTTGCCGCAGTGGCCATAGATTCTCTGATTAAGTTTTGGTGTTCTTCCGATAAGCTGTTAAAGAAGGAGGTGCTAATCACTGGCGTATAAATCGCAAGCACATGGCCGGTCAAAGAAACATGCTTTTGTACTTCGTAAAAACGTTGGGTATCGATTAGTGCAATGGGGTTTTCCTGCCCATCAATAACGCCTTGTTGCAGTGCTGAATAAACTTCACCGAAATTCATTGGTGTAGGGTTAGCTCCCAAGGCTTTAAAAGTGTCAACATGCGCGGGGACTTTCATTGTTCGTAGTTTTATACCTTCCAGATCTTCTGGCTTGGCAATAGGTCTTACACTGTTTGATACATGGCGTACACCCAGCTCCATCCAGCCTAAACCCACCAGCCCTTGCCTCTCTAGACGCTTCAGCATTTTGTCACCTGACTCGCCATTCAGCACTTTCAGAGCGACTTCTTTGCTTGGGTACATATAAGGCAGTTCGATTACTGCGAATGCTGGGTCCCATCCGGCAAAAAATGACGATGGTGGAACAGCCATTTCCAAAACACCTGTTTGAACGCCCTCGATCATTTCACGATCCGGGCCCATTTGTGATGATGGAAAAATTTGAACATCAATCTCGTTGTTTGAACCTGCTTCAACTAACTCCTCAAACTTCAACAGAGCCCGATGCATGTGGAACTGCTCATTAGCACCATGACCAATTTTAAGAGCAGTTGCTGCCGAAGCAGAGACGGATAGACCTAGGGCTGCCGCTGTGGCGAGCACAATTAAAGACTTTTTAAACATAACTTCCTCCAGTGTTTGCAATGCGATATCCATTGAAATATGATATACCAGATACAGAATATCAGATGTAGTATTCCCACACAATAGCCTCAGTTACTCTTTATTTCTGAATGAGTAATTGACCTTTAATCACCCTAAGCCAATGTCGTGCTGGTTTATTTTCACTCGATGAGTCCTTTCATGCCTGAGATCCACAACCCACTCGTTAACGAACTGCAGTCAATCGTCGGTCATCCATACGTATTAACTGATCACGCTAAAACCCGCCCTTACAGCACCGGGTTTCGTCTTGGCGCTGGCAATGCAATGGCAGTCGTTCGTCCGACCTCTTTGCTTGAAATCTGGCAAGCGCTGAAGGCTTGTAACAAGGCAGATGTGGCAATCATTATGCAAGCGGCGAATACTGGACTCACTGGTGGATCTACACCGAATGGTGATGATTACGACCGCCCAATCGTTATCATTAACACAATGCGCATTGACCAGATTCAGCTGATTGATAACGCCAAGCAAATTATTGGTTTCGCCGGTAGCACCCTCTTCGGCTTAGAAGACACTCTAAAACCGTACGGGCGCGAGCCACATTCGGTGATTGGCTCGTCCTGCATCGGTGCTTCAATTGTTGGCGGTATTTGCAATAACTCTGGTGGTGCACTCGTACAACGCGGCCCTGCTTATACTGAGCTATCACTATTTGCTCAGGTGGATAGTGATGGTGAGCTATCCTTGGTAAACAATCTAGGCATCCAACTTGGTGATTCACCAGAGGCAATACTGACCAATCTGCAAGATCAAAACTACTCTGAGAGTGATATCAAATACGGCGGCAAGTTAGCCTCCGATCATGAATATCATAAACGTGTTCGTGACATAGACTCGGAGACGCCTTCCCGTTATAACAATGACGGCCGTCGCCTACATGAAGCCTCGGGGTGTGCAGGTAAGCTTGCGGTTTTTGCCGTACGAATAGACACCTACCCTAAGGCTTTAAAAGAACAAGTGTTTTATGTCGGCACCAATGATCCTGACGTCATGACAAAGATCCGTCGGGATATCTTATCCACCTTTAAACACCTACCCGTCTCCGGTGAGTACTATGATGATGCCTGTTACGATGTTAGTAAAAAGTATGGTAAAGACACGTTTCTGGTCATTAATAAGCTAGGTTCAAAATACATTCCGAAGCTGTTCGCAATGAAGCGCGTTGTGGACAGACTCTCCGAACGCTTATCGTTTCTTCCAAGCAAATTCTCAGACCATGTGATGCAATGGGGCAGCTACTTATGGCCAAATCACCTACCTAAGCGGATGGAAGAATACCGTCGTAAATACCGCTTACACTTCATTATTGAAACCAATAACGACGGTGTAGAGGAAGCGGAAACCTATCTGAAGGAAATATTCAAAGACGCGGAAGGCGACTTCTTTGCATGCACTGATGATGAAGCGGATAAAGCCATTCTGCACCGTTTTGCAATTGGGGGGGCGATTGGCCGCTACCATACGATCCATAGTAAAGAAAATGGCTCGATAATGACCATTGACGTGGCGCTACGACGTAATGAAAAAGAGTGGCTTGAAGCACTACCTGATCATATCGAAGAGAAGTTAGCTAAAAAATTCTACTACGGGCATTTCTTCTGCCACGTTATGCACCAAAACTACATTATGAAAAAAGGGGCTGATGCCAAGGAAGTGAAAGCTCAGATCTTGGCTATGCTTGATAAGCGTGGTGCAGAGTACCCTGCTGAACACAATGTAGGCCATGAGTACGCCGCTAAAAAGGACTTGAAGGCTTTCTACAGGAAGTGTGACCCAAGCAATACCTTCAACCCAGGTATTGGTAAAACAAGTAAACTCAGGGACTGGGGAAACTGTGACTAAGCTTTTGCAATGGATTTATCCAGTTGCTCCCAAACAAAGCCGAAAATGTTTCGCGCTTGCTTGCAGAAGGTAATGCCAATGCAATAAACCTCATACTCACCGGTGTACTTTTGGGCATACAATCTCGACCAGATCTGAGCCAATGCTTTATCATCCCCAGCGGTATTCATTGCCGCTTCCAGCTTATCCACATAGGCATAATCTCCAGAGCGGGTTTTTTCAAATGTTTGAATGCCGATGGGAAGCTTTGCCATGGCTACAGCCTATGATTCGTTTTTTGTAAATTATCATTGCAAGATACCCCTACTTTGTACTTAAAAACCAACAAATAAACCCTACCTTTGTGCTATTTTAATAGGTAATTAACCCTACCTTTAGGAAAAAATGTTCCAGAGACGAATCTTAACAGCACTAAAAGACTGGTCGGAGAACCCTAACCGCAAGCCATTGATACTACGTGGCGCACGGCAAGTCGGCAAAACAACGGCAGTCTCAATGCTGGCTGAACAATTTGACCAATACATCTACCTCAATCTTGAACTAAAGGCAGACCGAGATCTATTTGAGCAGGATTACACTGCACCGGAGCTTTTCGAAGCAATCTGCTTTCTAAACAACAAAGATCCACAAAAGCACCGAACACTGCTGTTTATTGATGAAATTCAAAGCTCTCCAGAAGCCGTCGCAGTTTTACGCTATTTCTATGAAGAGCTTCCTCATATCTACGTGGTTGCAGCAGGCTCGCTATTAGAAAGCTTGCTCGACCGGCATATCAGCTTCCCAGTTGGGCGTGTTGAATACCTTCGGATGCACCCTTTAACGTTTGAAGAGTTTCTTGGAGCAACAGGAGAGACTCAAGCAGTAGAAATGTTAAACCGCATCCCGCTGCCCTCGTTTGCGCATGACAAGCTGCTAAAACTCTTTCACCGCTACACTCTCATAGGTGGAATGCCGGAAATTGTTCAGCGTTACGCCGAGTCGAAAAACCTCGCACAGTTAAAAACTATCTATGAAAGCCTGATTACTGCCTATCTCGACGATGTAGAAAAATATGCAGACAAGGACTCTAAAGCAGAAGTGATTCGGCACGTGATTCAAAGTGCTTTTACTGAGGCTGGCAGCCGCATCAAGATGGCAGGATTTGGTCAATCAAACTACGGTTCTAAAGAAATATCGGAGGCAATGGCTGTGCTGGAAAAAGCGCTATTACTGCGCCGTATTTATCCAACAACCTCAACCCAATTGCCACTCACTCCAAACTTCAAAAAATCACCCAAATTGCAGCTATTAGATACCGGCTTGGTTAACTTCTTCTCTGGCATCCAAACGGAGGTCTTTGGTAGTGATGATTTAAACTCGCTGTATGATGGCCGGGTTATCGAACATCTGGTTGGGCAAGAGTTACTGGCAAGCCATGACTCAATGCAATTTACCCCGTATTTTTGGGTGCGCGAGAAGAACCACTCTAACGCTGAAGTGGACTTTGTACTGGCACATAGAAATAAGATCATCCCTGTTGAAGTTAAATCTGGTGCAACTGGACGTTTACGCTCCCTGCATTTATTTATGGATCAGGTGGAGCATCACTGGGCAGTGCGCTTGTATGCGGGAAAACTGAGTGTTGAGGATGTGGAGACATTGGAAGGAAAACCTTACAAACTGTTGAACCTACCTTATTTTATGGCCAGCAGGCTTGAGGAGTATTTAGATTGGTTTGTTCGATGACAACATCTTTAGCAGCACGGCTATCCAGCCTACGATAATACTGTGCTATAAACACGCTTTAATCGTTTATTTGGGCCATTACATGCACGCGTTATTACAGCAATATTTTGGCTTTAATGAATTTAGACCTGGCCAAGAACAAGTTATCCAATCCTTAGTTGATGGCCAGAGCGCAGTGGCTATTTTCCCGACGGGGTCGGGGAAGTCACTTTGTTATCAGCTGCCGGCCTTACAGCTCCCACACCTCACCTTAGTGGTGTCTCCTTTATTGGCATTGATACAAGACCAGCTCGACTTTCTACACAACAAAGGCATCGCTGCGGCGAGTATTCAGTCAATGCAAAGTCATACTGAAGCCGCACAGGTTTACAAACGTGTGGCTGCTGGCGAGATTAAAATATTATTTATCTCTGTCGAGCGTTTAAACAATGAGCGATTTAGAACTTTTTTAAAGACGATACCTATTTCACTATTAGTGGTTGATGAAGCGCACTGCATTAGTGAGTGGGGCCATAATTTTCGTCCGGATTATCTAAAACTCGCAAGTTATCGTGAAGAGTTTGCGATTGAACAAGTCTTGTTATTGACCGCGACGGCAACACAAAAAGTCATCGAAGATATGGCCGCGAAGTTCCGTATTGACCTCAATAATATTACCTTAACTGGCTCTTATCGCAGTAATTTAAACTTGTCGGTAGTGGGTGTGAATGAAACGGATAAGCTACCAACATTAGTGCCGTGGCTAACCGCTCGCCAGCAGCAATCCGGCATTATCTATGTAACCTTACAACACACCGCAGAACAAGTTGCTGGCGCATTAACTCAACAAGGCATCGCTGCGACAGCCTATCATGCTGGTTTAGGCAACGAGCTACGGCAAGACATTCAACAGCAATTCATGCGTGGACAGCTGCCTTTAATTGTAGCGACTATCGCCTTTGGCATGGGTATTGATAAAAGCGATATTCGTTTTGTCGTCCATTACGATCTTCCTAAATCAATTGAAAACTATGCGCAGGAAATTGGCCGTGCAGGCCGAGATGGTAAAGCGTCTGACTGCCTTGTGCTTGCGAATCACAACAACCTCAATGTGTTAGAAAATTTTGTTTATGCCGATACACCCGAAGGCACCGCCATTGATTTTATTATCAATGAAATAAACCAGTCAGAAGGTGATTGGGAGGTTGTTATGAACAGCCTTTCGAGCCAATCCAATATTCGTTTATTAGCGTTAAAAACTTTGCTCGTTTACTTAGAGTTAGAGCAAGTGATTCGACCCGCTTATAGCTATTACGCGGAGTATAAATACAAGTTTTTAGTGCCAGAAGCAGAAGTGGTAGCCCGCTTTCAGGGTGAGCGAGCGCAGTTTGTACAAACGATATTTGCCACGTCTGACAAAGCACGGACATGGTCTTCCTTGAACTTTGAGAAAATGCAGCAGACCTATCAATGTGAAAGAGGACGAGTGCTAACGGCAGTTGATTATTTAGATCAGCAAGGTTTGATTGAGCTACAAACAAAGCAAATGACTCAGGTCTATAAAGTCGATAAAACACAGATAAACGCTCAACTACGTGATGAGTTAGCCCAGCGATTTGCACAAAAAGAAAAGAGTGAAATCAAACGCATTCATCATTTATTGGACTTCTTTGGGAGCACGCAGTGTTTGAGTTTACAGTTAGCGCAGTATTTTTCAGATACTAATTTACAAGGCCCCTGTGGGCATTGCTCTGTGTGTTCGGGGCATCCAGCACAGATGCCAGTAATCGCAAGCTTAAAACCTTTGTCACACTACAATGCCGATGAATTAAGTACTGAAATATCCGAAAAGCTAGGCGTTAATGACAGTGCACTGTTAAGGGCTCGGTTCTTCTGTGGACTGACGACACCTATTTTTACACGCTTGAAAGTGCGTCAGGTATCTGGCTTTGCTTTGTTAGAGAAGTATCGGTTCTCGGATGTGTTGGCTTGGTTGGAGCGTTAAATTGGGATAATAAAACAACAGCAACAGCTGCTCAGTCGTACTTCTGAACTTGCCAGACTAAGAAAAGCACCCTACTATATTCATAAATATCTTTTTTGAATATATCTGGGAGCTTAAAATGGCTAGCACAAGTCTAACACTTGGAAATTACTGGGAAGATTTTATAAAATCCCAAATAAATAGTGGCCGCTATGGCTCAGCAAGCGAACTGATTCGTGACTCTCTTCGTTTACTTGAAGAACGGGAAACGAAACTAGGCCTGCTACGCAAGGCATTGATTGAGGGCGAAGAAAGTGGCTCTGCAGGCGCTTTAGATATGGAAGACATTAAGAAGAAGGCTCGCATAAAGGCAGGTCTTGCAGTAGATGCTTGAGATTAATAAGCAAAATAGCGCGGAAAATGACTTGGTCAATATTTGGCTATATTCATTTGAGCAATGGGACGAGTCCACAGCTGACAGGTATTTAGATCTACTCAATCGAGCAATTGAGAAGCTACGCCTTCATCCCCGATCAGGAATGGATTGCAGCGAAATCAGAGAAGGCTACAGGCGGCTAATCGTTCAACAGCATCGGGTCTATTACTACCTAACCCCGCAATCTATTGAGATCATTCGAGTGCTACACCAAAGAACGGATGAGGAGACTCAGTTCCAAGTGCTGCCAGCAAAGCCTTAAGCTCGGCGAAACGGGCTCATTCAATAACCCAAGTTTTAAATCTGTCTGGCAAAAGCTAAGTAAATAAAGGCCTCAGAAACCAGAGGCCAATACATATAAGAACGGCAAACTATTTATCAAGCCGCTTCAGTTTTCACTTTTTTTTTGATATCGACCAAGTTAGAGGCCTCAGCCTCTACCGGCTCAATCGCCTCAGCAACTTCTTCAACAGCCGCCTCCTCCACTTTCTTACCATGTCTTTCATACAAGAAGCTCAGCACCGCTTTACGACAGCGAATATATTCCGGTGACTCCGACATCGCGACCCGATCACGAGGTCGTGGCAGATTAATATCCAAGATCTCACCCACTGTCGCCGCAGGGCCATTGGTCATCATCACGATACGATCAGACAGCAATACCGCCTCATCCACATCATGCGTGATCATAATCACGGTATTGCCCAAGTCCTTTTGAATCTCCATGAGCGAGTCCTGAAGGTGCGCACGGGTCAATGCATCCAGTGCGCCAAATGGCTCATCCAGCAGCAATACCTGTGGCTCCATCGCCAATGCACGCGCAATGCCAACCCGCTGCTTCATCCCACCGGAAATCTCATCCGGACGTTTATCCATCGCGTGATCCATGTGCACAAGGCTCAGATTGTATTCAATCCATTCCTTCATTTCGGCTTTGCTTTTCTTGCCTTTAAATACGCGTTTTACGGCTAGCTCTACGTTTTCGTAAGCCGACATCCACGGTAACAAAGAATGGTTTTGAAATACTACCGCCCGCTCTGGGCCCGGCTCATTCACTTCTTTCCCATCCAGAATAATGCCGCCTTCAGTGGCTTGGTATAAGCCTGCGACGATATTCAACACGGTGGATTTACCGCAACCGGAGTGTCCGATAATGGAAACGAATTCCCCTTTGGCTATTTTCAGATTGACCTTATCCAGCGCACGATACGGGCCGTTTGGCGTCGGAAAATCAATCGAGGCTTGGGATATTACTAAATGTTCTTTCTGACTCATTGTCTTCTCTCCGCTTAACGCAAGGCTTGGCTTTTATCCCAGGAAACATACTTCTGGACCATCAACATACCGCGATCCAATAAGTAACCCAGAATACCGATGACGATGACCGCCACCATAATACGACCCAGTGAGTTGGAGCTGCCGTTCTGGAACTCATCCCAAACGAATTTTCCAAGGCCGGGGTTTTGTGCCAGCATTTCTGCGGCAATCAGTACCATCCAGGCAATACCAAATGATAGGCGCAAGCCGGTAAAAATCATTGGAATGGCGGATGGCAGTACAATTTTAACCACATGGGTAAACCAGCTCAGGCGCAGCACTTTACTCACATTCTGCAAATCCTGACTGATATTGGCGACACCGACTGCGGTGTTGATCATGGTGGGCCACAAGCAACACAGCATGACGGTGAGCGCCGAGGTCACGAATGATTTGTCCATCATCGGATCGTCAGACACGTATACCGCGCTGACGATCATGGTGATAATGGGCAACCAAGCTAAAGGCGACACTGGCTTGAAGATCTGGATCAGCGGGTTAATCGCGGAGTAAACCGTCTGGCTTAAGCCTGCGATAATCCCCACCGGTATCGCGATCAGCGAGGCAATCACAAAGCCTGCTGTCACCGTGAGTAAACTCGTCCAGATCTGGTCAAAAAAGGTCGCCTTGCCGGTGTATGCGCGAATCTTTACTTCTGCGTCAGGGTCTTTTTCAAGCTTCTTGGCATTACGCACTTCTTGTCGCTTAATAAAAGCGTCCTCTTTTTCGCGTGCTTCCTGATGCTCATCCACTAGTCCGACAAACTGCTGGAACACTTGAACAGGCCCCGGTACAGCGCCTAGTGAGGTGACAATTTTGGGCGCGCCCATTTGCCAGATTACCAAGAAGATAAAAATACCAATTAACGGAACGGTTATTGTTTTAATCTTTGGGAGTAACCATTCCATTCCCGTTTTTGCATTTGTATTGTCGATTCGCTCAGACATATCATTCACCCTTTTACTTTAAAACAGCCTTACAGCTTGTCATCACCTTTCAGACCAATTTTAAAGGCCTTCAGGTAGTCATTCGGCTTTGTTCCATCAAACGTGATTTCATCAATAAACTCAGTTTGTGGCGGCTTGTAACCTGTTTCTGTGGCGAAATCAGGGAAGTCTTCAGCCTTTAAGGTACCCGCTGCAATCAGCTCTTTAGCGGCAATCGCATAGATATCCGGGCGGTAAACGCTTTTTGCTGTTTCTTCAAACCAAGCATCATCTTTAGGGTCAGCAATCTGTCCCCAACGACGCATCTGCGTCAGGTACCAAACCGCATCGGAGTAGAACGGGTACGTTGCGTTGTAACGGAAGAACACATTGAAATCAGGCACATCACGCTTATCGCCCTTCTCGTACTCGAAGGTTCCGGTCATGGAGTTGGCAATAACTTCTTCGTCGGCACCCACGTATTCAGGTTTAGCCAAAATCTTCACGGCTTCCATACGGTTGGCATTGTCATTAGCATCTAACCACTCGCCAGCACGGATCAGTGCTTTAACTAAGCGAACAGTCGTGTTTGGATATTTCTCAGTGAATTCCTGAGTCAAGCCGAACACTTTCTCTGGGTTATCTTTCCAGATCTCGTAGTCCGTAATGACTGGAACACCAATGCCTTTAAAGACGGCTTGCTGGTTCCATGGCTCGCCCACGCAATAACCGTTAATGGTTCCGGCTTCCATGGTCGCTGGCATTTGTGGCGGTGGGGTAACTGACAGCTGCGCATCGGCATCAATCTGGCCGGTAATGTCATTTTTGTGAGGCGCGTAGTAACCAGGGTGGATACCACCTGCGGCTAACCAGTAGCGCAGCTCATAGTTGTGAGTCGATACCGGAAATACCATGCCCATTTTGAAGGCTCTGCCCTCTTTTTTGAAATCATCAACCACTGGCTTTAAGTAGTCAGCTTTAATCGGATGAACTGGTTTGCCGCCATCCATCGGTACATGCGGCTTCATTTTTTCCCAAACTTCATTGGAAACGGTGATGCCATTTCCATTCAAGTCCATTGAGAACGGGGTAACGATATGCGCTTTGGTTCCGAAGCCAATTGTCGCTGCGATAGGCTGACCGGCTAACATGTGTGCGCCATCCAGCTGACCGTCGATTACGCCATCCAGCAGTACCTTCCAGTTGGCTTGGGCTTCGAGTGTGACGTATAAACCTTCGTCTTCGAAAAAGCCTTTTTCATAAGCAATGGCAAGTGGTGCCATATCAGTAAGTTTTATAAAGCCAAATTTTAGCTCTTCTTTTTCTGGCTCGCCGACTTCTGCAAACGCTGTGCTCGTTGTGAATAGTGCTGTACTCACGGCAACGCTAATTGCCAGTGCGGTTAGCCCGCGCTTTAGTAGTGAGCGACGTGTAATCTCCTGATCTTTCAACATGCTTAACACCTTTTTAATCGTTCAGAAACAAAAAACGCCCCGAACTCTACAAAGCGGTGGCCGCGCTTAGCAGTGTTCGGGGCGTCATTACCCTGTATGTAATCCCGAGCAACGCTGCTCAGAATTTTATTGATCAATCATCGTTGATTGACTGTTAATTTATATAATGCAATTACTGTGCCAATTTATAAAACCTTTGAAAGTCACGTTGTTGGCTAAACGTTTACTTAGTTTAAAGCCCGCATCGCACCATTTAAGTGATTCCGTTAACGCGCATAGCACGTGAACAGTGCACATTCCAATTAAGCATTATTCAGTGCGATGAGTTGATCACGCAGCTGCTGCAAGGTGACATTTGAGCTTCCCATCGCAATCGGCTGGCTGGCTTTTTGCAGCACCCAAGGCGACTGGTTAATCACTTCCTGTTTCACATTATCCATCGGGTACGGCAGTCCCAGCGCTTCTGCAACACCACGGTACAAGTCCAACTGATAGACCTTATCCAAGATATTTTTCGACACCACCTGCTCTTTCAGCTGACCGGTATGGCGCATTTGCTGGAGAAAGAAAGCGCCGTGAGAATGCCATGGCACTGTCGCGCCGTAGCGGTAGAAGCAGTTAAAATCTGGCAGGTTGCGGGGCGGCTCATCCCCTGCATACTGGCACTCGCCCAGCAGCGGGCCGCTAATGTATTCAACTGGCATATTGAGGTACTCAGGTCGCGCCAACCACTCGGCTAACTCATAACGACTACTTGCCTGATCGGACCACTGTGCAGCTTCTAGCAGGGCTGCGATCAATGCTTGATGGGTTTGCGGGTGCTCAGTCGCCCAGCGCTCCGTTACGCCAAGTACTTTGCCGGGGCCATTATTCCAAATCTCGTAACTGCTAATGGCAATACAGCCAACGCCTTGCTGCACTGCGACCTGATTCCATGGCTCTCCTGCGCTATAGCCATTAATCTGCCCGCTGGCGAGCTGCGCCACCATTTGCGGGGGCGGAATGACTTTAAACTCCACATCATTGACCGGATCAATTCCCGCATCTTCCAACCAAGCATGTAGCAGATAGTGATGCTGGGAAAACGGGAATACGTGAGCAAATACTAATTTTCGTGAGGGATCAGCACGCAATAAAGCTTTTAAGGCGTCGGCTTTAAGTGGTGATTCTAAAAAGCTATCCGGCGCAGCTACACGCATTTCTTTAAGCAACTCACAGGACAAGGTAATCGCAGAACCATTGAGCCCCATACTAAAGGCGCTCTGCATGGGAATACCAAGTCCATCAATCCCCAAGCTTGCAGCCAGTGGCATCGGTGCCAACATGTGCGCGGCATCTAAACTGCCAAACGCAACCCGATCCCGAATATTTGCCCAGGATACTTCCCGCTCTAAACTGACTTGCAGGCCGTATTTTTCAAAGAGACCACGCTCTTGTGCGGCGACTAAAACGGCACAATCAGTGAGCGGCAGAAAACCAATTTTTAATTCTGTTTTTTCGGGTGAATACTGCGGAGCGAGCGTCATCCAGCACCTCCGAGTAAGGCCATCGCTGCAATGAAGTTGCGGGCGGCTTCTCCGATTTTCATATTGCGGTCCATCGCCATTTTACGCAGCAGTTGATACGCCTCTTCCTCGCTCAGGTTGCGATGCTGCATTAAAATACCTTTGGCTTTGTCCACATCTTTGCGGTCTTGCAGGCGTAATTTGCAATCTTCCAGCTCAGTTTTCAGTGACTGGAATGCTTTGAAGCGAGCGATTGCCACTTCCATGACTGAGCTTAAGCGGTTTTCTGAAAGGCCGTCGACGATATACGCACTCACGCCAGCATTGATTGCGGCTTGGGTGGTTTCGTAATCGCTGCGTTCAGCGAAAAACACAACAGGCTTGGGGAGTTCACGATTGACCGTGCGTAAGGACTCAAGAGTGTCCCGATCGGGACTTTCCATATCGATGATAATGACATCAGGCATATGCTGACGAACCTGTGCCATCAGGTCGCGGCTACCATCAACGCACACCACTTCTACCTTGCCGGCAGACAGCAGTTCGTTTTGCAAGACACTCGATCGTTCGGCATTACCGTCAACCAGCATGACTTTAAACATGTTCGCATGGCCCATTTGCTTGAATTAACCTAACATTAAGCAAAAAATATGCCATAAGGACGGTGGCTAGCCCTAATACAAACAAGCCGAGGCGCTCATCTCTGAACGCCTCGGCTTGTGGTTACAATAACGTTTTTACTTAGACTCGCTCGAACAGCAAATCCCAAACGCCATGGCCTAGCTTCAGACCACGGTTTTCAAATTTAGTCAGTGGGCGATAGTCCGGACGCTCAGCATAGCCGCCTTCTGGCGCTTGATTTTTATAATCTGGCGCAGCACTCATCACTTCCAACATCTGCACGGCATAATCTTCCCAATCAGTCGCTAAGTGCAATACGCCACCGGGCTCAAGTTTGGTCGCTAATAGTGCGACGAATTCTGGCTGCACAATGCGGCGCTTGTTATGGCGCTTTTTATGCCAAGGATCAGGAAAATAGATTTGAATGCGATTGATCGAGCCATCCGGAATCATCTGATTGATGATTTCCACTGCATCGTGGTGCATGGCACGCACATTTTTCAGGCTACTTTCACCAACAAGGTGCATTAAATGCCCAACGCCGGGGCGGTGAACTTCGATACCGAAAAAGTCACGCTCAGGGGCGGCCTTTGCCATTTGCGCTAAGGAGTCGCCATTACCAAAGCCAATCTCCAGCGTTACCGGTGCTTGACGGCCAAATTCGGCGCTCAAGTCTAGTGGCTTGCCAGTGAATTCAATGCCGAATATAGGCCATTGCGTTTCAAGCGCGGTTCGTTGACCGGTAGTAAGACGCCCTTGGCGAAGAACGAAACTGCGGAGCGGACGGTGTTTAATTGGATCAGTCATGGTGCTAATGGGTATCTGGAGGCGCTAAAACGCGAATAGTAAACTGAAATCAGTACGGATGGAAATTCGCAATCAAAAAAAACGGAACTGCTTTTGGCGAGTTCCGTTTTTGTTTCACTTTAAAAAAGTGCTAGATCACTTTTATCGGAAGTTTGCGAAAAACTGCAAACCAACGCCGGTACAAAATACGCCGGTCTGGCCATGGATACTTCCCGTGGGTACTTCTGCTGCTTGCCAGCTCGGCAGATTCGTTACGTCAAAGCTTGAGACGTAAGGGTTGGCGCTGGCTTCCCAGTAATCTTTCATGGTCGTCGTATTACTGTAATACACCACCGGATCCGTTGATGCACCACATAACATTGTTGGAGCCGCTGGCTGCCAATCGCGCATATCCCGCTCAGCAACTAAGGCTCTGATCGGATAAACTGGCGTATCGCCATTCGCCATTAGATCTGACAGATAAAGTGCTCTGAAGTCATCAGATAACAAATGATCATCTCCGAATCCCATTTGGTTTAATGGATTTGCATCTTCAGGTGCCTCACCACTAAACAGCGCAGTAGCGGGCAATCCTGATGCCGCAAAACCACCAGTTCTTGGGAGCGAGTTCTCTGCAAAATCAGCATAAGCGGCATCGTACACTTCAGATGGATCACTATAAATGGCATCTGATTTTTGCATGGCGGTTAACACCATCGGGCTATACTGGGTAGCGCCACCACTTACATAACCTGCGAAGAGCGCATCAAAATAATCCAATATCGCATAAGGGCCTGAGATCGGCAGTGAAGCAGTCACCGTTTCACCTTTAGCCTCTAGTGCTTTGTGAGTTGCCATAGCAACATAGCCACCCTGCGAGGCTCCGGCGATAAATAGCTCTGAGGACAAGTCAGCGCCAATTTCATCACTGTACTTACGAACATGATCCAGCGCGTCCATCATTTCAGTGGATTGCTGTAGTTCGTCCAGATAAGGGTGATAACCCAGTGAAGAGAATGAGTAACCAGCATAGTTTGGTGCAATAACCGCATAACCATTTGAGGCGTAGGCCGCCAGTAATAGCATTCCCTCACCCGCTGCGTCATTACTGGAATTTGAGATCATCTGAGATAAGTCGTAGCCACGATCAGTCGAAGTACCATGAGCATAAAGCACAACCGGGCGTGGGCCACTACAAGCTGGGTCATCACCGTGCGGCAACATAAATACACCGCTTGAAGTCGTAGACTCCCCTGCTCCACCGACCGTGTCGTAAATCATCCGGTGTATTTTAACGTCGCACAACTCATCGCCAGACTCTGTTGCGCCAAAGCTTTTGAATAATGTATCGGCATCTTCTGAGCTGGTTCGGATACGGGCATAAAGCTCAGAACCAACATCCACTAGTTGATTCGGTGCTTTGATGGTTGGACCGCTATCGCCTGACTGACAGGCCTGCAGGCCTAGCATGCTGCACACCATTAACGGCAATACTTTAAAATTGGTTTTCATTTCGACTATTCCTCTCTCCAAAGGCTTTAGAATGAAACAAAGGCCTGCCTAAGCTAACAACTTATTTAGCTTAAACAGTCTTTGAAACCATTCAATCAAACGACTGCGACGCTTTGTGGCGCCGCAGTAATTGGTGTGACTACTAGAATTTGTAGTTAACGGATAAAGCTAATGCAATTGCATCCGCTTCTACATCGGCGCTGGTGTAGTAACCAGTAGGATCGCTGTCTGTTGCACCTGGTGCGGTGTAATCGATCGTCGTATCTTCAGGATAGATATAAGAAAGGCTGGCATCAACGCCTAGCTTCTTACTGAACTGATGCGAGGCGCCCATCGAGAACCAGTATGAATCGGAGCGTGGTGCACGTGGAGTACGGTGCTCAGCAGACGGAGTAGGTGTTGGGTCGAAAGCAATACCAGCACGTAGCTTGGTTTTTGGGTTCAACTGATAAGTCATCCCAGCACCGACACGCACAGTATCTTCCCAATCAAGAGAAGTCACAGAATCAGCCAAAGCGGTATCTGGGAACTCGATCCGAATTTCAGGCATTGAAGACCATTGAGTCCATGTCACGTCGCCATGCACGGTTAATGCATTCGTCATTTTTGTTGCAAACGAGAATGACGCAGATGCTGGCAGTTCAAGCTCGGCTTCTGCATCCTGATCACCTAGACCTGAGGCGTTCAACGTTGCATCACCCAAGCCCGCTAAGTTCTTGTGTGTGATGTCAGCCTCACCTTCCAGATCATATTTAACCGAAGAACGGTATCCGAAAGAGAGTGTTGTAGACTTCGTAGGATGATAAGCCGCACCGATATTGGCGCCAAACGCAATACCGCTAGCTTCAACACTAATGTCGCTATCGGTTTCTGCGTTTGAATATCCTGTAAAGCCTAACGCGCCACCATCGGTAGAGCAGGCAGCCGCAATGCTAGCAGCAGCTGGTGACCCTCCGGCTGCAGCAGCACCCGCAATACTTTGACAGGCTAAAGCACCATCAATAGCCTTTGCCAGAATCGCATGACCATACTGAAGGTTCAGACCCGCACCAAAATCCCATTTATCATTCGCTCTCCATGAAAGCGCTGGGTTAATGTTGACGGTAGTTAAGCCAGACTCGGTTCCTTCGTAACGCGCAAAACTCACATCGTCATATTCTGTCGCCACACCGAAAGGAATATTGATCCCAAGACCGAACGCGACCTTTTTCTGTGCGCCGATATCGCGCTTATAGAACAGACTTGGAGTGGCAGATAAGCCGCCGGGCTCAGCATCATTAGATGCAGTGCTAGGCTCATCATTGGTACCCACAATCGGGAAACCGTTTAATGGACCTGTATTTTCACCTAGAGTACTACCAGTATTTTTAACAGATAGATCCGCATGAGTGAACGCTACACCAGTATTGACCTGCGTTCCCTCAATCGAGGATAGCAGTGCTGGGTTGTAGAACATTGCAGAAGCATCTTCGGCCATCGCATGTCCTGTAGCCGCATTACCCCCGCCAGAAGCACTTTGTATTGTTACGCTAAAACCACCAGCTTGCGCAGCAGATGAAAAACAGCACAAAGATATAGACGCAGCCAGAATGCTGCCTCGATTCATTTTCATAAGATAATACTCCTCAGTCTATCTGTTTTCTTGTATGGATTATTTTTTTACGCCCGCGGAAATACGCCACCCGCTGCTTAACTTACAATCATACTAAATTTTTTAACCAACTATTAACAAATTGCAACAATTCTATGCATTCGCCAATAGCAAAACACGCCATAGTTGATAACAAAACTGTTCTGACCTTATGCGATGACACCTCCCATGAAGCCACCGATGCACTTGCTTAGCATTGTTGAGCGCTCTGGATTACGTAAGCTCATTAAGACCTTCTGACGCATATCTGGAAGTGTCATTAAATCAACCAGCAGAATATTAAATACGGTTTGCTCCTGAAGTGCTGCCGCCTCTAAAAAGGCCATCAGCAAGGATTCATCCTGCAAATCATTCCAACAGCGACCGGAAACTGCAGCCAGCACATCAATTTGCTCTGCGAATGGCGAGCTTAAGATGTTTTCGAGTAATCGCATGCGCTCAGCTTTCGCTTCACTACCGGATAACGCTCGGATCAATGAAGCCATCAAAGGCGCTTGGGGAGAGTCTTTGGCCATTTCAGACGCTAAGCGTTCAGACACAGCCATGCTCAACTTGCCAGAGTACCGTACGTTTTCTAAACACTGCATGAATGTATCCAAGGGCACATCAGGCAGTTTCTCTACCGCCTTAGCCAATGTTTGCGCGTTATTATCAAGTTCTAAGCGCGCAATAACATCCGCCACACCCTGCAAGCCCAAAAACTGCCACTGATCAAAGCCGACTTCGCCCGACAAATACGACTTAGCATGGGTGTAATATTGCGATGGTGCTTGATTTAACTCAACCGTGGCCAATGCATGAAACATCGCCAAACGGTCTTCACGTGGCTTGAATGAAAACGGACTCTCTTTCATCGCATCCTGCGCCGCACCGCCCTGCTGATGCGCTTTGATATTACCATCCACATTGGTCAGCAAATCACGCAAAAAGGAGTCGCGAGATTCCAGTTTCAAAAAACCTAATTCATCAATCGGAAAACTCAGAAACCAAATCACCGGCTCGGCTTTGGTTTTCTCATCCCAAAACAGCACCGACAGCCACGCCTTTTGCTGAAAGGGATAAGGATATTGAAATTTCTGCGACTCGATATCGGCAAAGCGCTGATTGGAAATGCGCTGAATCTTTCGCCCCAGATCAAATACCCGATACTGAAAACCACTCATTTTCAAAAAATCACTAATTGTTTCCAGCTGTTGCTGCATCACACACTCCGAAGCTATTAAACGTAAGCTGCGAATAATCTCACACTCGCATCCACCTGTCCCCAGCGATATACTCAACGCCCACCTAAAAACAGTCTGAAGTTGATCAATGATTAATCTACGCAAGCAATTTCCGCACTATCTTAAGCTCATCCGCTTTGACCGCCCGATTGGTAGCTACTTACTACTTTGGCCGACACTCATCGCCTTATGGGTTGCCGCGCAAGGTGTGCCTGATTTACGCATCTTACTGATTTTTGTGATCGGCACCTTCTTGATGCGCTCTGCCGGCTGTGCCATTAATGACTATGCCGACCGCGATATTGATGCACACGTTGAACGCACCGAAAACCGCCCGCTCGCCAGCGGAGCAATCAGCGCCAAAGAAGCGCTTGGCGTATTTGTCGTGCTTGGCCTGCTGTCATTTATTTTGGTATTACAGCTCAACTGGCTCACCATTATCTTATCGGTTGTTGCGCTCCTACTCGCCGCCAGCTATCCCTTTATGAAGCGAGTGCACATGTTGCCGCAAGTGCATTTAGGCGTCGCCTTTGCTTGGGCTATTCCCATGGCGTATACCGCGATCAATAATGAACTGCCTAACTTCAGTAACTGGTTGATTTTTATCACTGCTGTGATCTGGACCACCGCCTACGACACCATGTATGGCATGGCCGATCGTGAGGATGATCTCAAGCTCGGCCTTAAATCGACCGCCATTTTATTCGGCGATAATGACCGTCTGATTGTCGGCTTGATGCAGCTGACGGTGGTCATTCTGCTAGCCATTCTTGGCGCACTGGAATCCTTTGGGTTTATCTATTATGTAAGCCTGTTTTTCGCCTCGATATTTTTTGTGTATCAGCAGTATTTAATTCGTGAACGTGACCGAAAGCTCTGTTTCCGCGCTTTTTTGAACAATAACTGGTTTGGTATGGTGGTATTTATTGGCTTGGCGCTGGATTATTTTCTGCAATAAGCCCGCTAGTCAGGTAAAATGCCGTTCACAACGCATTTTATTACACTCAAAACCGCGCTATCTGGAACAAGAATATGTCAAGACAAAGCAGCTTTACCTACGAAGAACTTCTCAAATGTGGCCACGGCGAACTATTTGGTGAGGGTAATGCCCGCCTGCCGATCCCACCCATGCTGATGATGGATCGCGTAACTGAAATCAATGAAGCTGGTGGCGAGTTTGGCAAAGGTGAAATGATTGCTGAGCTGGATATCAATCCGGACCTGTGGTTCTTTGATTGCCACTTCCCGACTGACCCTGTTATGCCAGGCTGCTTGGGCTTGGATGCCATGTGGCAGATGATTGGATTCTACCTTGGCTGGTTAGGTAACCCTGGTCGCGGCCGTGCGCTAGGTTCTGGCGAAGTGAAGTTCACTGGTCAGGTATTGCCAACGGCAAAGAAAGTGACTTATCGCATTAATATGACCCGTGTTATCAGCCGTAAATTGGTAATGGGCGTGGGTAACGGCACCGTTGAAGTGGATGGCCGCGTGATCTACACCGCGAAAGACCTGAAAGTAGGCCTGTTCACATCCACTGAAAATTTCTGATCTAATCCATTCGAGATTGAATCAGTGAATTGCCGTTGCGACTTATGCGCGCAGCGGCAATTCTAATTGCTCCGGCATCCCCGGCGGCGAAAATTGCACCCCGACTCCGATCAAACGCACCGGACGTTTTCCGCGCTGCCAAGCCTGATCACACAAATGCGCAAAGCCAGTTTCACTCGGCACCGTGCCCGCCATCTGAATCGTTGTGGTTTCAAAATCATCAAATCGTAATTTCACAAACAAGGTTCTGGGCCGTAGCTCCATGCGCTTTTGAGTACGTGCCAAGCGCTCAGTAAACTCCTGAAATAAAATGGGAATTTCGGCAAGACAAGCTTCCAAGCCCGGCAAATCCTGTGCGTAAGTCTCCTCAACACTCAATGATTTTGGCGTGCGATGACTCACCACCGGTCGCTCATCAATGCCACGCGCTAATTGATATAAACGGGTACCGAAGATACCAAACTGCTCGCACAAACGCGCTTCGCTAAACGCCTGCAAATCCTCACAGCTCTCAACTCCCATATCAGATAAGCGCTTGGCGGTAACTTTGCCCACCCCGAAAATTCGTTTTACCGGCAGCTGGCGAACAAAGTCATCTACCTGATCCGGCCGCACAATGCATTGACCATTCGGCTTATTCCAATCGCTCGCGACTTTAGCCAAAAACTTATTAGACGCCACTCCCGCAGACGCCGTAATACGCTCCATTGCAAAGATACGCTGGCGAACTTCTTCAGCAATCAAGGTCGCACTGCCCCGACAATGTGGGCTATCGGTTACATCTAAGAAAGCTTCATCCAATGAAACAGGTTCTACTAAGTCAGTGTATTGATGAAACAAAGCCTGAATTCGGGAGGACACTTCTTTATATAACGTCATGCGTACTGGCAGCAAAATTAATGACGGACATAAACGCAAGGCACGCGAGCTTGGCATTGCTGAGTGCACGCCAAACTCTCGCGCCTCATAAGAACAGGTCGCAATCACTCCACGCTGCCCCCCCGAGCCACCCACGGCAATCGGTTTGCCTTTAAGCGATGGATTCTCCCGTGTTTCAACCGCCGCATAAAAGCAGTCCATATCAATGTGAATTATTTTTCGCAATAATTACAACCTTTCTTCTAGTTTCAGCGACATATGCAATAGGCTAATATACACCCCCAAACGAGATTGGAAAAAGGTTTCACTTGTCTGGTTAATTACACCTGCCGAGGTGCATTAACGGGATTGTTTGTACCTTTGATTGCTTAATCCGTATAATACGATTGGCTGGTATACACAAGGAAACGAATGTGACGAACACCCCGAAAGGCACTACAAATACTACTACCCATCAAGCGGCGAGCGTCGACCCACTCAACGAATGGCGCCGCCTGAACCTTAGGGTGAAGGGGCAACCGAAGCATTTCAAGAACCATAGCCAACGGATCTTGTTTGCACTTCAACATAAACTGCACCAGTACCTTCCGGGTGCCTTGCAGGATTTGTTTATTGCACTGGGTGACAGCGGACGTCCATTACGAGTTCGTTTGTATAGCCTAGTCCTGCCATTATTGGATCAGCACGATCGTGAATATTTTCACGAATGGCTGGCGCACGACTCCGATGCCACCCTCGGTAGCTACCGCTTTCCGGGCTCGGTGCTCATCAGCCAGAGCGCTAACCATGAGCAAACTGAGCCTGATCCGTATTCACCACCAGACGCTGGTACGGTGATTGAGCGTAGTCGCCATGCGATTACCTACGGAAGAACAGAAATTGCGCAAACTTTACTGGAAGAAGCTTGTCTCAACCAAAGCACTCGCCCGGATATTGGCCTTGTCGAGGAGCTTCTAAGCTTCTATGCGGCGACTCGCCAACGGGGTGCATCGGAGCAATTTGCCAATTATCTTAAGCAACAACACAAGTTCAACCTGTCAGATCACTGGAAACAGGTTCTGGAATCAGCCAAGGAATGGTAATATCCCCAGCCTGAAAGGGATTAGCCCTTTAAATCATGAGAAAAACTCACGTACCGGATGACACTCGCATGCCAGTAATTAGCAATCTGTATCGCCCCTCTAAACTTTGTGGACTCGCGTTGACCCTGTGTCTGGCGAGTACGCTGGCCAATGTCGCCTTTGCCGACAGCCACGTAGAACGCACAGTTAAGGCGGTAGGCACACTAAGCGCCATCGTTAACAAGAACTACATCGATGCAGGCGTTTCAAAGAATCAGATTATGGTTGCCATTTTGGCGGCCAACCCTAGCGCTTTTAAAGGCGGTAATATCAACAACATGCTGGGAGGCGCAGACTTACGCCTACCACCAGTAGAAATGATCAAGAACATCTCTCAAAAAGATGCTGATAATTTACTGAAACAGCATTATGCCTTTTTCCGCCAAGGAAAGACCGGCAACCTGCCACCACCAACGTTCATTACCATCACCAGCCCAGAGACAGTCAAACAGCTGGTTGAGGAAAAAGAAGAGCAGTCTGAAAAACTCGACTTGCTGCAAAATGAGCGTGAGCGTTTAAACGCACTGGTCAAGCGTCTTGAAGATGAGAAAGCCAAGCGTGACTTCGACCTTGAGGCACTGGAAGATAAGATCCAAAGCCTGCAAAGCTCATCCAATGCACTGGGTTCTACTACCGCAGACCTGAAACTGAAGTTGGCCAATGGCGAATTAACCGGTGAAGGCGCAAAGGTTTTAGAAGAGCTTCAGGAAAGAAACCAAAGCTTAAATGCTCAACTGCAAGCGGCACGCAGCGAAATGGCAGAAAGTACCCGCATGGAAATCTCTCTGGAGCGTCGCATGGGCGATATTCAGGGTGAAAATGCGCGGATGTCAGATGCATTAAAAGAGCAAGGCATCGCACCTGAAACCATTAAAGCCAGACCACCTGAAGAAAATAAAGCGGCAGCTCAAGACACCGCCGCAGTAACAACTACCGCTCCTGCAGCCACTACGCCTCAGAACAGTGGTGGTTTTAACACCAACTGGCTGTATCTGCTGATCCCGATCATTGGTCTGCTTGCAATTGGTTGGTTAGCTTGGCTGCTATATCAACGCGCTAAAGACAAAAAGCAAAACCAGCGTCGCCGCCAGCAAGCACCGGCTGTTGCACCGTCACTGTTTGTTAACGATGGTCGCATGATTGATCCTGCTGCGGAAGTTGAGCAAGAGCCGCCTTTGGAAGTCAGTATTAAGCTGGATGTGGCACGTGCCTATGTTGAAGCAGGCGATCTGCCATCAGCACATGAAATGCTAGATGAAGTAATGGATGAAGGTAATACGCAGCAACAACTTGAAGCTCAGCAGATTCTGGGTGAAATTGAAGCCGCGAATAACAACTAAGTTCATCACAGCAATACGCTAGTCAAAACCTGTCGTCGTACTCATGTTGCGGCGGCAGGTTTTTTTTATGCCGCCGCAATCACTTACTCAATTACATATTTGGATAGCTTGGACCTCCGCCACCTTCCGGAGTTACCCAAGTAATGTTCTGGCTTGGATCTTTGATATCACAGGTCTTACAGTGAACACAGTTCTGGCTATTGATCTGTAGCGCAGGGCTACTATCTCCCACAATCTCATACACACCCGCTGGGCAATAACGTTGCTCCGGAGCGTCGTATACTGCCAAGTTAGTCTTCACCGGAATTGCCGGATCAGTTAGCTTTAAGTGACAAGGCTGATCTTCTGCATGGAAGGTATTCGCCAAAAATACAGATGACAGTTTATCGAAGCTCAGCTTACCGTCTGGCTTAGCGTATTCAATTTTACGCGACTCAGCCGCTGGCTTCATTTGTGCATAGTCAGGCTTGGTATCGTGCAGCGTAAATGACAACTTACCCTGAAACAGCTTCTGATCTAAGTAGTTATACGCACCACCCATCAACATGCCAAACTTGTGCATGGCTGGGCCAAAGTTACGAGACTCGTGCAGCTCTTGCCCTGCCCATGACTCACGGAACTGCTGATCGAAATGCGACAACACTTGACCTTCCGCACCATCAGCTTTCAAGTGCTCAAATAACACATCAGCCGCAACGATACCGGACTTCATAGCGGTATGTGTGCCTTTGATTTTCGCAAAGTTCAACGTACCAGCATCACAACCCACGAGTAATGCACCCGGCATACTCATTTTTGGCAGGGCGTTTAAACCACCTTTTGCGATTGCGCGCGCGCCATAAGAAACGCGACGGCCACCTTCCAGCGTTTTAGCAAACACGGGGTGATGCTTCATCTTCTGGAACTCATCAAACGGGCTTAGGTATGGGTTGCTGTAGTTCAAGTCGATAATCAAACCCACTACGACCTGATTGTTTTCCAAGTGATACAGGAATGAGCCACCAGTTGCATCATCTAGCGGCCAGCCAGAACCGTGAACAACCAAGCCCGGCTCATGGTTTTCAGGGCTTACTTCCCAAAGCTCTTTCAGACCAATACCGTAATGCTGCGCATCAGAGTCTGCATCCAACTGGAAGCGGCTCAATAATTCTTTACCTAAATGACCACGACAGCCTTCTGCAAATACAGTGTATTTTGCATGTAGCTCCATGCCCGGCTCATAGCTGTCTTTTTGCTCGCCATACTCATCGATACCCATATCCTGAGTGGCAACACCTTTGATGCTGCCATCTTCATGATACAAAATCTCAGCCGCTGGAAAGCCAGGGTAAATCTCAACTTCCAAAGCTTCCGCCTGCTCGCCCAACCAACGCGTCAGATTACCAAGGCTGGCAATGTAGTTACCTTCATTGTGCATACTGGGTGGAATCATGAAGTTCGGCATTTTCACCGACTTGCGCTCATTGGTGAACAAATGCACTTCGTCGCGCGTTACCGCCGTCTTCAGTGGGGCTTCCAGCTCTTTCCAGTTAGGAAACAATTCTTCCAGAGCACGCGTTTCGATTACCGCACCGGATAAAATATGAGCGCCAATTTCAGAGCCTTTTTCTAATACACAGACTGATAGCTCGTGATCCTGCTCAGCGGCCAGTTGTTTAAGGCGGATCGCAGTGGATAAGCCTGCCGGCCCTCCTCCAACGACGACGACATCATATTCCATACTTTCGCGTTCTGCACTCGTGCTCATAACTTAACCTTGTTGATATTTATCACTAGGATTATTTATTATATTTACCTTGACGTAAAGGTAAACTCCAACATTACAATTGCACTTCGATTGTAAATGACAATATGACCGACGTAAAAAGGAAAATCATCAAACAATTTAGGAGCTGAGACCATGTCAAAGATTAGCATTCAGCATTTTCAGGATCTGATCAAAAACGAATTATTCTGGGCTGATGATGTTGGCCTCTCTCTGGAGCAAGTCAATAACGGCCATGCCGTCATACGATTGCCCTATGATGAGCGCTCGGTGCGCCCCGGCGGAACCATCTCAGGGCCACATATGATGCTGTTAGCGGATGCTTGCATGTTCGCGGTAGTGCTCAGCATGATTGGCGATGTGAAACTGGCAGTGACTACTAACCTCAATATTAACTTCCTAAGAAAGCCCAGCCAGAGTGACTTGTTAGCTGAAGGTAAAATTATCAAGTTAGGGAAACGCTTGGCGGTTATCGAAGTATCGCTATTTACAGCGGATGATAATGAGATCGTGGCGCATGCCACTGGCACCTATTCTATTCCACCCCAAACTCGTTAAGCATTAAAAAGGCCGCTGGTAGTTTCCTACTCAGCGGCCTCTCTGGTTCAGCGACTAAAGTTACTCATCAACTTGATCAATATCCGGCAGCACCAGATTCAAAATAATCGCTAACATAGCCGATGGAAGCAGACCTGTTGTTAAAAGCACTTTCAGCGTTGATGGTAAGTATTACAGCGCTTCAGGCACCAGTTGCAAACCAAGCCGCCAACCTAAGCTCAGCAATCCGGTGAACCTGTTCTAATGCAGTTTTAAACTCTGTTTCACGGCTATTATTGAGCCGCTCTTCGAAGGCAGCTAAGATGAGATGCCGATTAGCACCTTTCACCGCCATGATAAATGGGAAATCAAAGCGCGTGGTATACGCGTCATTCATACTCTGGAAGCGGGCAAACTCTTCAGCATTACACTGATCTAAGCCTGCTCCGGCTTGCTCTGAGGTACTCGCAGCAGTCAGCTCTCCCGATACGGCGGCTTTTCCTGCTAAGTCCGGATGCGCTCTTAATAACGCTAATTTTTGGTCATCACTAGCCGCGTCAACTTCTTGGCGTAGGGCCTTAGTGAGTGCGTCAATATCCTGAACATCGACCGGTGCACGGTCATATGCTTGCTCAGCAACCCATGCTGAGTGCTCGTAGATGCCACCAAAACACTCAATAAACTTCTGACGGTCCATTACTACTCCAAAGTGGGATTGATTACGAAGGGGCAAAGGGGATTTGCCATGCATAGTTACACTTAGTTGATACTAACTATTAGTCACCATGGCATGCAAGCGGAATTCATCATCAAATTTATTAATACTAAACGCCCAAAAAAAAGGCTGGGAGATTAATCCCAGCCTTTTCTTTAACTACTGATTATACAGTAACCATATTAAAAGACAGTGATTTAGCGCCAGACAATTGCCTGAGGACCACCACCGCGGCGCGCCACTTTAGCGCCAACTTCTAAAGTGAATACCTTATAGATCGGTGCGATATCAGGATCTTTAAACCAAACAACACCGACGACGGCATCAATATCATTTGTGACATCCATTGTGCCACTATAAACGCCACCTTCTAATGGAGACTGCACAGTACAGCTACCATAGTCGACATCAAACTCACCATCTGTCTCAGTGTACTGAGTACACACTGACATCAAGCCAGGTGACGTCCGTGCTTGCTCTACATCAAAATCGATAGCAATAGCACGTGATGTATCAAAGTTAAAGTCAGCGGAGCTTTTCAGATCTGCTGTGTATTCCAGTGTGGGCACAGTGCCTGGGTTTTCACCGCTAGGACCAGCACCATCAGCCGTATCACTAGTACCGCCACCACCGCAGGCTGCTAACAAAAGAGCCAATGATGAGATTGTTATTAAGTTTTTCATTGTTATTCTTCCTTAATCTTTAAACAGAATGCTATCAACAGCGTTCTTCAGCGAGAACCATGATGGGTTTTCTTCACCCTCACTACGTACAAAGCTTGGGAACTGAGGATAAGCATGCGTTACATCGCGGTATTCTTTCGGATACTGCCAGCGGTTACCCATTTCCATCGCCCATGGCATACCATTGGTAGTCTGGAAGAAGTGCTTATCATCCGGGTTTGATGCATCCTGACCTGAGCGATTCATAAACTTATAGTTGAATGCCTCAGTTGCATGTTGATTTTTCAGGTGGATTTCATAGCTACGACCTGGTGGTGTTTCAAAGTGATCGCCGTGCCATGCGCCCGGTGTTGCAAACATAAACGGATCAAATACGCCTGAGATATCGCTTTCAACCGGCGTCTTGAATGGAATCGTGATGTTAAAACGCATCTGAACGTTAGAGCCACAACCCTCTTCAGTCCGGTAGAACACACAGTCCTCACCCGCACTCACATAGCTCCACGTGTTATACGCCAGAATAAAGATAGCTTCATAACGACCTGCTTCCAGTGGTGAGTAGTTTCTCACTTTGCGGTCATTGATCGTGTAATTGATATTGTCTTCATCAATCTGGTCACGCAGTACATCCGGCAGGCGAATACCAAAACCGTTGTGATACGCGGCACCAACAGCGGCCAACTCACCAGAAATATTCACCAAAGTGACTTTGTCATCGGTACGGAAAACAGTGGTACGCATATAAGTGACTAAGTCATTCATATCGTAATCACCTTCAAACGGCCAGTTATCTTCAAAGGCAACAGTCGTCCAACCTTTGCTGGATGGGTAGTAGTTAACCGCTGAGCCTTCTACAGTGATCTCGACATTGTAATCCTCAACCTCACCATCACTCACACCACCAATTGGCTCCATTCCGATGCTTGAAGACAAGCGGAAACGAGCCCAGGTAGAACCCGGCAATGAGCCTTCAGGAACAGTGATATAGATAGGTTGCTTACCTGCTTCAACGGCCTTATCTGTGATGATTTGCTCATCCGCATCAAACTGACCATTTTGGTTTGAATCCAACCACGCGCTAAGTATACCCGCTTCAGATGGCTCAACCATTACAACCGCAGTGTCGCCCGCTTGCAGGTTGGTCGCGAACTGCACACCATCTTCATCGTCATTAGAATCTGACTCATCATCTGATAATGGCAGTGGCTTACCGTCACTCTCACCATCAACGCCTTTACCTAGGTACAGCGTGTTTTCATCTTGCAAGCCATGGCGAGCACCATTGTCTTTCAGTAAGGTGCCGTAAGAGTCTGGCGCATCACCGAAATCGATACTGGAGTCTGATACATCGACAACGGGAGCTAAGGCACAACGTGCACCATCATTGATACTAGAAGATGGACCTAAAGCAAATAACTGAGCGGCGTAGTTTTCAAGGCCAATCGCAATCTTGAAGACTTTACCGTCGCTGTTGCGGCTGACATATAAGTTTTCATCAACATCGAAATAAACCGCTCCGAATGTACCTGCCTCACCAGTGTCAGCAACCTCCTCTGCAGTGCCGTTTTCGACATTGATACGCAGCAGGATACCGGTCTTATCGACGGTATAAGCAAAGCCATCTGTTGGATGGAAAGCCATATCAAAGATTTTAAGATTCAGTGTCTTACCATCAATAACCTGCTTCATCTGCAGATAGTCATCTGAACCTTCATCCAGTGAAATCGCGTACAAACCTTTCGCACTACCCGGACCATAGACATAGTAGGTATTGTTCGTTAGCGAAACATCACCCACATAGAAATCAGAGTTTACGATGCCGTATTTTTCTTTATCTTCTGAGCTTATTAATGGCTCAATAGTGAAGTCGCTGTGGATTCTAGCAGGCACATGGTACTCGTAACTCCAGCCATACATGAACTGGTCATTCGGGTTAAAGCCGGTTGCATTCACCTTGCTTTTGGTGCCCATATCATCTTGAGCCAGCGCATAATCACCAGTAACCAAGTTCACACTGTAAGTGTTTGCAATGGCACCTTGTGTCAAATATGCACGGGACGGACAATCCATAAAGGGATCAGCCCAAGCGGCCTGGCTACCTAGCAGCAGACTTGTTAGTAGTAATCGACGCATTGTTGAATTTACCTTATTTTTATAATTCAGACTTGTTATAGCACTAATAGTATTAGCCACTCATGAACGAATCAACGCCAGTTATCTGAAACTCATAGCGAGCGATGTAGCCAACGAATGCGTAATAAGTCTAAAAACATGGTAATTGCGTCAGGCAAAGGATCGACTGTTGAGCCCTCTTTATGATGCCACTCCACACCTACTTCTTTGATTTTATAGCCTGATTTTTTGGCGATGTATAAATGCTCCACATCAAACCCAAAGCCATAAATACGCTGTAAGGTCGCTACCTGATGTGCAACTTCTCTACGATACGCTTTAAAACCACACTGGGTATCATTAATTCCCCGAATCGAAATCAGACGAACGGCCGAATTAAACAGGCTGCTCATCAGGTTTCTATACCACGGTTTCTTTTCTACTTTCGAGTCCTGCATATTGCGCGAGCCAATGGCCACGTCATAGCCCTCATCAAAGCAAGCTAGTAATTTTGGTAACTCACTAATGGGCGTAGAAAGGTCTGCATCGGTGAATAAGATAATGTCGCCGGAGGCCCGCATCATGCCACGAGCAATCGAATAGCCTTTGCCGACATTTTTATGATTTTCCATCAATGTGCCTTCATCGTGCTCATTAATTTCTTTGCCGTAAATATCAATGAATTTCACGATTTCGGTGGTCAGGTCGTTGCTGCCATCATCCACCACAATAATTTCACTGCGATAAGACTGCTCGGAGAGGTAGTCTTTAATTTCGTATAAAGAGTCAGCGATCCGCGACTGCTCGTTGTAAGCCGGAATGATCACCGATAAATAAGGTGTTTGTTCACTCATGACAGGAATTCCCCTGTGGTAAACGTGCAATAACAATCACACCGGCAATGATCAGCCCAATGCCTAGTGTTTTTTGTAAGGATAGCGTTTCGCCCACGGCGGACCACCAAAAAGCGCCGAGATAAACGACGATATAACCCAAGCTCAACATGGGATAAGCCATACTCAACGGATACACCCGCAGCACCCGTATCCACAATAAAACCGCGACTAAGTAGCAGCTAATGCCAGCAATCACCCATGCCAGCGAAGTCCAAACCGGTAACTCAAAGTGCTGGATAAAAGCCTGCACCGTCTCCGATAATGGAGCCAGTTGTTGCATGCCTGCTTTCATCATGAGCTGCCCAAGCGCACCGGCAATGATCGAAATCAGTAAATAAACCGATGCGCGTTGCATCAGTTTCCACCCATTAAACAGCTGATACCTAACATAATTAAACCTGCTCCGAGCCAGTGTTGCAATGATATTTGTTCTTTAAATAGCCATCGCGCCAATAACATCACCACAATATAGCTCAGACTTAGCATGGGATAAGCCTGACTCACCGGCATCACACTCAGCACAACCAACCAAAGCAATAGGGCAACTCCCAAGCTTAGGAAGCTCAGCAGCACATAGGGATTGGCTAACATAAACGACTTTGTGCCGTCAGTTTGCAAAGCCGCCAGCTTTTGAAAAATCTGTGAGGCACTAGAGCAAATCACTGATAATAACAGCGCTGCATAAATAATCGGATCACTCACCGCTCGCCCCTTGTTTAACTGACTTTAAGCCCTTTCCCCGATCAAATAACTCATCATTTTTCAGAGAAACCCGTGGCATTTCCATGCGCTTATACAGACTCAGAGTACCTTGTGTTTGCCTGCTCATGACTGAACTCAGCTGATAAGGTTGGGTTATTAATTCCTGATAGCCGCGTATTTTTAATATTTTACGGAGTTTCTTATTCAGGCTGGGGTGCAGCTGATCATTGAGATACACATAACTGAATTTCATATCCCAGATGGCATCAACCACATCTTTGGACTCGTAGCGACCATCGCGATTATTGTCTAGCCAATTGGACTCTTTGATATGGTTTTGTGGAACAGCCTGACCAACAAAATAACGGAATAGATAGGGGTCTTCACTTAAGATGGTGGTTTCCTCATCCAACGCATTCGGCATGGCGTTTAGTACGGGAGAGACATCCGCATAGGCGATTTCCATCTTTTGTAACTGTTGATAATTGAGTCCGGCAAACAACACTAAAACCAAAGCCAATACAGCTTGCTTTAGCCAACGGTAATCTACTTGCTCAAGCAGCTGCGTAAGCAACCAAGCACTGGCTGGCAGTAAAAATAACTGTGCATACACCAAGTGCTTAAATAAGGAAATCATATTCAGCGCATTCAAGTGATACGCCACTAATGGCAATGCGGCAAACAGTAGCGCCACTAATACCAAGCCCGTGCAATGCGTCCAAAACCGCAACCCTGAGCGCCATAAGCAATAAATCAATGCAGCACTCCAACCCAATAGTGCAGGCCATAAATAGCTTTCAATGGCTTGCAACATATACTCCAGCGAACCATTTCCTGCACCATGCACACCCTGAATTTGCACCCGATACAGCACCTGCAAATCATTCCAATGCAACGCTACATAGCTCAGCAAAAATACACTAATACCTGCGCCATACAATACCGCTATTTTCGGTGCTCTGATCAACGCCAGAATACCCAATACCGGCAAATACAAAACCACCACATATTTACTAGTGACCGCCATACTAATCAGCACAATCGCCAGGAGTAAGTAACCATAACGAGCACGTGATTTCAGTTCGCAAGCCAGCAACAACGGCGCTAAAGACAGAGTAAAGCAGGCAAAACTAATAATGTCGTAAGTCGCAAAGCGGCTAATAAATAGCTGAGTGGATTGCAGCGCCAGTAATCCCACAGCAATCAGCGCGGTTAGATGATTACGCCATAAGGCATATACAAAGCCATAGGCACCTAATAATGACAGCAGACCAAAGCCAGTCGCCACCATGCGCGCACCGCTTAGCCCGCCAAGATAACGCTCACCCCAGCCCAATACATACCAGTTAAAATCCGAACCAAAAATATAGGTATAACTTGGCCAACTCGCGCCCGATAGCAGGCGACTGCCCACAAATAAGTAATCATACTCATCCATATGGCCAGCATTAAAGTCAAATTGGAGACGCAGATAGGCAGAGCCGCAAATTAGCAGCGCCATGATAGCCAGGAAGAACAGCGGCAAACGCCGTGATAGGGCAGACATGGGTATTAAACCCCGTTTATTTTTATTATTTATCTGCCAACACTACAAAATTATGGTCAATCTAGCAACTTAATCCCGCTGAAGGGCGCGCATTTGCGCAACCACTTGCTCGGGGATTTCAACGCTGCGCTGCGTCTTGAAATCAAAATACACCATCATCCCCGTACCTTCAGCAACTACCTTTTGCTGTTGCTCGCTAAACACAGAGTATTCCATGCTCACGCGCTTAGGCTGCAGATCATAAGTGCGAGTGGCAATGTGCACGGTGTCAGGAAACAACACCGGCGCACGATACTCACAACTGGTTGATGCCAGAACTGGCCCCGTCTTACTGGTCTTCATCAGCTCCAACGAGCCAATCGCTTCCAGATACGCCAATCGTACATCCTCAAAATAGCGGAAATAGATTTTATTATTCACATGCTGAAAGGCATCCATATCGCCCCAGTGCACATCTTGCGTAATAATAATCGGGTACTTCTCTTTCCAGTCCTGCATACATCAACCTGTGTGTTTTATTTTGATAAGTTTAGTTGGTAAATCGCAAAGCCATCGGCATCGGTTTTACCTGTCGCTTCCAGCTGAGGTAGAGTCTTGGCAAACTCGGCCGCTTCTGGCAATGGCGAAGAGCGCAAAGTCACCACCACCGTTTCGTTAACTGGCTTAAAGCGCCAGTTATTATCAGCTGATGGATCAAAGCCATCGGCGTTTTCTTTAGCCATTTCAGTGATGTATTCAGCAACCACCTGACGGTTTTCATTTGGCGCGCGAATCGCAATCGTATCGGTATTTACATTCGGGAAATTACCGCCGCCCGAAGCACGGTAGTTATTAGAAACCACCAAGAATGATTTCTCTTCCTCGATCGGCTTGCCATCAAACTGCAGATTCACAATGCGATTGGCTTTTTCATTCGCCACGCTGCCATCTTTGTTGTATTTGGCTGGCTGTGTCAGATCAATCTGATACGTCACGCCATCAATCACATCAAAGTTATAACTTGGGAAGTCGGTATTAATCAGCGACTGCGACTCAGTGCTAGCGACATCAATTTGATTGAATTGACCGGCTGACATCTCTAACCACTCACGCACTTGTGAGCCCGTTAATTTCAGAATTTGCAGCGTATTAGGGTAGATATATAAATCCGCGACATTACGGAATGCAATATCGCCAGCAGGGACATTAGTGAAATCACTTGGGCCTTGGCGACCCGCACGGAACGGTGCTGCTGCCGATAACACCGACAAACCATCGTACTCTGTGCCCTGAATCAAGCGCTCGCCATACCACATCTGCGCATCGCTCACGACTTGAATGGATGGGTCATCCTGCGCTAAGGCAAAAAAGCTATTCACCGGTGCAGCAATTTTCGCAAATGGCTCACTCACCCACTTATCAGTGGCGGCATGCTCATCAGCAACAGAAGCCACAACAGATTCATCCGCCGTGGTTTCTGCAACTGAACGCAGTTCCGTACTAAAGTCTTTAACCGTCCACTTGCCATCGACATAGGTTAGATTCAAATCAATCAAGCCAATGTGATTCGCCCAGAAGCCTGGCATAACCGCAGGCACACCATTAATGCTGCCTTTAACGTTATCCACGCCCTGCGCTTCAAAGCCGTTATAAGCCTTGCCACCGGGGAAAGTGTTATGCGCATGACCAAACATAATCGCATCAATGCCATCGACTTTAGACAAGTGATAGGTCGCATTTTCCTGCATTGCCGTGGCATCGGTAATTTCTAAGCCAGAGTGCGGAATGGCGACAACAAGGTCTGCACCCTTCTCTTTCATTTCCGGCACATAGCGCTTGGCCATTTCTACCATGTCTTTAGCGATGACATTGCCGGTCAGGTTTGCTTTATCCCAGTTCATGATTTGAGGTGGTACAAAGCCAATAAAACCAACTTTTACCGTGTGCTCATCGCCTTTGGCATCTTTAAGCTTTTGCTCGCTAATCAGGTAGGGCTGGTAGTAAGGCTTGTCATTGCTTGGGTCAGCATCACCATCATCGACGAACACGTTAGCACTGATATATGGGAAATCAGCGCCCTTAATGGCTTGTCCTAAGAAATTCAGGCCAAAGTTAAATTCGTGGTTTCCGATATTACCCACTACATAATCCAGCGGATTCATGGCTTTGTAGGCGGGGTGAACTTGATCTTTTTGTAGACCGGTACGCGCCATGTAGTCGCCCATTGGGCTACCTTGCAGCAAGTCACCGTTATCCACCAATAAGCTATTCGTCACTTCTGCACGCGCGGCTTTGATCAGGGTTGCCGCTTTTGCAAAACCAATTTTCTCATCCGTTTTACCGGTGAAATAATTGTAGTTCAGCAAGTTCATGTGAATGTCGGTGGTTTCCATCAAGCGCAATTTCAACTGAGTGTTCTCAGCAGTCGTATCCGCAAAACCGTTTGTTGCAGTGACTAACAAAGCCAACATTACGGCTTGGCTTAAAGGTTTTATAGTGTTCACAGTGCAAGACCCTTCCTTCAAATTGGTTAATAGCTATATCCTAATGAACCCAGATGACAACATGGTGATATCAGAACACGCGATAAGCAATAGCGGTGTATATCACACCGCCAGATTAGCCCAATTTAAAAAACAATCCGGAATCAATCAAGCCTTATTAACCATTCGCCGCAATTGCTACTCGGCTAATGTCACAATTCCCAGAAATTCAGTCACATCATCATAACTTTTGTTCAAATGACGCAATGGTTGTGCAATAGAGCCTAAAACTTTGATGTGCTCAGTCTTGGGATAGAACCGTGTGCGTACATCGGTACCAGCTTCTGCCAGCTTTTCAGCAAAGGTACGCGTGTGATATGGTAATACGCGCGTGTCATCCAGCCCATGAATCAACAATACCGGTGGCAAATCAGGTCGAACAAAATCAATCGGCTGTGACTTATTGCCTGCGCCATCAAACACGCCAATAACTTCGGGGTTTTCCAGTGTTAGATCATAAGGCCCGGCCAAACCAATCATGCCCACGACCTGTGCATCGACCCGGTTTTGCCAAAGGTAAGTGCGATCGGTCGTAATTAAGGCGGCGGTATGCGCACCGGCAGAGTGCCCCATAATCACGAATTCGCGTAGTGGCCGCCCTAGCAAGCTAACGTCCCGCAACTCAACGGCTTTGATGGCTTTAGCGACATCATCCACAAATACCGGAAACTTAACCGCAGGATAGAGCTGGTAATCCGGAATAATCACTGGATGGCCTAATTGTGCCAGCGCATGACCCACAAATTTATAATCCGTTTTGGTTCCGGTTCGCCAAGCGCCACCATACACAAACACCACCGGCACTTTGCCTTGGTCAATTTTGGGCTTGTAAATATCCATTGATTGACGGGGTGAGTCTCCATACTTCACCGTGGTCATCGTATAGCCATTGGTATCCAGCATCGAATTGATCTGTTCGGCAGGATTGATAGAACAGGCGCTAATCAGCACCGACGACAATCCTGTAAAAATCAGCAACAGACTTAAGCGAACCTTTTTAATACTCATAATGCTCCCATGCGTTGAGTTGTTAAACGTTCTACCGGCTTCTCCTGAATAGGCCAATGCAAAAGTGCCGCCATCAGAGATAAACCAATACCAATCCACCAAACTAAATCATAATTTCCGGTGCGCTCATACGTCCATCCACCGAGCCACACACCACTAAAACTTCCCAGCTGATGCCCTAAAAATACGAAGCCATAAAGCAACGACATATAACGGGTACCAAACATCATTGCCACCATGCCTGAGGTCGGCGGTACCGTTGCCAACCACAACAGGCCCATTGCAGCGCAAAATGCGAACACACTCACCAAGCTAATGGGTATCAGCATAAAGGCTGTAATCGCTACCGCTCGCAGCAGGTAAATCCAAATCAGCACAGAGCGACGTTCGCGCCTGCCGGAGATAATGCCTGACATATAGGCACCAAACACATTAAACAGGCCAATGGTTGCTACACTCCAAGCCCCGATTTTGGCATCAAAGCCAAGATCTGACAAATATGCAGGTAGATGAGCGGTAATAAATGCCACGTGGAAACCGCAAACAAAGAAGCCTGCAACCAACAATACGTAAGAACGGTGCCTGAAGGCTTCACCCAACGCCTGACGCATGGTTTGCGCAGGCACATTCGTTTCTGACTTCCCGCCACCAGCATAAGGCGCTAATGGCATGGCTAAGACAGCCATCGCAAAAGCGGAGAGGGCCAGAATATGCAAAGCATTCACCCAGCCCACATTATCAATTAAGCCTTGGGAGATGGGCACCACGAGGAACTGTCCCATTGAACCCGCAGCAGTTCCGACGCCTAACACCCACTGCCGGCGATCTTCACTCACTGCCCGCGCTAACGCCGGCAGCACAATGCCAAACGAGGTTCCGGCCACACCAGCACCGACCATCATTCCAGCCGTGCTGTGCAGCATCCAAGGTGCTGTCACATGTGGCATCAAGCCCATGCCCAATGCATAAATCACCACACCTGAAATAATCACCCGAACATTGCCAAAGCGATCAGCTAAACCACCGGCGAATACCGCGACGATGCCCCAGACCAGGTTTTGGATTGCCATCGAGAAGCCAATCACATCACGCCCCCAGCCATTCGCCTCGCTAATTGGCTTCACAAACAGGCCAAAACCTGAGCGATAGCCAAAGGACAGCATTACCAGCAGACAAGCAGAAATCAGTAACAACCAAGTACTGGACGGAATTTTGGACAGCGGCTGACGGTTAGACATGGAGGGGCTCATATTGGGGCCAAAGGGAGGGAGCCAAAAGTATAGCCTTCAACGCTCTCACCATAAACCACAACCATCGCATTCCTTAGCAATTGGCGTTAGTATCGCTGGCTCTTTAGTCCAACCCCAATGCTGTGACTGCTATGCAAACCAACTTATTAGACCGGGCTTCACCCTATTTACTGCTGGTACTCACTACGTTGTTCTGGGCTGGCAATATCAATTTAGGTCGCGCCATTTCCGGCGAAGTCCCACCACTGGGCTTATCTTTCTGGCGTTGGATAGTGGCATTTGCCTGCCTGCTTCCTTTTGCCTACAAACCCATGCAACAGCAGTGGGCAACCCTGAAATCTCACTTATGGTTGGTGTTGGCGCTATCGGCCACTGGCGTCGCGGGCTTTAATAGCTTTGTGTATCTCGGCTTGCAAAGTACCTCAGCGACCAATGGTGTTTTGATGCAATCCATCTCCCCGGTGCTGATTATTCTGCTGTCGACCCTGTTTTTTGCTGATAAGGCCAACCTACAGCAATGGATTGGAGTGTTGGTATCATTAGCGGGAGTTGGCGTCATACTAATCCAAGGCGACATTCATACCTTGCTGACATTATCTTTCCAAACCGGTGATTTGTGGGTTATAAGTGCTATTATCATCTGGGCGATATATACCGTATTACTCCGCAAGCTCCCACCTGCCTTGAAAGGATTGCCGTTTTTAGGCTACTCCATGGTGTTTGGTACGCTGATGATTCTGCCATTTTATTTGCTGGAGTCATTTAACGGGCGGCCAATGCCAATCACGACGACCTCAATAATGGCAGTGACCTATGTATCAATCTTTGCCTCGCTACTGGCCTTTTTATTTTGGAATAATGCCACCTCACGACTAGGTGCCAATCGCACGGGGCAATTCATTCACCTGCTACCCGTATTCGGCCTAACAATCGCAACTTTGATCTTGGGCGAGCGCCTGCAAGGTTTTCATTATATCGGGATTATTTTGGTTGCCAGCGGGCTGGTCTTAGCCAACTTAACACGTCGTCAAGCCTTGGTCGCTAAAGCATGAAAGCACTGAAGTATATGGGCTTTGTGCTCACGCTAAGTTTGCTGGCAGTGGTGTTGCAGCACTTTAAAGCACCGCCTCCATCCTCTCCGGAATCCTGCAATTTAAGCGGTGAGATCACCAAAGTTACTGATGGCGATAGTGTTGAAATCAAAGATGAGGACGGCACTGTTCACCAGATTCGTTTAGCGGGTATTGATGCGCCTGAGTACAACCAATCCTACGGGCGTGCAGCGAAGAATTTTTTAGCCGCGATCATTGATCAGCAGTCGCTGTGTATTGAGTGGGATAAAGCTGATCGTTATAAACGACTGGTGGGCAAGATTTGGTATCAAGGGCAGGATGTGAATCTTCAGATTGTTGAAGCTGGACTGGCGTGGCACTACAAATATTATGAAGACGAGCAAACAGCCGCCGATCGTAAGCTGTATGCCCAAGCGGAGCAACAAGCGAAAGCCGCTAAAAAAGGACTCTGGCAAGGTAAGAAAGCGGTGGCTCCATGGGATTGGCGTAAAGGTGAGCGCTAGGTTTTAGGTCTAACCCGGCATTTGCTCAAGCAATAATTGCCCAGCCTGCGCACCATATTGCTGAATCACAGAAGCAGAACTCAAGCTGCCCCATAAAATCTGCGTCGCCAGATCTTTGCCATGCAATTTAGCCGAGATCAGCCCCACTGAAAACGCATCACCCGCACCCAGACTATCCGTCACTTCTACATCAATCGGTGGCGCCCAATAATGATGTTCACCATCAAAAATCTGCGCCCCACGACAGCCATCCGTAATACACACAATCTCAACACCTGCTTTTAAAAAGGCATCCGCCAAGCGCCGCACATCGGTAATGCAAGTCACCGGCTTGGTCGTATAATCGCCAACTACCGGCTCACCATAATGCTCCGGCTTTGCCTCATCCACTGACAACACATCAAAGGCTAATCCGGTGAAATCACGCGCCTCTTCGGCATTTAGAATCAGTATATCAATCAGCGGAAATACATCGCGATATTCATCAAAACCGTGCTGAAATTGCGTTTTCCCCGGATTCCAACCAATCAGGCGTTCTTCATCGGTATATTTCGCGGCTAAGGCATGCAGAATTTCATTGGCATTTTGCTGGAGATGGCCAATATAAAAGGCTTGGCTTTCAGGTAAGCCATCAATAATCGCAGAGGTAAAATGTTCGCTCTTCAGGCGCTTATGAAGCACCGTGCGCCCGCCAGTCCAATCACTTAAGATCACCGATAAGCTACAGCTTTGGCCGGGTTCAATAATCAGGTAGTCGGTATTGATATGTTGCTGCTTAAGGATATCCAGCACGAAGTGAGAATTAACATCATCCCCAATCACGCCGACCGCAGCGGTCGAAAAGCCCAGCTTAGTAAACCCCGTTGCAGAGTTTGAAGCGCCACCACCGCAGAGCATTAAGGCATCCTGTATCGGAATCTTATCGCCCAGTGGCAAGGTCATGCTGGCTTCATTTTGAAACTCAGACAGGGTAATTGACTCCCCTGCCTGAAGCTTTAGCAAGACATCCAAAGTAATGGAGCCGAAGGTCAAAATATCAAATTTCATCGCCTCACCTCCCCACTTTGGGTGTTAAGTCTTAGGCGTAAATAGACTCTTTCTTAAAGTGCTTAGCCAACAAGTAGTACACCACGGCGCGCTGCTTGTTAGGATTTGATTTTCCGTATTGCTCTAGTACTGCCGCGATTGCAGAATCCAGCTCTGGGCCATCAGTTAAACCTAACTTCTTGATCAGAAAGTTGTTTTTAACGGTTTCCAGCTCTTTTTTATCGCTACCAGCCACTGACGCTGAGTCTTTATTATAGATAGAAGGACCACAGCCAATCGTGACCTTAGTCAAGAAATCCATATCTGGCTCTACACCACATTTTTCTTTTAAGTCTACGGCATACTTGGCAATTAAATCGTCTCTTTTACTCATGACATCCTCTGTTTTAAATTAATTTGTCGCCCTACTGTACATTAGTAGGAGGTGACAGAACAGAGCATAAAAGGCCGACAAATTCATATTTTTTTCATTTACACTATATCTCTGGCCCAGTGGATAAAAAGCAGCACCCTATGAACTACGACATTATCGGCGATATTCACGGCTGTCATGACTCTTTGACGGCCCTACTGCAAAAGCTCGACTATCAACTTATCGATGACATTTACCAGCATCGTGACCGTAAAGCCGTATTTTTAGGCGATTTTGTCGATCGCGGGCCACACCAATTCGAAGTGATTGAAACTGCTCGTGCCATGATCGAAGCGGGCCATGCCTATGCAGTGATGGGTAATCATGAGTTTAATGCGATTGCTTATGCCACGCCTGATCCAGACGATAATGGTTTTTTACGCGCCCACACCGAGCGCAATACCCGTAATCATCAGGCATTTTTAGATGCCATGCTCGATCATCCCGAGCGCTATGCCGATACCATTGACTGGTTCCGCACCCTACCGCTCTGGTTGGATCTTGGCGATATCCGCATTATCCATGCTTGCTGGGACCGTGATGTCATTGCGCAAATCCAACAACATTACAGCGAAGATGGCCGGATAAATGAAACCCTACTAAGAGCCGCAAGCAATCCAAAGTGCTGGGAGCATGAAGCGATTGAAACCTTGCTTAAAGGTAAAGAGATTCGCCTAAGCGATGGCGCGAGCTTTAAAGATTCCGGCGGCATCAAGCGCCACTACATGCGTATTCGCTGGTGGGATAGTAATGCCACGACTTATAAGAAAGCCTTTGTCGGGCCGCCAGCAGCCCTTAGTCATATAGAAGATGACCCAATTGAAGGCGATCACCTGATTGAGTATGGACACCATGAAGTGCCGCTATTCATAGGACACTACTGGATGCAGGGCACACCAACCCCATTAACTCAGAATATTGCCTGCGTGGATTACAGTATTGCACGACGTGATGGCAAGCTCTGTGCCTACCGCTGGGATGGTGAGACGGATTTGGATACTAAAAAATACGTGTGCGTGTCCCGGCTGGAACCGTAAAAACGGCCCAGCCGAGAGGCGATCACTGATTAGAGTTTAGAGTCTTCGTTCAACGCTTTTAAACGATTTCTACGCTCCTTTATATCCAGCTCTTTAAGTGCTTTAACCTTGGCATAAAAGACAGTCCAGTCACCATTGGACTCTTCCAGCAACTGCTCAAAGGCATTCACAAAGCCATGGTAAGCGCCAAACAATACTAAGGAAGCATTATTCATCGGCTTCTTAAACCATCGGTCATAGCCTGTCGTACCGCCGCCTTTCTTTCTTAGCTCCAGATAATCGGCACGTAAAGCATCAAAGCCTGCTTTTTTAGCCGCAGCCAATGCTTTGGTATCGGTCGCAGGAATCGCTTGATAGGCATTCTGGATTTTCTTGCGATGCTCCAGAATGAGCTTCACAACTTCCGCTTCTTTACCGCGCTGCTCCCAATGCTCCAGCACCTCTTTGCTGTATTCCCCGCCTTTGAACGTGGCAAGCCATTGCCGTACACCGACTCGCTCAACCGTAGTAGCAAATGACTCATTAAAGGCTGCATCGCCTTCGGCATACACTTCCTGATGCGCTAACTCATGAAAAATCAGGCCAACCAGACCCAGATCACTACGGCGCAACATCGTGCTCAATACCGGATCAGCAAACCAACCCAAGGTAGAGTATGCCGGTGCGCCAATCACAATAACGTCGTAGCCTTTATTACGTAGCTCCCGACCGTAGGCTTCCGCAGCCGGTTTATTAAAGTAGCCGCGATATGGCACACAGCCTGCAACCGGGAAACAATGTTTGATTGGACGGATTTCATAGGCCTTGGTGGCCACCACATTCCACACCACATAGGGGCGCTCGATATCGACGTATTGCTGGTAGCTACCATTGTTAGGTAACTTCAATTCCTTAATACCAAATACACGGGCTTGCTCAACCAATTTTAGCTTGGCGCTGACTTTGGGATCGGTTTTAGGGTCATTCAATACTGCGACAATCGGCTCTTGCTTGAGGAGCACCTGACTGTGCCCCGCAACACTTTGCGAGTAAAACTTCATCGACTCACAGGACGTTAAAGTCCCCGCAGTTGCCGTCAGCAACACTATCCAAGCCGCCTTCCTTAAGCCTTTTATCATTCATTCACTCCTGATGTTATGACATCCGTACTGCTTATTTTTGCGTATATCAGTACTAAGTCTACGTCATTCTGAACTGCTGACCTGTGAATGGTCAAACAATTAAGCATTCCTAATAAAAAGGTAACATTACGATGAACAATAAGCTGATTGCAGGCTTGAGCCTGTTAATGATTTCCTCTGCCAGCCTCGCAGATAGTACCCGCATTAATATTGGGGAATTCTCCTCAGGATCGCTAAAAGGCTGGGAAAGTAAGTCATTTTCCGGCACTACCCAGTACAAAATCGCCGCAGAAGGCGGCCGCAAAGTACTCAAGGCCAGCACCAATGCCGCCGCTTCAGGCCTTGGCCGCAAAATGCGCATCGACCTCAATAAGACCCCTTTCTTAAACTGGAGCTGGAAAGTCGACAAGCCGCTCCCCCCCTTGAAAGAAGCGACGAAAGCCGGTGATGACTACGCCGCTCGCGTGTATGTGATTATCGATGGCGGTGTGTTTATCTGGAAAACCCGCGCCCTAAACTACGTCTGGTCCAGCACGCCAAGTAAGGGCAATAAGTGGAACAATGCTTTCGCGCCGAAGAATGCACGCATGCTATCAGTGCGTGACAGCCGCAATGGCCCGGGCCAATGGTTGACTGAAAAGCAAAACGTCGCCGCTGACTTTAAAAACCTCTACGGTTTCCAGCCCCGATTTATCGATGGTATCGCGATTATGACGGATGCCGATAACAGCCGTGGCAGTACCGCTGCTACTTATGGCGACATCTTTTTTACGGCTCAGTAAACCGACTGAATCCTGAATCTCAGGGGGAAAATAGAGAAAATCCCCCTGATTTGATACCGCTCATCTTTTGCTCAGTCAAAAATAACCACTTATCCTGACACAGGATGCACGCTTATCGGTAGCAGCCTATCTTTCACTCAACAGCAACGAAGTGCTTCCCCCGACCACTTCGGCGTCACAGAACAAGACGCGGCAATAACTAATAAAAATTATGTCAGAGGGCCGCCAAAGAGCGTGCTCCAGGAGAATAAAAATGAGTGTCACAGTAAACCAGTTAAACCAGAACAACACTAAATCAATCAACAGTGCGATCTCTAGTAACTACCTGAACATTAAGCGTGTATTAGACGTTGTGACTATCATCGCCGTGCTACCGTTTGTAGCCGTATTAATGGCAGTGACTGCACTGGCTATCAAGTTAGAGTCTTCAGGTTCCGTTTTCTTCTGGCAGAAACGCGTCGGCATGAACGGCAAGACATTCAACATGATGAAATTTCGCAGCATGACCTCCGACTCAGAGCAGCACGGCTCACAGTTTGCTCAAAGCAACGACATGCGTGTTACTCGTGTTGGTAAGTTCATCCGCAAATTCCGCATCGACGAGACGCCACAGCTGTGGAACGTAATTAAAGGCGATATGAGCATCATCGGTCCACGTCCTGAGCAGGAAAGCTTTGTTAACGAGTTTAACCAAACAATTCCTAACTACTCACTGCGCCACTTAGTTCGCCCTGGTATCACTGGCTTGGCACAGACTGAACAAGGCTACGTTGCAGATGCAGATGGCACGGTCACTAAGCTTAAGTATGACCTGTACTACATCAACAACCTGTCATTCATGACTGACTTACAGATCACACTAAAAACGATTTACACTATTCTGACGGGGTTTGGGGCTCGCTAATTAGCGTGTTTTTCTCAGAGCAGTACTTGGGGCGATTTATTCGCCCCTTTTTTTGCTTTAAAATAAGCCGACTACTCACGTCATAGCGGCACTCCGGTTGCAACTCCGGAACCGGGCATGCATAAAAGCGAGGCTTAGCAATGTCTAACGAACAAGTTCTTCCCATTGATCAGCGTAAACTGCGGATGCTACTCACACCCCGCTCCCGCGATGCGCACAAAGGCTTATTTGGTCATGTTCTAGTGGTTGGGGGCGACTACGGTATGGCAGGTGCTGCGCTAATGGCCGCTGAATCTGCCGCCAGAACCGGCGCAGGTAAAATCAGCGTCGCCACCCGAGTTGAGCACATTGCCGCCTTTGTTGCCCGAAGACCGGAAATTATGGTGCACGGCATTGATGCCACCAGCAATCTTAAAGCTCTGATCGAATTAGCCAGTGTCGTGGTTATCGGTCCCGGCCTCGGACAAACCCGCTGGTCCAAAACCCTGATGCAAGCCGCACTGGAAACCAAGCTGCCATTAGTCGTGGATGCAGACGCGCTGAATTTGCTCGCGCATGATGAGATTCCAAAGCAACGCGATAACTGGATTCTAACCCCGCACCCCGGCGAAGCCTCCCGCCTACTAAAAACCAAGATTGAAACCATTGCCACTGACCGCCCACGATACGCTCGCGAGCTACAACGAAAACACGGCGGCATTGCCATTTTAAAAGGCATGGGCACCCTCATCGCCGACCCCGAACACATACACCAATGCTCCCACGGCAACCCCGGCATGGCCACTGGCGGCATGGGCGATATCTTAAGCGGCATCATTGGTGGCTTGCTGGCTCAGGGATTTTCACTGGAGGATGCCGCTTGTTTTGGGGTAGAGCTACACGCCGCTGCCGCAGACATCGCAGCTAAAAAAGACGGCGAACGTGGACTAATGGCAACAGACTTATTACCCCCTCTGCGTAGCTTGTTAAACCCATGAAGTGTTAAGCTAGGCGGTCACACACGAGGATAATAATATGAAAACAAAACAAGAAATCGTAGATAACTGGCTGCCCCGTTACACTGGCCTGAAGCTTGAAGAAATTGGTTCCTACATTCTGCTGGTTAATTTCAACAGCTATGTAAACCTGTTTGCCGAGTGGAATAATGTGCCGGTTAAAGGCGGCAACCGCAATATGATCAGCGCCACGGCGAATGACATTACCATTATCAATTTTGGTATGGGTAGCGCTAATGCGGCCACCATTATGGATTTGCTGATGGCGATCAAGCCGAAAGCCTGTCTGTTTTTGGGAAAATGCGGCGGCTTAAAGCAAAAGAATAAACTTGGCGACCTGATTATTCCAATCGCAGCGATTCGTGGTGAAGGTACCTCAAACGACTACTTCCCGCCTGAAGTCCCTGCTATGCCAGCGTTTAGCTTGCAAAAAGCCGTTTCTTCGACGATTTGCGAATACAGCTGCGACTACTGGACAGGAACCGTGTATACCACCAACCGACGGGTTTGGGAGCACGATGACAAATTCAAAGATCATCTGCGCCGCCTACGTTGCATGGGAATCGATATGGAAACCGCGACCATCTTTATTGCCGGTTTCCACAATGAAATCCCAACGGGTGCGCTATTACTCGTCTCCGATCAGCCAATGATTCCGGATGGCGTAAAAACCGAAGCCAGCGATGAAGTAGTTACGGAAAAGTATGCACATCGTCACCTGAAAATCGGTATAGACTCTCTGAACGAATTGAAAAACCAAGGTGTTTCCGTAAAACATCTCCGCTTCTAGGAACCCCATATGCAACAGCACATCACGGCACTTACCGAACTACTTGGCGCAGCCCAGCTATTAACTGGAACCGACGTTAGCCAGAAGTATCAAGCGGATTGGAGCAATGAAAATCCGCAGCTGCCAGAGATCGTGGTTCGACCGCGAGATACCGCAGATGTGAGCGCCCTGTTGAGCTATTGCAATACTCATAATTTACCAGTGGTCACTCAAGGTGGCCTGACCGGGTTAGCCGGTGGTGCAACGCCCAAAGCTGGCGAGATTGCCTTGTCGATGGAGCGCCTGAGCGGTATTACCGAGCTGGATCATCAGTCGATGACCATCACGGCAAAGTCAGGCACACCGCTGCAAGTGATTCACCAAGCGGCTGAAGCAGCAGGCTTTCGCTTACCGCTGGATTTAGGCTCGCGCGGCTCTTGTAATATTGGCGGCAATGTATCGACCAATGCCGGTGGTAATCAAGTACTGAGCTTTGGCATGACGCGGGCCTTAGTGCTCGGTTTGGAAGCCGTACAAGCGGATGGCACGATCATCCCCGCCTACAATAAAATGCTGAAAAACAATGCCGGATATGATCTCAAGCAATTGTTTATCGGCAGTGAAGGTACGCTTGGCGTAGTGACTGAAGTCGTCTTGCGCCTATTTCCACAGCCACGCAGCAAGCACACGGCACTGGTTGCACTCAATAGCCTGACTGATGTGATTGATGTGATGCAAACCTGCCAAGCTGAGTTTTCCAGACTCACCGCTTTTGAAGTGATGTGGGATGATTATTTCAGTGTAGCACTGACGGAAAATGCGAACGTGAGTAACCCTTTCGGCGAGCACTACCTATTTTACATTCTGCTGGAATCTGAAAATGACACGCTGGAACGCTTTCAGCAGGTGTTATTTGAGCAGCTGGAAAAAGGCAAATTAGTCGATGCCGTGATTGCCCAAGCCGGCAAAGATACCGAAATGTTCTGGGCTATTCGCGACTCTGCTGGCGAGATACTGTCGAAGATTCCTGACTTGGCTAACTTTGATATCGGGCTACCCATTAGCCAGATGCAGGCCTTTTTAGAAAAAGCACACCACGCGCTGCAAGATAACTTTGAGAACCTGACGACTCTCACATTTGGCCACTTGGCTGATGGCAATATCCACATGATTGCCTGGACTAACGGCGAGAAAAGCAGTGAAGCCATTTACAAAATGATCTATAAAATGCTGAAAGAATATGGCGGTACCGTCACCGCGGAACATGGCATTGGCGCGATCAAAGCGGATTACTTAAAGCTGTGCCGTAGCGAGGCGGAAATCGCCTTAATGCGCACGCTAAAACAGGCCATGGACCCGAATAACATTCTTAACCCCGGTCGGGTGTTGTCAGCGGACGTGTGATGCAGGCTGATTCCCGCGAGATTTACAGTAACCAAACTGGCGTGCATGACAACCTTGAGCAGGTGGTATTAAAGCACCTCCGTCATCCGTTTTTGAAGCCGCCTGCTGAGCATACCCGCCAAGCATTTGCGGCAGTGAGTGAGCGCATTAGTGCCTCTCCTGCGTCGCTGATTCTGGATTCCTGCTGTGGTACTGGCGTTAGTAGTCGCCAGATTGCGCTACAGCATCCGGATAGCTGGGTGATTGGTTTAGACCGCTCAGCCAAGCGACTGGATAAAGAGTACGAAGATGCACTGCCGGATAATCTACTCATGGTGCAAGCCGATTGCGTAGACTTTTGGAAGTTAGCGGTTGAGGCTGGCTGGCAGCTACAAAAGCACTATCTGCTGTATCCCAACCCTTACCCTAAATCAGTGCAATTAAAATACCGCTGGCATGGCCATCCGGCCTTTGCAGACTTATTACGCTTAGGTGGGTTGCTAGAAGTGCGCAGTAACTGGCAGCTGTATATTGAGGAGTTTAGTCAGGCACTAAAGCTAGCCGAACAAGCCACTGAAGGCTGTGAAGTGATTGATCCCGCCGGACAGTATCTTACGTTGTTTGAACGTAAGTACTGCCAAAGCGGGCAAACGGTCTATCGTTGTTTAAGCGCTCTCAGCTTCGGAAACACCGGCTGATTCAAAGCTCGCCATATCGTTTAAAAACGCTATGGCACTTTTGATCAATGGATAAGCCACGGCACAACCGGTGCCCTCGCCTAAGCGCATTCCCAAATTAACCAGTGGCTTAACTTTTAAGTGATCCAGCATCAGGCGATGACCATTCTCATCCGAGACATGACAGAAAATCGCATGTTCACTCAATGCAGGATTCAGTTCAACGGCCACCAAATAGGCGGCCGTGGCAATAAACCCATCCACCATCACAATCATGCCGTGCTGCTGAGCGGCTACCATTGCGCCGCAAATCTGTGCAATCTCAAAGCCACCGTAAGTGCTGAGCACTTGGCTAGGATTTTTAAACTTGCCATGCAGTGCCTTGGCTTCAGCCAATAGCTCAATCTTACGCTGCAAGCCTGCATCATCCAGGCCCGTTCCACGGCCTACACAACGCTCAATCGGTAACTCACACAGCTCACTCATGATCAGGCTGGCAGAAGCCGTATTACCGATCCCCATCTCACCAAAGCCGATAACATTACAGCCAGTGGCCGCCACATCCGCCACAATTGCCGCCGCTTTATCAAAGCACTCTTGCAGTTGATCAGCGCTCATAGCTGGCTCAGTCAGGTAGTTTGCGGTGCCTGCGGCTATCTTGGCATTGATCAGTGCAGGTGAGGCTTCAAAATCAAAGTTAACACCGGCATCAACCACTTTCAGAGCAATCTCATTCTGCTGGCAGAACACATTAATCGCAGCGCCGCCATTCAGAAAATTCATCACCATCTGGAAAGTGACTTCCTGAGGGTAAGCGCTCACACCGGCGTTGGCTGCACCATGATCACCGGCAAAGGTCAGAATCGTTGGCTGCTTAAGGCTTGGCGTCAATGTTTGCTGAATCTTAGCTACCTGAAAGGCAACCGATTCCAACATTCCTAAAGCACCCAGCGGCTTAGTTTTAGTATCAATTTTATGCTGGATTTGCTGTTCGAAGCTTAGTGGAGATTGCATCAGAATTGTGACTCTGGCAAATGTACGATCAGTCCTTCCATGGCATCGTTCACATGGATCTGGCAGCTCAGACGGCTGTTAGCTTTTGGCTCGTTAACCACTTCCAGCATGTCGACTTCCATTTCGCTGGCAGGCTCAACTTTTTCAACCCACGCTTCGTCCACATACACATGGCAAGTTGCACAGCTCAATGCTCCACCACACTCCGCCAGAATGCCGTCGATGCCGTTATTCACTGCACCTTCCATTACCGTGTTGCCGTTTGGTACATCTGCTTCAAACTGTGCGCCATCGTGTCGAACATAAAAAATCAAAGCCATTGGGGTCTCCAGATCGTTATAGTGAATACGCGGCGTAGTGTAACAAGCTTTCATCCTGCGGGACAAAAGACTATTTAGTCCAAAGGGCTTGCTTTAATATACTGTGACATAACTTTAGCCATTTCAGACCATACTGCCATGATTACTCAGACTCTGTCCCGACTCTTGCTACTGTGTGTGCTGCTGTGCACTAGCAGCGTATTTGCTGACACCCAACGCCCAAAAATAGGCCTGGTACTGGGAGGCGGTGGCGCGGCCGGAACGGCCCACGTCGGCGTGCTAAAAGTGCTGGAGGAGAACCAGATTCCGATCGATGTGATTGCCGGCACCAGCATGGGTGCAATCGTCGGCAGCCTATACGCCTCTGGTTTAAAAGCGGGTGAAATCGAAAAAATCGTCAACACATTAGACTGGCCGGAGCTATTTAATGATCAGGTTTCGCGCCGCGATCAGAGCTTTCACCGCAAACAAGAGATGTCGAGCTTCTTTGATAGCTTCACAGTAGGAGCAAATCGCAACGGCGTTCAACTGCCTCGCGGGGCGGTAAAAGGCCAAAAGCTAACCTTTGAATTACGCCGTCTGCTTGATCATGTCAGCCATATTCAAAACTTTGATCAGCTACCAATCCCATTTCGGGCTGTAGCAACTGATATCGAAAATGGTCAGGCTGTCGTGTTGAGCCAAGGCAACTTACCAACCTCTGTGCGAGCCAGTATGTCGATTCCCGGCCTGTTTCCTCCCGTTGAAATCAATGGCCGTTTACTGGTCGATGGCTTTGTTGCCAACAATATTCCCGTAAACATCGCACAGCAAATGGGTGCGGATATTCTGATTGTGGTTGGCATCCCGACTGAATATAAAAACAAGCAAGAGCTGGGCTCAGCTCTCGATATCGCATTGCAATCCATGCGTTTAATGATGGCCAAAAGCAGCACCCCACAGCTGCAAAATATTTCACAACCACACATTATTATTCAGCCGAATATGGATGGCATTGGCTCGCTGGACTTTGACCGGGTGAAAGATGCAATGACTTTGGGCGAAAAACAAGCCCGCGCACAAGAGACAGAACTACTCAAACTCACGGAAGGTTTACGCGGTAAAGTCCAACAACAAACCGCCACTGCACCAACTCGGGAATCGTTTAAAGGTGTGATTGATAGCATCAAACTCGAAAACAGCTCAGTACTAAAAGATGAGATTTTGACTAAGCGCTTAGGCTTAAAAGCCGGCGATGTGCTATCACTCAAGAAACTACAAGAAGGACTGGATGCGATTTATGCCTTGGGCTATTTCGAAGTAGTCGACTATCAGCTCATCCCCACCAAAGACAACCATTTCCAACTGATTGTGAGTGCCCAAAAAGACCCAATTGGCGATCGTACTTTACGTGGCGGCTTCTCCTTATCGGATGACTTTGATGGCAATGCCACCTATCAAGCTGGTTTAGAGTATTCCATGAAAGGCTTGAATCCCTTGGGTGGTGAGGCCAAAGCCAGCGTGATTATCGGAGACTCAACCGCACTGAGCGCCGAGTTTTTCCAACCGCTGAATAAATACAGTGGCTCCTTCTGGAATCTCACGACCAACTACCAAGAGTCGGATGTGTTTATTTATGAAGATGGCAGCAGTGTACGCACCGCCGAGGCTCGCTTAGCGGAAAGTGGCGTCCATCTGGATTTTGGTCGTGAGTTTGATAATACCTCCGAGGCACGGGTTGGTCTGTTTTACCGTAACCTTGAAGCCACACTCAAAACCGGCTCAATAGAGTTTCCATCAGACAGCTTTAATCTGGCTGGGCTATCTTTTGAATACCATGAAGATACCCTAAACGATCGTAACTTCCCCGATGAAGGCTTGTGGAAAGACGTCACGCTAGACCTTGGCCTGAGCGCACTGGGTTCAGATGATGACTACCAACGTTTAGACATCCAAATGGGTAAAGCCTGGAAAAAAGACAAGCACCACTTTATTGCCTCGGCCTCTGCCGGTACCACCTTTGCTGACGATACGATTATCACCGAGCGCTTTGAGTTAGGTGGCTTTGCCCGTATGTCTGGTCTTGAAGATGGACAGCTTCGAGGTAATCACTATGCGCATGGTGTCGTTTCGTATTACTACGATGTGATCGGGCTGAGCAAGATTGCCAATGTGAATGCGGGTGTTTTGTTAGAAGCAGGTAATACCTGGATTGAAGCGGGCGATATTGACCCGAGTGATTTAAAACTCTCTGGCGCCGCATTCCTTGGTGCGAATACATTGATCGGACCGGCGTATCTGGGAGTGGGTATGACTGAAGGCTATGACCAACGTTACTTCTTGCAGTTTGGCCGTGCTTTCTAAAGGCGCTCAGAACAAACACTTTGACTAACATTAAACGGGCTTATTCAAAGCCCGTTTTTTATGCGATTAACGTGGATATAAAATCATCTGCGTACAGCTAAAACGCGCAATAATTTTGCCCGTGTCGACATGCTTCACAATCGACTCCCAAACCTGTGTGGTACGCCCGGCATGCACACAATTGGCGTCGCACACCAACATACCCTCACGCGCCGTACCCAACATATTGCTCTTCAGCTCAATGGTGGTAAAACTGCTCGCGCCTTCCGGTAAGCTTGCCATGCAGCCATAGCCTGCGGCAGTATCGGCCAATGAAATCACCGATCCTGCATGTAAAAAGCCATTCGGTGCCATTAACTCAGGGCGCACGGCCATTTCCATTTTTGCGCGGCCGGATTCGATTTCCAGCATGTTCAAACCGAGTAGTGCAGGCAGATTTTGTGTGCCCTGATTATTGATCAAGTCGGGGGTTAACTGAGTCATCCTATCTCCAAATCCTGATAAATCTTATCCAAATCCTGAATCGTGTGGAAGCCATCGCGCACATCGGCTTCAATCGCGGCACGCAAAGCCTCGCTATCTCGCTGACGAATGGCGTCGAGCGCTTCGTGGTGGCGGTCGTGTTGGTAGTAACCATCTAACTTGCTTAAACCAATGCGCACAAAAGGACCAAGCTGCAGCCACAGGCTTTCGATCATGGGTAAGCAGACTTGCACGGGGTTTTGCGCATAGAGGTAACGGTGGAAGGCTTGATTCGCCAAGGTACCTGCTCCGGCATGGCCTTTTTCAAACTCTTCATCAATTGCCACATCCAAAGCCGCTAATTCATTGATTTGAGTTTCAGCAAAGAATGGCAATGCGGTTTCCGCTGCATGTGTTTCCAATAGCACCCGCAAGGAATACAACTCTTTAAATTTATCCCGTGAGATAACTGGCACTGAAATCCGACGATTATTCTTAACTTCAATCGCCTCTTCGCTGGCCAGCTTTTGCAGCGCCTCGCGAACCGGCATCGGGCTAACGTCCAACTTCTCAGCCAAGCCCCGAATCGTCAACGCCACGCCCGGACGAATTTCACCGCACAGAAGACTCTGGCGCAGCGTTTGATAAACCCATTGATTGACATTGAGTTGTTCGGTCTTTTCGACCAGTATCAGTGAGTAGACATCTTTCGTCGCCATTCTTCCGCCACAACATATAAAATAGTAAAGATACAATCAGCCGACTTTACACGGATAAAATTGTTTACTCAATCTGACAGCGCACCAGAATGGGCTGTCCAGCGGCAATGCTCGCGGAATAGATTGACAGAAATAATGTGATCACATTAAAATAATCGTGATCACAATGAATATCAATCATCACTGTGAGGCTTGCCGAATTCCCGCTAAACCTATTCCCGAGAATGTTTAATGAGCAATAGTAATTACTACACTAAGAGTGTCAATTACCCTGATAGCTACTATGCTGCTTCAGCCAATGCGGCGCCTGAGCGCCCTGCACTGGATGGCAAACTGGAAACTGAGATTTGCGTCGTGGGCGCGGGTTACAGTGGTCTATCAACCGCATTACATCTAACTGAAAAAGGTTACTCGGTCACGGTGATTGAAGGCGCACATGTGGGCTGGGGCGCCTCTGGTCGCAACGGCGGACAAGTAGTTAACGGGCTGAATGCCAGCTTAGAAACCATTCAAAATCGCTATGGTGATGAGACTGCTGCGTTTGTCGGTGGTTTATTGCAGGAAGGCGCACAGGTTATCTACGGCAATATCGAAAAGTACGCCATTGAGTGCGACCTGAAGCCAAAAAACATCTACGCGGCTTACACAGCCAAGCACTTAAAAATGCTGGAAGAGAAGCAGGCACTCTGGCGCAAGCATGGCATGGATGACCATGAGATGCTGGATAAAAACCAGATGCATCAACACGTAGCAAGTGACGCGTATTGCGGCGGCATGATCGACCACTCTGGTGCGCACCTACACCCACTCAATCTGGCACTGGGCGAAGCGGCGGCGATTGAGAAAAACGGCGGTAAGATTTTCGAGCAAACCAGCCTGCTAACGATCGATAAGCAAAACGATGGCCGCTTACTGCTCACCACTGAAAAAGGTGAGATCCTGTGTAAGAAGGTCGTGCTCTGCGGTAATGCCTACATCGGTAAAGCCATTCCGGAATTAGTGAATCGCGTGATGCCGGTTTCCACACAAGTTTTGGCGACGAAGCCACTGGGCGATCTGGCTGATGAGTTAATGCCAACAGATGTGTGTATTGAAGACGTGCGTTACATTCTCGACTACTTCCGTCTCTCTGCTGACAAGCGCATGCTGTTTGGTGGTGGCACGGTTTACGGCGGTACTGACCCTTCAGACATTCGTAAAAAGCTAATTCCGAATATGGTTAAAGTGTTCCCACAGCTTAAAGGCGTTGAAATCGACTATGCCTGGAGTGGAAACTTTGCCCTCTCATTCTCACGCGTTCCGCAAATGGGTATGCTGCAAGATAATGTGTATTTCGCACATGGCTACAGTGGTCACGGTGTAACGGGTTCACACCTGTTTGGGCGTATTCTGTCAGAAGCGATTGATGGCGATACCACCCGCTTTGATGTGTTTGCTAAATTGCCGTGGATTCCGTTTCCGGGTGGCCGCACGTTCCGTGCACCTTACTCAACGGTTGGCTCTTGGTGGTATGCACTGCGTGATGCAGTCGGCATGTAAACCGGTAAGACTACGTATAGCATAAGGCCCTTGTGATTAAGGGCTTATGATGACTGACAAAGCCCTAGCTTAAAGCCGGGGCTTTTCATCATTAGAATTGTGATAGCAGTTTGCTTTTATATTCGGTTGGCGTGCAACCGTACATATTTTTAAATCGACGACAGAAGTGACTGGGGCTACTAAAGCCAAGGTCATAACAAATATTAGTAATCACCTCGCCTCGCTTTAATCGCTTGCCTGCTTCTTTTAATCGAATCTGCTGCTGTAGCTCCATTGGAGAGCAATCTAAACGCAGCTTAAACTCCGCATACAAGCGACTACGGCTCATGCAGGATTCACGACACAGTTTATCGATATCCAAGGGCTCACTGAGGTGATCACGAATCCACTTCAGGGCAACCGTTAAGCTACTGTAGTCCGGTGTTTGCAAACTATGGCTTAGCAGAAAGCCTCGCTCCTGATCGCGCAACATACGGATCAGCAACTCGGATATATTGAAATCAATCAACATATCCCGATCGGGGTGATTTTCGGTAAACAGATTAACAATACGAGCTAACAGCCGTTGGGTTGCTGCGCAGTGATGGGTGTGTAGAACAGCGCCAGACTTGCTCCAGGTATCTTCCGAAGACAGCTTAATCGCACCCTTGTCGAACAATCGCTCGGTGACATCCAGTACTTTTTCTCTGGAGATTTCGACGGTTAAACAAGTTGTGGGGTTGCCTATTTCAGCTTCAGGAAAGTCAATATGGACGGCTTCCCCAGGCGCTAAAACGTAGGATTCGTGGGGTAAAAATACTTGGTCCGACATCAGTGGAGAGTGCATGACTTTTTTGCCACTCACCATGCCACAATACATTAGTTGATCAGCATCTAAACGCACTAAACTTTCTGGCAAATAAGTATCATAAACACTTACGACAGACTCCGGGCCAACGAAGCTTGTGCGGTTCTCGACGAGATTTTTAGGTCTCCTCATTTCTTGAATATGAGATAATTCCATCCACCATCCTCCTTTTTAATATCTGCTGCGTGTATATCGGCGCAGATACCTTATTAATATCATCAGATACGGCAAAAAGTCAAAGTTTACATGAGGATAGGACCTAATATAAAAGTACCGCCGGGAGGATGAGCACGGAGGAATGCTCTCCACCCTAGCGGCCTTATTTTTAAGAACAGAATTGAATCACTTGTTACTTAGAAGACATCATCTGTGGGATTTTGAATACCCAAACCGAACCACCTTGGTTCAGATGACTAACACGTTTTGCCACTTCACCACCCCAAAGCGGTACTGCACCACCCCAGCCTGAAGCCACTGCCACGTATTGCTCGCCGTCTTGATCCCAAGTAATTGGCTGGCCAACCACACCAGAACCGGTTTGGAATTTCCAAAGCTCTTTACCTGTCTTCGCATCAAAGGCTTTTAGGTAACCTTCAGGTGTACCGGTAAAGACAAGGTCTCCGGCGGTTGCCATCACACCTGCCCAAAGTGGCGCATCGTTTTTATATTCCCAAACTGTCTTACCCGTATTCGGGTCGATTGCTTTCAGAGAACCAATGTAGTCATCAAAGATTGGCTTGATGGTAAATCCAGAACCAAGATACGCCGCACCTTCTTTATAACTAACCGGCTCGTTCCAGATATCCATACCCCACTCGTTTGAAGGCACATAGAACAGACCTGTATCCGGGCTGTGCGCCATTGGCATCCAGTTCTTACCACCTAAGAATGAAGGTACTGAGAATACAACCTTACCTTTACCGCCATCTGCTGCGTCGGCAGGATTACCCGGGCGATTCTCTTCGTTATAAATCGGGCGACCGGTTTTAGGATCAATCCCTTTAGCCCAGTTGATTTGCTTAACAAATGGTGATGCCGAAACGAATCCACCATCTTTACGATCAAGTACGTAGAAGAAACCGTTTCTGTCTGCTGTGGCGTAACGCTTGTTGCCGTCTTTATCCACAAACGGTACCACTTCGTTTACACCATCAAAATCCCAACCTTCACGAGGAGTAGTCTGATAGTGCCATTTGATTTCGCCGTTTTCAGGGTCGATACCAATGCGTGAAGCCGCGTATAAGTTATCGCCAGAGCCATCCGTTTTATCGCCACCACGTAACCATGAATTCCATGGCGCAGGGTTTCCGGCACCGAATACCAGCATATTGGTATCGGAGTCGTAAGAGCCACCTAGCCACGTCGCACCACCACCGTTTTTCCATAAATCACCCGGCCACGTTGCATTGAGCTTACCGGTCATGGTGCTCTCTTTGCCATTGAGCGTACCCATATGACCTTCGATAACCGGACGCGTCCAAACCAGTTCGCCAGTCTCTGCTTTACGAGCCTGCACTTCACCGACCACCCCAAACTCACCACCCGAGTTACCGGTAATGACCAAACCATTCACAACCAGTGGCGCGGCGGTGTAGGAGTAACCTGCCTTATAATTTGCAATTTTATCTTTCCAGACAACATCACCGGTTTTGCGGTTGAGTCCCACAAGGCGTGCATCTAGCGTACCGAAAATAACGATGTCGCCGTAGATTGCCGCACCACGGTTGATTACATCACAACAAGGCAAAATCCCTTCCGGTAAACGTGCGTCATACTGCCAAATTTCCTCACCCGTTTTTACATCAATCGCATATAAGCGAGAGTAAGAACCAGTGATATACATAATGCCATCATAGACTAACGGCTGTGCTTCATTGCCTCGCTGCTTCTCTCCACCCATTGAGAAAGACCACGCAGGCACAAGGTACTTAACATTGTCTTTATTGATACTTTTCAGGGGGCTAAAGCGTTGCAAGTGACGCCCCATGCCGTTGGTGACGACCTGCGAGGTAATAGTACCGTCGTTGGCAATATCCTCTTCAGTCACGCCAGCCGCATAAGCCGACGTGGAAGCCAGCATGCACACTGCCGAGGCTAATAATAATCGTTTCATCTAGATCTCCTCTCTGATTGAATTCAACACTTCACGTTGCAATTGACACACCAAAACTAAGCCACTCAATTCAGGTATATCGACAATTTCAACATAGCATAGGACCCCAGCATGATTAACAGCCTACAGGCAGCTGTGGATTCTGAGCTTACAGATACGGACTGCTGGTTTAGTAAGTTGCAAGGTTGACTGAGAATATCGGGTTATTGACTAACCTAAAGGCGAATTGGGTATCGGTAACGTCAAGCACTGTGGCATGACTCATGTTTGGGGCCACACAACTAAAAGGAGAGAGAAATGATCAGAAGCCTGTTGATTGCGGCAGCGTTGTTATTCAGTTCGGCAAGCTGGAGCGACGAGCTACCCACCATCCGCCTCGGCGCACTGGCCTATGGCACAGTAAACTGGGAACTCGATACCATTAAGAACAACAAGTTGGATGAGAAATACGGCTTTAAGTTAGACGTGGTTCCCATGGGTGGCGGCAGCGCCTCCGACATTGCCTTTCTGGGCGGCGAGATCGACGTGATGGTTTCCGATTTTATCTGGGCCGCTGCGCAACGTGCCGAAGGGCGCGACCTGAAATTTATCCCCTACTCCACCGCCGTCGGTGGGATTATGGTGAAAGCCGACAGTGGCATTAATTCATTAAAGGACCTCGCCGGAAAGCGCATTGGCGTCGCTGGTGGACCGCTTGATAAATCCTGGCTAATCCTGCAAGCCTATGCCAAACAGGAAGGCCTGCTTGATCTTAAGGCCGATACTAAACAAGAGTACGGCGCACCACCGATTATATTTAAAGCGGCCATGAGTGGCGATATTGATGGCGTAATCAATTTCTGGCACTTCCAAGCCAAAGCTAAAGCCGCCGGACTCAAAGAAATTATCTCGGTACAGGAGGCTGCCAAATCATTAGGACTTGATCCTTCAGTCCCCCTGCTGGGCTACATCGTAAACGGCAAAATGGATACCAAGCTGTCCCAAGGTTTGTTCGCAGCTTCGCGAGATGCCAAAGCAATGCTGGGCAATGACGATGCCGCCTTTAATGCCATCAAAACACGCATGAAGCCTAAAAACGCTGCGGAATTTGAAGCCCTGAAAGCAGGCTTTAGAGCCGGTATTCCCACTAGCACCACAGTCGATGAAGCCGCCGTTGATAACACCCTGCAAATGATGGCAAAACTCGGTGGCCCCGATTTAGTTGGCAAAGCGACCACGCTCCCAAAAGACCTTTTTATCTCACTAGACAACTAACTTGATGCGCAACGAGCATTTAATTCGTCTGGTGTCACTGGGGATACTCCTCCTCTCCTGGAGTATCCTTTCAGTGGTGATGGCTGACCCTCAGGTGCTGCCATCGCCTCTGGTTGTCGGGCAAAAAATGGCTGAACTTTGGGCCACTGGCGACCTACAGCTGCACTTGATTGATACCACCGTCCGGATCATCTGGGCCTTTTCACTCGCCATGATACTCGGTGGCATACTCGGCTATTTGATGGGCCGCTACCCGCTATTAAATGCCTGGCTTGATCCGTGGCTAATCGTGTTTCTCAACCTTCCTGCGCTGGTGTTAATCGTTCTGTGCTATCTGTGGATTGGCCTGAATGAAACTGCCGCCATCCTTGCCGTTACGCTCAATAAACTGCCGTTGGTAATGACGCTAATCCGCGAAGGTGCGCGCAATGCCTCATCCGAGCTTCGCGACTTAGCTCAAGTCTTCAAGCTCTCGCCACTTGATAAATTCCGACACATTATTCTGCCCGAGCTACTGCCTCATGTTGTTGCCGCAGCCCGTACCGGCTTATCGGTGATTTGGAAAATTGTACTGGTGGTTGAGTTTCTTGGTCGCAGTACCGGCATTGGCCGGCAAATTCACACCCAATTCTCACTGTTTAATATCACCGGTGTATTGGCTTATGCACTGAGCTTTGTGGTGTTCATTCTGCTCATCGAGTTCCTGATTATGCAGCCCTTAGAACGGTATGCCACACGTTGGAGGCAACATGATTGACGTTGATGTATCGGGTAAAACCTTTGGCAAGCAGCAGATATTAGGCAGCTGCAAGCTGAGCTTAAACGCAGGATCACGGGTCAGCCTGCTCGGGCCTTCAGGCATTGGTAAGTCGACGCTATTACGCATTATCGCAGGGCTTGATACCCGCTATGACGGCAAAGTGAATCGCCCAAAAAAGATCGCTTATATGTTTCAGGGGCCGAACTTATTGGAGTGGCGAAACTGCTATCAGAACCTGCTGATTTTTCACCCCAACGCCACGCAGTCAGATGCTGAGGAAGCGTTAAAACAAGTGGGGCTGGGTGATAAGGGCATGCACTTTCCCCGACAGCTTTCACTCGGCCAACAGCGTCGGCTTGCACTGGCCAGAACCTTTCTCAGCAAGGCCGACCTTGTGCTGCTGGATGAGCCATTCACCTCACTCGACCCGCAGCTGAAAGCCGATATGCTCAGTCTAACCCGCAACCTGCTGGACCAATCAGATGCGACACTCATCCATGTAACCCACGATGCGACGGAGGCGAACACGCTTGGAGCAAAGGCTATTCAAATGCAAGGCACACCAGCAACCCTGCAATCACCCTAATTGGTTCGTGACGCTGGGCTTATTAATCGCTTGCCTGCTGCTGGCTCCTGCCACTTGGGCGCATGGCGTTGCCAGTGGTGATGCCGACTATTTGCAGCAAGTCAGCGGTGTGCAAATCATTCCCTTTATCTATCTGGGCGCTAAACACATGGTCACCGGCTATGACCATTTACTGTTCCTGCTGGGTGTCATCTTTTTTCTCTACCGCATGAAAGATGTTGCGCTGTACGTCACCTTGTTTGCTGTCGGCCATAGCGTCACTTTGCTGTATGGCGTGCTTAGCGGCCTGCATGTGAATGCGTATTGGGTCGATGCCATTATCGGCTTATCGATTGTGTATAAGGCGTTGGATAACTTGGGCGCATACAAACGCTGGTTCGGCTGGCAGCCAGATACTCGCTGGGCAGTGCTGATTTTTGGCTTGGTGCATGGCTTTGGCTTGGCCAGTAAATTACAGGATTTCGCCCTTGGCGAAGACGGCTTAGTGGTGAATATTCTGGCCTTTAATCTCGGCGTGGAATTTGGTCAACTACTGGCACTGGCCGTTATTTTAATCGTCATGAATCTATGGCGACGCTCCCCTCATTTTCTCCAACAAGCGTACACCGCCAATGTTGTGTTGATGACATTGGGATTCATTTTGACCGGCTACCAGCTAACGGGCTATTGGCTCGCCTAAAAGGGGAACGCTATGCGAGATATATCTGATAAGAATAGACAGGCACTACCCTCTGGTAAGCAGCTATTGCTATCCATGCTTATTGCGCTAGTGGTGGCTGCCATCGTGTTGATAACAGCTGTTTTGCCGGCTGAATACGGCATCGACCCTAGCGGTTTGGGTAAACGAATCGGCCTCATACAACTGCACCAAGCTGATAACACCATTAATAAAGCAACAGCTCAGAATAGCGCCAAGTCGCGACAAGTTTTGGGCGACTCAATAAACAAGTCATCCGGCCAAGCTTTAGACGAACCACCGAGCAAGACAACTGACGAAGTGGCGGATAAGGTGTTGCAAAAACGCCCTACAAAATGGCTCTCCGATAACATCAAACTCACCCTTCTCCCCAAACAAGGCATGGAAGTCAAAGCCCATATAGAGCAAGGCAATAAAATGCTATTCCACTGGGAGGTTAGCGAGGGCACAGTGAGTTTTGATATGCATGGCAATGTCATCAACGCCGCCGAGAATGACTTTACCAGCTACTGGCTAAGCAAAGGAGAAACCCAATCCGCCGGAACCTTTACCGCGCCCTTCTCAGGCTTGCATGGCTGGTATTGGGAAAATGAAACCGACCTACCCATCACGATTAAACTGACAACAGAAGGCTATTATCAGGGCTTGGTGACACATTGAAGAAACAGCAAACCAACAGCAAAAGCGCCAACACCTTAGCTGCCCCTAACACGCTAATCAGCTGGCTATGGCTGGCCGGACTATTGCTATTTATGGTGATGGTCACTTGGGATATTGGCCTGCTGCCTGCCCTGCTGGCTGCTGACCAAACCCGCATTAGCCTCGTGCTACTACTCCTCACTGCCCTGACTAGCCTGCATTGTGCCTATCGCAGTTACCAGCTATCACGTCTGGAATCAGAGCTGTTGAATTGGCAACGCGATTTCATTAGCGATAATGGCAATCAGCAGAAAACCGGCAAGACCGTCCTCAGTATTTACCTGCCGCTAATGATGAGCGATGGCGCACAAAAACAGCCCGACAACTTATCCTTAAATGGCGAACTACTCGCTGAGCATTTTCACTATCAACATGCTTTTGGTTGGTTTACCGCCGGAGCCATGATCAAGCTGGGACTACTCGGAACCGTGATTGGTTTTATTATGATGCTGACCTCGATTGGTGGGTTGGACTCACTGGATATCGAGCAAGTACAACGGCTGATGCAGCAAATGACTCAAGGCATGATGGTGGCACTTAACACCACATTACTAGGCTTAGTTGGCAGCATGATACTCGGCATTCAGTATCTGTTACTTGATCACTGTGCGGATCGCTTGCTAGTCCGCACCCTAACTTGGGTGCAGCAAACTGCACAAAAATCTAGTCTGGAGAGCCGCAGCTAATGGCAATGTTCCGCTCACGCCAGCGCATGAGTGACTCCGGTAGCGACCCGTTTACCGATTTGCTATTTAACGCCCTGCTGACCTTTACCTTTCTATTCCTAATCTCCTTACTGCTAATTAACCCGCCGGCAAAAAGCGGCATCATTAACCCAAAGGCGGAGTTTCTTATCACTGTCAGCTGGGAAGACGGCAATGCCAACGATATTGATACCTGGGTACAAGGGCCACAAAACACGCGAGTCTGGTTTAAGCAGACACAAAATGGCCTGATGCATTTAGATCGGGATGATCGTGGCCTCACCAATGACACCCAGCAAGTAGACGGGCAGGAAATTGTTAACCCATTGAATCAGGAAGTGGTGACGATTCGCGGCCGCCCACCCGGTGAATTTATCATCAATGTTCACTACTACAAAAGCACAGATCAACTGGAAGTCCCTGTTACGATTTATGTGGCCGAAGTAAACCCCACCCTCAAGGTATTGCACTACGCGACGCTCAATCTAAAAAAGGAAGGTGAGGAAAAAACAGCGGTGCGCTTTACGTTGAATAATCAAGGCAAGGTCGAAAACATCAATACCCTACAAACCTCACTGGTTGGTGATCGCAAATGAATGAATCTATCCTGCTACTTGTTGCTGTTAATGTCGTGGTGCTGGCTCTGTTAGCGCTGGTGCTGATTTACAGCCGCCTGCATTGGGTATTACGCCTACTGCTGGTGATCATGGTCAGTGGCAGTTACTGGATAGCCTATCAGGGCTGGGATCGCGCTCAAGGTTGGCCAAGTAGCAATCCGGTGCCGGAAAAATTCCTACTGCACGGTGCTGTGATTGAAGAGCCAGACAAAGAAAATGGCGTGACTGGCACGATACACCTCTGGCTAACTGACCTCTCGACCCATCAGCCCGCAGAGCAGCCACGCGCGCATGTGCTGCCCTATTCCAAGCAATTGCATGGCAAAGCTCAGGAAGCCTTGCGGAATATGCGTAACGGTGAACTGCAGCTCGGTACGCTTCAACTTGAGGCTGGCAACAAACAAGCAACGGGCGGTTATGCAGGGGAAAATCCACAAATCATTGAATTCTCCAATTTACCCAAGCAAGCCCTACCGGAGAAATAACCATGTGGCGGAACATGCTCATCATATTAATCGCCGCGGTGGGGTTGATTGGCTGTAGTGACAAACCGGAAGCAAATGATTATTTCCCATTACAGAAAGGCTTGAGCTGGCAATACCGCTATCAACTCACCACCTCGGCCAAGCAGGAACAAGGGCTTTATACGGTAATGAATCTGGGAACGACTGAGATTGGGAACGAGACGCTAACCATACGCCGCACCAGTACCGATCGGGACTATTATCTGCTGCAGAAGCCGGATGGTATCTATCGCTATGCCAGCCGAACACTATTTGAAACGCATCCGGTGGTTGATGAGCCGATGCGTCTGGTGCTGCCAACGCCTTACCTTGGCAGTTCCGAGCGGACTTGGTCATCCACAACCACCAGTTATGTCATCCATCGAACCGGCCCTTCGACCATCGCCAGTGCCAATGCGACCAAAGATTTTGTGATGAATTACCGCATTGCCTCGCAGGATGAAACGGTGGTTGTTCCGGCGGGGAAATTTGAACATTGCTTGCTGGTGGAAGGTGACGCCACCTTGACTATTTTCGCTGACCCGATGACCGGTTATACGGATGTACCGGTTAAAACGCGGGAGTGGTATGCCCCTGGCGTTGGAATGGTTAAATTAGAACGGACTGAACCGCTGGAAACGAGCGTTTACAAAGGCGGGCGCTATGTTTTTGAATTGATTTCTAACTAAATAATAAACTGTAATAAATAAAAGTAAAAAAACACTTGATAAATTCTGGGAAAGTTCTATTGTATAAGTCGTAGGCAGGTAATTAGTTTCTTAGGTTACGCTAGCTTACAGTGTATATTTCTTTTAATTGCTTAGTTTAGGAGGATTTATTACGAAAAAGATAATTAACTCTCTCTTTGTTGCAGCAATCTTTTCTTTAACCATTTAAATGTTTTGTAGTACGTAAAATATAAAAAGCATTATTATTTTTGGACGATTAAAAATTTAATGCCTATCTTAAAAACTGCGACTAGAGAAACCACAGTAATATGTTTTTTAATTATTGTGATCGTTTAAAAAGTAAAACGTTACATATCAACTGCTCATTCCAAGTGAGCGGTTAAATCTAGCAAGACTAGCTTAAATGAATAAGGAAAAGCTGTGGCTCAGCCGCAGCTTTATCCTTTCTGGCTTTTAGATCTTTTCGTGACCTAATATTTAAGACTCAAACACGCTCGCAATCTGATCATAAGGAATAGCGATCACATCATCACTAAACTCAATACGCTCCCCACTATAAGCAATTACTGACCGATAAAGCGGTGAGTTCTTCTCAGAAAAGTGTACCAAGCCTTTCTTAAAACGATGGTGCCATGTCGATGCCGCTTTGATTTCAACGCCGATAAGGTCTCTGCCGGACTTAAACAATAGGTCGACTTCATTGCCAGCCGAGTCTCGGAAGAAATAGAGATTCGATGTGAGCCCTTGGTTATAGCGCGTTTTTAACGCTTCCAACGCCACAAGGTTTTCAAACATATTGCCGATCAATGGATCGCGTCGTACCTGCTTAACGTTTTCAATATCCAACAGATAGCAAAGCAAGCCTGTATCGGTGAAATAGTATTTCGGTGACTTGATGACACGTTTACCAAAATTCTCAAAGTACGGCGGGAGCTTAAACACCACAAACGAGGCTTCCAGAATAGACAGCCAGTGTTTGATCGTTTTGCTATCTACGCCAACATCATTAGCCAGCGACTGATAATTAACCAACTGCCCTACTCGCCCAGCTAATAGCTTGATAAACTTTTCAAACAACGTGACATCTTTCAGGTTGATCAACTGCCTGACATCGCGCTCCAAATAGGTTTGATAATAGTTGGCGTAAGCAGTATGTGGTCGTTGCTGCTGGTCATAGACTCGCGGCATAAACCCATTAAACAGATAGTCCTCAAACTCATCGAACTGAATACCAGCTGCGCTTAACTCAGAAATGGTTAGCGGTAGCAGATGTAAAATCCCCGTTCTTCCCGCCAGAGACTGAGTAATCGCCGCTCGCAATTCCAGCTGATGCGAACCTGTTAAAACAAATTGCCCGTTTTCAGAACGCTCATCCACCATGCCTTGCAAGTAGCTCAGTAGATGAGGTGCGCGCTGGATTTCATCAAAGATCACCTTATTTGAATAGCGCTTTAGAAAGGCTTTTGGATCTTCGGTGGCAATCTCTCTGTTTTCAGGATGCTCAAGACTCACGTACTCATAATCTTGCAGAACAGCACGAGTCAGCGTTGTTTTTCCGGACTGGCGCGGGCCAAGTACGGTAACAATGGGGTACTCTTGGAGTTGAGTAAGGAGTTCGGATGTTAGGTTACGTGGGATCATAGGTTCAGACTATTTCATGTAAATCTGGAGTTCAAGTCCTGATTTACATGAAAGTCATCACGCTTAGTCAGAGCAACTAAACAGAAATGCTAATAGATCACAGGCACCTAATAAAAATCAATTGAAATAATATAGAAATGTTAAATCAACCAACGAACCAACAATTGGAATGGGGAATTTTTGATGATAATATATACAAAAAACCAGTTAGATTCAAACTAAGAGCACATATTAATCCTAAACAAGTACATGCCAAGTCATAAGTCTTTAATGATTGGATCCACTGCACTCTCCAGAGTGCCAATACTTTTACCTTAATCACCAATTTATAGGTTAGAAATGAACGAAATTACTAGTCCAAATGATGTTGTCAATTTTGAAGTCTCCAAAGAACAACTAACCGGTTTTTTTATTCATCACCTAGGAAAAAAAAGTGAGCTTAAATACTCTGAATCTATAGACTTTGTTTTATCAATCAATAATATCAGGCAGCTATTCCACCTTTTTAGTCAAAAAGTTGCTAACGATGAAAATAAAAAACTAGACTTTTTCGAGATAGAGGTTTGGTATAGTGATAAAACCAGTAAGACATTCTACGACTTTGACAATCTGGAGAACTATTTCGGCTTTAAGAATGCTATACCTTTAGCTGTCTCTATAAACTGGGTTGTTCTTGTAAAATTCGCATCATCGGAGACCATAGAGACACAGCGTGTTCACGTTTATTTTCATTCTGCTGATGACCACCCAACGGGTTACCTTGAAATAAAAATAGAGCATACAAATAACATTTGGGCTGATGAGGTACAAGGCCTACTCTCTGGTTACCTGAAAAATATTAAGAAGCCTGCCAACAAAGCAATGGTTAACTTTATAGAACTTAAAAATTATATTCAAAATCTAGCAGCAATCTTCTTCATACTAACATTTTTTTCCGTGATGCTTGGAATATCTGGCCCGTTAAATATATTCTTGTTCAGTAAATCTGACTATGGATCAGAAATTCATAATAATGGAATTACTCCGTTCTATAAAGATGATGTTAAAAGAGTAGTCCTTGAAACCAAATACCATCTACCGACAAAATTCTAATTACAGAAATTATAGAAAACTATTTTGGTGATGATTTGAATAGATTCATCACCAACATCACAAACAACAAAGCTATCATTGATGCCGTTAGTAAGCATCAAAAATATGTTGAGGAGGCTGTTGTTGTAATTAATGATATAGATGAAAAACAAAAGAGGAATGAGGAAATTTATTTGAAAATATTTCTCTCACTCATATTGGCAACGTTGTTCTTCTCAGCACTTCTATTGGTTATTAAATTCTACAGTAAATATTATCATAACTTCTACTCAATAAAATCATTTATAAACCTGACGCAGACTTCAGAAAGTGAGTGTGACGAGTATTATAGAAAGAAAAGCAAGTTAACTTTTTATAGCATTTCGGCAACTCTTTTTGCCGTCCTAACAGGACTTTTAACAACAGCTATAGTTGAAATCTTTAAAATCTAACTTTCCCTCTGTTGTAGAAGTGACAAAAGACCTGTCGCTTCTACAGGTCTTACAAATAATCAAAGATTATAGAGCTCACCTAAACCTCCTCTTAAGCGCCCCCCGTTTAGACTGATACCCCCAAAGCGCCAACCCAAAAAACACTCCCAAACACCCAACCACAACCACCAAATTAACCCATTCCAACTTCCCATACAGCGTAAACCGAATCAGCTCCACCCCATGGCTAAACGGATTAAACTCCACCACCCTAGCCAACCAAGGCGCATTCTCCTGAATTCGCCACAGCGGATACAGCGCGGTCGAGGCAAAAAACATCGGGAAGATCACAAAATTCATCACCCCTGCAAAGTTCTGCAATTTAGTAATTAGTGTTGAAATCGCCAAGCCCAGCGCACCCAACATCAGCGCGGTTAGAAAGATCGCCGGAGTCGCCAAGATATACCCCATTGGCTCGACCCGTATTCCCACAAAGTAGGCGATCAGCAGAAACGTCCATACCTGCAGCAAGCCCACCGACGCACTGGCAATAAGCTTTGAAAACAGCATCCACTGGCGTGAGATCGGCGCAACCAACAGCAGCTTCATGGAGCCCATTTCACGGTCATAGACAATACTCAGCGCGGACTGCATGCCGTTAAACAGCACGATAATCCCGCACAGCCCAGGCACGATATAGGTTTCATAGCGGATGTAGGTGTCATAAGGCGGATAGATCGCCAACCCCAAGGCCGCCCGAAAGCCAGCCCCGAAGATCAGCAGCCACACCAAAGGACGTACCAACGCCGCGACAAAGCGCTCACGCTGATGTAAAAACCGCAGTAATTCCCGCCAGATAATCGCTCGCATCGCACTCATAATTGTAACAACTCTTCTTTAGCCACAAATTTGGATTTGATTCCCTGAGCGCCGCCCAGCTCAACAAAGGTGCCCTGCTCTTTTATCTGGCCTTTTTCCAATAGAATCACTTGGTCGTGTTCCTCGATTTCATCCAATAGATGGGTAATCCAAACGACATTGACGCCCTGCTTGGCTAGTGCGTGAACTTGATTAGAAATCTCTTGGCGTATGGTCGGATCAAGCCCGCTGGTTGGCTCATCCAGAATGAGGATTTCCGGATTTGGTAACAGCGCTCGCACGATTTCCAAGCGCCTGCGATGCCCACCATTCAGGCTAGCGGCTTTATCAGAGCGTTGCGCCCAAAGGCCAAACTCTTTTAGCAGTGCTTCCGAACGAGCCTGATAGTTTTTCAGCCCGTACAGCCCGGCAAAGTAACGAATGTTCTGCTGGACCGACAGCTCAAGGTCTAAGGTGTTTTCCTGAAACACAAAACCCATATTGGCGGTGTGGCGCTGCATACGATCATGCGCATCCACACCGCCAATCATTACCCTACCGCGATCTGGCGTCAGTATTCCAGAGATCAAGTTAAACGTGGTTGACTTACCCGCGCCATTTGCACCTAACAATGCGGTAAAGCCTTCCCCTTTAATGCTTAGCGAAAAGTCTTTCAGCACCACTTTTTTCCCATAGGAAAAATCAACATTCTCTAGAATAATTTCTGCCACTATTTAATCTCGATATCCAGTTTTTGGGTTTTTCCGGTACTGCCAGGAATACTGATGGCATACTTGCCGGGTTTAATGGCGACAAAGCCAATTTCCATGGTGCCGGCATCATCAAACTCGACCGACTCGATGCCATAAGGGCGAATCTCCAGCCCTTCGATGACGATCTCATCAATCCATATTGCCCGTGAGAAGGAGGCAAAGTCTAGCCCTATCTCGCCCGAGCCATCCGCCGTAATTTCCACTTCATAATAAGTCCCCGACTTCAGCTCCCAAGGGCCACCCAACGGCTCGCCAACCGATAAGGTCACCTCAGGTAAATCGACTTTATTTGATCCAGATAACAAGCCCGCCATGCCCAACGGTTTGTTAACGTCATCATCGGCAATTGCCACGCCGGTGAATGCCAAACACGCTGCTAACAACCATGCACTTTTCATTTCTTTCCTCTCCTGTTTAAAAATCGATACGATCAGTTATTGGGATTATTTACTCGTGGGTCGCGCTGCGATCCCCCAAGGGAAACGCCCAACTTTGATCGCTTTAATGGCTTCCAGTTTTTCTAAATCAATCACACTCACATCACCCGAGACTCCATTGGTGGAGAACAGGTATTTGTAATCGGGTGAAAACGCCATGTGCCATACCCGCTTGCCAACCAGTATGTATTTCACGACTTCATAGCTGGTGGTATCGACAACGGCAAGATGGTTGGCAGGCCCCAACGCGACAAAGGCAAGGCTGTTGTCTTTATTCAGCTCAACGCCGACCGGCTGGATTTTATCTCGGTGCACACCGGGGATTTCAAAGCTGATTTTGGCCAGCTCGCTTTGGTCATCGGTTTTAAAGACGGTGACGGTACCTCCGATTTCAGAGCTCACCCACAGGCGTTTGCCATCTTCGGTAAACTCCGCATGTCGGGGGCGCGCATCGACCAGCGAATTGGCAAAAATCTTATGCGTTTCCGTATCAATCCAATGCGCCATATTGGTGGTTTCAGAGGTGGTAATCGAGACCTTGCCATCGGGGCTAACAGCCATGCCTTCCGGCTCGACACCCACATTGATTTGCGTCACTACGCGTCGGGTTTCGGTATCAACTACCGTGGTAATGGCGTCATCTTCATTGGCGATGTAAAGCAGGCGGCCATTGGGATGTAAAGCAAATTGCTCCGGGTCTTCCCCCGATGGCAAGTCGTAAAGGATTTCTCCAGAGGCGACATCCATGACCTGCACTGCATCAGAATCCGAGGCGCAGATATACAGCGTTTTGTAATCCTTAGAAAAGGCAATCCCGCGCGGGCGATCGCCTACTTTGTACTCGCGTACCTTTTCCATCGTATCCACATCAATAACGGATACGGTGTCCGACTTTTCATTGGATACCCAAATTTCGTCCGCCACGGCGGTGCCAGCCAACATGGATAAACATGTGAATGTAAAAAGACATCCCCTCTTCATAATCTCACTCCTTAAATGCGTTACAGTCTGATTCGCCTTTGTCGTATCCCAATCCATCCAACTCGTTACGTGAATGTAAAAAACCGTCCAGTGGTGCCATCGCCACCAAAGCGCTCTGGTGCGCTAAACCAATGGGCTGGCGTAACTGGCCATTCCAGTCACGAAAAGACAGTGGACGCCCTTTAAACCCGGCCAGCTCGGCGTTATTCAGCAAATAGGTTCTCTGCTCTGATAGCGGGGCAAATTTGGTTTTGAGATTCACTTCATCAATTGCCCGCAGTGCAATCCAAGCGGCATAGTCTTCGCTTTGCATGGCACGGTCGGCCAGCGATTTAAAGCGGCTTTGCAACTGGGCAGAACCCCATTGTTCAAATACCTCAGACCAGCCCATTGAGCGTAGACCGTCGCCGCCAAAGATGGGTCTTGGCCTCCAGGTGTTGTAGCGAATGTATCGGGCAAAATCATTCCACTCATCCGCGACAAACAAGACGTCGTAGTCACCAAATTTCTGCGTGAGTAGCGAGACTTCGGAAGCCGCATGACGGCGTAAATCACCATCAAGTAGCCATTTAGAGTCTTGCTGAAATTCCAGCTGATATTTCTTGGCCGAGCGGCGTAAGGCATTAGCAAATAACGCATCTTCCTCGCTATTGCCTTCCAGTAAATGCAGCTTGTTCCACTTCTTTTGAATAAGGAATTGCATAAAGGCATCGGCGCGCATGGCATAGCTTGGCAGCGTATGCAGCAGGTTGGCACGACACGCTTCATTGCGCAGCGAGACATCATAAGCACGTACATTAAAGAATAGCTTTTGCTCGCTCCCCGCCTCATCAATCACTGCTAATTGCTGCTTGGCATTCATATCCAGCAGTACGTAGTCCGCATCGCTGTTTTTGATTGCGGCTTTAACCGATGCTAGTCCTTCCTCGCCATCCGCCTCATCAAAGGCCTGAACATCCAGTTGGAATTTGTAGCCCAAAAAGCTGCCGGTTGTGTTGTTGTCCTTCATGCCTAACTCCGCGCCTTTTAATCCAAGGTCCTCAGGAATTGGGTCAAGGTTTGATAGGGTTGGCCGCTCTGCCTGCTGTATTTTCAGATACAACACATCAACCGATCTTGGCTCCTCCGCCAGTAGCGGGTTGAGCAAACAAACAAAAAGCACGACGGTAGTAAGCCACTTCATAAACACGCCTTTAAATGATTGATTAACGACCTCGATAATCTCAGTGAACTCAGCCCGCGACTAAACCAGCAGTCCTTATCAATAACCTCAGAATCCAATGCCGCGCTCTGGCCCTTAGCAAAGCCAAATCTTGGGGTATATTACAGTCCGTTGTCGATCAACTTAGGACGTGGCCCTAGTGCTTAAGCGGTTTCGACGATACAGGTTAAACCGCGAGCTAATTGCTTTTGCGTCCTGAAAACACACTTAGATTTGTTGTAAAAAATTGGAGGAGAAACCCAATGAAGTCATCACTACTTTTATCTATCCCGCTGTCTATGTTCATCTATACCAACGCAACGGCTCATGGCAACGTGACCCCACAAGCGATGGATACCTCTAACCTTCCTGAGCTTGGCGAAGAGTGGCTTGAGGAAAACCCATGGCGTGACCCAAGCAACGAAAACTGGCAGAAAGCTGTCAACATCGGTTCCTCTGGCTATAACGAAAACTGTGCGCGCTGCCACGGCCTTGAAGTGGTTTCCGGTGGTATAGCCCCTGATCTGCGATTACTCAGTGCCGACTCCGATGGTGATGAGTGGTACATCGAACGCTTCCGTCATGGCGCAACTCAAAATGGCATTACCAAGATGCCAGGCTTTGAAAGCATCCTCGGCCAGCAAGCGGCTTGGGCGATTCGCACCTATGTTGAAACCCGTCCTGCGGATGATGCCTTTAAGGATAACCAAGATAGCCTGTTCGCGATTCGCGACAAACTCAAAGTACTCGGCGGTGCGATCGAAGCCGGTAGCAATCCCGCAGACTATGCCCAGCTGGCAACTGAGGCTCAAAAAGAGTTGGCGGATATCGGCGCGACGGCTAAAACAGCCTCTGGCGCACCACTAGCGGAGTCAGCAGTCTCGCGTGCAGCCTTGGCCTTAGATGGCTCTCCAACCAGCTTTGCCAAAGCAGCCGAAATACTAACCATCGGTTTGAGTGCATCCAAATAATCCTAAATAGCGGGAATAATTAATGTATCGATTCTGTTTGAGCATCTGGCTGGTAGCCGCGAGTGGATTGGCGTTTGCCAATTGTGAGGATTTAGCTAAAGGCTTTGGCGATGTGGTGCCTAAGCGCGCTGATACGATAAATATTGTTGGACAAGATTTCGATACGATTCTTGAACGCGGGTATTTAACGTTTGCCGTTTATGAAGACTTTGCCCCTTACTCCTGGAAGTCTGGAACGGAAGCCAAAGGAATTGATATCGATATTGCCAAAGTAATTGCGGAAGAAATCGGCGTTGCAGCAAGGTTTAACTTTTTTGCCTCCGATGAAAATGTAGACGCCGATTTCCGCAACCAAGTTTGGCGAGGAGGCTTAATCAATGGCGCAGTCTCCAATATCATGATGCATGCCCCGTACAATAAGGACCTCCAGTGCCGCAATGAGTTTGTGGTACTGGGCGGTCAGTACTTCAATGAAACCTTAGCCACTGCCTACTGGAAGGATGCCTTTCCGGATGGCGCGCCCACCACGCCTTACTACCGTTTTCACAAAGTCGGCGTTGAGAACGACACCGTTTCAGACTTCTACCTTGGCAACTTTAATGGCGGCATGTTACGCAAAAACGTGATCCATTATGACGACCACAAGCAAGCTTTTGATGGCCTGCTCAAGCGTGAAGTCGATGCCGTTATGGGCGTTAAGGGCAAGCTTGAATACCTTGATAAAACCGACGACCAAGCCGAGAAGGTTGCCGTCGACACTCCCCCACTGGTTAATTTTGCACTCAACGAGTGGACCATTGGCATTGCCGTCAACTTCCGTTATCGGGAAGTGTTCTACACCGCCGACGGCATTATTGAAGAGATGGTGAAAGATGGCCGCATGCAGACAATTTTCGAGAAATATGACGTCAGTTATGCGCAGCCTGATTACTAATTGGCGGCAGACATAGCGCCGGCTGCCAGCAAGCGGTTCGCTGTACCGTTAGAACAAGGCGCAAGTTAGATTTCTGACCGAGGGAGGATATTCAACTAATGAAAATACGTCACACGCTACAGGTTTGTGCGCTCTTTTTTATTGGCTTATTACTAGCCACTACCCTCTCTGCAGAACCGGTCACCGAAGAGCGCATTCGCGCTGAAGTCATTGCCCCGTACAGTTTGGGCGAGAAAACAGAAACCCAAGGCGTTTGGGAACTATTAAATGGCGGCGGCGCACGTGGCGGCTATGTCATTGAAAGTGAATGGATTAAACCGCTCCCCGGCTTTGCTGGCGCACCCATTAATTTGATTATTCTCATCGACCTTGATGGCATCATTATTGATGTAAAACTCCTCAACCATAATGAACCCATTTTTGTATCTGGCCTTGGTGAAGCGCCGTTTCGGGCCTTTATCGAGCAATACCGTGGCCACTCGATTAATAGCGCCATTACCGTCGGCTCAGGTTATGGCAAACAAAGCTCCAGTGGCTCACTGATCTATTTTGATGGAGTCACCAAAGCCACCGCCTCGGTGCGCATTGCGCATGAAAGCATTTTGTCTTCGGCTCGGGAAGTAGCCAAAAGTATGCTCAATGGCTTCTCCATGGTTCAGGAGAAAGTCTCGCTGAAAGGCGATGAAGGTAAAGAATTCACGTGGGATGAGCTGGTCGCGCAAGGGCTGGCAAAACACGTCACCGCCACCCACGGCGAGGTTCGCGCCCTGTTCTCAGACACTCAGTGGCGCTCAGATGACCCATTTCCCGATGCGGCGGATGATGATCTGTTTGTCGATCTCTGGATTGTGGATGTCACCCATCCTCATGTCGCGCGCTCAGTCATGGGCAAGCGCATGTTGCGGGATTGGGAGAGCTTTAACCGAATTGCACCCGACGATGAAACCATCCTGCTCATTGAGCAAGGGGTACACGGACTTATCGATGACGAGTTTGTGCGCAATACCGCACCGCCACTGATTACCGCTAACCAAGATAAATTCCCGCTCTCCATTCGCGATGCTGACTTACTGATTGATCTGAAACAAGGCGTGCCAGACGATGGCACGGCGATCGTGGTTAGACTGGACCGGCGACAAGGCTTTAGCCCGGTTAGAGCCTGGGATTTGGGATTAATCGCTACTCGCCAACGCGGCATTCTAAAACCTGAAATTGGTGAAGTGAAACTCAGCTGGAGCTATCAGGCGGACAAGCAGTTTTTCAATATCGAAAAGCCAGTACAGCCCCCCACGCCATTTGAAGCCGCCGTTTTCAGCCGCATGACCGATCTAATCATACTGGCAGGCTTGCTCACATTGATTTGCTTAGTGGTTTTGTTTAACCGCAAGTTTGTACGGATGAAGTCATGGCCTTATCAAAGGGCGGCCTTGCTGATCGCGGTACTCGGGTTTATCGGTTGGTGGGGACAAGGCCAACTTTCGATTGTCACGCCACTGGCAGCGTTAGTGGCTGCGGTGAGCGGTAAGCCATTGGATTTCTTATTGTATGATCCGTTTTCACTATTAATTTGGCTCGTGGTGATTGTTAGCTTTTTTATCGTTGGCAGAGCGTTGTTTTGTGGTTGGCTTTGTCCGTTTGGTGCCTTGCAGGAACTCGTTGCCAAGGTTGCCAAAGTGCTGTCTATTCCTCAGCTTAAGATTAGTGACAAGTTAGATAGCCGCCTAAAATCAGTGAAATACATTGCGCTACTGGTGCTGGTTGCAGTGGCGTTCTTTATACCGCGCCAGCTTGATACGGCGGTAGAGGTTGAGCCGTTTAAAACCGCGATCTCGGTCTTCTTTGTGCGCGAATGGTATTTCGCGGCTTATGCACTGCTGTGCTTATTGGTCTCGCTGGTCGTGTTTAAAGGCTACTGCCGCTACCTCTGCCCACTTGGCGCGTTTATGGCTATTGGTGGTTTCTTACGGCTTAGTAAATGGATTAAACGGCGGGAAGACTGCGGCTCACCCTGCCAGCTTTGCAAGGTTCGCTGTGATTATCAGGCCATCAAAAAAACTGGCGAGATTAGTTATGCGGAGTGTTTCGGCTGTCTGGACTGTGTGGATATCTATGAGGATAAAACGCAATGCGTTCCACTGATTCTGCAAGAGAAAGGCAAGCTTAAAGGCTCAATTCAAGACCGGAATGCCGCGCAACCGATTCGCTTTAAACCGCAGCCACAAGCGTAGAATATCGCCCAATAAAAAACCCCGACTAAAAAGCCGGGGTTCATTATCAATCTAAGGCTTAAATACTTAAGCGTTAAACCAGTTCTTCAAAGCACTCAGCAACCAGCGTCAGACCTTCAGTCATGATGGCATCCGGAATAGTCAGTGCTGGTAGGAAGCGAATCACGTTACCGTACAGACCACAAGACAACAGAATCAGACCTTTTTCCTGAGCAGCGGCGACCATGGCTTTACACAGCTCAGCATCTGGCTCATCAGGGTTACCATTCTTAACCAGCTCCATCGCAATCATCGCGCCGCGATTACGGATTTCACCGATGCGGTCAGGATGTGCACGCTGCAGTGCGCCCAAGCTTTCCATAAACACTGCGCCGACGTGATTAGCACGCTCGACCAGCTTCTCTTCTTCGATCGCTTCGATAACGGCCAGCGCAGCTGCACAACCGATTGGCGAACCACCGTAAGTACCACCCAAGCCACCTGGCATTGGTGCATCCATAATGTCTGCCTTACCAACGACGGCTGCTAGTGGGAAACCACCGGCCATACCTTTAGCCGTTGTCATCAAATCAGGCTCAACACCAGAATACTCAGTGCAGAAGAATTTACCCGTACGTGCAAAGCCGGTTTGGATTTCATCTGAAATCATCACAATGCCGTGCTTGTCGCACAAGGCACGTAGCGCCTGCATAAACTCAGGTGGTGCAATGTAGAATCCACCCTCACCCTGAATCGGCTCAACGATAATCGCCGCAACATCTTCCGGTGCAATATCCACCTTAAACATCATTTCCAGCGCTTTCATGGAGTCTTCAGTAGTTACACCATGGTAGCTGTTTGGATACGGTGCGTGATAAATCTCAGCAGGGAACGGGCCGAACTTGCTCTTATAAGGAGCCACTTTACCGGTCAGTGCCATGGTCATATTAGTACGACCGTGGAAACCGCCGTTAAAGGCGATCAGGCCGCGACGACCTGTATGTGCGCGGGCGATCTTCACACAGTTTTCAACCGCTTCTGCACCGGTGGTGACATAAATGGTTTTCTTCGGGCTATCGCCAGGCGCTAATTCATTCAGCTTCTCAGCCAGCATCACCGCGGAGTCATACGGCGTAACCATCACGCAGGTATGGCTGAACTTATCCATCTGCTCCAGCACTGCCTGCTTTACTTTCGGGTGCATGTGGCCGGTGTTAGTCACCGCAATACCGGCACCAAAGTCGATATAACGATTGCCTTCTACATCCCACATTTCCGCGTTTTCAGCACGCTCCACATAGATCGGAGCCATATTGCCCTGTCCACGTGCCATTGCGTGTTCTTTTCTTGCTTGCCATTCTGCGTTCGTTGTCATCGTTCTGTACCACAAATAAGTTTCTATGCACTCAGTATACGGAGCAACAATAATTCACAGCAATTGAAATATTTTGATAAGCTCTGTGAGATATATTCACAGCTAGGATTTCCCATGCTAGATCGACGCACCCTGCCACTCTCTGCTCTGCGTGCTTTTGAGCGTACCGGCCACCACCTAAACATGGGCAAAGCGGGTGATGACTTAGGCGTGACCCATGGCGCCATTAGCCATCAAGTGCGCGCCTTGGAAAAGGAGCTTGGGGTTAAACTGTTTATTCGCGCCAACAATCGTTTACAGCTGACCGACTCCGGACTGCGTTTATTAAAAGCGGTTAGCGAAGGATTTGACCGGATTTTGGATGGCACGCAGTACTTAGACCCTGATAGCTTATCCGGCAATCTGGTCATCGGTTGCACTCAAACCGCCGGCGCGAATTGGCTGGCGCAAATCATTGGCAATTTTCATCAGGAATATCCGCAAATCACCATCCGCACCGTCGAGATCAAACCTGAGCAACGGGAAATTCCACGTGAGATTGATGTGGCCATTTGCTATGGCGAGCCAATGGCGGATGATCGGCGGGTGGAGAAACTAATCTCCCAACAGATCTTTCCGGTATGTAGCCCACGCATGTTGCACGGGGCCGAAGCCTCAGTGACCAAACCGGAAGATCTAACGCAGTTTCCATTGCTGCATGAAGGGCTGGATAACTGGGCGCGTTGGTTTACTGCCATGAAAATCACCATGCCGGAACACACCAAAACCATTCTGTTTTTCAGTACCAATCTGGCACTCAGCGCCGCGCGCCATGGCTTTGGTGTCGCCCTATGTAATCGCTATGAAGCACAGCAAGATCTGCTGGAAGGACGCCTGATTCGACTACTCGATACCGCCATTCCCGAGCGTAATAGTTACTTCTTGCTGGCGGCTCAAACCGATGGCCAATCGCTGCGCGCCAGACTGTTTGAGGAGTGGCTAAAGGATGCTTTTAAGTAACTAAAAACAGCACTACCTGCTTAGATGCAACGATTTGTCTATCGTAACGATTGATGAAAGCGACTGGCCGCAAACCACTCGTGGCCGTTACATTGAATCACATAAGTTAGCCCGCACAACACAACACACTTAAAGGATTACTATGTCGACTCAAAGCAAATGCCCGTTTAATCACGCAGCAGCCACAGGCACAAATAATAATGACTGGTGGCCAAATCAACTTAACCTGAAAATTTTACACCAGCACAATAACAAGTCGAACCCACTGGACCCTGACTTTGATTATGCTGAAGCATTTAAGCAGCTTGATCTTGAAGCGGTTCGTCAGGATTTATATGCCCTGATGACGGACTCACAAGATTGGTGGCCTGCCGATTACGGTCACTACGGCCCGTTTTTTATTCGTATGGCATGGCACAGTGCCGGCACCTACCGCACCTCGGATGGCCGTGGTGGTGGAGGAACCGGTTCTCAGCGTTTTGCACCCTTAAACAGCTGGCCGGATAACGTCAACTTGGATAAAGCACGCCGTTTATTGTGGCCGATCAAACAAAAATATGGCCAGAGCATTTCCTGGGCTGACTTATTCATCCTAACGGGTAACTGCGCTTTAGAGTCCATGGGACTTGAGACGGTAGGATTCGCCGGTGGCCGCGCTGATGTGTGGGAGCCAGAAGAAGATATCTACTGGGGTAAAGAAACCACGTGGTTAGATGACAAGCGCTACCAAGGTGACCGCGAGCTTGAAGACCCGTTAGCGGCCGTACAAATGGGTTTGATTTATGTAAACCCGGAAGGCCCGAATGGCAAACCTGATCCATTGGCCTCTGCGTTTGATATTCGCGACACCTTCGCTCGTATGGCGATGGATGATGAAGAAACCGTTGCGCTGATTGCCGGTGGTCACACCTTCGGCAAAACGCACGGCGCTGGCGATGCAGCCCAAGTCGGCGCAGACCCTGAAGCCGCTGGCTTGACTGAGCAAGGCCTTGGCTGGAGCAATAGCATGGGCACTGGCGTTGGAGTCGATACGATTTCTAGCGGCTTGGAAGGTGCATGGACGCCAAACCCAATTCAATGGGATAACGGCTACTTTGACATGCTGTTCGGCTTTGACTGGGAGCTAACTAAAAGCCCAGCGGGCGCATGGCAGTGGAAGCCAGCGAATGGCGAAGCGGCTGACTTGGTACCGGATGCACACGATGCTACCAAGCGCCACGCACCCATGATGGCCACCTCGGATATTGCACTGAAAGAAGACCCAATCTATTTGGAAATTTCTAAGCGCTTTCACGAGAACCCAGAGCAATTGGCCGATGCCTTTGCCCGCGCTTGGTTCAAACTGACTCACCGCGACATGGGACCAAGCTCACGTTACTTGGGATCATTGGTTCCCTCGGTTGATTACATTTGGCAGGACCCGATCCCAGCAGCGGCTAAGGAATTGGTTAACGCCGCGGATATCGCTGAGCTGAAAGCCATTATCCTGAAATCCGGTTTGAGTATTTCAGAATTGGTATCTACCGCATGGGCGTCGGCGTCAACATTCCGTGGTTCAGATATGCGTGGCGGTGCCAACGGTGCCCGTATTCGCTTAGCGCCGCAGAAGGATTGGGAGGTTAACGAGCCAGCCCAATTAGACAAGGTATTGAGCACGCTTGAAAGCATCCAAAGTGATTTCAACAAGGCACAAACTGGTGATAAGGAAATATCTCTGGCTGACCTGATTGTATTGGGCGGTAACGCAGCCATTGAGCAAGCGGCAAAAAATGCCGGTCAGGCGGTGACGGTTCCATTTAATGCAGGCCGTGGTGATGCGACCGCTGAGCAGACCGATACTGAAGCCTTTGATGTATTGGAGCCGGTGGCTGATGGCTTCCGTAACTACTTAAAAACGGAGTACTCGGTAACTGCTGAGGAGATGCTGGTAGACCGCGCCCAGTTGCTAACCTTAACCGCGCCAGAAATGACAGTGCTGATCGGTGGCTTACGTGCCCTGAATACCAATGTCGGCGGCGCTAAGCACGGCTTGTTCACTGACAAAGTTGATACATTGAGCAATGACTTCTTCGTGAACCTGCTGGAAATGAGCACCAAGTGGACGCCAGTGGATGACAAAGAAGCGGTATTTGAAGGCAAAGACCGCAAGACTGGCGCACTGAAGTACACCGCAACGCGCGTTGATTTGTTGTTCGGCTCTAACTCTCAGCTGCGCGCATTGGCTGAAGTGTATGCCACTGCTGATGCTACACCTCGCTTCGTCAGAGACTTTGTCGCCGCGTGGACTAAGGTCATGGAATTGGATCGTTTCGACCTGAAATAATCCAACCTCTCAAACCGATCCTGTAAGACTACCCTCGCCGCCATGATTGGTTGCGAGGGTTTTTTATAGGTGATTAAAATCCAGCGATGACTTCTTCAATCACCTGTGCAATCACCTCGATATCCGCAGGGCCAAAGGTCAGCGGCAAGCGCATATCCAAAGTGTTAGACAAAATCGCCAGCGTTTGCGGCAGCTTGGGCGCTTCACCCAAATAACGCCAGCTATCAAAGCGGCTGGTAAAGCCCTGCGGGTCGGCACTGCCAAACCACTTTAACTCAACCCCTTGCGCGGCACAGGCGGCAACAAACTCAGGGATCTGCTCATGGCTTAGCCCGATCGGGCGGAACTGAATCGAGCTACCAACATAAAATTCCTGCTCAGGGCGCACCGACAATTGAATACCGAGAATGCGGCTAAACAGCGTTTCAGCGGTGCGGTACAAATCATTCCAGCGTTTGCAGTTAGCTTCAAATAGCGGCAGCTGCGCCCGTAAAATAGCCGCGCGTAAGTTATCCATGCGGCCACTGTAATTGGGTGTATCCAAACGAATATCTTCAAATACTTCTGCCGCTGGCGCTGCGCCATGACGCTCGTACAACATATAAGAGCCCGAGTGCATCACCGCGCGCGCCATAATTTCTGCATCGTCGGTGGTGAGTAAGCCACCTTCACCGGAATTAATATGTTTATAAGTCTGTGTACTAAAGCAGGCAATCTTGCCGAAGCTGCCAGAGGCTTTGCCGTTCCAGCTAGCGCCCATGGTATGTGCGCAATCTTCGATTAGCATAACGCCGTGTTTTTCGCACAGTGCAACGATGGCATCCATATCCGCCAAGTGCCCGCGCATGTGTGAAATCATAAAAAAGCGACTGCCGCTTTCTTGCATCATCTTTTCCAGATGGGCTAGATCGACGCAGTAATTTTCATCGATTTCGACCAGTACCACCGTGCCACCGGCATTGTTAATGGCTCCGGGAACGGGTGCTAAGGTGAAGGCATTGGTTAGTACCGGCTCGCCATTTTTAATACCAGCGGCTTTGAGTGCGATGTGGAGTGCATAGCCACCGGAGGCGCAGGCTAGGCAATATGGTACACCTAGGTATTCGGCGTATTCTTTTTCTAATAATTCCGCTTCAGAGAGTTCACCCGGTAGTGTGTTGTAGCGGTGTAGACGACCTGAACGGAGGATTTCTACCGCGCGCTCAATGCCCGCTTCGGGGATTGGTTCTTGCTGGGTAAATGACTTGCTGAAATAGTGCTGGGGTGACTGTGGCATGATTTCTCCAGTGGTTGTGGCGCGTAAGATTATTAGAGTTTATCCCCAAGCTTGCTTTAGAGTATAGGGGCCAGCAGCGACCTAATGATTGCCCCACGAAGCTGTTATCACCCTGAAATAAAGCGGACAAAGAAGCGGACACAACGGTTACTTACATGAGCGCACTATCCTAGTTAAACAATTGATAATTAAATTATTTTAGGTAAACCAACACCCGTCATTGAAGTGGCCATAAAAGCGGACATCGCAGCATTTATAACTTATCGTTGAGAGCTTCCCACAACCTAGGCGTTGCCGCCCACATAAGATTCCCCTCCAGCAAACCGTTATTACCCAGAAAATCTGAAACACAGCCACCTGCTTCCTCAATCAATAAAATACCCGCCAATGCATCCCAGCTATTTAAATGCGCTTCGTAATAACCATGCACTTGCCCTGAAGCCACATGCGCCAGCATTAATGCACCTGCACCAAAGCGACGGTATTCAATATCGTGCTCATCCAACATGACCAATACATCTAAATAGTTTTGCAGCGGTCGGCGATTGGAGCGACCTAATCCTAAAATAGCCTGCCCCGCTTCCGGCTCTTGAACCGCTAAACGAACGCCATTTAAATAAGCCCCTTCGCCACGCTTAGCACTGAAAAACTCATCGCGATCTGGTGCATAGATAAAGCCCAACTCCAGCACGCCCTGCTTTACGTAGGCGACTGATACACACCAGTAGTCCATATTTTGCAGGTAGTTGGTGGTGCCATCGATAGGATCAATCACCCAAATACCTGCGTCCTCGGCTAGCTCATTATCACCACTTAAGCCACCCTCCTCACCTAAAAACGCATCTCCCGGATGCAATGCATTAATCACTTCCCGAAGCTCGTTCTCCACCAATACATCGGCTTCTGATACAAAGTCCTGCCGCCCTTTTACCGTGACCGACAAGCCTTCCTTCCGAAACTGTTGCGCACGCTTTCCAGCGCGGCGAATGGCGTCTTCTAGGGCTTGGTATTGCTGCTGATTACTCATAATGATTCACTTTTAGTGGATTAATAATTAGTGGTTTAAGGGCGGTGAAGTATGACGCAGCACCAACGAAACCGGCACAGTTTCCATGCGTTGTGCCAGCTCCGCATTGTTACCACGACTGGCCAGACACCAGAGCGCACGTCGAGCAACCGCGACCGCATCTTGCCTGATGGTGGATAAGCGATAACTGTATTGCGCAGCTTGCGGAGTATCATCAAAGCCGATTAGCTGGAAGTCTTTCGGTGCATCTAAACCCTGCTCCCGCATGCCATCCAGAAAGCCACAGGCCAATAAGTCATTCGCACAAAACACACCATCGACCACTTGCTTGTTTTGGCATAGCTCATGCGCCGCTAAGCGCCCGCCTTCATAGCCATCGCTCTTTGCCCAAATCGGCAATAAGGTTTTAAATAACTCAGGCGCACGGCCTTGCAAGCTTTCAAAAAAGGCTTCACCGCGATTCACTCCACCCCAAGTTGAGTTAGGGAAATTTAGCCAACCGGGACGCTGACAACCACTATCGATCAATTGCTGTGCGGCTAATTCGGCCCCTGCCACATTATCTGAACACACAAAATCCACGCTCGGGATTTCGGAATAACGATTGATGCCGACCACCGGAATATTGAATTGAATGCACTCCTTAATCAGTTCGGTGGGTGGCTGGCCAGAGGTCACGATCACACCCGAAACCCGAAACTGGGTAAAGCGGCGAATAGTGGCTTCCAGCTCCTGAGCACTGCCTACTTCGGTGACTAGCGCCTGATAGCCTTTGGCCTGTATCTCATTGATTAAGCTCTCCAGCAAGCGACTGCGGAACGGGTCGCTCAGCCGCGCCACCACAACACCAATCAGTAAGCTGCGTTTACGATTTAAGCCCTGCGCCAGAAAATTCACCTGATAACCCAGCTGCTTGGCGGCCTTTTCAACCTTCGCACGCGTATCTGGTGACACGCTGCCATTATTGGTCAGTGTTCGGGAAACTGCTGCTCGCGAAACGCCTGCCAGATCGGCCACATCCTGCGCCGTTACCGTGCCTTGTTTAGACTTTGGCATAATCGTAATACCTATGCGGTTTGCTGGCTTTCATCTAAACCGGATATTGGTGATGTCACCTCACCTAAATCAAACCCTCCTAGCTTTATCTCAGCTAAGTTAAAGCTCATGCCATCACGGCTTAAAAACAGCTTGGGCACATCACGCGCGGCCACTTCAATCTCCGGAATATATTCATCAAAGCAGTGATAAACCCCGAGCGCTTTCACTTGGGTGCTACTCAGTAGGTTTACACAATCAGGAAAATCCCCATGCGAGGAGTCCGGAGCTAAAGCCTGAAACGAGGCACATTCCTGAAAGGCTAAATCAGCCCCAAACATCAGCTGGCGCGTGGCTTCAGTAGGCCTTCCATCACCACTGTAAAACAAAACCTGATCATCGACCTCCAAACGCAGCGAACGGTTATTGACCTCATGAACCGTCTCCGCTGTTTGCAGCTGCCAATGCTTCCAGCTAAAGGCATCGGTAATCTCATGCCAATGGATTTCAAAGCAGATTGTAGTGGCCGGCCAAATCGCCAAAGCCACTAATTGTTCTAAAACTTCCCGCTGATCTGCCTGACAAAAAATATCCAAAGGCTCACTGCGTTTAAAGCTTTTCCACTGATTCAGCAGCGCCGGTAAACCCGAACAGTGGTCTGGGTGAATGTGCGTAAAATAAATTGCATTCACTTCATTTATTCCAACACCTTGTGCCCAAATCGCTCTTGGAACGGTTGGCCCGCAATCGATAAGCCATTGATTTTGCGTGTCATCCTTAATCATTATCGACGACGTATTATTAAGCGTTGAGAACGCGCTACCACTTCCAATTACCTTCACTTTCATCTCGTTACACCAAATTGTCATGCTCGTTTAATCAAACTGTCATAAAGATACGACACAGTAGGTACCCATAATGTCAGCTACAGGTTGCATTTTTATGACAATCGAGTGAACACGTGTTCATTTCTTTAAAAAGTTCTAAAAATGCCGTAGCGCCTTTGATCAGTACCGGGATAACTATGACACATTTGCGCATTGAGAATTTACAGGCCAGCTACGGCAAAAAGTTAATTCTGAACAATATCAACCTTGCCGTAGAGCAAGGCGAGATGATTGCCCTACTGGGGCCATCGGGCTGTGGCAAGACCACCTTGCTCAATGCGCTGTGTGGTTTTATGCCGGTGGCTCAAGGTGATATTTCCGTTGGCGGTCGCACGATTACTAAGCTCGCAGCCGAGAAACGCAATATCACTATGGTGTTTCAAAGTTATGCGCTATGGCCACACATGACGGTTGACCAAAATATTGGTTATGGCCTGAAGGTACAAAAAGTGAAGCCGCTGGAAATTCAAAAGCGCATTCGCGAGCTATTAAGCATTGTGAATTTGGAAGGCTTGCAGGATGAGAAAGTCACGGCACTCTCCGGCGGCCAGCGCCAGCGAGTGGCTTTAGCGCGCGCCTTAGCCATTCGCCCCGATGTGTTAGTGATGGATGAGCCGCTCTCTAATTTAGATGCCAAGGTTCGGCTCAGTGTGCGCCACGAGATCAAAGCCCTGCAGCAACAACTTGGCTTCACCTCACTGATAGTGACGCATGATCAGGAGGAAGCGCTGGTAATGGCCGATCGCATTGCGGTGTTAAATAATGGCCAAATTGAGCAACTGGGCACACCAGAGCAAATCTATCACCAACCTGCGACCGCCTTTGTCGCCGACTTTATGGGTGCGGATAACAAACTGACATTCGACTCCGAAGATGAGCTGAAGGATAGCTTATCTGCTAATAGCCCAGCCTTAGCCAGACTCCCTGAAAAATTACTAACTAAGCCTTCGGGTCGCCGCCAGATTTTGTTTCGCAGCGAGCATGTTGCCGTGCATAGCGACACGACTTCAAACCTCCCTAGCGACTCGCTGCAACTCTCTGGCCTTATCCAACAAAGCGCCTTTTTAGGCAACAGCTATCGAATGAGTGTGCGCTGCGGGATGCACACCCTTCAGGCAGATCATGCCATAAATCTGCCAGCCAATACTCCCGTGACCTTATCTGTTCCAGCCGATGCCTTGCACGTTTTCTAGCGCTACGCATCACCTTAAAACTTGTTGTTAATTTAAAACCTCTACGTTTAATGAATAAGGAAGAATCATGTTAAGTAAATTCAAGATCCTTGCGCTGGCGTCACTCAGCCTGACTCAGCTTGCCGGAAACGCTTACGCCGATACCACGCTAAATGTGGTGTCTGCCGGTGGCCAGAATATGGTCGATTACGTAAAAACTTATCTGGCGCCAAAGTTTGAAGCGGCTCACCCCGGCGTTAAAGTGAATATCGTCGGCACCGGCCCAGGCGACGCTGGTTCTCATAAGATTTTAGAAAAGCTGGCAGCACAGAAAAGCAGTGGCCTTGAAAACTGGGATGTTGATGTGGCCGTGGTTCATCAAAAGATTGGTGGCGAGATGGTCGAAAGCGGCTTGCTGGCCAACTATCGCAGCGACATTAAAACCGGCAAACTAGTCTCTCGTGACAGCGCTGAGAATGCTTTGGGTGTAGATGTTAGCGGCTATGTTATGCCGATGTTCCACAGCCAAACCGCCATCGCCTACAACAGCGACTTAGTTAAAAACCCACCAAAATCTTACGATGAATTAGTGAAGTGGACACAGGAAAACCCGAGAGCCTTCGGCTATAACGGCATCAAAAATGGCATGTCTGGCGTGAGCTTTGTGACCGGTTGGATTTACGCTTATGGCACCGATGCAGCAAGATTATCCAGCGCACCCTACAGCAAAGAAGTCGGCGCGGGCTGGGAAAAAGCATTCGCCGATCTAAAAGCATTCAACAAAAATATCACCTTCACTCCGGGCAATGCCGGCACCTTGGATATGCTGAACCGCGGTGAGATTTTCATGGGGCCAGTCTGGGTCGATATGTTTTACAGCTGGAAAGATCAGGGCAAGATTCCGCCATCCATGAAGCTATCGCTGATTGCGCCGGGTATGCCAGGCCAGCCGATGTATTACGTGACTCCGGCTAAAGCCACCAATGCTAAATTGGCACGTGAATTCATCGAGTTGGCAACCAGCGCCGAGGTACAGGCTGAAGGGATTGTTAAACGCTTTAACTGGTACCCGGGAATTGATGCACAGCACGTAAAAGGCAATCTAGACTCTGCAACTTGGGAGAAATTGTTCGCTGAAATCACACCAGATGATTTATCCAAATACGGCAAAAGTTTCCCGATTGCGCCGTTCTTTGACGATATCAAAGAAGGTTACGAGCGTCAGGTAGCAAACTAATCGAGCAAAGTACGCCCTGAGCGCACTCCCCTGTGCTCAGGGCTGTATTAATTTTCAGGATAATTTCATGCGCCATCCCACACATTCCAACCTATGGTTAATTGCTCCCGCTGCTTTAATGGTGGGGCTGTTCTTTCTGTATCCGCTGTTCTTTTCGCTGTACTCGGCGGTCACGCTTGATGGCGCATTAACGCTGGCGCACTTGCAAAAAGCCTTTGAGCTTTACTCCAATGACATGCTGTTTACCGTCATTATTGTATTGATTAGCGTGGCGATTCTGGCCGTGTTATCGGTGACGATTGCTGCGCTGATTACGCTCTCACCGTTTCGCTCGCTGGTTGGCATTCTGGGATTTATCTATCGCATTCCACTGTTTATTCCGTTCATTGTCACCGCGCAAATGATGCGCACCTTTCTGGCTAAAAATGGCTTGATGAATAATGCCTTTGTCGCCTCTGGTGCCATGACACCAATGGAGACTATCTCCTTTCTAGGCTGGAGCGGCATCATTATTGTATTTGTCTGGAAGCAATTAGCCTTTTGTACCCTGCTGATTACTGGCGCGATGGCGGCTTTGGATGAATCACAAATCAGAGCTGCACGTAACTTGGGCGCATCACGCATTCGTATTTTATTCCAAATTATTCTGCCGCAAATTGGCCCAACGCTGGGCGTGGCAATGGTGCTATCAACAGTCACGATTATGTCGGTGTTATCCGTTCCGCTAATGATTGGCACCGGCACGCCAACCATGATGACCACCGATATGGCGTTCCGCATTAACTCTTATGGCGACTACCATGTAGCGAATGCATTGGGCTTGGTCTCCTACCTGATTTGCGCCGGACTGGCTTGGTTCTATCTGCGCCAAAGCTTAAAAGATAAAGGAGCTCTGTAATATGTCCATCGCTAAACACAGTGTTCAAACCAGCGCACAAACCAGTGCTTACACAAGCCATCAACGCTCGCTTTACGAAGTGCTGCACTTAGACAAACTGCGCACCAGTTTCTGGCTGCAATGCCTGTTTATTTTAGCCTTCGCGCTAATTCTATTCGGGCCAATTGCCAACCTGCTGATCTGGACAGTTGCCGAAACATGGTATTTCCCGCATGCGCTACCTTCGGAATGGGGATTCAAATACTGGCATCAGGTATTTAACCCTTACAGCGATGTGTCCGGCTCTTTGCTGACCAGTATTTTAATTGCAGTACTCACTGTGATTGTCTGTTTGCTGGTCTCGGTTCCGGCAGGCTATGCGCTCTCCAAACGCAGCATGCCATTTCGTGCTTTTTGGATGCTGTTGTTTTTGATTCCGCAGGCGTTTCCCAATCTTACGGTGTATATCAATATCGCCCGCATTTTTTACGACTTCGGGCTGAATGGCACACTGCTCGGCGTAGTGCTGGTGCATAGCGTGCACGGCTTAATGTTTTCCGTATGGATTAGTGTGGCAGCATTTTCGGCGACTGACCCGATGCTGGAACGCGCCTCTCGCAACTTAGGCGCTGGGCCGGTGTATACCTTCTTTCATATCGTATTACCGCAAGCCATGCCGGGGATTATTGCCAGCTGTATTTTTGTGTTTTTAGAATCGCTGGATGAGTTTACCGGAACATTCTTTGTCGGTGCGCCGGATATCACCACCCTGCCGCTACTGCTGTATACCGCGAGCATGGAGGGTAACTATCAGATTGCCTCGATTACGGCATTGATTTTGCTGGTGCCGTCGATTGGCTTTATGGTGATTATCAATAAGTTTATGAAGCCGGAAATGCTATCCAAGCTGGGAAAATAAAAGGGAGTAATCGGGCTTACCCTGCAACATCAGGTAAGCCCTGCCCTCGCATAACATTAATCCAGATGAAACACCTCTTCCATACTAGCCCACCATTCCCCAGCGTCCCGTGATTCCAAAGGGCGCTGCATTGGGCCGCATACTTTCCACCATTCCTGTGTCACAGGATCAGCGGCAATACTCGCATTATCCGCTTCAAAATCATCCCCCACATATTCCCAATAGCTAAACATCAGATTTTCAGGCTGGCGTAAAAAGATAGAATAATTGGTGATATTCGACTGACTCAGCCGCGCCAATACCTCAGGCCAAACCGCGCTGTGGACCTTTTTATATTCTTCGATGTGCTCGGGCGCAATACCAATAACCATGGACATACGTTGCATAAGTGATTCCTCAAAGGGTTGTAAGTTATATTAATTAAGACGGTAAAAACGGCTGGCCGTGTCAGAAAATAGCGCTTGGCGCTCAGGCTCAGTGCAGTGTTGCGTCATGGTTTTGGCGGCTTGTAACCAGTCGCCATACTCACCCACCAACTCCAATACCGGCCAATCACTTCCCCACATCACGCGCTCAGCACCAAAGCATTCCAGTACACATTGTGCGATGGGCGAGAGGCTATCGGCGCTCCAACCATTGCCATATTCATTAGCTAAACCGGAGAGCTTGCAATAAATTTGCGGATGCTCAGCTAACTGCCGCATACCTTTGTGCCAGTCATCACTTGCGGCGTTGCCAGCGGCAATCACCGGCTTGGCGCAATGATCAATGACCATCGGCAGCTCCGGAATTTCATTGGCGAGTTGATTGACAATATCGAGGTGTCGGGGCGTAATTAACGCATCCATACTCAAGCCTAGCTTGGCCAGTTGCTTTAGGTTTTCCATCACTACCGGCTGGAGAATCCAATGGCTGTCTTCAATATCTTGCAGCATGGGGCGAATGCCTTTGAAGTGCGGGTCGCGCGCCAGCGTCGCCAAAGTTTCAGGCGCAGACTCCAAGGTTAAATCCACCCAGCCAACCACGCCTTGTATCCAGCTGTGCTGATTGGCGAGGCTTAATAAGAACTCGGTTTCCTCAACCGTGGCGGCCGCTTGAACCACAACCGTTGCCGTCACGCCCAGCGGTGGCGCGATCGCTTGCAAGTCTGGCGGTAGAATATCGCGACGAATAGCCGCAACAGAATCATCCATCCAGAAATAGTCACCCCGGTCGATTTTCCAGAAATGCTGATGCGCATCTATTACTTGCATTACTTCCCGCTCCTATGGTTTATTATAATAAAATACAATACAGACTCTGAAACCACAAGCGATACAGAGTGACTGTTTAACCTTTCAACGGATTAGCACTCATGATTTCAACGCCAATACTCCAGTTCGGCACTAGCCGCTTCCTGCAAGCCCATGCGGATTTATTTGTTTCAGAAGCGCTAGCCGCTGGCAAAGCCGTCGGTAAAATCACCATTGTGCAAAGCTCTGGCAGCGCAGATCGGGCCGGTCGTTTGGCGGCATTGGCAGATGAAGCCGGTTACCCCGTGCAAGTGCGCGGCCTATCCGAGGGGCAAGTAGTGGACTATGAAACCCGCGTTCACAGTGTAGCGCGTACCCTATCCACGCAAACCGACTGGGATGAGATTAAGCGCATTGCTGTAGAGGAAGCGCAGTTTATTTTGTCTAACACTAGCGATACCGGCTTTCAGCCCTCACCTTCCGATAGCGAGCTGAGCTTTGTGCAATCCATGTCGTATCCTGCGAAACTATTGCAGCTGTTAATTGCACGCTTTCAGGCTAGCGCAGGCGGCATTCAAATCATGCCAATGGAGTTGATTGTGGATAATGGTCAGGCGCTACGCGATCGCGTGCTTGAGATTGCCGAAGTGCATCCACAAGCAGGGCTGATCGACTATCTGAAAAACGACGTGGTTTGGGTTAACTCACTGGTTGATCGCATTGTTTCAGAGCCAATTGAACCCGCTGGTGCCGTAGCCGAGCCCTATGCACTATGGGCAATTGAGAATCAAGCCAAGCTTACGCTGCCCTGTGAGCACCCATCGGTGCAAGTCGTGAATAGCCTTGAAGTCACTGAATCGCTCAAGCTGTTTATCCTAAACCTCGGGCACACTTATCTGGTTGATCGCTGGCAACAAGCGGGCGCTCAGCCGCATGAGTTTGTGCGTGAGTTATTGGAAGATGCAGATTATAACAAGGCGCTCAAGTCGCTGTATGAAACAGAAGTGATTCCGGGCTTTAAAGCCGCCGGTTTACAGCAAGCAGCAGAGGACTATGTGCTCGCGACGATGGATCGCTTTGCCAATCCATTCCTCGATCACAAGCTGGCGGATATCGCCCAAAACCATACTGAAAAAGTAGAGCGACGTATCAAAGCGTTTCTAACGTGGGCGACGAGTAATGGAGATGACTCCGCAAAACCACAGCTGGCAGCAATTGTTGCCAGCCAAGCCTAGCTGACAATCTTTACACCAAATTATTCACTCGCAGCGATGACAGCAATGTCTCCTGCGAGGTCTTCATATGTTTATTAACAGTTTGTTCCACCAACGCCTCATCGCCACCTTCCAACACTTCAATCCAGCTTAAATGTTCTCTTACCGCCACTTCATTACGCTGGCGCTCGCCATCCTTATTCCACTGATAGTGGTAATGGAAAATCAGCGCGATGACTTTTTGAAAGTCCACTACAAAACGGTTTTTAACCACGCTATTAATGGTGCGGTGAAACTTCTCATCCAAACGCGAGAACTCATGATAGTTGGTGTCGATGTTTTCCAGTAGCGTCGTATGCTCAACCCGCAGCTTAGCCAGGTCCTTCCACACAGGGTTATCCTTAGGCAAACGCACGAAGGTCTTCATCGCGTTTAATTCCAGCAAGGTACGAAACTCGGAGAGCTCCATCGCATAGTCCAGCGTAAAGCCCAGCAATATCCATCCACCTCGTGGCTTACGCTCCACCAATCCAAAACGACTTAAGCTAGCTAAAAACTCTTGCAGGGTATGTGGAGCGACTTCGAACTCTTTGGAGAGTTGCGCCACATTTAACGCGGTATTGGGCGGTACATCAAAGCGCGCCACCCAGCCTAAGAAGCGGCTTTGCAGCGATTCTATACTGATATTCTTACGTTCTATTTTGATGCGGTCTTTAGCGAGCGGCTTACGAATCAGTGTTTTCTGACGTCCATCCCACAGAATGATTTTTTCATCATGCAGGCGTTGCAATACATTGCGCACCACGGTCCGGCTCACACCGATTTCTTTAGCCAATGCCATTTCAGAGGCCAACTTATCGTCGAGCGCCAGCGCGCCACAAATATCAAGCAACTTGTTATACGCCTCTCGATAGCGTGCATCAGGTCTCGCCATTCCATATCCACCTTTTGTCGATTGTTGCCTCATTCTAGCAAGCTTTTGTCTATTAATCATAAAAAACCATTGACTTGGATTTCAACCTACTTCATTATGTTTTTTATTATTAAATACTTAATTCATTTAAGTCTTTGGGAGAGGAAATTTTGGCACTTATCAAACGCAATGAGGCGGGGAAACTTCGTCTGGCGATTTCAGCCGGCATGTTTCACAAGCTATCCGCACTACTCACACTGTTAATCCTGATTATCATTTTCTCTTTTGGTAATTCCGCTTTCTTATCTGTTAATAACGGCCTCACCATCCTGCTGCAAACCGCGATTATCGGTCTGCTCGGGATCGGCATGACCATGGTCATTATTACCGGCGGTATCGATCTGAGTGTTGGTTCGGTACTGGCACTGTCCGGCACCATTACCGGCTTAATGATTAAAGCGGGGATGCCAGTGGTTCCGGCGATGTTTTTCGGGGTTGTTACCGGAGCATTGTGCGGGCTGTTTAATGGCTTCGTCATTACCAAAATGCGCATCACCCCCTTTGTCGCCACCCTTGGAATGATGTTGATTGCTCGCGGTGTCGCACTACAACTCACTGGCGCAGCTCCTATCTCACAACTGGGTGAAGGCTTTGGTGTATTAGGTAATGGCGCACTGTTTAGAGTGGTTGAAATGGGCAGCAATGGCTTCCCGAAAGTGATTTTCCCCGGTATTCCCTACCCTGCCATCCTATTGATTTTTATGGCAGTTTGCGTCGCGTATGTATTAAATCGCCGTCAGATTGGTCGTCATATTTATTCGGTTGGCTCTAATGAAGAAGCGGCTCGCTTATCGGGTGTGAAGGTTCACAGAACCAAGATGATCGCTTACACATTTTCCGGTGCACTAGCAGGTTTATCCGGCGTCGTGCTGATGTCCCGCTTGATCACCGTGCAGCCTAATGAAGGTGTGATGTACGAGCTGGATGCGATTGCGGCAGCGGTTATCGGCGGCGCCTCACTGATGGGTGGCGTGGGTAATATTTCCGGCACCATGATCGGTGCATTCATTATCGGTGTGCTAAGAAACGGCTTAAACATGGCCGGCACCTCATCATTCATTCAACAAATTGTGATTGGTTTCGTCGTCATTCTGGCGGTGTATATCGATCAAGTCAGAAACCGGCGCTAAGGCCCGGCTAAAAGTACCGTCGCAAGACGTCTGTTTTTTACAAGGAGAAGGAAGCATGAACAAGGTTATTACAACACTGATGGTTGCAGGCTCATTACTGGTTGGCCCACTGTCAGCAACTGCTGGTGAAATTGCCGTTATCGTAAAAACGACCAATTCAAACTTTTGGCAAAATGTAAACAAGGGTGCCAACGCTGCAATCGCAGGGCAAAAAGAGCACACCATTACGTTCAACGGCCCAGCTTCCGAGTCTGCTGTCGCAGATCAGGTCAATCTGGTTGAAAACGCAATTAACCGTGGTGTGTCCGCCATTGTATTAGCGCCATCCGACCCTGATGCATTAAGCCCCGTGGTTAAGCGTGCTTATGAGTCGGGTATTCCGGTTGCGATTATTGATTCGGCCTTAGGCGAAGGCGCTAAAGGCACCTACCAAACGTTTTTATCAACAGACAACAAAGCCGCTGGCGAAACAGCCGCTAAGTTAATGATTGATAGCGTTGGCCAAACCGGCAAAGTCGCGGTGATGTCTTATGTGGCGGGTGTGGGTTCTGAAATCGGTCGTGTGGGTGGTTTTATTGACTACCTGAAAGCGAACTCAAAATTGGAAGTGGTTGGTCCGTTTTACTCGCAGTCTCAAATGGCGATGGCGCTTAACCAAACCACCGATATTCTGGCAGCCAATACTGACCTGGTCGGTATTTATGGCGCAAACGAGCCAACCGCTGTAGGCATGGGCCGCGCATTGGTACAAGCCGGTAAAGCAGGCAGCCTAACGGCGATTGGCTTTGATGGAAATCAAGATCTTCAAGCCTTTGTTCGCGATGGCACATTGAAAGCAACCGCGGTTCAAGGTTCATTCCAGATGGGTGAGCTGGGCGTACAAGCAATGCTGGATATGCTGGATGACAAGAAAATCGAATCATTCATTGATACCGGCGTTGTGATGGTGACTAAAGAAAACATCGATTCTGATGTCGCGAAAAACGTTCTGTACTAAGCAATACCGAAAAAAGCAATGCCGAAAACGATAAGCAACACGCAGTGAACGCTTGCCGGCGGATCTCCTCCCCGTCGGTAAGCATTTAAACTCAACACAGGAGTCATAAGATGACCGGCCAAAACCAAACCGCCTCCCCGCTAGTCGAGATGCTCGACATAAAAAAACGCTTTGGTGGAGTCGAGGCAATTCGGGGCGTATCGCTCGATTTACACCCCGGTGAAGTCGTCGGCGTGCTGGGGCACAACGGTGCCGGAAAGTCCTGCCTGATGCGTATTCTCTCTGGCGCAATGGACGCCACAGAAGGCCATATTAAAGTGCGCGGCGAAGCCAAAAAGCTGAGCACGCCACAAGATGCCCGCGCCTGCGGCATCGAAACCATTTACCAAACACTGGCACTGGCGGATCACTTAGATGCGCCCTCCAACCTGTTTCTGGGACGCGAATTAAAAACCCGTTTCGGCAACCTTGATGACAAACGCATGATGGAAGAGGCTCGCAAAGCCCTGCATCGTTTGAATCCCAATTTCAAAAACCTCAGCGACCCGGTTTCCAGCCTGTCCGGCGGACAGCGCCAGGTGATCGCCATTGCCCGCGCCATCTATTTCAATGTCAAAATTTTGATTATGGATGAGCCCACGGCGGCACTTGGCCCCTCAGAAACCGCGATGGTCGCTGAGATCATTAAAAAGCTACAAGCCGAAGGCATTGGCATCTTCCTGGTCAGCCACGATATGCACGATGTGTTTGAGCTATGCGATCGTATTATGGTGATGAACAAAGGCCAGAATGTCGGCTCCCATGCTATCGATGAAGTGACTAAAGACGATGTGCTAAGCCTAATCATCAAAGGCTCGCTGCCCGATGACTGGACACCCCGCAACGCGCAAACCCTAAACTAATTAACGAGGCTGATGTGAATAAAGCAGACACACAAACCATGCAATGCGGCACCTGTATTTCACCGGGTGATTTCCAACTGGTCGAGCGCGAAATGCCACAAACTGCACCGGAAGGCTGGGTGCTGTTGGATGTTTCAAGCATCGGACTGTGCGGTACCGACTTTCATATTTTTGAAGGCAAACACCCGTTCCTAAACTATCCCCGCGTGATCGGTCATGAGATTGGCGCCGTGGTTGCCGAGTCAGCCGCTGGCTGGAATAAAGGCGATACCGTGGTGGTAAACCCGTACCTGTATTGCGGCGAGTGCCGTGCCTGCCAACGTGGCAAGCCAAACTGCTGCTCGAATATTGAAGTACTCGGCGTACACCGCGATGGTGGTATGTGTGGACGCTTAGCCGTTCCAGCCACCAACCTGTATTCCGCTGAAGGCCTGACACTGACCGAAGCGGCCATGGTCGAATTCTTAAGCATTGGCGCACACGCGGTGCGTCGCTCCGAAGTCACCAAAGGCGACCGCGTACTAGTGGTAGGCGTTGGCCCAATTGGGATTGGTGCCGCCCTATTCGCTCAGCTTGAAGGTGCCGATGTGCACTTGATGGACTTGAGTGAAACCCGCATGGCAGGTGCTCAGAAAGCCTTTGGTTTTGACAAGCTACATAAAGTTGGCTCCGATATTTTAAGCGGTGATTTGGCCGATGGCTTTGATGTGGTGTTTGATGCCACTGGCAATAAGCAATCCATCGAAGGTGGCTTTCCATTGTTGGCGCACGGCGGAACCTATGCACTAGTCAGCGTGGTAAAAGACGATATCACCTTTTCAGATCCTGAATTCCACAAGCGTGAAATGCGTTTGATCGGTAGCCGTAATGCCCTAAAAGAAGACTTTGATCACGTGATTGATACGCTGCGTAACAAGCGCATCGACAGCAGCAAGCTCTGCTCAGAAGTGGTGCCCATGGAGAATATTGAGTCGCGCTTATCAGCACTGGTCGATGATCGAGACAACCTGATTAAAGTCGTTGTAAAAATCTAAGCCCGAGGCCAATTATGACTGAGCAAACCGCCAAAGCCCTGCAATTACATGCCTCAGACAATGTCGTCATTGCCTTAAGTGATCTTGTTGCGGGAGAGCAGATTCCACCCAATGCCACTACGCTATTACAGCCAGTGCCATCAGGTCATAAGATCTGCATCGCCGATATCAAGCAAGGTGAACGAGTCCTGAAATACGGGCAATCCATTGGTCAGGCAACCGCCGATATTAAAGCTGGCGAACACGTGCATAGTCATAACTTAGGCATGGGCGAGCATCAGCAGGATTATGGCTTTAGTAGTGAATATGTCCCCTTGCCAGCCCCTGATCGTGAGTACACCTTTGAAGGCTTTCAGCGCGCCAATGGCAAAGTCGGCACCCGTAACTACATCGGTATTATCACCTCGGTGAACTGTGCAGGCTCGGTGGCCAAGTTTATTGGTGAAGCGATTGAGCGTGAAGGCTTGCTGGATGCCTTCCCGAATATTGATGGCATCGTGCCTATCGTGCATGGCACCGGCTGCGGCATGTCATCCAAAGGTGAAGGCTTCGAAACACTACACCGTACCCTCAGCGGCTATGCGCATAATCCAAATTTCGGCGCTATTTTGCTAATTGGTTTGGGCTGCGAAGTGATGCAGGTTTCCGGATTGGTAAATCAGCCCTTGTTTGAAGACACCACCCGCTATCGCTATATGAACATTCAACAAGTGGGCGGCACGCGCCAAGCCATTGAGCAAGGTAAAGCCGTGATTCGGGAATTGGCGGAAGTCGTTAATCAGGATAAACGCAGCACCACACCCGCCTCCTCACTGGTGATTGGTATGCAGTGTGGTGGCTCGGATGGTTACTCTGGCATTACCGCCAACCCGGCACTCGGCGCAGCATCCGACTTAGTGATTCGTCAAGGCGGCACCATGCTGCTCTCTGAAACCTCCGAAGTGTATGGCGCAGAGCATTTGCTCACCCGACGCGCCGTGAGCCCGGAAGTTGGCCAACGCTTAATCGACCGTATTCACTGGTGGGAAGACTACTGCGCGCGCAATGGCGGCGAGATGGACAACAACCCTTCTCCCGGCAATAAGCTTGGCGGCTTAACCACGATTTTGGAGAAATCCTTAGGCGCTGCAGCCAAAGGTGGCACCGCGCCCATGAGCGACGTGATCAAGTATGCCGAACCGCTAAACGCATCCGGCCTCGTGTTTATGGATAGCCCTGGCTACGACCCCTGCTCGGTGACCGGCCAAGTCGCGACCGGTGCGAACATGATTATCTTCACCACTGGCCGTGGTTCGGTATCCGGCTTTAAGCCGTCGCCTTGTATCAAAATGGCCTCGAATACCGATATGTACCAACGCTTGATTGAAGACATGGATATCAACTGCGGCGACATTATCGGTGGCGATGTGAGCATTGCCGACAAGGGAGAGCAGATCTTTCAGCTAATCCTTGAAATTGCCTCAGGCAAAGAAACCAAAAGCGAGACCTTAGGATTTGGCAGTACAGAGTTTGTGCCGTGGCAAATTGGCGCGGTGATGTAATGAAATCAGTATTTTTATGGAGCAGTCACAATGAGTAACAAAACCGGAAGGCTTGAAGGCAAAATCGCATTAATTACTGCCGCAGGCCAAGGTATTGGTCGGGCAACAGTTGAAGCCTATGTACGTGAAGGCGCAACAGTCTACGCCTGCGATATTAACGATGACTCAATCGCCGAGCTTAATTTAATCGATGGCGTGAGTGCATTTCACCTTGATGTCACCGATGCAGAAGCCGTGGAAGCAGCCGTCGCTAAACTACCGACGCTCGACGTGTTGTTTAACTGCGCGGGTTATGTGGCCAGCGGTTCCATCCTTGAATGCGATGAGGAAAGCTGGGACTTTAGCTTTAACCTTAACGTAAAAGCCATGTACCGCCTGATTAAACTGACCCTGCCTGCAATGCTTGAAAATGGCGGTGGATCGATTATAAATATGTCGTCAGTTGCCTCTTCAATGAAGGGCGTTCCTAACCGTTTTGTGTATTGCGCCTCCAAGGCTGCCGTGATCGGCATGACCAAAGCCGTGGCTGCCGACTTTGTTACCAAAGGCATTCGCTGCAATGCAATTTGCCCCGGCACAGTGGATAGCCCATCGCTACACGGCCGCCTACGCGACACCGGCGACTACGATAAAGCGCTCACAGACTTTATCGCCAGACAGCCTATGGGACGGGTGGGTCATGCTGATGAAATTGCCGCGCTGGCACTGTATCTCGCCAGTGACGACAGCGCATTTACCACCGGTCAGACACACGCCATTGATGGCGGCTGGTCAATCTAACTCTTAAGGAAACCAATAGAATGAAGCTTTTACGATTTGGCCCAGTGGGCGCAGAAAAACCAGGAATCTTGGACAACGAAGGCAATATCCGTGACTTGTCCTCAGTGATTGACGATGTAGCAGGCAGCGCTTTGGATGATGCTTCGCTTGAAAAAATTCGCGCACTGGATATCAGCAGCCTGCCCGTGGTTAGCGGCGAACAACGCCTTGGCGCTTGTGTTGGTAACGTTGGGAAATTCATCTGCATCGGTTTGAACTATGCCGATCACGCAGCAGAAAGTGGCTTAGAGCTCCCTGAAGAGCCGGTGATTTTCTTTAAAGCCACCTCTGCGATTTCTGGCCCGAATGATGATGTTGAAATTCCTCGTACTTCAGTCAAAACAGACTGGGAAGTTGAGCTTGGCGTGGTTATTGGCAAGCACACAAAATACGTCTCACCAGAAGAAGCACTTGATCATGTCGCGGGCTATTGCGTAGTGAATGATCTGTCGGAACGTGACTTTCAAATCCACCGCTCAGGCCAATGGGTAAAGGGAAAATCCTGCGATACCTTCGGACCTATCGGCCCATGGCTGGTGACGCGTGATGAAATTCCTAACCCGCAAGATCTTGATATGTATCTTGAAGTGAATGGCAACCGCTATCAAAACGGCTCGACTAAAACGATGCACTTTGATGTGGCGACCTGCATTTCTCACCTATCGCAATTCATGAGCCTACAACCAGGCGATGTGATTTCAACCGGTACACCACCGGGCGTTGGCCTTGGAATGAAGCCTGAAAAGTACCTCAATGCTGGCGACAAAATGGAGCTGGGCATCCAAGGTTTAGGAGTACAAAAACAAAATGTGGTCGCGGGCTAATGACCAAAATCACCCAGATTACGACTCGCGACTTGCGCTTCCCAACGTCGGAGTCACTCGATGGCTCCGACGCCATGAATCCTGATCCTGACTACTCGGCAGCCTATGTCGTGTTAGAAACGGATGGGGAGCATGAAGGCCACGGGCTTACATTCACCATCGGGCGCGGCAATGAGATATGCGTTGCGGCGATCAATGCCATGCGGCACTTGGTGATTGGTTTGGATCTGGACTGGGTGCGTGAGGATATGGGCCGCTTTTGGCGTCATATCACTAGCGATAGCCAACTGCGCTGGATAGGGCCGGATAAGGGCGCAATGCATTTGGCGACTGGCGCAGTGGTGAATGCCGTTTGGGATTTACTGGCCAAAGAAGCGGGGAAACCTGTGTGGCAACTGGTCGGTGACATGTCGCCGGAAGAAATCGTAAAACTGGTTGATTTTAGATACATCAGCGATGTGCTGACACCGGACGAGGCTTTGAATATTCTCCGCAAAGCTGAGTCCGGCAAAGCCGCGCGCATTGCCACGCTTAAGCAAGAAGGCTATCCCTGCTACACCACTTCAGCGGGATGGCTGGGCTACTCCGATGAGAAATTACGCCGGCTGTGTCGTGAGGCAAAAGCTGCTGGCTTTACCCATACCAAGTTCAAAGTCGGACGTGATTTAGACGATGACATTCGCCGCCTAAGCATTGCTCGCGAAGAGCTTGGCGAAGATATGAATATCATGATCGACGCCAATCAAGTGTGGGAAGTAGATCAAGCAATCGAGTGGGTTAAAGCACTCGAATTTGCGCGACCACTCTTCATTGAAGAGCCGACTAGCCCTGACGATATTTTTGGCCATCAGAAGATTCGCAAAGCGGTGGCACCCATAAAAGTGGCTACCGGTGAAATGTGCCAAAACCGCATTATGTTTAAGCAGCTGATTGCCAATGGCGCAATTGATTTTGTACAGATTGATAGCTGCCGTTTGGGTGGTTTAAACGAAGTATTGGCAGTGCAATTAATGGCAGCGAAGTTCGGCTTGCCGGTTTGGCCACATGCCGGTGGCGTTGGGCTTTGCGAATATGTACAGCACCTTTCAATGATTGATTACATCGCCATCACGGGTGAAAAAGATGACAAGCGCATTGAGTTTGTTGACCACCTTCATGAGCACTTTGTTGACCCTTGTGTTGTGAAAAATGGTGCTTACATGGCACCGAGCAAACCGGGGTTTTCGATTGAGATGAAGCCGCAAACCCTGAAAGACTTTGAGTTTTCAAGCCAAGAGTCTACATCCACCACTAAGCATTAATACCCACCCGCACTGGAGTGAAACATCATGCAACTGTTGAAGAATAAGATTGGCAATACCGGACTTGAAGTCACCCAGCTTTCATTTGGCGGGGCAAGCCTTGGTAATCTGGCACAGGCCATTTCTGATCAACAAGCACAGGCGGTACTTAGCCATGCATGGGCTGCGGGGATTAATTATTTTGACACTGCGCCGCATTATGGGCGCGGCCTATCGGAGCAACGACTCGGTCAGTTTCTGAGTGATAAGCCTCGAAATGACTATGTGATTTCAACCAAAGTTGGGCGTGTATTATCGCCCGGCAAGCCAATGTCAGAAGCCGATGGCTTTGTTAATCCGCTGCCGAATAATGTGCGCTACGACTATTCAGCTAAGGGTATACGTGAAAGCTTTGAAAGCAGTTGCGAACGGTTTCAGACTGATTACATCGACATTCTTTATGTGCATGATATTGGGGTTCACACCCATGGTGAGGCAGAGAATGCTCGCCATATGCATGACTTTCTCACAACCGGTGCTGATGAATTAAAACGACTCAAAGCAGAGGGGAAAATCGCTGCCTTTGGGCTTGGCGTGAATGAAACTCAGGTCTGCGTTGATCTTATGAAGCAGGTTCCGCTGGATGTGATTTTGATCGCGGGGCGCTTGAGTTTGCTTGATCGCTCAGCGGAAATGGAGCTGACGGGGCTTTGTCGTGAGATGGGGACTAGTTTGGTGTTGGGGGGTATTTTTAACTCCGGGATTTTGGCGACTGGGGCTAAAGCTGGAGCGACATATGATTATGGACCGGCGCCTGAAGCGGTATTGGAAGCGGTGCGGAAACTTGAGGTAGAGGCTAGTGAAGCTGGGTTGTCTATTGCGGAAGCGGCGCTGCAGTTTGCGATGAATCACCCATCTGCAACGTCGGTGTTGTTGGGGACGGGTGATACTAAGATTCTTCAGCTTAATCTTGATGCGGCACAGAAGATATTAGCTAAGGCTGCTGACTAATTCGCTTACCTAACTAACAATATTCCCCACAGCTCTTCAGGTGTATAAACTGGCAAACTTGCATGTTTAAAGTCCTTAACATTCCGGGTAACCAAGCAGTCAACGCCAGTGCACTCACCTGAATAGTATAAAACAGCATCCTCAAAGTCCGTAAACTCAGAGTCAGCCGCTAAGCCTAAAACACGTGCATTTACATCACTTATCCCGAATAAGTGCAGCAGCTTCTTTATTTCAGACTTGGCCTGTTGACGGTTTTTAGACTTAGATATTAAGTAGTCCAACGTCGTCACTGTTGTTGCGCATAAGTAACCCTCTATCTCTCTCGTTTCAACCGAGCTAACAATATTAGCGGATAACTCAACAAACGGAGCACGGTTTAGAAGCACATCAAGAATGACGTTGGTATCAATCAAAACCTTCACAGGTACTTGTCCTCTAAGTGCCTCTTATAATCTATCTCATCTACATCTGGCACATCCAAAACACCGATCAAAGACTGAGTAATAGGAGCATTACCCACGAGCTCCTTGCTTTCTGTTAGGGCGCGAAAGTAGTCTGTTACTATCTGTGACAACGATTTGTCATTCTGTTTTGCGTAGTCCTTAGCTTGCTGGATTAAGGAGTCATCCACACGTAATGTGAGTTTTGTTTGCATATCCCTACACCTATAGACGTATATTTATAAAATATTAATACGTCATCCACTCGTTAAAAGCAAGTTACAGTAATACTTAGAGAGCTGAGTTAAGCTGTCACAAATAATCAAGGTTTCAGTTTAGCAAGACATCACTGAACCACAATCCCCTCCTTAGCCGCCCAAACATCAATATCCTGCCGACTTAAGGCGTGCGCCATTAACTCCGGAAACTGGTCTGGGGTACAGGCAAAGGTCGGCACGCCCATCGCTGAAAAGGTCTCCGCCATATGGTGATCATAAAACGGCGCGCCATCATCACTCAGTGCTAATAAGGTAATCACTTGCACGCCTGACTCCACCAACTGCGCAACGCGTTTCACCATTTCCTTGCCATTGCCGCCTTCATACAAATCACTGATCAATATAAAAATACTGTCATCCGGACGCGAGATCAGCCCCTGACAATAACCCACGGCACGGTTAATATCGGTTCCACCGCCCAGCTGTAATCCAAACAATAAATCTACCGGATCATCATGTAGCTCATCGGTTAAATCCACGACGGAGGTATCGAACACCACCATCTTGGTACTCAGCGCTGGCAGCGATGCCATAACGGCCGCAAAAATACTGGAATACACCACTGACGGTGCCATCGAACCACTTTGGTCGATACACAAAACCACGTCTTTCAGCGCAGAGCGTTTACGTCCATAGCCAATACGAATCTCGGGCACGATGGTATTGTATTCCGGCAGGTAATTTTTGATATTGGCGCGGATGGTGCGGTTCCAGTCCATTTCCTGCAAACGTGGTCGGCGGTTACGAACGGAACGATTCAACGCACCTTTTACCGCTTGTTGCATCGGTTGCTCTAAGCGACGCATCAGGTCCTCAACCACTTTAGCTACCACTTGACGTGCGGTGTCTTTGGTCTTGGAGGGAATCACATCTTTTAATGAAATCAGGGTGGAAACTAAATGGATATCGGCTTCCACGGCTTCCAGCACTTCCGGTTCCAGCAGCAACTGCCGCAGACCAAGCCGCTCAATCGCATCCTGCTGAATCACGCGCACGACCGAAGCTGGAAAGTACTGACGAATATCACCCAACCAACGAGTCACATTCGGAGCTGACGCGCCCAAACTACCACGTTGACCTGTACGCCCTGCGCCATCGCCATACACCGCAGATAAACAATTATCGATACCTTGCTCAGTGCCAGTTAGCTGACAGCCAATGCCATCCGCTTCGCCACCACCCAGAATCAAACGCCAGCGTTTTTCACGTTCCGCTTGCTGTGCTTCAGACATCTGACACCTCCAATCCTAAAATCTGCGCCAGTAATGGCAAGGCCAATGCGGCGCGTTGTTCGTCTAAATCACTTACTGCCGAAACCGCTGGCAAGGCCGCCGCACCATTCTTTACACGCTCGCCCATTTGCCGGCGCTCTGGCGCTTCAAAGGTGGAGAACGTGCGGCGCAATACAGGCAATAATTGCTGGAAGGTGTCGGCAGATAACTGGCTAACCCAGCTATCAATCAGCGCCCACAAGGCCTCATCGTAAATCAGTAACTGACCGCTACCACGCAAGAAACCATCGACCCAACTAGCTGCTTGTGCCGGATCATTTGCCGCTGACAAAGCCAGTCCAAATCGACGCGCACTTTCATCCTCATCCAACCTTCCCGCTTGCAGCAATAAGCGGCAACAACGCCCTGCTAGCAAACCTTGCAACTCAGGTTGGTCAGATAAATACACCAGCGCCTGCATCCATTGTTCGGTGTAATCCTCATCATCCAGCAAGCCAACTGCTTCCTGCACGCCCTGAATTTGCAGGAACATGGCCTCAGCCGCTTCTTCATTTAAGGAGTGACAGGCATTCGGCAAGCCGATACAAATCCGCGTGACCATGCCATTCACCACACTGGCGACTTGCTTCACCGAGGTCTGGCGCACATCACCATAACGCAATAGACGCGCCAACTCGGGCAGCGCTTGCATAAGTTCGGCAATATCACTATTGACTGCCGCTTCATCCTGCAAACGTCGCATTAAATGATCAACGGCAGCGGGTAAATCAGCATACAAGGACGAGTGCGCCATCTCCGCTAAGCTTGCCAGTGAGCGGGTATCGTTAGCGGTTTGAATGAGTTTCGCGGTGGCTGCTTGCTCCAGCGTATTACCCCAAAGTCCGGCTTCGATCAGCTGGATTTCAAACTCAGGCTGCCAGCGTAAACGCCAGCTTTCTTTAAAGGTTCCCTTACCGCTAGCGCGTCGGCCACCCTCGCCCCATTCAATGCCTAAAATACCTAAGCGCCTGAGCAGACAGCTCTTTTCCAGATCATTTGATTTACGCAGATCCAGTATGATTTCTTTATCGCTGGCTTCTGGTTTTAGTCGTAAACGGCGCTGTTGTTTACTGAGGTCTTGTTGCAGTGGCGTTTGCGGCGTTTCATCCGGCACTGCGCCCAGCACTTCACCGATAATCAGTTTTTCATGCAGCAAGCGCATTGGCATATCATCGCCAAATAACATCACGCTGCGTACCGCTTCATTCATTTCAGCTAAGCCCGCTTGTGGGCGTCCGCGCATGGCGGCTAATGCTTCGGCTAAGCGCACAGCTTCAATGACATGGGCAGAGGAAATATCTAAACCTTGCTCACGGAATGTGTGTGCAACTTGGGTTAGCCAGTGTGTGGTTAGGCTGATTGATTGTTTAGGTGAGCCTTTGGCAATATTTGCAACAATGACATCAGCTGGATTGCTAGTAGTTTCCGAATCCGCAGCACTAGTTTGCTCAGTGCTACTAGTAGCTGAGTCATCACTAATAGTTTGTGCTATCACTTTAGCTGCGACTGAATCTGACTGCTGCCAGATATGCGCATACCAACCGGGTGATGTGACGCCTGCACCATAGCCGCTGGCACTGCTCAATCGACTGTGCGTCCACGGTACCCAAGTGGTGGCAGTTTTAAGTTTTGGCAGGCCTTTTAATAAATCATTATCAGATTTAGCCGTGGGCAAAGTTTGCAGTGCAGGCACATGCCACGCGCCGCACACCACGGCAATATTTTCATAGCCATCTTTGATCGCTTTGCGCAGGGTTTTACGCATATGCGCTTCGCGAAGTTGTTCGCGTTCGTGGTCAGCAGTGTCTCGTGGGCTGGTTGCATCGACCTCAGCTCGCAGCGCGGTCATGGCTTCGGCGATGGCTTCAAATAGCTCGCTGGAATCCTGACGCTCTTCGATCATGTGCTCCCACCAGCGCTCGCTGTCGCTGTAACCGGCCGCTTCGGCGAGTAGAGCTAAAGGATCACGGCGGATACCTGCGGTTTGATCGAATGCTTGCTCAATATCCGAATCATCAGAGTCATCGACTAATTCCGAGTCCGCAGCAGAACCAGCAGCATCAACTTGATCAGCATCCGCAAGCGCCACTGCTTCAACTTCACCAGTATCAGTTGCTGGCTGAACACTTTGATTAGATTCGGCCCCAGCATCATTTTCAGCGCCAATCTCATCCTCAGAATCAGCCTTATCCAAAGCCGCCAACGCTTCCTCGGCCGCTTTCTGTGCAGCCTCTTCTAAACCTTTCTCCCGCGCAAAATTCATCCCAACCGGCAAGTCCATAAACTGCACAGGAATATTATTCAGCAAGGCATAGCGAATCGCCTGCCACTCAGGTGAGAATACTACAAACGGATAATAAACCGCGCGCTGCGGCTCATCCGGCGCATAGGCCAGGAGCGCAACTGGCGGCTTCATTTGCTCGTGTAGCGTGAGCGATAAAATCCCGTCCGCTTCCGGCGGGCCTTCCACCAAAATACAATCCGGCTGCAACGCTTCTAAAGCCTGAACTAAGCTACGCGCAGAGCCGGGGCCATGATGGCGAATCCCAAAAACATGATGTGGCATGGCAGTTCCTTACAAAGTATTCCGACATGCCCGATACAAATCTTTCCAATCCGAGCGCTCTTTAACAACCGTTTCCAGATACTCTTTCCACACCACACCATCTTGTACGGGGTCTTTCACCACGGCACCAACCAAGCTGGACGCCAAGTCTTGCGCGGTTAAACTGCCATCGCCAAAGTGCGCCGCTAAGGCCATACCGCTACCCATCACCGAAATCGCCTCAGCCGTGCTCAAAGTTCCACTGGGGACTTTCAATTTGGTTTTGCCATCCACCGTTACGCCACTGCGCAATTCACGGAAAATGGTCACGATCCGACGAATCTCTTCCAGCGCTGGCTTTTCAGTGGGTAACTCAAGCGCACGTCCCAAGCTTTCTACACGGCGATTGACAATATCCGCTTCCTCTTCCAAGGAATCCGGCAGCGGCAAAATCACGGTATTAAAACGACGCTTCAGTGCGCTGGATAAATCATTCACACCTTTGTCGCGGTTGTTAGCGGTGGCGATTAGATTAAAGCCTTGCTCTGCCTGACACTCCGTATTTAACTCCGGAATCGGCAATGTTTTCTCAGAGAGAATCGTGATCAAGGTATCCTGCACATCCGCCGGTACACGAGTCAGCTCTTCCACACGCACCACCAAACCATTGCGCATACCATGCATGACCGGGCTTTCAATTAGCGCCTCATCCGATGGGCCTTTGGCAATTAGTTGTGCATAGTTCCAGTTGTAACGTAGCGTCTCCTCACCAGTACCGGCCGTCCCTTGCACAATCAAGGTTGAGCGACCAGACACTGCTGCCGCCAAGTGCTCGGATACCCACGATTTCGCCGTACCGGGCAAGCCATATAACAACAGCGCACGATCAGTGGTTAGCGTGGCAATTGCAATTTCCATCAGACGGGAATTACCAATGTATTTGGCAGAAATCTCAGTGCCATCCGGCAGCGTGCCACCCATCAAATACGTGCGCACAGCCCACGGCGACATCACCCAATTCGGCGGACGCGCATGTTGATCCTGCTCGACTAAAGCGGCAAGTTCATGGGCGAATTCCGTTTCGGCATGCTGGCGCAAAACGCGTTTAATTTGAGTCTCACTCATGGGGTAATCCTATGTTCGTTGTCTATTTATGATCTATTTATTTTGTATTGAGCGCGGCAATCATGTCGGCACGAAAGCGCAGTGTGAAGATGGTTTCGTTAAAGGCGCGCTGCCAATAATCATTGCTGTTATCGTTATCTACCAATGGCTGTAGGCGCTTCTCAAGCTCGCCAACACTGAGTAAATGCAGGTGAATGGCGATGTGCTGCATAAAGCCCGCCAATCCATAATGCGGGCTGGCGCTTTGGGCCATTGAGCGGCGAATAGCAACCTGCAATATCATCACCACTTCTTTAGAAAATGACTCGCTCCAGCGGTGGTTTAAGCGAGCGAGCAGCATTAAGCCATTTTTATCGCCACCTGCTTTTAATAGCTGCAGCACTGTCTTTTCTGCTTGCTCAGGCGCTAGCGCATCCCACAGCTCGGGCGCTTCGTGATTAACTTTAATCAGCCATTGCGTAATCCATTCGGCATCAGGGTATTCCACCAAGGCAGCCTGCCAGCCTGAAAGTATTGGCATGGCCCATTCGTGTTTGGCCATTAAGTCGACGGCCTCGCTGGCTTTCATCGCCCATTGCTGAGTCCATACCGTCGGCGGTACTAAGGAAAGTGATTGCTGCAACCACCATGCTTTAGCACCCTTGCCTTTGGGTGGCTTCTCTTCAATGCCATCGCGTAGCCAATCCTTCTCCCAAGCTTCGGGTGGATTAACAATAAGCTCTTGCTTACCGCTTAATTTCGACAGCAAGCCGCCTTTTTTCTGCAACTGCAGCCAGCTGTTTAATCTTGCTTGATGGCGCTGGCTAAAAGCGGAGTCTGGCAAACTACCCAGCAAGGTCGCGGCAACTTGTCGTACCCCTTTACTGCGATCATCCAAGCAAGACTCCAGCCATTCTTCATCAGCCGGCGTTAAACCGGTGCGTAAGGTTTGCAGTAATTCCTGTCGAACAGCGGCAGCTTCCTGCTTCCACACGGCTTGCAATAAAGTCAGAGCGGCAACGTTATCAGTCGCTCTTATTTTACGAAGGTAATCCACCCGCTGCGCGGTATTACCCTCTTCCCAGATGGACTCATCCGGCAGTTCATCGTCATCCGTTACAGCCAGTGTTAATAATGACTGCCAGTCTGGATTTTGCTGCGCGAGCCATTGACCACGAGGCCCAACGACCGCACTCACCAAGGGGCGAATCGCCCGACTTTGCTTTGACGTTTCCAGTAAGGCAGGGATATAAACCGGCGGAACTTGCAGCTGCTTATCCGCAACTATCTCCAACCAGCTATCCAGCAATGCACGTAGCGATTTATCATTGAGCAAACGGCGCAAATGGATCTCAGCGGCAGCAGGAATATAGCTGCGAGCTGGCTTATCATCCGGCATTGGCAAGCTGCCACTAAAAGTTGCTGATAAATTCCCCACTGCCTGATATTGCTGCACTATAGCAACGGCAGAAAGTAGCGCCGATTCACGCGCCTCACCAGTAGGTACTTTACCCTGTGGATAAAACTGTTGAAACATTGTTTGTAGTGGGCCACTGGCTTGGGGTGATTCAGTCTGTCGCTCACTCCCTAACAAGGCAATTTTGAACAGCTGTTGTTGCAGGTCTTGAGTACTCATTTATACACTCCCACCGTTCATCGCAATACCACCATCTGCCCAACATAGCGTACCGGCATCCCATGCGCTGAGTACTTGCAATTTATCGCCATCCCAACTGCCGAATATATCCTGAGGATGCCCGCCACCAGCGGCTAGTAGCGGCCAGACCTGCGCCGCCACAATTCGCATGGGCAAGCTTTTTTGCTCAGCATCAACCAAATACCACTGCCCATCCTGCGAGACGGGAGTCACCGATTTTAACGCCATTGGGAAACGCTCCAGCCAAGGACATTGAGCGAGCGCCTTGCCATAGTTTTCCAGCGCCTCATCCAGCGAAATAAACGCGGAATTTACTGGGGATAACTCTGTGTTTAAACTATTGGCTTCGGCTTTAAGCACCGCCCGCTGAGGTACAGCTGAAGGGTAGTAAACTAACTCCGCTGGCATCCCCGATCCAATCGCAGGATAAAGCGTCATTGCCTGTCCATAACCGGAGAAATCCAGCAATAAGGCATACTGTTTTGTGGCACGGCCATAAACCCACGTGAACTGGCTTTGCATCTGGCCATCTTGCTCTTGCGATTGCCCAAGTACACACCAATCATCACTAATGGCATCGCCTGTTAGCACATCTTCTCTATTGATCGGAAAGCCAATTTGCGAGCGAACGTCACTTTGTACCGACTCTGACAAGCTACTCACTCGCTGCCAAGCTTCCAGTAATAGATGAAGCTTTGCGATCGCGGCTAAGGTGCGCGCTTGCCAATCGTTGTGTTGATAGCGAATATTAGCAATGGCTTGTAAGCGTCTCGCTAAGCCAGGCGCTTGGGAGTCAACCATGCGCGTTGCGATATGATCCCAAGGCTGCTGGTCGCTATGCGCAATGCCCTGTCGAACCAGATCGAATAGCCAACGCCGTAACTCCTCAATCCCCGCTTCGACCTTTTTCTCACGAGCAGCGCCGCGCTTTTTCTGGGCTTGCTCACGTTTCTTTAAGGTGGCTTCATCGACAGGCTTGTCTTTTTCAGCGGCTTTATTAATCTGCTTTTGAGCCCGTGCGCCGCGCTTGTCTAACCACTCCTGAACCCAAGGTAGCGGCTCAGCGGTTTGAAAGTCATCAGGGTTTGAGGCAAACACTAAGGCCAGAGCAACGCCATGTTTACAGGGGAATTTTCGGCTAGGGCAGGAGCATTTAAACGCAGGCTCCTCTAAGGCGATACTGGTTTGATAAGGCTTTTTACCACTGCCTTTAATCTCGCCCCAGATAGTGACATCGGCACGACCGAGTGTTTGCCACTTAGCTGCCATTCCGAGTTTTTCACCGGCTTTGAGCGATGCCGCGTCGGGGGCCAGTGCCGCAACGTGTTGAGTCGTCCAACTAATACTCATGTGTTTTTTATTGGTGAGTTTAAGTGCCTGCAGTGTATGAAGGCCATACAGGCTTTGCAAGTTGTTACTGACGCGCTGCCTTAAACTATAAGAAAAGCCTAATCACTCACCAGTTAAGGCTAATTTACTCAACATCCAATCAGCCCCTTCGCGCAAGGCTTTTTGCATACCAGACTCGCCAGCGACATGCCCCACACCCTCAAGCACTTGCAAACTCGCCCCTTCGATTGACTGCGCCAATAAATACGAAGACTCCACCGGACACACCCAATCCAGCTGCCCATGAACCAATCGCACCGGCACTTGTGGCAGCTTACTCATCGACTCCAAAACCTGGTTATCATCAAGAAAATAGCCGTGTCTGGCATAGTGCAGTTCAATGCGTGAATGCGCCACACAAGCGGCCCAGTCCTGCGGCTCAAATCGTGCTACATCCACTGAACGATTCACCATAATGCGACCCCAATATTGCCACAATGCGGATACTTGCTGACTGAGGTTTTGATCCTCAGAGAATACGGCCTGATACAGCCGCTCGGTGACGGGTAAATCAATGGTTTGAGCGGGTAATAAGGCGATCAACTCGGCCCAGATCTGAGGGAAAAAGCGTGGCCCGCCCTCCTCAATAAACCATAACCAATCGCGAGGCCTTGCTAAAAAACTACCCCGTAATACCATCCCCAGCACCTGTTCAGGATGCAACTGCGCATAGCGTAATGCCAGGGTGCTACCCCATGAGCCAGCGAACAATACCCACTGCTTAATCCCCAGATAGCGACGAATAAGCTCGATATCGTAAAGCAAATGCGCCGTGGTATTGTCGATTACACCACCGACGGGCGTTGAGCGACCACTCCCGCGCTGATCAAATAAAATAATACGGTAGCGTGCGGGATCAAAATAGCGGCGGTTGTCTGCATTGCAACTGCCTCCCGGCCCACCGTGCAAAAACAGCACCGGTACTCCCTGAGGGTTTCCCGACTCTTCCACATACAACCGATGTAGAGCATCCACCTGAAGGCTATGATCAGTCACTTGCTCAATGGGTGGATACAGTGACATTTAAATCGCGTTACCCGTCATCAGTTTTTTGGATTCGCGCATATTGCGGAAGACTAATGGCTGCTCCGTAACCTGCTTTGCTTCAATGCTCGCCACCTCCTCTAGCAAGGCTGCATGCTTGGGTGACTTGTCACACACGGGGTCTGTATTGCTAGCATCGCCGGTCAGCATTAGCGCCTGACAGCGGCAACCACCAAAGTCTTTGTGTTTTTCATCGCAACTGCGGCAAGGCTCTTTCATCCATTCAAAGCCGCGAAATTGATTGAAATCCCGCGAGTCATTCCAAATCCAGTCAATACTATGCTGCTTCACATTAGGCAGCTCCAACCCCGGAATAATCCGTGCAGAGTGACAAGGTAGCGCTGTGCCATCTGGCGCAATGGTCAGAAAAATACTGCCCCAACCATTCATACAAGGCTTAGGGCGATCTTCAAAATAATCCGGCACCACATACAAAATGCGCATCTTACCTTCCAGATCGCGCTGGTACTGGTGCGCTATGGCTTCCGCATTGACCACCTGCTCACGCGTTGGCATCAGATTATTCTGGTTATGCTTTGCCCAGCCATAATATTGCGTGGTTGCCAGCTCAACATAATCAGCCTCTAAAGCTTTGGAAAGTTCCAGTATCGCCGCCACATCATCAATATTATGACGGTGTAGGACAAAGTTAAGCACCATCGGATAACCCTGCGCTTTGACCTGACGCGCCATTTCTAGCTTATGCTGAAAGCTATCCGAACCACATAAGAAGTTATTCAGCTCTTCGCTACTGGCCTGAAAGCTCACCTGAATATGATCCAAGCCCGCGTCCCGAAACGCTCTTACCCGCGCCTCATCCATACCAATGCCAGAGGTAATCAGATTGGTGTAATAGCCCAGTGAGCGCGCTTCTTTAATCAGGATTTCCAAATCCTTACGCACCAATGGCTCGCCGCCGGAAAAGCCGAGCTGTGTGGCCCCCATTTTGCGGGCATCGCGCAGCACTTTAATCCACTCATCCGTGCCGAGCTCCTGCTTGTGGTCTGCCATATCGAGCGGATTGGAGCAGTATGGGCATTGCAAAGGGCAAGAGTAAGTCAGCTCGGCTAACAACCAAAGCGGCGGGCCAGCGCGCTCAGGCGTTTGCATGCAACCACCCTTGTTTGGCGGCGACATCAATAAACTCGATCACATCACCGGCAACCTCCGGATCATCAAAGCGTGCGGACAAATCATCTGCAATGGCCTGAACGCTTTTTTCACCATCAATGCTTTTTAGAATTTCGCCGGAGCTAGCGCCTAACTGCACCATGCCTTCCGGATACAACAACACATATCCCTGCTGCGTCTCTTCCCATTGCAAACGAAATAAGGGGTTAATTTGATAAACAGTACCCGTGTTCATTCTCATTCCTCCACATTATGATACGGCGGTTTTTCCGCCACGTAGGCCATCCACATGCAGTCCAACATCGTCCATAAGACGTCTAATTTGAACTGCAGCACATTGAGCATAAATTCCTGCTGCGGACGCGTCGTGTAATAATCCAGTGTAATTTCAAGGCCGTGCTCAACATCGCGGCGCGCTTCACTCAAGCGTTTACGAAAGTAGTCATAACCGCTGGCATCAATCCATGAATAGTGTTGCGGCCAGTTATCCAAGCGCTTTTGGTGAATCGTCGGGGCGAATAACTCAGTCAGTGACGAGCTGGCAGCAATCTCCCAAGGCTGGGTGCGTGCAAAGTTGATATAGGCATCAATCGCAAACTTCACACCCGGCAAGAGCAAGCGATGACTGAGCAAATCTTCGCGCTCTAGGCCCACGGCTTCACCCAATGCCAGCCATGCTTCAATGCCGCCCGCTTCACCGGCGTAGCCATCATGATCTAAAATACGCTGCACCCAACCACGGCGCACATCACGATCCCAGCAGTTAGACATGATCGCGGCATCTTTGACCGGAATCGCTGTTTGGTAATAAAAACGATTCGCCACCCAGCCCTGAATCGCAGGCTTTTCAAGCTGGCCGCTATTCATCAACACATGGAACTCATGGTTGATGTGATAATACTTTTCCTTATCCCGTAGCTTTTGTTCAAACTCTTCGCGGGACCAAGGTGCCAGTGTTTTAGTCTCTGGCGTGATGACATTTAAGCGATCGGCATAATTCATAGCACTATATCCATCCCGTCGTAAGAGACTTCGATTCCTAACTCATCCAGCATCTGACGCTGCGCAGATTGGGTATCCAGAATCGGATTGGTGTTATTGATGTGAATTAAAATCCGGCGGGTATCCTCAAGATTTTTCAGCGCACTTAAAATGCCACCCTCACTGGATTGATCCAAATGCCCCATTTCACTGGCACGTTTATCGCTAATGCCTTCATGCGCCATTTCATCATCCGTCCACATCGTGCCGTCAATCAAAACACAGTCCGCAACTTGTAGTCTTGCACTCACTTGGCTTTCGATTTCACCCAGTCCCGGTGCATAAAATAGCGACTTTCCGGTGTTCAGATCTTCGATTAATAAGCCGATATTGTCACCTGCGACAGTGTTGTGGCGGTGTGGTGAAAATGGTGGCGCTTCGCTTTTAAGTGGCACTGCGGTAAAGCGCAAACCGGGCGCTTGGGGGATATCAAAGGCTTGTTGATCGGTATCCACCGGATGCCAGTTCACGCCCCGAAAATGCCCTAGAATATTGAACAAAGGAAAGCCGGTTGTGAGGTCGTTATGTACCGCTTCAGTGCAGTAAATATCCCAAGGCTTGGTGTGCTCACGCAGGGTTAGCAGGCCCGTCGTGTGGTCGATTTGCGCATCGGTAATGATAATGGCGCAAACGCCGGTATCGCGTACTGCACGTGCAGGCTGCAAAGCGGGGAAGGATTCAAACTGCGCCCGTAAATCGGGTGAGGCATTGATTAACACCCAATTCTCCCCGTCGGCGCTGACGGTAATGGATGATTGGGTACGGGCTTCGTGACGGTGTTCCGCTTGCCTAACCCGTTGGCAATTCTGACAATTACAATTCCACTGCGGGTAGCCACCCCCGGCACCAGAACCTAAAATTCTTATATGCATGAAACTCCCGAATGGTATCGGTGGAAAAGAGAGCCAGCAGACTCTCCTTTCCGACAGTCATTAACGATTCATCACGTACATTGTGATTTCAAAGCCGAAACGCAGATCGGTATAACTTGGTTTTTGCCATTTCATGATGTTTCTCCTCGTTGGTGTTAACGATATCCGCCAGGTTGCAGACATTGTCCTGAAAGTTTACGCTTTCAGCCCTGACGCTAGCAGTTATTTTCTGCGGTTTACACACCACACGGTGATTCTTGGACTGTAGAACGCTTTCACGGACTCTCAGGCAACTGAGGGCTGGAATAGAGCACCTCACAGCCAGTGGTGCAGAATCATTTATCGGAGAAATAGGATGTTAAGCAAGCAATTAGCAATAAAGGCCATCGCACTCGGCATTGCATGGAGCTGTGCAATGACTCCAGCATGGGCAGATGAAGAACCAATGACGCGCCACGAGAAAATTCTCAATGACTATAACAACGACTATGGTTGTGGCCACATCGCCCCAATGGACGCGGTGGAGCCGGCTGACTACTTGGCGGAGGGTTTGCTGCAAGGGCTGAGTATCGACAAGGAACCACTACCCTTAATACTTGGCGATAGCATGGATTTGGGCGGCGGCCCGCTGATTTATCAGCAGCAAGGTGAGACGTGGCAAGCCAGAGTCATCCGTACGGGGACTTCCATTACGCAGGCTTATACCAATGCTGATCGCAGTGCCTACTGGATATTCTTTATGCATACCTCTGAAGCGCCAGGCCCGATTGAGTATTTGCACCTTACGAAGGAGAGCGCACTTTGCGGCGAGCTTATTAGTCCGGATGACCTCAATCAACCCACTTGGAAAATGGAATACGCTGACATCATCGCATTCAATATTAGTGATGCTGGTAAGGGCGTGGTGCTGGCAACGGCGACCCTGTATGAAGATAGTGAAAACCCTAAAAAGCAGTGGTACCAGTACATCACTGACGATAACGGCGAGACTTGGTCAAAAGCGCAATCAATCCCTAGGCCGATTAATACACCCGTAGGGATTTGGGAGCAGATGGAGATTGGCGAGCCTGATCCGGTGTTGATAAGAAGCTTGATTGCTCAGTAGCCTAACGCCGCAGTCTACCTCTTAAAAAGGCTCACGAACGGATGCAAAGTCTGCCCGAAATATGTTTTGGGCAGCGGCTTCGTGGTTCCATATTCCGCAGGCCAGTGACGGCTGGGCAAATGAATTGTGTTAAACAGCCAATCGAACAAAATCGTATGCGCCGAGTAGTTGGTATCAATTGCCGGCTTCTCAGAGCTGTGATGCCAATGGTGGAATTGAGGTGTAACAAAAACATACTTCAACGGCCCAAACGGAATACTCACATTGCAGTGAATCAGCACCGCTTGTAGCGCCGCAAAGGCTACATAAATGTTCAAGGCCGCCTCGCTGGCACCCAACAAATACAAGGGAATCATCACCATTGCGCGCTCTGAAAATGTTTGGATAAAATGCCCACGTGAGCCTGCCAACCAATCCAAATTTTCAACAGAGTGATGCACTGCATGAATCGGCCACATCACATTCACCTCGTGATAGAGGCGATGCTCCCAATACAACACAAAGTCCGCACAGAGAATAATCAGTGCCACCTGTACCCACGTTGGCATGAGTTGAATGGCTTGTTGTAAGGACTCACTCACGGCCCAATCGAAGTGACTTGCATGGTAGTTTCCGTAAATAATAATCGCGGAAATGGCTAAGTGATTAAAGCAGAAATAGAACAAATCCAAACCCCATTCATCACGCAAAATCACTTGGTTTTTGTATTTGGGAAACAGCTTTTCTAAGGTAATAAAAATAAAAGCAGAACCCAAAAATGCAAGGATCAACCAATCGACTCCCAGTGATAATTGCTGAGGTTCTACGCTCCCAACCGGCACGGTGTAGCCGCCAAGTACAAAGGCAATCAGCGTTAGAACAATACCAAAGCTACCCAGTGAGCGGAATTTCTTAAGAATAAAGGTCAACACACCGAAAAACAGTGAGAAATACATGCCGTACTTGAGTACATTTTGCAGCGTTTCAGCATCGTACACGTTGCGCAACTCTGCGGTCGTTAGGTAGGAGGGAAACAGGTATGCGATCACGCCAAGCAGACTCAAAACGCCGAGGAAAACTGAAGCATAGCCGCTGATCTTCCCTTCACCTAAACGAAACTGTTTTGACGCATCCAGCTCCACTTCACGTTCTCGGTAGTTATATTTTTGATTCATTATTTTTTCCTGTTTGAGGCTGCTAGCTGACCAACCACAGATTTTTTAAATCATTCTGGAACATAGGAAATCTGAAAGCAATTATTCCTGACTAACACATTTCGGACATCGTATTTTACAAATAGCGGGGTTCGTAGTTTACATATCGCGGGTATTGTACTTTACATATCGCGGGTGACATACTTAACACATCGCGGGCTCTCTAGTTTACAAATAGCGGGATAAATACAATGACACCTTCTACATACAAACGCTGGCAGCAAGCTAGTATTCTAAGTGCACTCAAGACTAGACGTGTCCTTGTTTTGGCTGGTTCACGTCAATGCGGCAAAACAACCTTAGCAAAGGAAATTGCGGGTGAGGATGCCATATTTAGAACACTGGATGACGTTACGCTATTAGAGGCAGCCCTCAGCGACCCGCATGGTTTTGTTCATCATAATGACAACCTAATGATCATTGATGAAGTACAAAAAGCACCCGTATTATTGCAGGCCGTTAAGCAAGATGTTGATAACAAGCAGGCACCCGGTCGCTTCCTTCTGACAGGGTCTGCCAATATACAATCATTACCCGGCGTCACTGAGTCCTTAGCTGGCAGAGTATCCAAGATTCGCCTGCGCCCACTGGCCCTCGGTGAGATCGCAGGTAAGCCGCCACAGTTTCTTGCAAATGCATTTCAGAATAAGTTTGAGGTTGATGAAAGTATGTCGGCTGATGATAACTACTCGTTGAAAGATCACTATTTACTAAAAGCAATTAGTGGCGGTTACCCCGAGGCATTAAGACAGGAAAATACCCGAGAGTCGCGCCGTTGGTTGATGGACTATTTGGACGCCCTGATGGAGCGTGACCTGCAAGATATTATTAATATCAAACGCCAAGACAGCATGAATAAGTTAGTTGAAGTGCTGGCGGCATGGTCTGGGAAGTTTATGGATGTCAGCGCGATTGGTAGCGGGCTTTCCATATCTCGCCCAAGCATTATTGCGTATATCAATGCCTTGGAAGCGCTATACCTTGTTGAGCGCGTACGGCCTTGGCTTAAAACAGACTACGAGCGTGTTTCCAAACAAGACAAGCTATTCATGACCGATACCGGCTTAATGTCTGCCATTCTTCGTTGGCGCTTTGAAAAGGTACAGCTTGATGGTGAACGCAATGGCAAGCTGATTGAAACGCTGGTATTTACTCAACTAGCCGCACAGATCGATGCACAAGATGAAGACTATCAGCTCTACCATTATCGTGATCGGGAAAAGCGGGAAATTGATTTCATTGTTGAAAATGAAGACGGTGATGTATTAGGCATCGAAGTTAAAGCAGGCTCTGTGGTAAACAAAAGCAGCTTCAAGCATTTGATTTGGTTTAGGGATAACGCAATCAAAGACAACGACTTTATTGGCGTGGTGCTATATACCGGAGAGCACACACTATCGTTTGGTGATGGGCTTTGGGCAGTGCCAATCAACACCCTGTGGTCATAGGCTAACCATAAAGCCATGACTCAAAGTGCTACCAACAAGTACATACGGAAAAGACAATTAAACCATGATGAAGCCAGCAACCAAAAGCCAAGCAAACAAGCTCCTCATCTACCTCTCGGCAAAAGACCAAAACAAGCCTCACCTAATGAAGGAAGCATTCACTCCATCAGCAACACTAAAAATGGAAGTAAAAACCGAGAACATTTCCTTCCCCTCCACCGCTATCGGCTTAGATGAAATCACAGACGTACTAATCAAAAAATTCAGCGCAACCTACGAAAACATCTACACCTTCTGCCTGTCTGATTCTGTCGATAGCAACGAAGACAGCCTCTCCTGCAATTGGTTAGTCGGCATGTCTGACAAAGCGAATGGGAATGTCCGAGTCGGTTGCGGCCAATATCACTGGCACTTCGATAACAAAGCCAATGGCTTAGCTGATGCGCTAATCATTACCATCGAACAAATGCTTGTACTGACACCAGAGTCTGCCGATCAAGTATTAGGCTGGGTAAGCAAACTCCCCTACCCATGGTGTGAGTCGGCAACGATGTTCCAAACCATGCCCCAGTTAGAGCATCTAACTCCAATAAAAGAACAAATCACCCGTTAAAAAACACCATAAAAAAAGCCCCTACATCACTGCAGAGGCTTTTTGTAGCAAACGCTCACTACTTACTTATTTTCGTTATGGTTCCAAGCGGTCACGTCGATATCAAGGTCGCTATAATCCTTAACATGCAACACGGGACGCTCCACACCGGCTTTTAACTGCTGGCGGAAATCCGTCAACAAACGCATTGCGATCGGGAACAACATCATCAAGGCCAGCAAGTTGACTACAGCCAAAATTCCCATCATCGGATCAGAGAAGAAGAACACTGACGTCGCTTCAGGCGCTACTGCACCCAAGAACACCAAGCCCATTACAACGATACGCAGAACATGCAATGACGCAGGATGATCAGTCATCACCGACAGCGCATTCTCACCCAAGTAGTAGTTGTAAATGATCGAGCTGAATGCGAACAACAGGATTGCAGCGGTCAGGAAGTACTTCACCCACTCACCCAAGTGATTAACCATGGATTGCTGTGTGAGTACGATTCCGTCGATTCCCTCAGCGCCCGGCACATACACATCGCCCAGCAAAATCACAAACGCGGTACACGAACAGATGATAATCGTATCGATAAATACCGAGAATGACTGCGTGATACCCTGACTAATTGGGTGACGCACATCGGCAGTCGCTGCCACATTTGGCGCAGATCCCAGACCGGCTTCGTTGGAGAACAAACCACGACGCAAACCTTGCGCAATCGCTGCCCCCATACCACCACCAACAGCCTCTTCCCAGCCAAAAGCATTGGCAACAATGCTATACAGTACGGCAGGAATTTCACCAATATTGATGATAATCACGATCAGTGCCATTGCGATATAACCCACTGCCATCACCGGCACGATCACATCAGAGACTTTAGCAATGCGTCGGATACCACCGTACACGATAAAGCCCGTAATGATGGTTAAGCCTATGCCCGTGTATAGGCGATCGATGCCCATACTATCTTGCGCAGCACCTGCCACCGTATTACCTTGGAATGCATTAAAGCCCAATGCAAACGCGGCAATCAGACACACAGCGTACAACACCGCTAGCCATTTAAACTGGGGGCCAAGGCCATGAATGATCGAGCGCGCAGGGCCACCACGGAACTGACCGTCTGGTGTGCGACGCTTGTAAAGCTGCGCCAATGAACATTCCACCAAACTGGTCGCCATTCCGACCAGAGCAACCGCCCACATCCAGAAGACAGCACCAGGGCCACCCAGTGTAATCGCAACCGCAACGCCCGCGATATTACCACCACCAACACGGCCACCGACCGAGACAAGCAGCGCTTCACGCGCGGAAATCGCATTGGGATCACCACTTTGATTTTTACCGGATAAAACACGGAACATGCGCCCGAAAAAACGGAACTGCACAAAGCCCGTAACAATCGTAAAGAAGATGCCGATGATGACTAGGAATGGGATGAGTGACCAACCCCAGGTTAAGTCCCCCACGGTTCCAAAGAAACTCTTAATAAACTCCATTTTAGCTCCTGTGTGTGTAGTATTGAAGATTGTGTTAGATCGATTCAGGCGTTAGGATTGAGGTCTAACACGCTTGGGTTTGTATCGAAATTTGGTCAAGCTGCCGCGCTTCACCAAATTTACGCTAATAACCGGACCCATTAGCTTTGCTTTGGGGAGGGATAAGTCCGGCGATTAACCATCGATACTATACCGATTCTCTATTATTACAATACTAAATATTAACTAGTATCAGGTGCTTCAGCGATATTTCTATAAATAACATTAAGTTAACAATAAAATCAAAGGGCCACATATCATCGCAACATGCGGCCCACTGAATTAGTGGCTATTGATCATCTGCTGAGTTATCGCCAAAAACTCATCAATATCTGCGGTTGAATGACAATGTAATGGCGAGACCCGTATCGCGCCTTCAAGCCCAAACGACTCCAACATTCGCTTCGAATACAAACTGGTATTCACGCGCTCAAATACGGTAACGCCCTGCTCATCATAAATTTTCACTGCTTTTGCAGGCTCTATATTTTTAAAGTTGATGGCAAGAATCAAATCCCGCACGGTCAAATCTTCATAATCTAAATACACATCCACGCCATCCATTTCACGCAAACCGGTCACACCTTCAGCGCCATTTAACAGGCGTGAAAGTAATGCGCGCTCATGCAAACAAATCATCTTCATACCAGTAACAAATTTCGCGCGTCGTTCAGTGCTATCCGTTTCGTGAGAACCAAGTTCGCATACATAATTAACGACTTCACTAAACATGGCAAACTGCGCAGGATCGGCACTGCCTAAGTTCCAAACCTCCGCACTTTTACCGCCCAGCTTATCGTGTTGAAACACGGCTGCACGCTCTGAAATCCAAGCCAACCCCATGCCCCGGCAACCAAAGAATTTATACGGTGCAATATTAATCCCATCGACCGGGATTTCGGCTAAATCGATCACATCATGTGGCGCATGCTGAACTGCATCGACAATAATAAACAGATCCGGCTTAATCGCTCTGGCAGCGGCAACAATGGCTTTAATATCCAACTTCGCGCCCGAGATATTGGAGGCATACATCACACTCAATAAAGACGTATGCTCATCAACCAGCTTGATCACCTCATCAACATCGACCCCGCCGGTTGTTGGATTACTTTTCGCAACCCGAAGATCACGACCAGTACGCTCCGCATTTAACTCCATCGCATCAAAAGAAGATGGATGTTCCAACACGGTGGTGACCATATTGGTGCCAGCCTCATTTTCAGAGATGACTCTCACCATATCAAACATGGCTTTGGAGGCGGTGAGTGCGGTGTACACCGTGCCGCCCTCAATGTTTAACAGCATTCTGAAGTCTTGCTCGGCTTGGTTTTCTAAGCCTTGCAAGTAAACTGCCGTGTTGTGAATGCGCTCAGCACAGTCAGGTGTGGCAGCCACTTCGCCATAAGTCTCAACCGCTTTTTTAAGCCGGAATGAGCCACCCGCATTATCAAAAAACAAACGACGCCGACCGCTATAATCGCTATCAACATGGTAAAAGGAGTCTTTAACGTGTTGCATTAATGCATCTGAAAATAGTTTTCCATGTTTCAGGGATGAGGATTCCATAGCGTTTAACCTTGAGTGTTAGTCTTTTGGTACTGAATAATAAAGCCAGAGCCCATACCAACTTGGTACAGGCTCTGGCCTACTTTTGAAACTGCGCTACTAAGCATTAGCAGCTCTACGTATCCGCCACTTTTGTACAACGGGCGACAACAGCGCAAGAACAATCAATACAATAATAACCAGTGAGATAGGACGGCTCAAGTAGTAAGAAAATACATCCCCTTTAGACATTACCAATGCTTGTCGGTAGCCCATTTCTGCCATCGAGCCTAGAATCATTGCAATCACAACCGCTGCAGTCGAAAAAGAAGCCTTCCTCATCAAGTAACCGATTAAGCCAAATGCAACCATCACATAAACATCAAACATGTTGTTATTGATCGCATAAGAGCCAACCACCGATAGCACGATAATCACCGGCGCCAAAATAGCAAAAGGTACACTCGCGACCTTTACGATCTGTTTTGCCAAAGTAAGCCCGAATATTCCCATCAATATATTTGCCAATATCAGACCCACAATCACAGCGTAGATAATATTGGCATTTTGTGTAAACAACTCATGGCCGGGTTGTAAACCATGAATATACAAACCGCCCAACATAACAGCTGTTGCTGCACTTCCTGGTATACCCAAAGTCAGCAGCGGGATCATCGCTCCACCGGTCACTGCATTGTTTGCCGTTTCTGCAGCCGCCAAGCCATCAATATCCCCTTTACCAAAGTTCTCAGGATTTTTCGATGCACGCTTTGCTTCGTTGTAAGCGACCCAAGAGGCAACGTCCCCACCCGCTCCGGGCAAAATACCAACCAATAAGCCAATAACAGATGAACGCGTGATAGTGGGCCATAGATTACGCCACTCTTGACGAGTTGGGAAAACACTTCCCTTTAGTTCAGCGATGTTAGATTCACTACTCTTGATCGTTGTTAATGCCTCTGCCTGAATCAGCACCTGAGAAATTGAGAACAGTCCAATCATCGCTGGAATCAAAGAAATACCGTTTTCAAGCTCAGCCACACCGAATGTGAAACGCGGGTAGGCAGTCATAACATCGACGCCTACTAACCCAACCAATAAACCAAACAGGCCTCCGGATAAGCCTTTCAACATTGCGCCCGTGGATAGGCTGGAGATAATTGTTAAGCCAAATACAGCCATCAAGAAATACTCCGGTGCACTAAACTTTAGTGAGACCTGAGCAAGTGGCGGAGCCAGTACTAGCAATGCTACCGCACTCACAACGCCACCAATCACCGAACACACCGTTGAGGTGCCGAGTGCTTTTAAACCACGACCTTGGAGTGTCATCTGATAGCCATCCATTGCCGTGGCCGCTGACGATGGAGTACCCGGAGTATGAATTAGGATAGCGGTAATTGAGCCGCCATAAATCGCGGAGGTATAGATGGCCGAAATCAAAACCAAGGCAGCAACGGGGTTCATCCCAAAAGTGATTGGAATCAATAAGGCGATGCCCATTGTGGCGCTTAGACCTGGCAGTGAGCCCAGAAAAATCCCGCCGATTACACCGGCGAATAGCATCAAAATAACATCAAGCGATGCAAGCTCTGAGAGCACGGCGCTTAAGATAGATAAGTCAATTCCCATGTCAATCTCCTGCTTAAATAAGCATGCCTGAAGGTAGTGCAATCTTTAACTGCCAAACAAACAGCAGATAAATAAAGACATTAATACCGGTTAAAACCATAAGAATTCGTGTGTAGCTTCGAATGCCAAAGAACGCCATAAAAAACGCCGAAGCAATTGTGCTCGCAGCAAAGAACCCAAGTACTTCAATTAGTGCCACGTAGAGGCATAAGGCGACATAAATCGTTGCGGGTCCTCGTATTTTTTGAAAGTACCGTTCGACGTCATGACCCTTAAGCTTGGCCTGATAAGACGCGATTAATCCTTGTGACATAATCACAAGTGAGAGAGCCATCAAGATAAGAAGAATTAACTTAGGAAATACCGCAGGCCCTTCGGGCATTGCGGTGGTAAGCGAATAAAAGTAAGCAGATACCAGTAGCATTACCATGCCAATAAAAGTATCCGAATGTATGTTTTTCATAAGGCACCAATATACAAAGGAGATAACAATCGAATTACATCCAAATAGATAGGCGAAGTCATATTGTCAATGATATAACTTCGCCTAATTTAGATTACCAGCCGAGAATTTGGCTAAGTTCCTTAACACCTTCTTCTTCTTCTCGAAGCATTTCTTTGTAATCATCGCCGGTTCTGATATCGACCATTAGCCCCATTTCATCCATCTTCTTGAGATGCTCTGGGTTATTCATTCCATTAATAAAAGCTTGGCGCAACACTTCAAGCGGCTCAGAGGTAAGCCCTTTAGGTGCAGCGATACCTCTTGCCGACCAAGACACAACATCAGGAAAACCTGACTCTACCAACGTGGGTACATCATCGATAAATTTTGAACGCTTAGGTGCCATGATCGCGAGAATCTTAAGCTCTCCGCTCTTATGTGCGGCGTTGGTATCACCCACATTAGAGAAGTTCACATCAACATGGCCGCCTTGAATAGCAGCGCGTTGTTGTGCGGTACCCGTTGTATGAACAGGAACAAATTGTGTACCAAATTTGTTGTTCATTTTGAGCATGGCAATATGATCATCACCATTCGCCCCCGTCGTCGCGACAGTCAATACATTCGACTTTGCATACTCAACGAGTGTTTCAATGGTTGTGAAACGCTCTTCATCCTTATTGATCGAGATCACTCCGTAATCAGTTACGTGATTTGCGATCAACTCAAAGTCTTCTAAGCTCTTATCGCGCTTAAAGAGAGGATTAAGGTAACCAGTGATCAAGTTAGGAGTGTTGATATAACCGATGGTGTAGCCGTCATCTTTCGCATTTACTAAGTTGGTCCAGCCAACCCAGCCGCCACCACCTGGCTTGTTAATGATAGTTAGCGAGGCATCCAACTCAGTTTCAACTTTTGGAAATAGAATGCGAGCGCCCACATCCGTGTTACCACCAGCACCAAACGATATAATGGCTGAGATTGGCTTACTGGGATACGTTTCTGCTGACACATGTCCAGCCAAAGAAAGTACGGCGATGGAAAGACCCACTTTAAAAAATGATTTCATGTTTTCTCCTCTGTGCGTTGTAACTAATTCAGGTATGCATTAGTTAATTTACTTCTCTTCTTTCATGAGCATGTTGCAGCCAATCAGTATTGGCACTAGTGATGACTTAATTCAGGTTTAGGTGGTTTAACGTGCTGCGTAGCCCCAGCAGGTCGACAGTATTTTCACCGTTGCGAATTTTCTCGCGATATACCGACTCTTGCTGCTCTCTTTCCAGACTATTTTTGACCGCTTCGTCTAGCTTTGCTTGGGGAACGACCACTACACCGTCTTGATCAGCAATAATGTAGTCACCTGAGTGAATCGTGACATTACCGAAGTGAAGCGTGGTGTTTAACAGTCCGGGTTGATTTTTCGTTGTGCCTTTGATGCACAAGCCAAGGCAGAAGACGGGAAAGTTAAGCTTTGAGATCTCGTTAGCGTCACGAACTGCGCCGTTGATAATTAGGCCAGCAACACCTTTCTTGATCGCTTGCTCAGTGAGTACATCACCCCAAGGACCGGCTCCGATAAAGCTTTTGGCATCGACAACCAGTACGTCGCCCGGCTTTACATGAAGTAACGCATAATGCAGCATTAAATTATCGGCTGGGCAGGTATCTACAGTGAAGGCCGGTCCTGCTACTCGCATATCGGGGTGTATCGGTTTCAGTCCACAATCAATCGCGCCTTGTCTTCCCATTGCTTCATAAATCGTGGCACTTCCGATGTTCAGGAGTGACGAAATCGCATCGGTATAATTTATATTTTGACTCACTATCTTTCCTCCTAAATTGATTTGAAACCCATGATGATGTAATCTTTTTCGTAATTCAATGATCGTTTTCTTATCTAGAGTTCAATAAAAATGAATCTAAGGCAGCTGCGCTACTTTTGTGAAATCGTCGAATCTGGCGGAGGAAATCGTGCTGCAAAGAGACTATTTGTAGCTCCAACCGCGATTTCCACTCAGCTGGGATTACTTGAGCAACACTTAGGCGGTGCACTGTTTGACCGCTCAACACGGCCAATGAAGCTCACCTCATTGGGGGATTTTTTTTACCCCAGAGCCAAAGAGTTATTGCTACAGGTAGGGCGCTTAGATGACGAATCTCGTGGCATTGCTACGGGAAGTTGGGGATGGCTAGGGATTGGATTTGTCCGTTCAACAATATTTTCACTACTGCCTAAGACAATCAAAGGATTTCGGGAAACTCACCCAGATGTCCACCTAGATCTCGTTGAAGTATTGTCGGAATTGCAAAACGAACAATTAAGGCAACGACGAATAGATATTGGAATTTCTCGATTTATCGGCCCTTTCAAACGCTCCTCAGATATGAAGTATGACGTCATCTCTGCAGACCCATTTGTTGCCGCGCTCTCTATTGATCACCCGTTAGCGAAAAAATCATCAATATCGGTTGAGGAATTTTCTTCACTTCCTTTCATCCTTTACCCTAAAAATTCCCGCAGCCCATTTGGCCAACAAATGTTGGCAACACTTCAAGCAAAGGGTACAAACCCCGTCGTGGCTTATGAGGCAATAGAAATCCATACGGCATTAGCACTGGTTGGCGCGGGCTTAGGTGCAACGATCGTTGGACGCTCGACAGTAGAAAATAATCGCAGCGATGTGTTGTTTGTGCCGATCCATGATATTGATTGCGGCACCTCACTAGTCGCGGTTACCCGAAAAGATGATGACGCTAAAATCTTAGGTTTCTTTATCGATCTACTCTTAAAAACAGCGAATCAGAAAAGTTAGTTCCATAAAAAAAGCCGGCACATCAGTACCGGTTTTTTATCCGCACTAGATTATTCTCTTAACGGCTCAATTTTGGATATGCCGCTCTGTATCCATGCTCTGATGCAGGATTCTTACAACCGTTATACAGTCATTACTCACCATATAGAAAAGTCGATGCGATCCACAAGGGTAACTCCTGAGACCCTCTGCAATATAGTCTTGTGACTTTCCCAGCAGAGGATTCTCTGACAAATACCGACACATACTTATTAACTGACCATGGTAATCGTCCGCCTGTTTCAAACCCCAATTATCCAGACCAAATATCCAGATTTCTTCAAGGTCGTTTTCAGCTTCAAGTGATAAATAATAATTCATCATGACAGCTCAGATATTCCACGCTTTTCCAAAGCAGCCGCCCGCTTTTTCGCAAACCGCTCTTGATAATCTTCAGCAGTAATAACATCGGCATCCAAGCCTTTATGGATAGCGTCCCGTAGTTGCTGAACTTTCATTTCATGCTCTTCTAACAGGCGTAGTGCTGCTCTGATTACTTCACTGGCAGATGCATAGTTTCCCATATCGACCTGACTACTGATGAACTGTTCGAAGTGATTATTTAAAGTGACCGATGTGTTTTTCATATCGCCAACCTCAAGATGTTTGAGTACAGAGCCACAATATACCAAAGATTGGTATATTGCTAAATACCTTCTATCACTCCTCCAAGCTTACTAATAGTTAGAGCATAAAAAAAGCCGGCACATCAGTACCGGCTCTTTTTCATCCATCAAACCTTAAAACTTACTCAGTCCAAGACTTCAGCAGTTCATCGTAGCCAATGGTTTCAGGGGCTGGCTTTTCGTTGTCCAGCTTAGGCTTTGGAGCACCTGGCTGGCTTAACCAGTATTCACGAGATTTCTTCTCGTTCAACTTAGGGCCACACTCGCCCTGTACGCCGGCACGCTCTAAACGCTCCATGACTTTATCTTGTACTTCAGCCAGAGCCGTCATCGCTTCCTGAGGTGTTTTCGCACCAGAAGAGGCGTCACCGATATTCTGCCACCACAGCTGAGCCAGCTTAGGATAGTCAGGAATATTGGTTCCGGTTGGAGACCACTGCAAACGCGCTGGTGAACGATAGAATTCGATCAAACCACCCAGTGACGGTGCACGCTCAGTGAAACTCTTATCCTGAATATCACTCTCACGGATAAAGGTCAGACCCACATGGCTCTTCTTCAGAGAAACGGTTTTAGACACAACGAACTGCGCATACAACCAAGCGGCTTTACGACGCTCTGGTGGTGTGGCTTTCATTAACGTCCAAGAGCCCGCATCCTGATAACCCAACTTCATACCTTCTTCCCAGTATGCGCCGTGTGGTGAAGGAGCCATACGCCATTTTGGCGAGCCATCTTCATTCAGTACCGCTTTTGCGCCGGTTGCATCAACCATGTCAGCAGTAAATGCGGTGTACCAGAACATTTGCTGTGCAACGCCACCTTGAGCAGGAACAGGACCAGACTCAGAGAACGTCATACCTGCAGCTGCTGGTGGTGCATACTTCTTCAACCAATCCACGTACTTACTAACCGAGTAAACGGCCGCTGGGCCATCTGTCGCACCACCACGCTCAACGCTTGAACCCACTGGGCGACAGCCTTCAACGCGCACGCCCCACTCATCAACCGGTAAACCGTTCGGGATTCCTTTGTCGCCCGCGCCAGCCATCGACAGCCACGCATCGGTAAAACGCCAGCCAAGGGATGGATCTTTCTTACCGTAGTCCATGTGGCCGTAGTAAGTCGTGCCATCAATCTCTTTGCCGGTGAAGAACTCAGCAATGTCTTCATAAGCAGACCAGTTCACTGGAACACCTAAGTCATAGCCGTACTTTTCTTTAAACTCAGCCTGAATTTCTGGCTTAGAGAACAAGTCATAACGGAACCAGTACAGATTCGCAAACTGCTGATCTGGCAGCTGGTACAACTTACCATCAGGGCCTGTGGTGAATGACTTACCGATGAAATCATCGATATCCAACATTGGGTTAGTAACGTCTTTACCTTCGCCCGTCATGTAGTCCGACAGTGGAACCACTTGTTGGTAGCGGTAATGCGTTCCGATCAGATCCGAGTCATTGATGTAAGCATCGTAAATACTCTTGCCGGATTGCATTTCCGTTTGCAGTTTCTCAACCACATCACCTTCACCGATCAGGTCATGATTAACCTTAATGCCGGTGATTTCTTCAAAGGCTTTAGCCAGTGTTTTGGCTTCGTACTCGTGAGTCGCGATGGTTTCAGAAACGACGTTAATTTCCATGCCTTTAAATGGCTTGGCCGCGTTTATGAACCATTCCATTTCTTTTAGCTGGTCGTCCTGCGATAAGGTTGACGGTTGAAACTCATCCGCCACCAGACGCTTAGCCGCGTCCATATCCGCCATTGCCAGCTGGCTATAGCCAGTGACCAACAGTGCGGTAATGACGCTTGTTAACAACTTAACTTTCATATTCCTCTCCTCAGGTTGGAAAATTTATACCCAGCGGAAAACCGCTACGGCATAGGTGCAACACACCAACAGTGCCCACCATAACGGTGAACCAAACATTGCCAGCCAGCCCAAACAAATAAAGGCGCTGCCTAACAATGAAATAAATAACCGGTCTCCCGGCGTTGTTTCAATTTGCAAGATGCCCTTGCGGGGCGCTTGCGGACGCTTGATCGAGAAAATAGTCATCCCGACCAGCGCTAAAGCAATTAATCCAAAAAACGTAGCAGTCTGCCAAGTCCATCCCATCCAGCCAAATTCCATGACAAATCTCCTTACACCCGACCGAGGGCAAAACCCTTAGCGATATAGTTTCTAACAAACCAGATAACCAAGGCACCCGGAATAATGGTGAGTATTCCAGCGGCAGCCAGCACACCCCAGTCCATCCCCGAGGCCGACACGGTACGCGTCATGGTCGCAGCAATAGGCTTGGCGGCAACCGCAGTCAGTGTTCTGGCCAGTAGCAATTCTACCCATGAGAACATGAAGCAAAAGAATGCGGTCACACCGATTCCTGATGCGATGAGTGGCATAAAGATACGGGTGAAGAAACGGGTGAAACTGTAGCCATCAATATAAGCGGTCTCATCGATTTCTTTGGGGATACCGGACATAAAGCCTTCCAGAATCCACACCGCCAGCGGCACGTTAAATAAGCAATGCGCGAGAGCCACCGCGATATGCGTATCAAACAATCCAACTGAGCTATAGAGCTGGAAAAACGGCAGCGCAAATACCGCTGGCGGCGCCATACGGTTCGTCAGCAACCAGAAAAACAGGTGCGTATCACCTAAAAAACGGTAGCGCGAAAACGCATACGCCGCCGGCAATGCCACACAAATGGAGATGATGGTATTCATCACCACATAGGTAATCGAGTTGATATAGCCCGAGTACCAGCTGGGATCAGTGAAAATCGTAATGTAATTTTCAAAGGTCAGGTCTTGCGGCCACAAAGAAAACCCGGACAAAATCTCGTCATTGGTTTTCAGGCTCATATTCAGCAGCCAGTAAATCGGCAGCAGCAAAAACAGCAGGTAGATAAACATCACGATACCGCTGCGAGTAATCCCCATGCTAGCCAGTCGTGATTGATTCATTGTTGTTGCACTCATGGCTCAGCCTCCCTGCTTGTCTAGATTAGTCATGACCGTATAGAACACCCAACTCATTAACAAAATGATCAGGAAGTAGATCAGCGAGAATGCCGCCGCTGGTCCCAAATCAAACTGGCCGATCGCCATTTTTACCAAGTCGATCGATAAGAAGGTGGTGGCATTACCCGGCCCGCCGCCAGTGACCACGAATGGCTCGGTGTAGATCATAAAGCTATCCATAAAGCGCAGCAGCACCGCAATCAACAGTACGCCATGCATTTTGGGTAACTCAATATAACGGAACACCGACCACTTGCTCGCGCCATCGATCCGCGCCGCTTGATAGTAAGCCTCCGGAATAGACTGCAAACCGGCGTAGCACAATAGCGCCACCAGTGACGTCCAATGCCAAACATCCATCACCACCACAGTAATCCACGCATCCATGACGTTTTGGGTGTAGTTATAATCAATCCCCAATGCGGCCATGGTCGCGCCTAACAGACCGATATCCACACGGCCAAAGATCTGCCAAATAGTGCCAACAACGTTCCAGGGGATGAGCAAGGGCAATGACATCAGAACTAAACAGACCGACACACCCCAGCCTTTAGAGGGCATATTCATGGCAATGTAAATTCCCAACGGAATCTCAATCGCCAGAATAATGCCACTGAACAAGAACTGCCGCCCTAGCGCATCATGAAAACGCTCTGAGCGTAAAATCTCTTCAAACCACTCAAAACCGGCAAAGAAGAATTGGTTATTTCCAAAGGTATCCTGAATCGAGTAGTTGACCACCGTCATCAAAGGAATCACCGCACTGAAGGCCACCAGAATGACCACGGGCAGTACCATAAACCACGCTTTATTATTCCACGTCTTATTCATCAGGACGCCTCCGCTTGCATTAGCCAGTCGTTGTTATAGACGTTAATTTTATCCGTCTCGAAGCTCATGTTAGTGTATTCATCGCTAATCGAAACACCTTCGGGAATGATGGCGTTGAGCTCAAGGCCATGAAAGTCAGCACGGGCAATTTTATGCCGGCCAATATCTTCGATGCGCTTAATGCTCACCGGCAAACTGCCCTCGCTGGGCGTTTTGCTTAAATGCGCAAACTCCGGACGAATACCAACTTCAATCTTGTCACCCGCTTTGGCTTGATAGCGGGCCGGTAAGGCGATCTGATTACCCTGAAGCTTCGCCGAGGTGCCATCGAGCTCTGCCGGAATCACATTCATACCCGGGCTGCCAATGAAGTAGCCCACAAAAGTGTGCTCCGGCTTTTCAAACAACTCCTGCGGGGTACCAATCTGCACCACATAGCCATCGTGCATCACCACCACTTTATCGGCGAAGGTGAGTGCTTCGGTTTGATCATGCGTCACATAAATCATGGTGCGATTTAATCGCTGATGCAGGGCTTTTAACTGCATTCTCAATAGCCATTTCAGGTGCGGATCGATTACGGTCAGTGGCTCATCGAACAAAATCGCTGCCACATTTTGACGGACTAAGCCGCGACCGAGTGAGATCTTTTGCTTGGCATCTGCGGTTAAACCACGCGCCTTTTTCTTTAGCACATCAGTCATTTCCAGCATCGCGGCAATTTCAGTCACACGCTCTTTAATCACGTCTTCCTGATGCCCGCGATTACGGAGCGGAAAGGCTAAATTGTCGTACACCGACATCGTGTCGTACACCACCGGAAACTGGAAAACCTGCGCGATATGACGCTTCTCAGTGGGTAACTGCGTGACATCTTCGCCATCAAATAATACCTGCCCCTGACTTGGGTGCAGCAAACCGGAAATGATATTTAGCAGCGTGGATTTACCACAGCCCGATGCACCAAGCAGCGCATAGGCCTTGCCATCTTCCCAAATATGATCGATTTCTTTTAAGGCGAAATCATTCGGGCTTTGCGGGTTTGGATGATAGCTGTGCGCCAATGATTTTAAGTGAATTTCTGCCATGTCTCTCTCCTCAGGCGGCTGCTGCGATTGCAGGTGCGAGTACTAATGCATCATCAGTCCCGAACACATACACATCCGCCGGATCAACGTAAACCTCCAGCTCAGTACCCGAGGCTGGCTGCTGAATACCGTGTACTAATGCAACCCAACGATCATCCGCATGCTGCAAATGAACAAAGCTCTCAGAACCCGTAATCTCAACGACATTCACAGTGACTTTAATCGAAATGGCATCGACATTCGGGCGCGTTAAGCGCAAGTGATTGGCACGGAAACCCATGGTGTACTTGCCATCGGCCAAACCAGCCAATGCACCACTGGCGGCATTAGTTTGACCATCGCCAAAGCTAAACTGCTGGCCACTTTTAGTGATCGATAGGAAGTTCATGGGCGGCTCGGAGAATACGCGAGCGGTCACGATATCATTTGGGCGACGGTAAACATCCAGCGTTTCGCCAAACTGGGTGACTTTACCTTCCCACATGGCTGCGGTATTGCCGCCTAATAATAAGGCTTCAGTCGGCTCAGTGGTGGCGTAAACAAACACCGCGCCAGAGGCGGTGAAAATACGAGGGAGTTCTTCGCGCAGCTCTTCGCGCAATTTGTAATCAAGGTTAGCCAGCGGCTCATCCAGCAATACCAGATCGGCATCTTTAACCAAGGCCCGCGCCAGTGCGCAACGCTGCTGCTGACCACCGGAAAGCTCCATCGGGCGACGCTGTAACATCGGCCCCAGCTTCATTAACTCAGCGGCTTCCATCACGCGACGCTCGATTGCGGCTTTATCTAAGCCACGGATTTTTAGCGGGGAGGCGATGTTGTCGTAAACCGTCATCGCAGGGTAATTAATAAACTGTTGGTACACCATTGCGATATTGCGCTTTTGCACCGGTTGGTCAGTCACGTCCTCACCGTTCCAGAGTATCCTTCCGGCGCTTGGTTTATCCAACCCCGCCATCAGGCGCATCAGGCTGGTTTTGCCCGAGAGCGTTGGCCCTAGCAAAACATTTAAGCTTCCGGCGGTAAGCGTAAGATCTGTCGGGTAAATGTGCGTTTGTCCCCCGACGACCCCGGATACCTGTTCCAGTGTCAAACTCATTCGGTCTCCTCCCTCTCAAGTGCTGCACTCGGTCAGTGCAACGGACTTGTGTTGTTCATTCATCCACTACGCAACATAGTATCGCTTAGCGGACAATAAGTATCGCCTTAGTATCTTCGTTTGTTTTCATATTTTCAATACTATTTTCGTTTTTATTCATTTTGTGCTGTTTTTCTGGCAATCTAGCCTCCGTAGGCCAATATTTCATTCGTTTTAATAAAAAAACAGGCTATGCTGAGGCCCGCCTAACAGGAGGTAAACTATGCAACTTTCGATCCGCCAGCAACAAATAATGGCGAGCGCCAGAGAGACCGGACAAGTCACCGTCGACGGCTTAGCTCACTCATTTGATGTCACCCCACAGACTATTCGCAAAGACCTCAATGTGCTGTGTGAGATGAAATTGTTGGTTCGCGCTCATGGCGGCGCACTGCTGGCCTCCGGTATCGAAAATGTTCATTACGAACAACGCCAAGTACTGGCCAGAGACGAAAAAACCGCAATTGGCCAACTCTGCGCTTCGCAAATTCCTGATAATAGTTCACTTTTTATCAATATCGGCACCACCACCGAAGCCGTTGCGCAAGCACTGCTGCACCATCGCAACCTGATGGTGGTCACAAATAATCTGAATGTGGCGAATATCCTGCTGCAAAATACCAGCTTCGAAATCATCATTGCCGGCGGCGTGTTGCGCCATTCTGATCGAGGCATTACCGGTGAAGCGACGGTGGATTTCATCAAGCAATTTAAGCTCGACTATGCGGTGATCGGCTCCTCAGCGCTGGATGAAGAAGGCGCGCTGCTGGACTTTGACTATCGCGAAGCGCGGGTCACGCAGGCGATTTTAAGCAATGCGCGGGAACGCTTTTTAGTGGTGGATAAGAGTAAGTTGGAACGCAATGCACCGGTGCGGGTTGGGCATGTCTCGCAACTGACCGATGTGTTTACTGATGAGCTGGTTTCGGAGCAATTTAGAGCAGTGTGTGAACAGCATAAGGTGGCGGTGCATGTGGTTGGAGCTGATGCATAAGCTGTCGACTTCGCTAACAAACAGCCAAACCCTATAAGTACCGTCTATCGATAATATAATACACCCCACTTTCTAGTGGCTTGTTATTCATCATCTTAGAGTGCTATCCACGTCCCTCCACATCGAATTAAACGGAGGGATCGATGATAAAACCACTAACAGCGCCGACAACACTCAAGGGCTTGCTGCTCTCAGTCTTGTTGGCACTTAGTCCGGCAGCCTTTGCAGAGGACAATATAACGTTCTTAGGTACGCAAACCGATATTGCTGACCGGGACTTCAGACACGGCGGCTCCTTAAGTGAACGCTTAGAACAAGCAACCACTTACTGCGAAGCCGTCGCTAGCAGCACCCACGTCAGAAAAGCCAAAAATGAAGACCGAGTCCGTTTGCGGGTTCAAGTTAAATGCCTTAAAGATCGCGTAAAACACTTAAGCGAAAGCCACTCCCGAGGACACCATAAAGGCCATCACGGCCACAAACGTCACTCCCACCATCACCGCTCACCCCTCATTAGTAAAGACGAGAAAAAAACACTCCTCGCCATTATCAAACAATTCAAGAAAGATGGCGGTGTGATCGTTACGCCTCCTGAAGTCACGCCAACATCTACCATTAAAGGACGCGTAACCACTCCCGATGGCGCAGTCGCTCCCAATATCTCGGTCAGCGTAGACCAAGGCGCAACCGTATTAGCCACTACGGATGCCGACGGTCGCTTTAGCCTAGCGCTGGAAGCTGGCCTTGAATACGCCATTCAGCTCTCGGCTGACAACGTTGCAACTCAAGTTGTTCCCGCTAAATCCCCTGTTGAAAATGCAACCGTAAACCTAGACTTCACCGTGATTGCTCGCGGCGCAGTGCAAAGCTTTGCCTCCAGCCGAGATGGCGTACTAACAGGTAATGACGGCGCATCGGTCGCTTTTGCAGCCAATAGCTTTGTTGATAGCAATGGAGACCTTGTCACCGGAGACATTCAACTGACCATTACCCCTGTTGACGTTGCTAACTCAGCGAGCTTGGGTGCATTTCCGGGTGAGTTTGCAGGTATTCAATCGGACTCCACCGAAACGCCAATTATCAGTTTAGGCGTCGTTGAGTATAAATTTACAAAAGATGGCGAAGCGCTACAGCTTGATGCCTCTACAGGCGCAACGGCTGACATTCTGATCCCCATCTACATTCCGACTTATCAGGACGGCACTGCTATTTTAGTGGGTGACGAGATTCCATTGTGGTCTTTAAACGAAACAACCGGCATCTGGCTACAGGAAGGCACGGGTACGGTTGTAGAGTCGGAAGCCTCACCAACCGGTCTGGCGATGCAAGCCACGGTCTCTCACTTCACGTGGTGGAACTGTGATGTCAGCATGGATGCAGGCAGTGCCAATGTATCGGTGACAGGAACCAGCACCGGCACCGCAGCGATTCAGGCGACCGTTCTGGCTTGTAATATCGGCTGGCGTCCAACCACGGTTGAAACGGTGATCAATATTGGCGAAACCGCAAGCGACTTGAGCGTACCAAGCTCGTGTCAGGTGTGTTACTCCGCGCAGCTAACCTTTGACTCCGGCGAGACAGCGAGCACACTAACGCAATGTGCCACTGCCGACCCACAAGGCATTGTGAATATCTCACTGCAACAGCCTAGCGAAGGACCTTTAGACATCACCGCCAATGGCTCTAACGACCCAGTCACTGTGAATGGGTTCTCAGGCTATCCGGTTAATCGCGTACAGCTTGCATCACTCACCGCAGAAGACAGTGTGACTTATTCGGTATCTGGCGCTCAGCAATTACCGGCTGGTTTATCACTTAATGTGATTTCAGCAACACAGGCTGAAATTGTTGGCACCCCGACTGAAGGCGGCGACTTTGCGGTTACTATTCAAGGTATTGATGCGACAGGTGCTGAAACCGATGTAGCCACCATTAACTACTCTATTGTTAGCCCAAGCGAAAGCACTGCACCTCTGTTTGTGAATGACTTGATTTACTTCTCGCTTGATCCTAATTTCGAGACTGGGTCTGAAGCGACGTTTGATCTAAGTCGCTATAACGTTGGCGCAACGGCAAGCAGCTGGAGCTTTGAGCAAGCCATTGACTTTCCTGAAGTTCCAAGCTGGTTCTCGATTGATCCGAACGGCTTGGTAACAGTAACAAGGACTCCCCTAGGCTATGAGAATTGGACAGGCAAGGTAAACGCTAGCAATAACGCAGGCACGGCGACTACTGAAGTGCAGATCTGTATTGGTGATTGCAGGTCAACGCCTACCCCAGCTCCCGGGGATTATGTGGTATCAACGTCAGGCACTGATGCCTTTGAAGGCGATCTTGGCGGCGGTAGCTTGGTAGAGTTTCGATTAAATCAGCCTAGCCCGAATGACATCACATTCACTTATACGACGGCTGATGACAGTGCGATTGCCGGCCAAGATTATATGGCTGCGACGGGCTTGATCACTATTCCGGCTGGGTCTTTGACGGCTGAGGTGGCTATCTCTGTAATTGATGATTTTGAGCCGGAAGGAACTGAGCAATTCTATCTCTTCTTCGTCGATCCAAGTGATGGCGTTCGTTTCCAGTCTAACCGTGTTACTTTCAGCATCTATGATGACGAAGTAGTGGTCGTAGACTAACTGTGTATTTGTTAGCGGTATTAAAGCTGTCGTGATTTGAACTGACGGTTTTATAAGGCCAGCTCATTTTTGAGCTGCCTTTTTTGTATCAGAAAACTATAGAGAATATAATCTACTGAATCTGTACATTTAGTTAGAAGAATTTTTTAATAGACTTAAAACTCTGTCATATTCATCATTAAAAGTGAAAAAATATTTACCTTTTATTATATTAATAAAAAGCTATAAGCTATCTTTTATAATTTTATGAACTTTGTTTAAGAACGACGAATATTGACCCTTTTCATTTACTGAATTATCGATCATGGAATTCAAAATAAAATCTTTAAATTTATTATCAAGGCTAATTCTCGAACCAGTTAAAGACAAAATATTTAAGTTTAATAGTAACGAAGATTGAGTATAAATTGCACCATGAAAAAAATCAGGGTTAAGACCCATAGGTGTATCTGAGAGTATCTCTCTCAATATCTCCTGCATACCATGCAAACCGGTATCCGTCTGCTTTATTTCAATATATACGAGCATTAGATAACAAGCTTCATCAAGCGGGGTCCGATAAGCAGTCAACTTCTCAATCTCGCTAAGTGGTCCTATAAAAGGTTTACTTATCTCATCCTGCCTCTGGTTTTCTATAGGTTTCGTGAATAATTTAATTCTATCTTGTATTTCCTTCAGGCTAACTTCTGAAGCTTGTTTATCCAGACGATATGAACCTATGAAACCTGAAAGCTCTGTCGATATATCATGAATTCTCTCCAGTGAACTAGCTTCTAGCTCAATATTTTTAATCAAACCACCCAAGGTATCAATTTGCTCGGCAAGTCCATCGCTCTTATTTTTTGAAGATATTGACTCTCCATAGGTATAGCCAATAGCTAAAACAGCCAGAATAATAGATACCAAGGTACCAGCAAATGAGACATAAGCTAAAGCTGATCCACTTTGCCCATTTTCGAAAACAACGTACCAGAAAAAAGCTTGGAATAACGATAGCGTTATGATTAATTGAACCCATTCCCGCTTCGTGAACTGCTTCTTCATAGTCATCAAAAAAACTCCTCGGTATTATTTTTACAAGTTATAAGGGTATATTGCAATTTCAAGCCATTAGTTCCATATAGTACTTTGTTTAATAAAGAAATATTAATAGCCGCGTGATTATTTTCGCAGTATAAAGTTTAAAACATACTTTAGGCTATCAATTATGCAATCAGAATGATTAAATATCAAGCTAATAAACCAATTAGAGCCATACTTAACAAATAGCTTTTGTCTATAGTAAAATAAAACTAACAGCTAGTATTTACTGGCAATATAAATACTTATAAAAAATTTTTTATACTACCACTTGTCATACCTTACTCCTCACATAACCCAAAAAAAGCCCGCGCCACAACTCAATGCAACGCGGGCTTTTTACAGCAAGTAACAGCGATTAAACTAGATCAAACCGATCCGCATTCATCACCTTAGTCCATGCGGCAACGAAGTCATTTACAAACTTCTCCTGACTGTCATCCTGCGCATACACCTCAGCATAAGCTCTCAAAATCGAGTTAGAGCCAAACACCAAATCAACGCGTGTTGCCGTAAACTTAGTCTCGCCAGATTTACGATCAACAATGTCGTAGCCGTTCTTACTGGCTGGCTTCCATGAGTAGCCCATATCCGTCAGATTCACAAAGAAATCATTGGTCAATGCGCCTTCACGATCGGTAAACACACCGTGCTTTGTGCCGCCGTGGTTCGTCCCGATCACGCGCATGCCGCCGACCAATACCGTCATTTCTGCAGCAGTCAGGCCCAGCAATTGCGTGCGATCCAACAACAACTCTTCAGGCATCACAACGTAGTCTTGCTTCAACCAGTTACGGAAGCCATCACTCACCGGCTCCAGCACATCGAATGCCTCTTCGTCGGTCATTTCGCTAGTGGCATCGCCACGGCCCGGTGCAAATGGAACGGTAATATCCATACCCGCCGCTTTGGCTGCTTGCTCGATACCAACACTACCGGCCAGTACAATCACATCGGCAACACTTGCGCCAGTTTCAACCGCAATCGGCTCCAGAACAGATAACACTTTGGCCAAGGTTTCTGGCTCATTGCCTTCCCAATCTTTCTGAGGGGCTAAGCGAATCCGTGCACCGTTGGCACCACCGCGCATATCTGAGCCACGGTAAGTTCTGGCGCTATCCCAAGCGGTTGTCACCATTTCACTGACGCTCAGGCCGCTGGCTGCGATTTTTGCTTTTACCGCGCCCACATCATAAGCCGTGTTTCCAGCTGGAACAGGGTCTTGCCAGATCAAATCTTCCTGTGGCACATCTGGGCCAATGTAGCGAACCTTTGGTCCCATATCGCGGTGAGTCAGCTTAAACCAAGCGCGTGCAAATACTTCGGAGAAATAGGCTTGGTCAGCTTGGAAGCGCTCAGAAATCTTGCGATATTCCGGGTCCATCTTCATCGCCATATCCGCATCCGTCATAATTGGATTGTGACGGATGGAAGGGTCTTCCACATCAACTGGCTTTTTGTCTTCTGGCAAGTTGATTGGCTCATACTGCCATGCGCCGGCTGGGCTCTTTTTCAATTCCCATTCGTAGTTCATCAGCAGGTCAAAATAGCCGCCATCCCACTTCGTTGGGTTAGACGTCCACGCACCTTCGATACCACTGGAAACCGTATCGCGACCGATGCCACGCTTGGTTTTGTTCATCCAACCAAAGCCCTGATCTTCAATCTCAGCGCCTTCGGGAGATTCGCCCAGTAAGTCCGCATCACCATTACCGTGGCATTTACCAACGGTGTGACCACCGGCTGCCAATGCAACGGTTTCCTCGTCATTCATCGCCATGCGCTCAAAGGTCACGCGGATGTCATGTGCGGTTTTTAGCGGATCAGGATTGCCATCGACCCCTTCTGGGTTTACATAGATCAAGCCCATCATTACCGCAGCAAGTGGGTTTTCCAGATCGCGTTCGCCGGAATAACGGCTGCCTTCGCTGCCAGAGGGTGCTAGCCATTCTTTCTCAGCACCCCAGTAAGTGTCTTTCTCTGGGTGCCAAATATCTTCACGACCAAACGCGAAACCGTAGGTCTTAAGGCCCATGGATTCATAGGCAATGGTTCCGGCATAGGCGATTAAATCGGCCCAGCTGACTTTGTTGCCGTATTTCTTTTTGATAGGCCAAAGCAGACGACGTGCCTTATCCAAGTTGACGTTATCGGGCCATGAATTCAGAGGCGCAAAACGCTGGTTACCGGTTGCCGCGCCACCTCGACCATCGGCGATACGGTAGGAACCTGCCGCGTGCCAAGTCATACGAATCATTAAGCCACCGTAGTGACCCCAGTCCGCTGGCCACCATTCCTGGCTGTCAGTCATTAGGGCGTGTAAGTCTTTTTTGAGTGCCTCGACGTCGAGGTCTTTTAGGGCTTCGCGGTAGTTAAAGTCCGCGCCTAGGGGATTAGTTTTGGAATCGTGCTGGTGCAAAATATCGAGATTTAGGGCCTTGGGCCACCATGCCATTACTGATTGGCTTTCTTCTGTCGCACCGCCGTGCATTACCGGGCATTTACCTGCAGACATTTCTATTCTCCTCTTTATTGGCTCTGGTTCTATTAGATCGTAGTTAGTGCTACTTAGGTACTTACTATCTCGTTATTTTAGCCATCTGTAAAATAGATTATTCAGGATATATCATTCGTTTTTTATGATCGATAATTTTATTAAGTGGTTATTTTAAAGAATATGTCTTAATTCTATCGGCAACCATCAATATATTCATTGCTAAAATGAACGCTAGCTGAATGAAATCTTAATTTATCTATGCTATGGTTAATAAAAATAACCCCGAGAGACGGCGACTAGCCCCCAAAGTCTCCACCTAAAACACCGTTCCTTTGCCCGAGGATGGTGTAAAAAAGTGTAGCGCCTTGCCCTGGCGTCTACCAGAGTGTCGAGAATATCCAGCTTCCCCCGAAGCCCGGTCTCAAGCACTACTAAGCCATCGCAGGGACGCGATGGCTTTTCTTTGGGCACAAAATGCGTATCGCTTAAAATAACCTTATTGACTTTTAAATCCCCATCTTACCTTGATGTCCCGAGTCCTAGGACTTAGGACAGAATTCATCACGCCAATAACTTCTCCTCAAACGGATACCGCGTCAGATTCTCAAATCCAGTCTCGGTCACAATCACCTGATCTTCCAACTTAACGCCCTGCTTGCCACCCACTGCGCCAATATAAGCCTCAACACACAGCGCCATTCCCGGCTCCAGTACGCCATCATAGCCATAGCTTTCCACATCTTCAGGATAGCGAATGCAGGGATATTCATCGCACAAGCCAACACCATGCATCATCACCCCATAGCGTTGCTCACGAAATTCTTCAGGTAAGCGCAAGCCGGTTTCACTTAGTTCGCGGAAGCTGAGGCCGGGTTTTAGCAAGTTCATATTGTATTGAATATGGTCATACGCGGTACGGTATAGGTGGCGTTGTTCTTCACTAGGGTCAGCATCACCAATCACCCAGGTTCGGGATAAGTCAGCGCAGATGCCATAAGGGCCAACCAGATCGGTATCCAACGCCAGCAGCTCGCCATGTTGCACAACGCGCGGGCCAGATTCCTGAAACCATGGGTTAGTTCGCGGGCCTGAGCACATAATTCGGCACTCAATCCACTCGCCACCACGACGGATATTCTCAGCATGTAAGATCGACCAGATATCATTTTCTGTCACGCCAGCGACCGAGGCTTTCTGCATTTGCGCCATGGCGATTTCGGTGGAGGCAATCGAGCAGCGCATGGCATTGATTTCATCCGCACCTTTGATCACGCGGGCATGTTCCATAACCGCTTGGCCATCGCACACATCCATGCCTAATTTATCCAGCTCGCGCAGTCCGTCGATTTCGATTTTATCAATGGCAATGCGCTTGTTACTGCCGGCGTGTTCGGCCACTAGCGACTGAATTTCACTGGCAAATCGCTTGGCATGAGCCTGCGTGTGTTCGCCGGTTTCAAAGTAGAAAAAGCTCGCGCCGTGGCGTAGTTCTTTGACTAGTGGCAAGTGTGCGGATAAGTGATCGCCACCGTGAAAATCCCACAACACCATATGCCCGCTGGCTGCCACAAAACAGGCGCGAGCATGGTTATGCATAATCCAGACCTGCATATTGGTGGTGTCGGTGGCATAGCGAATATTGAGTGGGTCGAACAGCAACACGCCCGCCAAATCACGTTTTTGCAACTCATCGACAATGCGCTGCAAACGGTATTCACGCATACGCGGCAGGTTTGGCGCGGTTAGGCCAAGTGCCTCCCACTCCTGAAAAGCTAACGCGGTCGGGCCGATCTCGACGCGATCATTATCGTTAAGTGATCCGTCGGGCTTAAACTGACTAGCGCGGCGACGGCTTGGATCTATTTTGCGATTCGAACTTAGCATGGTAACCCTCCAGATAATTCAGCCGATTGTAGCGACAAGTTTGACGGCCCGATTGCAAATAAAATGAGGCCTAAGCAGAAACGATCGTTTAGCCTCGGAAAATTAAAATCACCGATTTCATGAATCTGCTTTACAAGCATCGCGATAAGTTGATAACTACAGGGCTTGATCAGAAAAAACGAGGCTTGCGCACCATGAACACACGATCAAATCGATTCCTTAAATTAGTCATGAGCTTGTTGTTAGCGGGCGGCCTGAGCCCTGTAGCCACCGCCGCTATGCCCGCCAATTATGTTGGTATTCAGCAGCTGGCTTTTAGTCAGGATGGCTCGCAGATTCTGTACTTTTCCAACCGTGTGAATAATGAAAGTGAGCGCAGCAACTCGCCGGTGATTCACTTTATCAACGCGAATAATGGCAGCGCTCTCAATAGCACCACGCTAGCCATAAACCCACAGCGCCAGTTGCCGATGGGCTTTACGCCGGATGGCTTTAAACAGGCCGTTTTGGAAGCGCGTGGCTTAAGTATTTTGCATAATAAAACCGGTGCCACCTTGCGCACATTGGCGGTTCCGGGGTTACCAAACCCTGTCACGCGCTACCGCCCCACGCAGGCGATTACCAATGCCAGCGGTACTCAGCAGCTGTTCCTCTCAGCCAATAAACAGCAGCTTTATGTGATCCATACCGGCAATGGGAAAAACTTAGGCACCATCCGACTGCCCGCCTCGCCACTATTGAGCTTTGGCACGAGTGGCAATGGCCGTACCGTGGCTTACCTTGTGCGCGGCACTGCCGGTAAAAACCAATTGCAGCTGTATGATATTTATCAGAAAAAGGCCACTCAAACGCTGGATATTCCGGCGCAGTCGTTCACGCCGCTCGCCCTGCCAATCACACTCAGTGGCGATGGTAAGTTTGCTTATACGCCGCGTCAGCTAGTGGAGCTAAGCACGGGCAAGACCACTGCGCTACCGCTTAACCAAACCGATGTTCCAGCGCTATTTACGGCCGATAACCGCTATCTACTGCTGCCTCAAAAGAACAACCAACTAGTGCGGCTCGACCTTAAAACTCAGCAAAAACAGCTCATTAATCTAAACCTTCCCGCGCATTGCCAAACGGCCAGTGCCTATGACTTTAGCCCGAATGGCGCTTGGTTAGCCTTGGGCAGTAGTTGCCGCAATGGGGCCGAAAAAGCCGATTTCATCAGTTTATTAAACGCCAGAACGGGGCAATTCATTCGCCACCTGCGGCCAGTACCCACTGTCAGCCGTTAAGCCTGACCACACCACCAACTCAACCGGAATCATCGTATGCCGTCTCTTGCTATTAAAGGTTATCTATTCGCCTTACTGGGTGTCATCATTCTCTCGCCCGATGCACTGCTGATCCGCTTGGCGGGTGATGAGCCCTTGTTGATTAGCGCGTTTCGCGGCACCTTGGGCGGCTGCATGGTGTTGCTGTATAACCAGCTGCTCGACCGTCGTAATCTGTTCGAACAACTACGCCGCGTCGGGCTGTGGTGGGTACTGACGATTACCTTTTTCAACGGCATCTCGCAGATTGGTTTTGTGTATGGCGTGAGTCATGCCAACGCGGCCGATGTGTTGGTGATTATTGCGTTTGCGCCGCTAATGAGTGCCTTTTTATCGGCGATCTTCCTTGGTGAGCGTATTTCGCTGCGTACCTGGGTGGCGACTTCAGTGTGCGGCATTGGCTTGGCGATTCTATTTGGGCAGTCCGGCTCTACCAGCGAGTGGTCGGGATTGCTTGCAGCGGTGATCTGCGCGGTATCTATGGCGACCGTATTTGTCATTATGCGCGGCTTCCCCAATGAAAACCTGACTGGCTGCGTCGGCTTCGGAAATATGTTTTCCGGTCTCGCATGTGCCGGCGTCGTTTTACTGACTACCACCGGCGAAATTGGCCGCTTAGAATGGATGCCAATGGCGCTGATGATTTTGGTGGTATCGCCGATTCCGTTTGTGCTGTTTGTGCTGGCGTTGCGCCATATATCTGCTGCTGAAACTAGCCTGATTTTATTGCTGGAATCGGTATTGGGATCGTTCTGGATTTGGCTGGTGGTTTCCGAGCAACCATCAACGCAAACCTTGCTAGCCGGTACGCTAGTGATTTCGACCTTGATGGTTTATAGCTGGATGGGGCTGCGGGATAGTCGTCGGAGAGCTAAGGCGGTTATACAGCCTCATTGATGTATGTGGTGGCGTGCAGTTTCTTTGAGGGGCTGCCGCTGCTACGTCCAAAGCAATGATATCGGCAATGCATAAAACGTCCGATCATTAACCCGAAACGGCAGCACCGATGCACCGGTGTACAGCACAAAGCCCGACTTAAACGCTGGCCCCACAAAGTCTGCAAACTTCGCGATGCCCTTAAAATCGCTCTCGGAGACGGTAGCAGCTGCTTTGATCTCCAGTGCATTTAAGCGCCCATCAGTTTGCTCCAATACGATATCGACTTCGTTTTTCTGCTTGTCGCGATAGTGATAAATATTCATGCTTTGCTGCGACCAGCCCATGTGCTTAAAGCACTCCATCACCACAAAACTCTCTAGCAAGCCACCATAAAAGTTAGACAGCAACAGTTGATCGACCGTGGTTAATCCCAACAAATGACAGGCCAAACCGGTATCGACCATCTGTAATTTTGGCATGCCGATAGTTTGTCGCTTGGCACGGTTTTTTACAAAAGGATGCAAACGTTTCACGATAAACATCCACTCCAAAGCCTCGATATACGACTTCACTACTTTGTCATTCTGAGATAAATCATTAGCGACATTGGCATATTTAAGTAGGTTGCCACTCAAGCCAGCCAGATAAGGAATCAACGATTCCAGCTTGGTATGGTAATCCCCCTTGGCCTCGTAGATGCTTTCGAAGTCTTTATACAAGCGCCCCTTTAAATAGGAGTTTAACCAGATCGGTTTAGCTCTTGCGCTCTTGGTTTGCAACTCAGGATAGCCGCCATTAATCAGCGCCTGCGCAAAATCCTCACGCGCCATGACTGGCAAGTTATCGGGAATGACCATGTCATCGGCCAACAGAAAATCAATCAAGTTGAATGTGCCACCTGCAATCTCAGTGACCGATAATGGATACAACTCAACCCGTGCCATGTGCCCTGGCAATGCTTCCTGCGTTTTTGCAGAGCTAAAAATATCTGCCGAACCTGTCAGGAAAAACTTACCGCGTTCATTCGGTGCTAAGCGGTCTGAAGCCAGCTTAATCGCACTGACTAACTCCGGTGCATATTGAAACTCATCTAATACAATGGGCTGTTGGCGGTTTAGCAGGCTCTGAATAAAGCCCACGGAATCACTTTTTGCTGAGGAAAGCATGGCTTGATCATCTAGCGACACGTAGTACATGCCTAATTCACCAGCCATTTTTCGGGCAAGCGTCGTTTTACCCGCTTGCCTCGGACCAGTTAGGTAGAGTATGCGAAATTCCTGAAGTAACTCCTGTAACAGGCTTTCTGTATAACGTGGGTACATGGCTGACTCGCTGATGATAATACGAGAAATACGATACCATAATACGAGTTATATTAATCAATAATACGAGAAATATGGCGCTATAATACGAGCTATCTGACACCATAGTACGAAAAATCCAGCCCCGTAACGTACTCTGTGTAACAGCAAGTTAGTTAAATATACTTCCCGAGGTAGATCGTTGGGAATATTTTACGCGTCCTGATTGCTTTGCGAATGAGGCTATTGACCGACTTTTGGAACAGCCGAATCTTTTTCTCTGATCTTTGCCATTTGTAAAATCACATAAAATGCCAGAAGGAAGAAAGCTTCTGCAAAAACCTTTGATGAATCTTCTGCAAGCGAAAGGTAAGTGTAAAGAATAGCAGCCAAATCATCAGAAAATACTAATGGCAGGACGTCATTTCTATTCGTGATTGCATCGAATGCGACCATACTAAATAGAAGAAAAAAACCAACAACGAATAACGGCAAGGTAACGCGATAAGCTGTTAAGTCGCTGCGATAGGCAAAAAGCACGCCCAAGCCTATCAACCCGAACACGCCTATGACGAGGTCATCAATTCGGTCAGTAAGACCCGTTTCTTCCAAACCAAAGACGTGATGAGTCAGTAAATCAATATTTTCATGGATCTTGAATACTTCATCTATCGCCAAGAATAGAAAACCGAGCGCAATAAGTTTCCAGATTGCAGTGGGCTTATTCCAACGGGAATGCTTGTTAATTTGAAATACGATACCGGATATTGTTAACAGTTGAAGACAAGAGAATATAGTAATGAATCCACTTTCGTTGAAGTGGTTCACTCCCGTTTTGTTGTATATAGTAATCGCAGTAGCAACTGCTAGTGTGTTGCAAGCTAGAACCAATAAAAAAACTAATTTTGTAGACATAAGTTGAGTACCTAATCATCTGGTGAGTCGACTAGCGCTGGGGATGTTTATGAGAGAGGGGAGGTACTACGAGCAATATACTTAATCGTTGAAACAGATCCCACAACCGGACCATGACATATAATCAAACCCGATTTTAACCATAGTATGATGGGTTCACGCGCCATAACCAACAGCCGTTTATCAGGAGGCGCGCTTGCCTCGTTTAGCGGCGGGCTTCTTTTTAGCCCATTGCTTCGGTGGCTTGCCTAAACCTTTCAACCCGCGAAACTCCACCGCGCTCACCTCATCAATCAACTGCCCCAAGCCCTGCGTCATCGGCGTCATAAAGTGCTGATAATTAATCTCACGCTGGCTAATGGCTTCCAGCTGCGACTCCCAATGCGCCGTCATATCGGGATAGCCCATCACCGATGGCAAGCTGGTAATCAGCTGTTTGCCAATATCCGTCGCTCGAATTTCTTTACCCTTACGGGTCAAATACTCGCGTTTAAACAGCAGCTCGATAATGCCAGCGCGAGTCGCCTCCGTACCCAAGCCATCCGTTTCACGCAGTACTTTTTTAATACTCGGATCACTCACATAACGGGCAATTCCAGTCATCGCCCCTAGTAAAGTCGCATCATTAAAATGCTTGGGTGGCGTGGTTTGCTTTTCGACCAAGTTCGCATCGGCGCAGAGTACTGGCTGCCCCTTTTTCACATTCGGCAGCTTTACGCTGGAGAAGCCGCCATTATTCTCAGATTCTTGATTTCCAGCTTCGGAAGCTCCTTCCTCGCCACTGGCAGTATTGGCGCCATTGCCTTGCGACTTGGCCGCAGCATTGCCCGAGGATTTAGTCGCCGGAAATAGCGCCTTCCAGCCCTGCTTCAACACATCCTTTTGCTTGGCAATAAACAAGCCACCAGCCACTTCGCTATCAATTTGCTTGTCGGCATATTCAAACGGCGGATAAAACTGAATCAAATATTGGCGTGCGACCAGCTCATACACATTGGCCTCGCCAGCGGATAAACGACCGCCATCCATTGAACGCAGCGTTGGGATAATGGCATGGTGGGCACTCACTTTGCTGTCATTCCAAGCTTTGCTTTTTAAACTCAGATCAGCCTGTGAAACGGCTTTACTCAGATTACTGCAAGTATTGGCAATGGCCGAGGTCACGCCACCGGCATCGGCATAATGCTCGGTCGGCAGATAGCGGCAATCCGAACGCGGGTAGGTAATCAGGTTGTGCCGCTCATATAATTGCTGACAAATATCCAACACTTGCTGCGCACTTAAGCCAAAACGCTTTGCGGCATCAATTTGCAGCGAGGAGAGGTTATACGGCAGTGGTGGTTGCTGCTTTTTCTTGCTCTGCTGCACATTGGTCACGGTGCCGTTTTGATTAACGACTTTAGCCACCACGGTCTCTGCCAGCTTTTTGGAGAGCACGCGACCTTCGTCATCCATATAATCTTCGCAGGCAGCACTCGGCTTCCACTTGGCTCGAAATTGCTCACCTTTTTCGGTCTGCAACACGGCAAACACTTCATAAAATGGCTTACTGACAAAGTCCTCAATTTCCAAATCCCGATGCACCACCAAACCCAGCAGCGGCGTTTGCACCCGTCCAACCGAGAGCACACCATTAAACCCAGACTTCTGCCCTTTTAAGGTACACAAACGCGTGAGATTAATGCCATACAACCAATCGGCACGCGCACGCGCTAAGGCAGAGGTTGCCAACGGCACAAACTCGCTATTGTTACGTAGATTGTTCAGGGATTTTTTCACCGCATTGGCATTCAAGTCGCTAATCAAGCAGCGCTTAGCACCCAGAATTTTAGCTTTCGACACGCCGCAATGATTGATTACCTCATCAATCAGAATTTGCCCTTCCCGATCCGGATCGCCAACATTCACCAGCACATCGGCTTCTTTGATCAGCTTTTTCAGCACAGTGAATTGCTTGCGAGTATTGGACTTTACTTCCAACTTCCACTGCTCCGGCACAATCGGCAGATGCGCGATCGACCATTTTTTGAACTCCGGATTATAAGCCTCGGGCTGCGCCTGCTCTAATAAATGCCCGATGCACCAGCTGACCACATCGCCATTGCCGACTTTGATGAAGCCATCCCCTTTCTGATGCGGTTTCGGTAGTCCCTGAGCAACAGCACGCCCAAGGCTTGGCTTTTCTGCGATGTATAGAATCATTTTTTATTTGAATGGATAAATCGGATAGCACAGTACAGCGCAAAGCTCTCCAATGGTCAATAAGTTGCTAAGATTATTAAAGATACGGATAATCAATTCATTACTAACAAGGAGCTGTCATGAAATCATTCGAGCAATGGATGGAGGCTTACGCCGTTTCACACCAAAACCCGAAAAACAAACAAATTCACAATATTTGCGTGCCGATCATATTCTTTGCCGTGGTTGCGCTGGTGTGGAAAGTGTCCTTTTTTCTATTCATTATTCTTGCCGCTGCCACGATTGGCTTTTATTTCACCATGGGTAAGAAAATCGCGATTGTAGGCGCAGCGATGATTGGCGCAAGCTTGGTGCTGCAATTGGCGTTCGGCTTTGGCTTTTTTATGCTAGTGCTGATTTTTGTTGCCGCTTGGGCGGGGCAGTTTTATGGGCATCAGATTGAAGGGAAGAAACCCAGCTTTCTGCAAGACTTGTCGTTTCTACTGATTGGGCCGCTGTGGGTGGCTTATCCATTGCTGCAAAAAGCGGGGTTTTCGCCAAACGATTAGATCATTTAAAGCGCTTAGCTGATCGCGCCTTCTCCGCCTCTAGCTCTCGATCTTTAGGCGGCACATGGTTATTCCCCTTTGTAATGCGATCCTAATAAAATGGCTTTCACATTGCCTTTGGCAGCATAGCTTGCATAAAATAGGTACGCAAAGCCAAACATGCCGCCCATAATGATACTCAAAAAGCCGTAAATCGCGCCTTTCACTTTGGATTCTTCACGCCAATAAACCCAGCTACACAGTAAAAGCAGGTGTACCAAAAAGTCCGTATTAAACTGTGAGCGCCAGTTCATCGCGATCAAATCACCAAAATACACGGCTGGCCAATTGACCCCGTAAATACTCACCACATAGAGCGTCAGGCTCATAATCATCACCCAGGAAGCGGCCATTGAAAGTCTGAACATCGTCATTGTTTAACTCCGTTTACATTTAAGATGGGTAAATTCTTACACCCATAGGTAATGCAAACAATTACCTCAGAGGTACAGTTTTCTAACTTTGCTTATCGTAAGCTGTCGTGAACTCCAGCCGATAAGCGATTCACTATGAGTACATTTAGCGAGCAACTCCGGTTTTTCCGCAAGGCCAAAGGCTTTAGCCAGCTTAGCCTCGCGCTGGAGGCAGGTATGAGCAGTAAGCATGTGAGCTTTATTGAAAATGAGCGCTCAAAGCCAAGCAAAGACAGTGTATTGCGCTTGTCTGAAGCGTTGGATTTACCACTACGAACTCGCAATGAGTTGCTGTCACTGGCGGGCTTTGCGGAGCACTATTCACGCACTCCACTCGACAAATCGAGCATGCAACGCTTATCACAAACCTTAGAAATCATTCTGGCTAAGCATGAGCCTTATCCTGCCATCATTCTGGATTGGGATTGGAATATCATGATGCAAACCAATGGCTTTGGGCGGTTATTCGAGTTGTGTAAAGCCCAACGCCCAGCGTTTCCCGATACCAGAAACATTGCTGAAATGATTTTTGATCCGCAGGCGATTAAGCCTTTTATTGGGAATTGGCAGGAGGTTGCGAACACGACCGTGTTGAGGCTGCGTCACGAGCAGCAGTTAGCGCCGGGTCGGCATGAAGCGTTATTGAAGCAACTGGCTACATATCCTGATTTTCCTAAAGACCCACATCACCTGAGCCCTGAAGCGACAACCGAACCATTTATTTATGTGGACTTTGTGTTGGGTGGCAATACCTTGAAGTTCCTCACCACCCTCACCTCTTTTGGTACACCGACTGATATTACGGCGGCTGAAATTTTGATCGAGCAGTATTATCCGGCAGATGATTTTACGCGGGCGTTTTTGGATGCTCAGTCATAGAGGCAGTCTAGGCAGAACATCAGGCGATTTTTTCGCTGTCTCTGCCTGCTTTGTACTGTGGTAAATCATCGCAAATCTCAACCCAGTTAGCCCTCGAGCCGACGTATATGTGGGTATCGGGGTTAAGGTCAATATCACTATCGAGTGTCCCTAGTGAGAATTCGATCAGTTCGCCGGTGTCGTTAGGCGCCGCAAACGTCATACTTGAACCGCATGTTTTGCAGAACTGCCGTACCGTTCCGTTGCTCGCGGTATATCTCACCAAAAGTGCTTCACCCGCCACCCAACGAAAATTCTCTGCCTTCGCCTCACCTAGTGTTGCAAAGGCGGCACCGTGAAACTTGCGGCACATCGAACAATGGCAGTGCCCCATGCGAGGTTCGATCTTATCGACTTCATAACGAATCGAACCGCATAAACATTTTCCAGTGTAAGGGGGATTATTCATATTGATACCTAGTTTAAATCTTCAGAGGGAGTCAAGTGTACCCTTTGATAATACCACCAAACTTTAATTCGCCTTGAGTGGGCAAGGTCATAACTGCAAAGTGTGAAGCGTAACGTTACACTTTACGCTTTAACCATGTTCAAACTATCAAATTAGCTGAGCCAGATGACAGTTAAAGGCCATCACTCAAAACTCCCAGCCAATTTATTACCATGATGATTATAGCCGCGCATTTCTAAGCACTAAGTCGTAAACTGAGCCCCTGATTTTCTGCATAGATGAGCCTTACCAGACCATGACTACTCTCGAAGCCCTGTCTCAACTTTTCAGCGACAAACACCTGCTAACCGATGCCGACTCCCTGCTCCACTACGGCAGAGATTGGAGTCGCGTCCATCAGCCAGACCCATTGGCGATTGTTTTCCCGGAGTCTACGGAGCAAGTTCAGGCGCTGGTCAAGCTGGCGAATGAGCATCAATTTGCGCTGGTTCCTTCAGGCGGGCGCACCGGTTTAAGTGGTGGCGCGATTGCCAGTAATCAGGAAGTCGTGGTGTCATTTGATCGCATGAATAAGGTGCTGGAGTTTAATGCGATTGACCGCAGTGTGCGCTGCCAACCTGGCGTGATTACTCAGCAATTACAACAGCTTGCCGAAGATAATGACCTGTTTTATCCCGTCGATTTTGCCTCTTCCGGCTCTAGCCAAATCGGTGGCAATATTGCGACCAATGCAGGTGGCATTAAAGTGATCGGCTATGGCTTAACGCGTAATTGGGTCTCCGGCCTGACGGTGGTAACCGGCGAAGGCAAGATACTCGAACTCAACCATGGCTTATTCAAAAATGCCACGGGATACGACCTGCGCCACTTATTTATCGGCTCCGAAGGCACGCTCGGCTTTATCACCGAAGCCACCATGCAGCTAACCAAAACACCACAAAATCTCACCGTCATGGTATTGGGCGTTCCGGATGTTAGCTCACTGATGAAGGTGTTTGAAACCTTCCGAAATGCCATCAACCCGACCGCATTTGAGAGTTTTATTCAACGCACCGTCGATATTGTGCATCAGGAAAAAGGTTTGCCGAAGCCGTTTGAAACCGATGCGCCGTTCTATATTTTGCTGGAATTTGAAAACGATAGCGAAGCGCGTGAAAACAAGGTGCTGGAAACCTTTGAATATTGTGCAGAACAAGGCTGGGTGCTGGATGGCGTCATGAGCCAAAGCGAGCAGCAAGCGAGGGATTTATGGCGTTTGCGCGAAGATATTTCAGAATCGATTAATGCCTTTACCCCGTACAAAAACGACCTGTCGGTGCGCATGTCGGAGATTCCAGCGTTTTTAGAGAAGCTGGAAGCCTTGGTCAGCGCGCGCTATCCGGATTTTGAAGTGGTGTGGTACGGGCATATTGGCGATGGCAATCTGCATTTGAATATCCTGAAACCAGCCGATATGCCAGCGGAGGAATTTTTCAAAGCCTGCGCTACGGTCAATCATGAAGTGTTTGGTTTGGTGAAAGCCATGCGCGGCAGTATTTCAGCAGAACACGGCGTTGGGCTAATTAAGCGGGACTATCTGAATTACTCACGAGAGGAAGATGAAGTGGCTTATATGCGGGCAATGAAAGCCGTGTTTGATCCTAATAATGTGATGAACCCCGGAAAAATGCTAACCGTATAAGGCGAAGTAGATAACGGATTTTAGTGACTATTTAAGTACTACTTCGAAGCTTTTAAAAGTATTAGCCGATCATCGCTACCTCTATAGACATAAAAAAGCCGCCACTCGAATGAATGGCGGCTGGTCTTACGGAGGAAATACTACGATTTAGTTACCGTTGCGGTCCGGATTATTAGCCATGAATTGATTAAATTCTTCCTCATCCGCACGACGCTTGGCATCGGCACGGAAGTCCTGGAAGCGACGCGCACGCTCTTTAATCTCTTCTTTGATCTCACGAATGCGATCGTATTGCGTTTGCTGAAACTCATTAAACAGCGAGTTATCAGAGCCAGCGGCTTCACTTTTACATTTTCTTCCACGCATATCTGCCCACTTCTCCTTAATCGTGCCGGGCAGATCTCTCACATCACGCCCCTTAATATTCCAGTACAGCAGCACCAGACCGATGGGCCAGAAGAAAACAAATCCGACCACCATGGCACCGATATTCATCGGCGACCAATTACCTTTTTCACCTAAGTGCTTACCGGAAAAGCCAAATGAACGAGCACCTGAGTTTTCTGCTGTAGAACCGTTTGATGACGACATAAACTTACCCTCTTATATAAAATAGCGCAGTTTGTGTTTCCGGCTTTTCAATGCTTTCCGGTGTAGTGACTGCGGCTTGTTGACAAATGTTATCACTGTTCACATAATGCATACTATATGAACTTTGATCCTAAATGCAAGACCTCTGACTAAAAAAAGTGAACGGTGTTTACATATGCCTACAATGAAAAAAGAAAAGAACAGTTACCATCACGGCCATCTCAGCGAGTCATTACTCGATGCGGTGGATGAAATGGCCACGAAATTTGGTCTGGAGGCGATCTCCCTGCGCGCCTGCGCCAAATTGGTCGGCGTTTCCCCCTCCTCGGCGTTTCGCCATTATGCGGATAAGCGCGCCCTGCTTACCGCATTCGCCACCCGCGCCTTACATCAATTACTGGAGTCGATGGCCAGCGCCAAAGCGCATGCTGAGCAAAATGAGTTGGATGCCTTCTCGGAAGTCAGTCAGGCGTATATCGAATTTGCACTGACCAAACCGGCCTTTTTCCGCGCCATGTGGCGTGAGGAAATTATTTACACCAGCGATGAGCATTACGCTGCGGCGGTGAAGTTATTAAGTGGCTATATGCAAGGCGGATTTGTCGACACCATTCACGATAAAGACCCGAATAGCTTTAGTGCACAGGAGTTATTAGCATGGTCGTCGGTACATGGTTTGGCGCATTTATTTATTGAAGGGCCTGTGGGTAAAGGCTTGGATAAGTCGCAAAAGCAGCAAATGGCGCATGGCATGATTCAGTCATTAGCCCACTCATTGAGAGCCGCGAATTGAAGCCAGTACCAACGATAAGTGAAGGGCGTGCATTTGCTAGCTTCGGGGAAATTGTGCAGGGGCGCTTATCCAATAGGGAAGACTTTTTAGTGACCTTGCCGGTTGATCTTTGGAGTCACTGCCGCTTGATTAGCCAGTCTAATGGGAAGCTCTCTAAAGACCCCTTTAATAAACCTCAGAATGGCAACGATGGTAAACAGTTTAATGAGCTAAGTGATAGAGCTTGCGGCACATCTAATATCATAGAAACGGAGTTATCGAAATCCAAAGCCATTGCATTGGCCTTGCTGGAATACTTTGGTCAAACCTCCGGCCATCATATCCAATTGATTTTTGATCGGAATATTCCCATTGGCAAAGGCTTAAGCTCCAGCACGGCCGATCTGCTAGCCGTGGTTCGAGCCTTTGAAGCGCAGTTTAACGTGACGCTTTCACCAAGCTTGATTTCTGAGCTATTCACTGCCATCGAGCCACACGATGCCCTGCATTATCCCAGCTGCGTTGCTTATAATCACCGGCAGGGGCGATTATTGCAGGCGTTTGATTATATTCCGGATTTTCAGATTATTGGGATTGATGCCGGCGGGGTGATTTCTACTCAGGAGTATAATAAGCACCTAAGTTTTAGCGATGCGCTGCTTAAGCAATATGATGATTTGTATGCTGAGTTGCTGGAAGCTTTTGCGCGTCGCGATGATGCAGCAATTGCCCTGTGTGCACAGCAATCCGCGCTGATTCACAGTGAACAAACTAATAACACCTTGCTTAAAGCGCTGTTAAATCAGATAGATGAGTTAAATAAACTCGGTGCGATGGGAATATTAGCAACCCATAGCGGGACCTGTGCCGGTATTCTGCTTCCGGGCACGGCTACGGAAGCAGAGCTTGCTCGTGTCAAAAAGCAAGTTGCCCAATATGGCAGCGTGTTTCAAACCAAAACACTAACCGCCACATCAGGCAATATTCCAACTCAGCTAGCATCAGCATCAGCATCAGCATCAGCATCAGCATCAGCATCAGACCACAGCTTAGGCCGCAGTCACCTCACATAACAACGATTTAAACGCCGGAAATCCGCTGATCGGGTCAAGACAAGAGTCATCGGTCAACTCATTCACATTGGCCTCATTCCAGCCATGAAAACAATGCACCACACCGGGCTTCATAATATCGGTGACATCGGCATAAAACAGCACCGCACCGCGCGGCGAACTGACTGACACCTGCGCATCGTGCGTAATACCACGCGCGGCGGCATCATCAGGATGAATCTGAATGCGCGGCTTCGGGTCAAAGTCCAATAGCTTTGCAATATTATGCTGCTGGGAATGCGTGAAATACTTTTGTCGTCCGCCGGAGGTCAGCACTAGCGGATACTCGGCAAACACCTCAGGGCTAGCAACCGGGCTTTCCACCGGCTCACGATAAACCGGCAAACCATCATAGCCCTGATCGCGTAACTCTTTGGAATCAAACTCGATTTTACCGGTGACTGTTTTAAAGCCATGCAAGCGCCATTGGCGATCGGCATCCATATAACCAGCATCGACCAACTCATCAATCACTTCGCTATAGACCACCACGCCTTCGGGCTTTTCATACGCTTCTTCGCGCACATCATCGGGCAAGCCTTCGGCCATTTCCGCCCAAGAGGCATCTAAATCACCATTCCAAAACTGGTCGGCCATGCCCATTTTTACGCCCAACTCCAGAAAGATCTGCGCATCGGGTTTGGCTTCGCCACGTGGTGGCAGTGCTTGGCGACGGTACTTTACTTCGCCCTGATAGGCGCAGCCGGGATAAGCGATTAAGGCGCTACGCTCCAAGCTAGTCGCTGCGGGCAACACAATATCGGCCTGTAAAGTCGCTGGATTATGGAAGAAGTCAGAGACGGCAAAAAAGTCCAATTCACCCAGTGCGCGCTCCATGCGTTTGGAGTTCGCCCACATGGCGGTGTTGATTCCCATTGCCAATAGCGCCCGCAGCTTTTGCGGCTTACCTTCTAAAATACAATCCGGCATCAACATGCTTTGTGCGGCTGGCCAGTATTTGGTCCAGATTGGGAACACTTCATCACCAATGCGTGGCGGCAAATCATTGCGGCACACATCAAACATTTCGATTGGCTTCGGTAGCACTTTGTCATTGAAGAAGCGGTTGCCACCTTCACGGTCGATCATTCCGATAACGGCAGAGAGTAAAATCATCGCGCGATGGTTTTGAAAGCCATTGCTATGCTGCACGGTTGAGGTCGGCGACATGGCAATTTGCGAAGGCAGTTCGGTGGCAAACATTTCAGCCGCAGCGCGTAAATCAGTCTCATCAATCCCGCAAATCTCAGCGACAACCGCTGGAGTGAACTCTTTGATGTACTCTCTGAATTCATCCAAGCCGCTGGCCCACTCATTCAAAAAGTCCTGATCCTGCCAGCCATTCACAAAGATTAGATGATGAAACCCTAAGGCCAATGCGCCATCTGTTCCTGGGCGAATTTGCAGATGGATGTCTGCCAGCTCGGCGGTTTCAGTACGACGCGGGTCCACCACGATCATTTTGCGATTGCGCTTTTGTTTGTTGAGGTGATGGTTTTCAAAGGGTGGAATCGAGCCAGAGGCATTCGTTGACCACACCAACACGCAGCGGGTTTTAGGCGATTCGATGGTTGACGTGGTTTTCAGCTTATAGCCGTAAGTGAGCTTTTCCGACACCATAGTCGAGGAAAAGCAGCAGCCGGATTCTGTGAGGTAATTTGGACTACCAAAAGCATGAGCTAAACGCTGCAATTGAGGCCGCGCTTCTTTGGTATAACCTGCAAAAAAGCCAACCGCTGGTGCGCCGTGTTCTTGCTTGGAGGCTTCCAGTTTCTCCGCAATGGTGGTCAGCGCTTCATCCCAACTAATGCGCTCAAACTCACCCGAGCCACGTGGCCCAACGCGTTTGAGTGGATACAGCAAGCGATCCGGATGATATTGGCGCTCCAATTGCAGCTGTCCACGCGGGCAATTGGGCAGGCCATCAACGCTGGTCGCGACGCCTTCTGGGTTGATCGTCACCGTAAAGGCGCAGTTCGCATCACATTCGTAGCAAGTGGTATGTTTTATGGTGTCGCTTGGTTGGATAACGGTAGCAGTCACGGAGGCAGTCTCACACAGAGTTATTATGGCTGGGATTTTATCCTGTTCTGCGCAATATGCCAGCTTTCACAACTTTGCTGTGGGAAACGCTCTGGGCAACTCGGCATTGATTTTTACGATGGCGCTACTTACCATGCCCTGCATATCAGCACTCAGGCCAAGCCCATGAAATACCAATCCATTCCCGTTACGCCCTTTCAGCAAAACTGCAGCATCGTTTGGTGCGAGAAAACCAAGCAATGCGCGATTATTGATCCCGGCGGTGATATCGACAAACTCAGTGCGGTGATTGAAAAAGAAGGCCTGACCCCAGTTGCCATTTGGCTAACCCATGGCCACCTCGATCATGTGGGCGGCACCGTGGCACTAGCCGAGCGCTATGAGTTACCGATTATTGGCCCACACGAAGGCGATGCTTTCTGGCTCGATGGTTTACCACAACAATCCGAAATGTTTGGCTTTCCACACCACGATGCCTTTCGCCCTACTCGCTGGTTAAAAGCGGGCGAAACACTCACGCTGGGCGAGGAAAGTTTTGAGGTGCGTTTTACGCCCGGCCACACTCCGGGCCATGTCGTGCTCTTTAATGAATCCGCGCATATCGTCTTTGTGGGTGATGTGTTGTTCTCAGGCTCGATTGGTCGTACCGATTTTCCGGGTGGCAACCATCAGCATTTGATGGATGCGATTAAAACGCAGCTGTGGCCAATGCCGGATGATACGGTTGTGGTCTCTGGCCATGGTCCGAACACCACCATCGGCCATGAGCGTAAAACTAATCCAAATGTTCGATAAGGCTTCCCAGCTTATTTAAGTAAGACAGCTGGGCTTCTCCGCTTACAGCAATATCACGATTCATCACTCCTCTTATTAACATGACAGGTTCATGTCAGCTTCTTATGGAATGATGCTCGTGATAAGCTGAAAAGCCCGATCATCGGGTGAATTAACATAGGATGGAGAAATCTCAATGAAAGCACCAATTTTGAAGAAAGTGGCAGCGGGCGTCGTTCTGAGTCTGAGCATGGTAGGCAGCAGTTTCGCAGCAGAGTGTATCGCTCCTGCTAACCCTGGCGGCGGCTGGGATTTCACTTGCCGTACCATCGGTAAGATCATGTATGACATCAAGGCTGTCGATCAGCCAATCCAAGTTACCAATATGGCGGGCGCTGGTGGTGGATTAGCTTATAACCACGTGGTTGCCGAGCGTAACACCGACGCCGATCTAATTATTGCAGCCTCTTCTGCAACCTCCACTCGTTTAGCACAAGATGCCTATGCTGGTATGACAGCAGATCAGGTTCGCTTTGTTGGCGCAATCGGTGCTGACCCAGGCGTTATTGTTGTTGCTAAAGACAGCAAATTCAAAGATCTGAAAGACTTATTAGAAGCGGTTAAAGCCGATCCTTCTAAAGTAACCTTCGCAGGTGGTTCTGCTGTGGGTGGTTTTGATCACCTTAAGCCATTGATGTTGCTGCAACGTGCAGGCTTCACAGACATCAGAAAAGTAAAATACATCGGTGTTGATGGTGGTGCAGATGCGATCACTCAAACCGTTGGTGGCTTCACTCAAGCAATGACGGGCGACATGTCTGAAATCGTAGGCTTCCTGAAAGCTGGCGAAGTTCGCGCAATTGCGGTGCTGTCTGAAGAGCGCATTCCGGGCTTTGACGATATCCCAACGGCTAAAGAGCAAGGCTACGACGTAGTCGCGGTTAACTGGCGTGGTATGTACATCCCTAAAGGCGTTAGCGATGATACTTTCAACCTATGGGCAGATCGCCTGAAGAAAGTCGCTGAAAGTGACGAGTGGAAAGAATCAATGAAAGCTAACGGTCTGGCTCCATTCACTAAAGTGGGTGCAGACTTCCAAGGCTATGTTGATGGCGTTGTTGCAGAAATCCACGCGTTATCTAAAGACATCGGAGTAATCAAGTAATGATCAGCGACCGGATTTTTGGTCTGGTCGTGTTACTGGTAGCAGTGGCGTATGTCGCCGCTGCTACTCAGATTCAGACCAGCTTCTTAGCCGACCCGGTGGGCCCCAAAGCCTTCCCAATTATGATCGGCTCCATTGCCGCCTTGTGCGGTTTATTTTTAATGGTAAAACCAGATCCCGACCCTGAGTGGCCTGCAATGCGGACATTCCTCGCCTTATTGGTCGCGGTTGCGGTATTGATTGCTTACGCGTTTGCGCTAAAACCATTGGGATTCATCTTACCGACTGCGATTGCAGCGGGCATTTTGAGTTTTCAGATTTCACCGCGCGCTGGTCCTGCGGCACTCGCCGGTGTTGGTTTATCGGTTGGGCTGTTTGTATTGTTTAAATTCGCTCTAGGGCTCGGCTTAGTGCCGTTTCCAAAAGGCCTCTTCGGTTAAGGATTAGCGATATGGATATTCTTAATAACCTCATGCTCGGGTTTTCGGTCGCGTTCTCGCCGTTCACCCTGATGCTGGCCATTATCGGCTGCTTTCTGGGTACCATCATCGGTGCGCTGCCGGGCTTAGGCCCCTCCAATGGCGTGGCCATTCTAATCCCGATTACTTTTACCATGGGCTTAGATGCAACCTCGGCATTGGTACTAATGACCTCAGTGTATTACGGGGCGATGTACGGCGGACGGATCAGCTCGATTTTGCTCAATATTCCGGGCGATGAACCGGCGCTGATGACCACGCTCGATGGCTACCCCATGGCCAAAAATGGCCGCGCTGGCGATGCCTTAGTACTATCTGGTGTCGCGTCTTTTGTGGGTGCTTTTCTAGCCACGATCGGCTTGATTCTGCTGGCACCAATGCTGGCTCGCGTGGCTTATGTCTTTGGCCCTGCGGAGTACTTTGCACTGTACTTACTGGCGTTCTGTACGCTGGGTGGTATGTCATCCAATAACCAAGCCAAATCTGCTTTAGCTGCGTGTATTGGTCTGGGTATTTCCATGATTGGTGTGGACAACTCATCTGGTATGGCACGACTAACAGGCGGCAATTTGCACCTTATGGATGGCATCGACTTCCTGGTGGCGATTGTTGGTTTGTTTGCGATTGCGGAAGTGTTCTTCTTTATTGAAAGTCACGGTAAAAGCTCCTCCATTGGTGTGAAGCTGGATAAAGTCACTATCCCTTGGAAAGACATCAAAGACACCAAATGGACCATGTTGCGCTCTAGCGTCTTGGGCTTTGTGGCCGGAATCCTGCCGGGTGCCGGTGCCTCACTGGGAAGCTTCCTGGCTTATATGAGCGAGAAGTCGATTGCGGGTGAAAAAGGTGGTTTTGGTACCGGTGTTCCTAAAGGAATTGCGGCACCAGAAGCAGGTAACAATGCGGCAGCAGGTGGTGCACTTGTGCCCATGTTGACCCTCGGTGTGCCAGGCTCTGGAACCACAGCAGTATTGTTAGCCTTGCTAATGACACTGAATATCACCCCCGGCCCAACCTTGTTTACGGAACAGCCAGAAGTGGTTTGGGGCTTGATTGCGTCGCTGCTGATTGCCAACGTCGTGTTGCTACTGATGAACGTGCCGATGGTTAAGGTGTTCGTGAAGATTCTGATGGTACCACCCTGGATTTTATTACCGGGTGTAACCATGGTGTCGTTCGTGGGTATCTACTCACTGTCAGGCAGCTATTTTGATCTGTTGCTGATGGTAGGTTTTGGTGCACTAGGCTATGTATTGCGCAAGTTAGAAATCCCAACAGTACCCGTTATTCTCGGAATACTGCTGGGCGGCAATATGGAAAATGCGCTGCGCCGTGCCATGGTGATTGCAGATGGAGACTATATGTACCTGTTCTCATCTCCGATCTCAATTGGCCTTTGGATCGCTGCGATCGTTGGCTTTATCGCGCCAATGTTCTTACGCAACGTGCTAAAGAAGCCACAACGCATTACCGACTAAAAGGCTTAGGGGTAGTTAGGCTCCGGTTACACCATGGACTAACTGCCCCAATCCCCACGCCAACGCAAAGCCGATCGTATACGCGATCAATAAGTACTTTGAATATCGCGCGTAACTGGCAAAGGTCAGACCTTCTACTTTACTCATCGCGATAATCCCCGCCGCAGAGCCGATGACTAACAAAGAACCACCCACGCCCACCGCATAGACTAGCGAAATCCAATCGCTTAACGGCATCTCCATACCCGAGTGCAGCACGGCCGCAGTTAACGGTACGTTATCCACCAGAGCAGAGAAAATACCCAGTGCATAGTTCGCCACTGGCGTTGGCAGATAGGTATACACCTGACTCAACAGATCCAATACTTTCAGCTCTTTCAGCATGCCGACCATTAGCAAGACACCCAAGAAGAACAGCAGTGTGTCGAACTCGATTAAGCGGATATTGCGCATCATGTCTTCGTCTTTATTCAGGAACTGCATCAGCACGAATAACATCGACAGGGACACAAGGAAGGTCAATAAAGGCGGTACGTGGAACAATACGTTAAGTGCCAAAATACTTAAAATAGTGATTAGGAACTGGCCGCCAGCCACCCAATCCACCATGAGAATGGGCTGCTGATTTTTTTCAATCACCAGATCGCCACTCATGCGCTTCGACATAAAGAAGGTCAAAATCATCAAGGCCGCATAAGCCGGTGCAATCAACATCAGCAGATTACCAATGGTGACTTTGCCCGCGAGGAATACCATCAGCGTGGTGACATCACCGGTAATTAGCGAAACCCCGCCGGAGTTCACACCAAAGACAATCACCGCCATAAAGCGCAGCATATCTTTGTTATCTAACTTCAGCGGGATTAACAGACTGATACACACCAGCGTGGTAGTCACGTTATCGGCTAATGAGGAAAAGATAAACGCGAAGTTAGCGGTGATAAATAACAAGGTGCGTAAAGAGAGTTTCTCGGGTAATAAACGCATCACCAGATTGGCAATGAACCCTCGGTTATTGAGGTAGGCGACGAAGGTCATGGCGGACATTAAAAAGAGCCAGAGCGAGGCGACTTCGAGGAGGTTTTCGTTGAGCTTGATATCGACTTCGGCGGAAGTTGCCGCGTGTTCGACGTAGTAGAGTAACCAGATCAGACTTCCAAAAAACAAGGTGGTTTTTGCCTTGTTAATATGAGTCAAATCCTCCAACACAATGCTGATGAATCCCAGCGCGGTTAGAATGAGGATGAAGGTATCCATTTTGTATTTCCTAAAAACAGTATTCCTGTCCAAGGGGCAGGGTCTTAAAATTCGGGGATTATAGGCCTGCTTTTTTTCAGCGTCAGGTGATTTTTTGTATCAGCGGCGATTAGTGTAAACTGGATTTATTATGAAAATACTACTGGTTGAGGATACTCCGGACTTAGCAGAGGCCATCGCTGAGCGGCTGCGCGCTGATGGCCATGCTGTCGATTGGTTAACTGACGGAGAACAGGCCAATAAATTACTGAGTTATCAAGATTACAGTCTGGTAATCCTTGATTTAGGCTTGCCAAAATTGGATGGCATGCGCGTATTGCAGCTATTACGCGAACGTAAAAACAAAACCCCAGTGATGATTTTAACCGCTCGCTCCGGCATTGATGACCGGGTGAATGCGCTGGATTTAGGTGCTGATGATTATCTAATTAAGCCGGTTGATTTGCGTGAGCTATCGGCCCGCTGTCGCGCCCTAATCCGACGCAACAGTGGCGAGGTTGCCAGCTTAGTGAATTATGGCAATCTGAGTTTTAACCGAGGCTCCGCGACTGTGCTGGTGAATGATGCCGAAGTGGATTTACCCAAGCGCGAATTAAGCATTCTAGACTTACTGTTAAGCCATCAGGGACGCACTTTAAGTAAGTCGCAAATTGCCGACCAGCTGTGCTCGTTTGATGACATTGATGAGCTACCCAGTGATAACGCCATTGAGCTGTATATCGCGCGATTGCGCAAAAAAATCGCGGCCAGCAATGTTCGCATCAAGACCTTACGCGGGATTGGATACATGATTTATGTTGAGCAATAGTGGCTCGCTGCGGGTACGACTCGCGACATTATTTGGGCTCGTGCTGCTAATCGGTGGCTCGGTTGTGCTGCTGGCTACGAACAGTTTTGCTAAACGCGCTGCCGAGCAAGCCTACGACAAGCTGCTAGCCAGTGCCGCCTTTACGGCGCTGGAAAGCCTTAGCGTGACCGGTGATAAAATCAATTTTGACCTCCCCTATGCCTCAATGGACACTTTGTCGCTCTCCGAAAATGACCGGGTGACGTATCACTTAAAGAGCGAAGCCAAAGGCTTACTCACCGGCTACGAAGGCCTGCCAGAACCCACCGCCAAAGCAATGGAGAAAGACTTTGAAGATGGTAGTCCGCACTTTTTTACACGAGATTATCAGGGCGAGTCGTTTCGTTTTATTGTGCTCGAACGCCAGCTAACCGAGTCTGGTTTGCGGGATAAAGTCTGGCTGCAAATGGGGCAAAGCCGCTTGGCACGGGATGAACTTGCCAGAGATTTAACCTTAAAAGCCATGATCGGCATTATCGGGCTGATTGTATTGGGGTTGTTGTTTGTTTGGCTGGCGGCGGGTTGGTCGCTGCGCCCCTTGTTTCGGGTTGAAAATGAATTATTAAGCCGCCAGCCGAGCGACCTCAAACCACTCACGACGCAGGTGCCGAATGAGGCCACTCATTTGGTGGAGGCTATTAACCGTTTTATGGGCCGGCTGCAGCGTAATCAAGATCGTAATCATGCCTTTATTGCCGAAGCTGCACATCAGTTACGCACGCCATTAGCCAGCCTGCAAGCTCAGGCTGAACTGGCCGCGGAAGACAGCGATGCGGCTGTATTTCGCAGCCGCGCCGAGCGTATTCGCCGCAATGCCATTGAAACCAATAGCCGGATTAATCAATTATTGAGTTATGCCACCCTCGCCCACCGCGTGGATGTGTTAATTCCCGAGCCGGTGGTGTTGGAAGAGGAAGTCATCAAATGCTTGGCTGACCTTGCGCCCATTGCGATTACCCAGCAGGTTGAGCTGAACTTTGATAATAGTTTGGGTGCTGTGCAAGTGACGGCTGACCCAGAAGCCTTACGCGAAGTGTTGCGTAATCTGGTCGATAACGCGCTGAAATATGGCCAGCTGAATGCCACGAAAGCCGAAGTGCATGTCAGCCTTGAAGCAGCACCCAAAGCGGGCTGGGTGGTATTGCAAGTTAGGGATTATGGGATGGGGTTGCCTGAAGAATTATTGCAGCAAGTGACCCGACGCTTTGGGCGTGGGGAGTTTCGTCAACAAAGTGGTAGTGGTTTGGGTTTGGCTATTGTTGAGCAAATCACGCGCGGCTTAGGCGGCACACTGGAGCTGGAAAATGGCATACAAGGTGGGCTGAAAGCGCGACTAATCTTACCGGTGAGTGTATGAGTAGTTTTATAACAACCAATCTTTCGAGTGCGCGTATTGGGAGTTTAACGAGTTGTGGACATGTTTTGAAACAGTCACAGTTAACGCTAGCCATCGTCATGACTTCATGCCTATTGCTGGCGACTGTTAGCAATCCCGTTAAAGCTGCAACCTATCCAGCACCAAGCAAGGAACAGCAACACTTAAAAATACTCTCCAGCACTGATGAAAGCGTGATGAAAATACTGATTACGGATTATCAGAGTCGCCACCCTAACGTTACCATCGAGTATAAGGAATCAAACTCTGTCCCTCTGTTTGATGATTTTCGTGAGAATTATGAGCAAGGTCGCACTGCCGACTTAATCATTAGCTCAGCCATGGATTTGCAGATTAAGCTGGTCAATGATGGCTATGCCGCCACGCATATCAGTAATCTGCCAGACACACTGCCCGCATGGTCGCAATGGCGCAATCAAGCCTTTGGTTTTACTTACGAGCCGGCAGTCATGGTGTACAACAAAAAGCTGCTAACTGGCGCTTATATACCAAAAGATCGCTTTGAACTGATTGATTTGCTACGCGACAAAACCGATTACTTTAAAGGTCGGATCGGCACCTACGACATTGAGAAAAGTGGCTTTGGCTACTTGCTAGCAAGTCAGGATGCACAGCAAGCCAGTACTTGGGGACGCCTTACCGAAAACCTGAATAGTGTCGATGTGAAACTCTACGACAGCACCCGAGGCATGTTGAATGCGCTGGAAAGTGGCGAGTTGCTGCTGGGGTATAACGTGCTGGGCTCTTATGCTTATGCGGCGATTGAAGCTTCCGATCAATTAGCGATGATTCTACCCAATGACTACACCTTGGTAATGTCGCGGGTTGCGTTTGTTTCGAAGAAAGCCGGTAATCCGCAGGCTGGACATCAGTTTTTGGATTACTTGATGTCGGTTCAGGGGCAACAATTATTGGCGATTAAGGCGCGGCTGTATCCGATTCATCCTCAGGTTACCGGGCAAGCGACGTATTCAGGGTTGCAGGCAGCGACGCGCAATCGTGGGTTGCTTAGGTTGATTAAGTTAGGGCCAGCCTTGCTCACTTATCAGGACCAAATGAAGAAGGCTAATTTTTTGAGTGAGTGGAAGAAGGTTATTCACTAAAGTCGGAGCGCCTCGACAATGCCAAAGCGCTCCTGCTACCACTAATCATCAATCACCACATCATAACTAACAACGCCAGATGCTCCACCAATCAGTGGCCCGACAAACTCCCACCTCACACGGTCGCCACTGATAACTGGCGTGCAAGTCATTCCTGATGGCGGCGTACCACACACCGCAGAGTTAGATTTGATCGATGTAAACGCCTGCGCATTGTCATTCACAGTCAACTCGGTCAGTGGCCCAGTGCCGGTGTTACTGTAATAAATTCGATACTTAAGCGTATCGCCTGGCGCTGCCTGATTTACCGTTGCCGTCTCCGCTGAGTTCTGCGTTGTATTCTGAACTGTTTTACGCAGCTCCAAGCGTGATGGGCCAACGGCCGGAGTCACTGGTGTTGGATCAACCTGTGCCTGAGCTGGCGCTTCCGGAATCTCAGGAATATACGGCGTCGTCGGTGTTGCAGGAACGGGGTCTTGCACTAGCGTAACCTCTGGCACAGCCACTACCTCAGGCGTAGCGGGTAATGCAGGCGCTTGTACCTGTTTAGCCGTAGTAACATCAGTGACGGCCAATGCCTGTGTACCAGCAATATCATTGGTGTAATCAAAATCTGCCGTAATCGTTTGTTTATAACGATCGTAGGCAGCAACATTAGCAGGTGCGTACACTTTATTGATCAGACAAACACGATCACCAGCAGAGACCGCGACTACCGGGTCACTGACCCAAGTGCTAGTCGTGGCGGTCGCCGTTCGCGTACCGGCAAAAGCGACAGCGCCTTCAGTGCCATCCAGCCGTCCGTTACAGTTACTGTCCCGATAAATCAGACTCGACCATCCAGCCGTTTTATTGCCACCAGAAACGCTGGTAAAACTCACGGTTCCCTTAGTGGGTGTACTAAACCGGTGCGCATAAAACAATACATTACCAGGCAGTATCTGATTGTTATTATTTGGCCCAAATACCGGCGGCTTAACATCACCAAAATCTTGGCCAGTGATATCATTCGCTGCCACTATAAATTCAGCACGCACATTCTCAGTGGTCGAACGATACCCTCCTGCGTCTCTGGCAAAAGCAGGCCCACAGTTCTTAGGGACAGGAACGCTCTCGCGAGATGCCTCGTAGACTTGATAAGTTCCGGCAGTAACATTTTTAAAGGCATAAACACCGGAGCCGTTAGTTCTGGTACTGATACAGGTTTTATTATCCTTGTCGTACAAAACCACCGGTAACTGAGTTACACCGACTTCATTACCATCATTGGCTGCATTGACATTTACATCCCGAAATACCCGACCACTAACGGTGACTCCAGCCTCAATAACCAAGACGGAATAATCTTCAACCTCACCATCAATTGCGAAACCACTCGGTGTGTTTTCAGTAACACTAGCATCCGAAGTGAAGCGGAAACGGGCGAAAGTGGTTCCTGCGTTCATCGTGGATTGACCTGCCCAGCTAAGGTCACCACTTAAATCCCCCGCAATAACCGCAGTGCTCGCATGTTCTGAGCTGTCAAACACACCGTTACCATCAAAATCAATCCAAGCATGTAATGCTCCAGTGCCTATGGCGGTGATGCTAGTTTTAATCAACTTATAGGTAGCATCGCCTGCAGTTAATGTTGGAAATGCAGTAATACCATCGTCATCATTACCATCACCCGATGCATCGCCGTTTGCAATTGATGCAGAGTCTTCATCAATCGCATCCCCAAGCTGGATTGTTGAGGAGATCGTATGTATTGCCTCGCCATAAGCAATGCTACCAACACCCTTATTCGGCAGCGTTCCAGACACCGGCGCATCCGATAAATCTGAAATACAGCTAGCAAGCCGGATAGTATCAATAGCGTATCGTTCGGTAATCTGGCCATCGCTTGTGGTTACAAAATCACTACTGGTTATATTTTCCGGAGCAACAACGACTGCCTTTACAGAGTCGAGCACACTCTTAAAGTCACTTGCTGATGCCACCACTCGCCCGGTTTCATCCGAGAGATCGGTATTGGGAATATAAAACCACTCGGAGCTGGGCTCCAGACGTCGCTCAATCGTCACCCATTGTGAGCTCGCAAGGGTAGGTGCAACTGCAGACGTTGCATAATCCAACACTAGACGTCCACTAGTCCCGATGATCACCGCATCCTGCGACAGCTCGATGTAGTTAGCTTCAGTCTTCGATTTTGCCCAGTTCCAACGCTCAAAGGAGAAAACACCACCATAGAGTGTTGGATAGGCCGTATTAAGATCAGGTGATGTCCAAAATGGCGTAAAGTAGCCTCCGTCGAATGCACCTGCAAAACCGCCACCAGAAGGGCTTCCTTGTCCCTCCCCACCATTCACATCATCATGAACGGTGGGATCAGTTACTGTACCATCGACATTCCCGATATTGTTCATTGATGCCTTAAGACCGTAAGGCTTATTCGCATCTTGCGATGATGCTGTTGATGTCCAGCCCTGCGCTGCGCCATCATCAAACAAATATTCAATCAATACCTGGTCAACAATACATGCACCGATAGGCTTAGGCGTAACAGGGTAGAGCCCTCTGTTAATCGCAAGCGTATAATCCTCAACCTCACCATCACTAGCCTCACCGGTTGCTCGCTCATCAGCACCAACAGTACTTACATCATCGCTTAGTGCATCCGAAGTCAAACGAAAACGTGCAAAAGTAGTCCCTGCAACCACAGGGTTTTGGCCAACCCAGCTCAAAGCCGAGCCTACAACGCCATCACTCACTGAAGTGCTTGAGTACTCACCACTTTCAAATACACCATTACCATCAAAGTCGATCCATGCATGCAAAGTGCCAGTGCCTGAGGCCGTTATATTCAGAGTAGGGATTTCGTAACCAGTATCTCCCGCTGTTAGTGCTGGAAAGAATATACCATCCTCATCATCACCATCGGAGTCTGAGTCATCGCCTGAGGCACTCAATCCCGCATCACTGCCCAACTGAGTTGCAGAATCACCATCAGGCGATTTAGTCCCCAGAAACACGCTGGGAGCAGCTGAAAACAAGTGCGTGGCATCACCAAAACTAATCGGCGCATCACCGTAATCTACACCATAAAGTACGATAGTCGTCGGTAGGTTTTCATCGCTATTCGCATCCACACCACCACCCGTATCCATCTCATTGGGGTTGCCATCACTGTCTGGATCAATTGCTGCCGCCTTACCACTATTTGATAAATCGGTATAAACGTTACCTATTGAATCCTCAGCCGTCACAGTAGCTTGGTTAGAATAGGTACCGGGCGTCTTATAGACTTCAATGACTAGTTGTAATTGCGCAGAACTCTGACTAGCCAACGATGAGCCAGCATTTATCATCTCTATGACACTATCACCATCATAAGCCGCATTGACCTCAACAGAGGCAGGCCCAGATACCTTAGTCAAGCTCACAAAATCCCAATCGACCGTTTTCACCCCAAATACGCTACTTAAGTCATCGGGCAAACTCAAAGCACTCAATGTCGACAAGGGGCTGAGATTTTTTAGGTAAAAATCATACGTGACAGTATTGGTCGAAGGCTGGGGGCCTGCTGAAACGGTCGCATCTTTAGCCAGTCCAATAACGGGCAATTCCATCTCGGTATAGGCGTCACTGTAGACCAAACCAACAATGCCATCGACCCGACCACCAAATGAGTTACCTTGTAACTCCGCAGGTTTCCCATCGTGCGATAACTTGACTAGTACATTGCGGGTGGCGGTGTCTTTAAGGAATACCGGTGTCAGTATGCGAACCCCCGTCACCTCGCTGAAATTAACTGGACAACCTGCAGCTGATGCCGTCATTTCAGCCTCTGTACACCATCGGGTACTGCCACCATCTAAATTGCTACTATGTGTAGCATCTATAAAGATATCTCCACCAGCAACTTTCGTATAAAGGAAACTCTCATTGGCATAAGATGGCGTCACAGAAATCAAGTTCACCGCCCCTGTTGCCGTCGGTGTAAAGTTGGTTGCAGGGCTCCGAGTCATGACTGCACCCGGAATATCTAACACACCCTCATCATTAATATTAATACTGCCGTCGCCCGTAAACGGCAAAATATCGATAAAATCACCTGTCGATAAGTCAGATGATCCAATATTTGCAAACGATAGCTGATAATCAATATCGTCACCGGGCGCAGCTAATGGCGTAAGCGACTCCTTAACGACATTAAAAGCTCCTGAATTTCCAATCACAACAGAACGAGTTGCGGTACGATCTTCCGCCTCTGAACCATCTGCAATGCTCGAGACCAGCACGCTATTCATCGCCGATGTACCATTAGACACATCAAACTTTGCTCTAGCCGTAAAAGTGACCGGTGTGATACTACGATCTAGCAACACACTAGGAATCGTCCAAACGATTGAGGTTGTTCCATCGCCATTCACTGTAACGCTATCGGGTATTCGACTGGCAGAGTTCACCACATAACTGAGGGTGCTAGGGAGCGTATCTACCAGTACCACATCATAAGATTGAACCGGTGCCGGCTTTAGTATTGAAGTCAGCGAAGGTGCAAGCTGAAAGCCAACCGTTTGACCAGCTAACACACTGTTTTTACTATCATCGGGCAGGGTTGTTTTAGCGACACGAGCCAGTGCCCGCGTCAGACGCAAACGGTCACCACCAGACTTACCACCACTATGATCACTCGGCTGATAATTACTGCTTCTCCAATTACCATCATTGTAATTAGTGCGGGTGGTGTAAGCAGGCATCAGCGTACCCTCAACGATGCTGATATTGCTGATAGGGTCATGTGTTAACGCTTTCAGGCTTAACCCCAGATCAAACTTTGCATCAGGTTCAACTGGCTCAAGGGCGACTATCCTGACCTTAGTTACCGCCTCTGGGCCACCGGGAACATCTTGAATATCTTCATACCAATTTGACGGTGAGTCAGTGTCATCACAGGTTATAGTACGCATCTCCTCAAAGGTACTCTGGCCGTTGGTTAAAGGATCACCATCGCCATCGGAGTCATAATAATAAATGCCGTTACTTAAAATTCCCCCGCCGGTTCCGTATTCCACTTTGGCATTGACTTTTGTCGACGTCTGATAACGCTTATGGGCTATCGACGGGTCACCACTAAGAGGGTCCACAACATAGGTACGGTTATCAATGCGTGTACAGATGCTATAACCTTGCCCCGTGTAGCCACCGGCCCCGTCATCGACTAAGCCACCATTCCACGGTAAAGCCCCATTGTTGGTACTAACCATGCGATAACCAAAGACCTGAGTGGGCATCACCACGCCATTACCACTATTCTTACTCGTCATGGGCTCTAAAGTATCATTTCTACCGCCTGCATAATCCTGAGCATAATAGCTATTGAAAGACCCCCTCGTGGAAACAATGTTGTAGCTACTAGTCGTATTGTTACTCAGGTCACTCTCAGCATTGTTACTTAGGCTGACACCCCGAGTCGTCAATTCTGTGTAGCTATTTCTAACGGTAATCTCCCCATCGTTCGCATCCACATACGACAAAGGCACCCAATAATTCAGCAACCCAGCTACGACATATCGATCATTGACCGCAATACTTGCCCCAGATTGGACATAGTCCGGTGTATGTAAGGCAGAAGTGTCAGCATTAGCGATGGTGATGGTAACCGGGTCACCGGGGGTAGTCTGTGTACAGGAGTAGCTCGCATTTCCGGCAACTGACCTATCAGGCTCAGCGTTTTCGTAATAGCCGTAAGGTAATTTACTTCTCCCCTTTTTGTCATCTAGGAAACTATTTTCATAACAACCCGGATTGTAATTAACTGGCGCACCTGGCCAGTTAATTAATCGAAAAGGGACTTGGCTAGAAGGCGTGTCTACATTCGTCATTGATGCCTGAAAAACCATATCATCAAGCAACACTTCGGTGCCTTTTCCGTTTTCTACTTTAACCAGAATCGGCACCTGATAGACCACACCAGGCTCGCCGTTATCATCATTCAGCACGGCTCGGTAAATCGGGTTTTCGAGGCTTTTAATATCAAGGTCAAACTTAGGTCGGGCAGAGATAATCAGTTTGTCTGCCGTTGAATTTAGATTGGATGGTGTATTGTTGTTTCCAGTCGCTTCGGTAGCCGTAATACTCGCGGTGACCCTGTCGGGCTCATCCCCATTAGCGATATTATTTCCCAACCGGTCGCGCGTCAGCGATGTAAGCTGTAACGGAAGCGATAGTATTGATGATTGCTTAATTGTGCTATCCGGGTCACTCACCGGATTATTACCTGCAATTAAGCAAGTGAGTGTTTGTACACCCGTTAAAGAGTCATTCGTTAAACTTGAACCCGCCTTACAATAGGCCGGCACCCCGCTAAGCTCTAGCTCCTTGGGAATCTCAACGGAGACACTGGTATCCTTTAACTCTTTAAAGGTTGTAAACTGAACTTCAAGGGATACGATATCTAAGGTTCTGAGGTATTCATTCTCTTCATTTGCATCATTTCCGGGGTCATTATTAGACTCAAACGGAGCGGTTCCGGTCGCTACTGTTTTTAGCTCGAACGACAAGTTCTCATCCGATTCAGAAGTTCCCGCAACAGCAGACGAAATCGAAAGCACAGCCCAATATACTATCGCAATCAGTAGGCGTGTCATCCAAGCTTGGTGCGTGCTGCCTTCTTTTTTATTTACCATTTTCCATCTGCCCCAGCAGAGAGCCTTTTCCAATCGCCCTAATTTAAGGCGATTGAATCTAGCCTCTGTGATACTTGCATTTATTCATCAATGCCATCAATGGTTACCCGATAGCTTACAGAACTACCCGACCCTCCTAGCAGATCACCCTCGAAACTCCATTTCAAATCGCCATCCAACCCCAAGGGACTGGCTGTACAACTCATGCCGCTCACCAAGCTACCACACTCAGCTACCCCGGTCAGTTCGGTATACAGTGGCACGGTATCATTCACCACCAGATCACTCAGTGGTCCGGTACCGGTATTGCTGTAGTAAATACGGTATTCCAGTGTATCGCCGGGCTCTGCGGAGTTCACTGTGTCCGTTTCGGCGGTTCCCTGTGTAATGTTCTTAACCGTTTTACGCAGCTCTAACCGTGATGGTCCGACTGCCGGAGTCACAGGTGTTGGATCAACCTGCGCTTGCGCAGGTGCCTCCGGAATCTCAGGAATGTATGGCGTGGTTGGCGTTGCAGGCACTGCCTCTTGTGCTGGAGTAACCGGCTCGGCAACTACTTCTGGCGTGGCTGGCAAGGCGGGTGCCTGAACCTGCTGTGCAGTCGTGACATCACGGACCTTCAGAGCCAAACTACCAGCCAAATCGCGCGCTGCCGTACCGACCAAACCAAAATCAAAGTCCGCCGTGATATTTTGAACATACTGATCATTAGCCGCCACATTGGATGGCGCATAGACTTTGTTAATCAAACAGATATTATCAGTCGCATCGACCGCCAACGAGCCAGTACCCAACGGCACAGCCCCATCACTTTGATTAAGCTGGCCATCACAGTTTGCATCGCGATAAATAATCGATGACCAACCACTGCTTTTATTCCCACTGGATACACTGCTAAAACTCACGCTTCCCTTGGCTGGCGTTGTGAATTTATGCGCATAGAACAACACATTGCCCGGTAAAACCTGACCCGTATTATGCGGTTCAAAAACTGGCAACTTAACATCACCAAAATCTTGCTCGGTAATATCACTGGTGGTAACGGTAAATGCTTCACGCACGTTATCCATAGTAGAGCGGTAACTACCGGGGTTTTTAGCAAATGCCGGACCACAGTTTCTAGGAACCGGCACACTTTCACGCGAAGCCTCATAAACTTGATAAGTTCCCGGAACCACATCTTCAAAAGCGTAAGCACCACTACCATCGGTTCGAGTACTCACACACACCTTATTGATCGTGTCATACAGCACAACCGGCAACTGAGTTACACCCACTTCACCGCTGTCATTAGCTGCATTCACATTTGCATCATTAAATACACGTCCGCTTACCGTCACTCCCACTGTCGTAATGGTGATGGGGTAATCCTCAACCTCACCATCCAATTTAGGACCATCCGGCTCACGATTATTCAGTGAATCCGTTGTCAAACGCACCCGCAGGTACGTATCACCCGCTTGAATATCCAAGGGAATACTAGACCAGTTGAGCGTAATATCAGAACCACTCGCACCGGCCGAGACCGTACGAATCGCCGCTTCATCAGCATCGAAACGTCCGTTGCGATCAAAGTCAATCCAGGCAATCAAAGTAGCGGTATCGCTAGTGCTATTGTTCACTCGGGCAACAACGCTATAACTGCTGTCACTGATGGTAAGCGCGCCAAAACTGGCAATCCCATCTTCATCGGCACCATCGCCATTGGCAGCGGTACTTGGCTGGCCATCGCTATCAACATCCGGCTTTACACTCCCCAGATACACATTGTTAATCACATCATGACGCGCGCCATCAGAGGCTAACGTCGTGTTGTAACTACTTGGCGCATCACCATAATCCTGACCGGCAATAATCGCCACTGCGGAGAACTCGGACGTTCCTGTTCCAGTAAGGGTTGCGGTAGCGGTCAGCTTATCACCAACCTGCAAACCTGCCGGCAACGCCATGCGCCATTGGAACGGACTCATACCGGTCGCATTATTGCCATCTGCATCGCTAAGGCCACTACAGTTCACTGCGGCTAAGGTATTATCTTCATCCACACCTTCTTCAAAGCTGGTTATATAGACTTCACCTTCACCATAGTCCTGCGTTTTGCCAAAGCTATTATCACCAGCCGTCGCACCACTAGACGAGGTAGAAGAAACATCTGCCTCAAACAGCTCAACCGTCGAGCCAGTTGGCGCACAGCCTTGAATAATCAGATCAGAACCAGAATATACTACGCGGGTAAGCTGCGGGAAGTTAAGCCCACCGTTAGGACCAGTATCGGTATCGTCGGCATCATTCAGCGTTACATCAGCAGCAGCACTTACCAGATCAATTCCCAACCCTCCATTGTTATACAAACTATTGCGGCTAATCACCGCATCCGTCGTACCATCGACATACAAGCCATCTGAACCATTATTGGCAATAATATTGCTGCCGGGCGCAGTACCATCTCCGATAGTAATATCAGCGCTGTTTAGTATGCGAATACCAAAGCTGTTATTACCGGCTGAATTACCAGCGGTATCTACACCAATACGGTTGTTGGTGATATTGATCATACGGCTATTGGCAATCCATACACCATTCTGAGTGTTACCCGACAACGTATTATTAGTAATAGTGGCGTTGAAAGTACCCGTGCCACCACCGGAAATATGTAAACCATGCCCACCATTCGCCAGCGTTGTTGTGCCATTAGCGGCCATACCCAACAGGTTGTTGGTAGTCGTTAATGTCAAATTTTCACTGTTAATCACGTACAGACCAGAAATAGTATTACCGGATGAGACGTTATTTTGTACCGTTAACGTGGCACCGGCAGTAGAGATATTGGCCGCAAAGATACCGTGTTTCCCATTAGGTAGCGCGGTCTGACCATCAAGGGTGGTACCCATGTGGTTTGTGTCTACTACAATACCCGCACCGGTTACGCCTATGAACAGACCCTGCTCTGTATTACCCGATAGCACGTTCATGCCGGCTGCACTACCATCACCAATTTGCACATTGACTGAGGTAGAAACATTGATTCCGTTAACTGTATTCGGTGTTGCAGTTGTACCGGCAGCATCCAAACCCACATGGTTACAGACGAGCAACGCATCGTCACCCGAGAGGTTAATCCCGTGACGATCATAACCACCAATAGAGAAACCGCGCACGGTTGCGTTATTACCGGTGATAGTGAAGCCATCAATGCCAGAACCAGCAGCGGTACTACTACCATCTAGTACGACTTTTAACGTTCTTGGTGAACAGCTAGCACCGTTTTGGGTGCTGGCATCCAATGCCGTAAAGTGATCGGTGATCGCATCAAACCCTGTACCAGTGGCAATGGTTGCGAGACCTCCTGCAGTCAAATCCAGTGCGCCGTGGTTTGCTGTACCAGCATAGCCGGTACCATCCGGGATCATAAAGATGGAGGTTTCCTGTCCAGCATTAATGTTCTGATTCGGGATGTCAGTCAGCAAGTTACTGTTGAGAATAAACTGGCGTAAGGAACCTTGGCCGGCATCGTTCGTATTGACGATGGTGTCGAAGTTAAAGCCAAAATCAATGCCTGTGATATCTGCGCCTACCAAGGTAACCGGAGTAACCGATTGCGATTGACCACCATCCAAGGTGCCGCCGGTAAAGGCATAGCTTGTGGTATTCAGAACGGAAGGGCTGGCAATATCATATGCCGTGCCATCGCTAAGTGCTGGCTGTCGCCCACCAACTTCCGCAGTAACTGGTGTTGTGCCATCCGTACGGAAGGTTTGCACCGCAAGCTCACTGCCATCCGCACCGCTTCGGGTAGAGCTAATAGTGTCACTCACAACACGCACATGATAATCGCCATTAATCAAACCAGCGAACTCATACGCGCCGTCGTTAGTACCATCATTCGCAGTGGTTGTACTTGCGATAAATGCGCCGGTATTGTCGTAAAGCTCAACCGTTACGCCATTCACCCCAACGCCTGAAGCGCTCGCCTGATCACGTCCGGCACCACCGCCGTAGTTGATATCTTCAAACACAATACCGTTCAACTTGCTGGCTTCAACAATGGGAATCGGGTAATCCTCGACCTCACCATCAATCGCCGCCAGTGTCGCACGCTCATCCACTCCCGTCGTTCCGGCCACATCAACTAGGGTATCGGACGTTAAACGGAAACGAGCATAAGTGGTTCCCGCCGCCATAATATCGCTGAATGACCAACTCAAATCCGTTTGTACAACGCCAGCAACCACTTCGGCCGTTGCAAACTCATCAGCCTGATATGCGCCATCGCCATCAAAATCGATCCATGCAGTTAACGTACCGTCACCGATCGCTGCAATATCAGCTGCGGCGATTTGGTAGCTAGTCATTGCATCGTGCAGCAATGGGAAGCTGGCAATCGCATCATCCGAAGCATCATCTGCAGCCAATACACTGGCTGTGTCTGCTGTCACACTTGCACCCAATTGAATGCCCGGTAATAACTGATGCGTCGCGTCGCTATAAGCAGAAGCCGTCACCGTGCCGTTTGGCGTATCTAAGCCATCAGCCAATCCATCGGAATAATCCGTTGGACAGGTGTAATTAAGCAGTGTAGGTCTGCCATAGGCCTGAGTCGGGTCAAATAAGACCGAGTAAACATACACCACACCATCTGAAGGATAAGTCACCGATATATCGAAATCTTCCCCAATACCGCCGCCGTTATCCCAGGTATACACAAAGTCTGCGGCGCTCAGTACATTGCCTGCAGCATCTTCAACCCAGTAAGCCGAGTATTCCGCGCCGGCATTGGTGTCATAGGTCACTATTTCGCTGGTGCCCGCGGCACCTTCCAGACGGAATATCGTGGCATGGTATTCAGACCGGTGGCCACTTTCAGTGCGTTCAGTCATGATCAGACTGTTACCCGCTCGTGCCGGAATACTACCGGTAAGGGTTTCCAGCGGCGTACCAAAAGAGGTCACAATTCTGCCAGAGGCCTGCCGTCTTAAAGCAAGGAAAGCGTACGGGTCATTCTGCACACTGCCGGAGTTAAAACGAATGTCATCATCATGCAATTGCCCAGCGGCATCGACTATCCAACCACGTGACACAAAGCCACCACACACGCCCGGTCTGGTCATTACATCCGGCGTATTATCGAGAATGGTTAATGCATAATCCTCAACCTCTCCATTGCTCGCAATAGAGGCTGGCGTGCTGGCAGTAATTGAAGCATCGGAGGTAAACCGGAAACGCGCAAACGTCGTGCTGTCACCGGCTAAACTAAAGTTAGGATTGCCACCGGCACCGTCCATAGTCCAACTCAGCGTACCTGCTGTGCCACTGGAAATTGCAGTGCTGCTGTGCTCATCGGCATCAAATGTACCGTTACCATCAAAGTCGATCCAAGCATGTAATGTACCACTGCCGACCGCTGTAATATCCGCACTGACGATAGAATATTGCGTATCACCCGCCACCAAGGCCGGTAGCAAAATACCATCTTCATCATCCGCGCCATTAACATCATCACCATCGGCTAAAGCACTGTCTTGATAGCTTGCGTCGATATCAGGATCACTGCTACCTAAGCTCATACCCGACACCACAGCATGTTGCGTGATGCCATAATTATTATTACCCGAACCACTTGGCGCAGTGCCCGATAATGGCGCATCACCATAATCAAAACTGGCCACCAAACCAATGGCCGAGAATTCAGAAGTACCCGTACCAGCTAAGGTCGCAATCGCGGTCAGCTTATCATCCAGTACGATACTCGCTCCGGCAGGCAAACTGCTCAAGGCAAAGGTCTGGCTAAAGGCCAACATACCCGTCGAGTCATTGCCATCCGCATCGGCAGGCAACGCACAGGCTGTACCGCTAGCAGGCATCACCCATTGCCCAAGGAATACCTCACCTTCGCCGTAGTCCTGTGTTTTTCCAAATTCATTCGACCCTGCAGCAACGCCACTAATAGAGGTCGGGGAGACATCCGCCTCAAACAACTCCACCGTCGCACCAGATGGCGCACAACCTGCGACGTTCAGGTTTCCGCCAATCAGCGTGATCTGTGAAAACTGTGGGAAGTTAAGCCCGTCATTACCGTCACCAGAGTCACTGTCGTTCGCATCATTAAGCGTCACGTTATTCTGATCAAGATCAATACCAAGACCCGCATTGGCATACATTACATTCCGGCTCACCGTATTATTCTTCGCACCAGAGCCTGTGACAGTCACAGCATAGCCCGTGTTGTTCGCGATGATATTGCTCTCAGCCGTACCACTGCCGCCAACCGTCACGCCAGAAGCATTGTGAATTAGCACACCGCCATTGGTATTGCCCATGGCCGTCGAACCATCTAATGCAACACCGATCTGATTATCCGTGATGCTATTATTGCTCGCATCGCCATTAATAATGCGAATGCCCACACTGCCGTTTCCGGCAATCGTATTCCCACTAATATCAAGATCAGCAGCCGCAGTATCAACATCAATACCATAACTCCCATTTCCACGATTGACGTTACCTGCTGCATTCAAGCCGATCAGGTTATTGGTCACTGTTGTGTTCGGGCTATTCACCAAATGCACACCACGGGTCGCATTACCGGAAGCCACATTACTATGAATGACCACACCGTTGGTAGCAGACGTTTCAATACCAGCTCCCCCATTGGCTGCAATGGTCGCACCATCTGAAAGCAAGCCAACCAAGTTATTTTCAACGCGTGTGTTGGACGTCGCCCCGACCATGTACACACCGATAACGCCATTGCCGGACACCACATTGCGATCATTCGCCGCACTGCCACCCACAACAACATCAGCCGAGTTCTGAACATACACACCATGCAGTGCGTTCCCCAGCCCCGCCATGCCAGTGCTATCGACACCCACATAGTTACCTTTAACCGTTGTGCCAGCGGATGCGGCAATGCGAACCCCACTGATCCCATTGCCTGCAATCACATTGCGACCCGCCACCGTGCCATCACCAATAATGGCATTGGCAGTATTCGCCAGAAAAACACCATTATCCGCGTTAGCAAGCTTAGCGGTGCCATTAACATTCACACCAATATAGTTACTGAGAATGGACAGTGTGTCGGTACCAAAAGCGGTCTTAATACCATCTTCACCATTACCAGAGATCACATTGCGATCGGCAACCGAGCCCCCCACAACGATGTTATTAGTATTAAAACTGTAAATACCCGATCCGGAGTTGGCTAAGCCCGCCAAGCCATCGGCCTGTGTTCCGATTAAATTGCGTTTAATGTTAATGGTATCAGCAGCATATAAATAAATACCACTGGTTGTATTAATGGTTGTATTAATGGTTGAGGTGCCCGAGGTTTTATCGTTACCAGAAATCAGGTTATCCAAAATATCGACATTGGCTGCACTGGCAATCACAGCAACACCACCGTACTGAGCCCCTTCATTATTATTCGTCCGCGCGCTGTCACCACTCTCATCCGTACCGACATAGTTAAACTGTACCGTCGCGCCATTCACGCCATCCAGATTAATCCCGTGGCGCGTGTTACCGGAGACGATATTTCGCTCAGTGTCGGTGCTACCACCAATGGTGATATTCGTGGCATCTTCAATCCAAATCCCGTGCAAACCGTTGGTGGCTAAGGTGCTGCCATCCGCGGCCAAACCCACGTTATTACAAGCAACCACCAAATTATCGGCATTGGCACTACCGTGAATACCCTGCTCGCTAAACTCACCGATGGCGAAGCCGCGAATAATCGCATCGCTAGCATCAATACTAATACCCTGCTCATTGACACCGGCATTGGTACCGTCTAATTGCACTTGCAATGTACGCGCACCTGCCACACAACTTGCACCTTGCTGAGTTGTTGCATCTAATGCTGTAAAAGCATCAGTGACTGCGGGTAAACCGGAAGTCGGCTCAATGACTTGCACGCCAGAGCCCGGAATTTCAAAGATTGAGGTTTCAACACCGGCTGCAGGATCAGTCGCGCCATCCGCAGCATTATCAACCTGATCCAATCCCGTGTTATCCAGTAAATTACTGTTGAGAATAAACTGGCGTAAAGAGCCTTGGCCGGCATCATTTGTATTGACGATGGTGTCGAAGTTAAAGCCGAAATCGATGCCTGTAACGTCAGCACCCGACATTGTGATTGGCTGGACTGATTGGGCCTGTTTGCCATCCAACGTCCCCGCTGAGAATACAAACGTTGTTGTATTTAAAACTGACGGGCTGCCCGTATCCTGTGCGACACCATCGACGACCGCAGGTTTTCGTCCCCCCACTTCACCGGTTTCGGCAGTAGCTCCATTAGTGCGAAATGTTTGCACCCCTAACTCTGAGTTATTAGAGCCGGTACGTGTTGAACTCACCGTATCACTTACAATACGAATGTAGTAAGTGCCATCTTCAATCACTACAAACTGGTAAGCGCCATCATTGCTACCATCGTTAGCAGTTATCGTGCTACTAACAAAAGTACCTGCACTGTCATATAACTCGACGGTTGCACCATTCACGCCAACGCCAGAAGCGCTGGCCTGGTCACGCCCAGCACCACCACCGTAGTTAATATCTTCAAATACAAAGCCCTTAAGCTTGTTAGTTGGGATAACAGTAACTATGTAGTCTTCGACCTCACCGTCCCTAGCAGCTGTGATGCTATCCAACCCGGTGCTAGTTGACCAACGGAAGCGGGCAAAGACACCCGTGGTGACTGCCTCTACGGGAACATTGACCATAAAACTAATAGTACCGTCAGCAGCGTTAGTATCTGTCGCATTGACCACACTGCCGTTGGCATTATCTTGCAAATCTACCGCAACAATTTCGTTGCTGCCAGCTGTATTATCAAAGCTACCGTCGCCATTCCAGTCAATCCAACCTTGCAGGTAAGCACCAGCACCAACCACAGTTGCAGTGATCGTTGCAGCTTGGCCTTGCGCCAAATCACTAGGAATATTGATACCATCATCAACATCCCCCGAGGCAGTCGCATTGTTGTAATCACCTGCGTCATTGGTTGCTCCAGCGCCAAGGTAGATATCACTAACGGTTATGTGGTTTGCACCGCCTAACGTGGCTGTTGGTGCATCCGAATAATCGGCACAAGTCAACAGGTTACGCAGGTCGATTCCACCACCATCGCCGCCGTCGCTTTTGTCGCTGCCACTCTGATGAGGTGCTAAACCACGTATTAGCACCACACGATCTACCGGCTGAGTAAAATAAAAATCTACAGCCCCTAGTGCAGAGTTAGGATCGGAGGGCAGGTAACTCTGATTCGTTGTCGATGTAGTGTAAGCATAGACAGAGCCATCCGACAGCAGGGATGTGCGCAAAAAGGTGTCATCTTGTGGTATGGCACTTGGAGTCACCGCCGTTGTGCCAAGATAACCAATCACGGTCAGCCCTTCATTACTAGAGTTACCATCACCGTAATCAAAATCATCTACCGTAAATCCTAAAGCACTGACTTGACCATCAAGATCTATTTCAAGACTATAAGTGTCATCACTATCTGTTATACCGGTGGAATTCATATATAACACTTGATAATCTGAGCCCTCTACCCACTGTGAGAGGTTTGGCGTACCACCATTTGCACCATCTGTATAAGTTAGTGTAAAGCTACGGCCACCAGAGCTAATACTCTGACTACCCGCTGAAGTCGCCGCCGCAAAGGTAGGAGTCGAGTTGCGCCAATCAATCAACGTACGATTCACCGGACACCCCGGCAATGCGGTTGGGGCAGGTGTTGGCGCTTGCACCGTCACGGGGTAATCTTCAACCTCACCATCATTGGCAAGTATTGTACTATTCAATCCAGCAGTCGTTGACCAACGAAAACGTGCAAAAGTCTGCGCGGCTGTTGCCGTAGCAGGAATATTAATAGGCACTGAAATTGTGCCGCCAGTCGCTTGTAAATCAGTCGCAACTTGTTCGCTACTGTTATCAAATGCACCATCGCCATTCCAGTCAATCCAGCCTTGCAGGTATCCGTTGTTACCACTCACACTCACCGTTAATTCTGTACTGCCACCGATGATTAAAGTGGGAATAACAACACCATCATCCGAGCCATTATCTGCATCCTCAACTGCACTGGTTTCACCCGTAATAGAGTCACCCAATTGCATACCGGAAACCACCAAATGCGAAGCAGTGCCGTAAGCTGTCGAGTTTGCCGTGCCATTGGGTGCTGTGGAATTATCAGCAGGTGCATCTGAGTAATCAATTGATGACGCTTCGCTAGGTGGTATCGCTGAACACTTTTGAAAAACCAGCTCATCCACAGCAAAATCATTACCACTGCCACCGGGGGCAATTGAATGAAGACGGATTAACATCGTCCCTGTAATACTTGAGGTGATGAAGCCAGCACTTTGCTCCCAAACCGCTGAGTTCGGATATGACGTGGCTTCAACATCACCGGATGAATCGATCACAACCCAAGTTACACCGTTGTCTATGGAGTATTCAAAAGCAATATTGGGCTCTATATAGTTAGAGTTGAGGTCAGGACGTGAGATCAAGTTTGAAAAGTAGGCAGAAAACTCATAGTTATCACCCGCCTCAACCGAAACGGGTAAGACAAAAACACCACCCGGAGTCTCGTCGCCATTGACCAACATGAATTTGTCAGTAGAGTCACTCGCAGCCTGTACCCCCCTCAAATCGTGCCACACACCTGATGAAAAACTCGTTGAGCCGTAAAGGTTAGGACCAGACCGTGAGGTGATTAGGTACTTACCATTTTCAGGTTCCCACTTACCATCATTTGGCCAACCGTCTGAAAACCCTGCTCCTGTGTAATAATTATAAGCGGTTGTTGCACCCGAGATATTCGCTGCCAAATCACCCTGTACTGAAAAAGAGCCTCCAGGTATTAGATTAGGGCCAAGTAGTGAATTTCCGGTTGACTCACAATACGTCAATCCAGTTCCGTATGACGGCGCTGGTGCGATTATTACGGAATAATCCTCAACCTCACCATTGCTAGCTAAACCAGTACTACCAAGATTATCATCAGTCGACCAACGGAAACGGGCGTAAGTGGTACCAGTAAACTCACCTAGCACTGGGGTTACTGTATAACCAATCTTGCCAACTGTGGCATCGGTGTCACCAAAGCCATTATCTGTTATGTTTGGTAATAGTTGCTCGCCAGAGTCATCAAAATCACCATCGCCGTTCCAATCGATCCAGCCCTGTAACTTACCACCAGTGCCAGCCACCGTCACTTCAATGAGACTGGCCACTCCCAGAGTAAGCGGTGGGATAGAAACACCATCTTCATCATCTGACCCCGTCAGGTCATCTCCATCTGCGGTGGCAGTAGCTTGATTAGCAGGTTCTGCATCCGGTACTCCAGCACCAAGGTAGATACCTGAGGTAACCGTATGGCTGGCCGTTCCATAGTTATTCGTACTCACTCCATTAGCTGATGTACCCATAACTGGTGCATCACCATAATCCTTAATAGGTACAGAGATCCCCATTAACCAGCCGTCTTCTGATGTACCGGTCACGTTCCAGTTACCACTGATACTGGCGTCACCTCTCACATAAACTCTGAAGCTCAAGCTTGAAATACTCTGGCCTTGCACCAGTACGGAGCCACTCGCAACGCCTTCAGGGGTTGCTCTCGGTTGATTAGCATTGTTCAGCACTTTATTATTAGTAACATTGAATGTAGTTGTACCAGATAGCTTAGATAAGGTAACACCCGTAGTTAGCAACTCTAGCTCCGACGTAAACCCATTCGCACCTGAATCTCCACCAAGGCCTACAATCTGTAGAACCGGATTATCGACCGGGGAGCTAAAGTTAATCTCCAAATCATGAAAATGATACCGACCATTGACGGCTTGTCCATTTAATACTTGAATACCATTAGCAAACACCACAGCACGGTTCTGAATGATGTCAATCCCTGTACCAGCGGATGCTTCAGCATTAGAGGTGAAGTTGCTGTTTAGCGGCCCCCCAAGCAAATTCATCTGACTGAAAATAGGATCAGCAACGTTACTGCCAAAATACCAACCGATCACTGATGCCGGATTATTAGCTGTGCCTGCATTTCCATCCGTATTTTGAGAATGATTAGTATATTGCTGATTGGTCAGTTGAAAGGTCGCACTTAATGCTGGTGTATAGGTCCCAAAAGTATTCCCTGCAGGGTCATTAGTATTAGCTCTAAACCTTATAGTTGCAGACGATGCCGGCCCATAACCAGTAGGGTTACCATCACCACTCGCAAACTCCAAAGTTTGAGAAAAGGCAGTTGGTGAAGTCATCATGGCTACGAGTAATACTACTAATCGAATAGAGTTTGAAACAAGCGAATGACGCTGTCGTTTTATAGGCTGCATAGGTAACCACTTTCTTTTTATTTATTTTTTATCTGCAATGAGGATAAGCATTGCAAAAAACACTAGAACGTAGCGCCCACAACAAACTACCTGCGCCACAGTTATATTGCCTCCAAAACTAACAGCCCAAGCCCCGACCAAAGCTGAACCATTCTAACCTTATCCACTTTTACACAGAGATATCCACAGGCACAAAAAAGGGGCTGAATAGATTCAGCCCCTTCTCATCAATCACCAATCACATTCGATTAGTGTATAAACCGCTCAGTCATTAACTGAACTGGTTCATGGTGTTGTCTTTACCGCCTGCTTTCAGTGCAGCTTCACCGGCGAAGTATTCTTTGTGATCATCACCCATATCTGAACCAGACATGTTTTGGTGTTTAACACAGGCAATACCTTGGCGGATCTCTTTACGCTGTACACCAGCCACATAACCCAGCATACCTTCTTCACCGAAGTATTCCTTCGCCAGATTGTCAGTAGACAATGCGGCAGTGTGGTAAGTCGGCAGCGTGATCAGGTGGTGGAAGATACCGGCTTCACGAGCAGAATCAGCTTGGAAGGTACGGATCTTGTCATCAGCACGAGCAGCCAATTCAGTCTCATCGTACTCAACACTCATCAGGTTATCGCGGTTGTATGCAGACACATCTTCACCGGATTCAGCCATCGCATCAAAGATCTGCTGACGGAAGTTAAGGGTCCAGTTGAATGATGGGCTGTTGTTGTAAACCAGCTTCGCATTTGGAACCACTTCACGGATGCGGTTAACCATGCCACCGATCTGGCCAATGTGTGGCTTCTCAGTTTCGATCCAGATCATATCTGCACCGTTTTGTAGTGACGTGATGCAATCCAGTACACAGCGATCTTCACCAGTGCCCGAACGGAACTGGAACAAGTTAGAAGGTAAACGCTTAGGACGAACCAACTTGCCACCTTGCTTGATCACTAAATCGCCGTTGTTCATGTCATCAGCAGAGACTTCTTCAACATCCAAGAAGCTGTTGTACTGATCACCCAGATCGCCTGGCTCTTTCGTTACTGCGATTTGCTTAGTCAAGCCAGCACCCAATGAGTCAGTACGGGCAACGATTACACCGTTGTCTACGCCCAGCTCTAAGAATGCGTAGCGAACTGCGCGGATCTTCGCTAAGAAGTCTTCATGAGGAACGGTTACTTTACCGTCTTGGTGACCACACTGCTTCTCATCAGATACTTGGTTTTCGATTTGGATACAGCAAGCACCCGCTTCGATCATCTGCTTAGCCATCAGGTAAGTCGCTTCAGCGTTACCGAAACCAGCGTCGATATCGGCAACAATAGGCACTACGTGCGTTTCAAAGTTATCGATTTGTGCTTGAATCGCTGGCTTATCAGCATCAGAAGCCGCATCCAACTCGCGGAACAAACCACCCAGTACACGGGCATCTGCCTGGCGAAGGAAGGTGTACAGCTCAGCAATCAGGCTAGCAACCGAAGTCTTCTCGTGCATTGACTGATCCGGGAGGGGACCGAACTCAGAACGCAGCGCTGCAACCATCCAGCCAGACAAATAGAGGTATTTTTTGTCAGTCGTACCGAAGTGTTTCTTGATCGAAATCATCTTCTGCTGACCGATGAAACCGTGCCAGCAACCTAAAGATTGAGTATACTGAGAAGGATCAGCGTCATAAGCGTCCATATCTGCACGCATAATGTCAGCGGTGTATTTGGCGATATCTAAGCCAGTTTTGAATCGGTTTTGAGCTCTCATGCGGGCTGCAGACTCAGGATTGATAGAATCCCATGTGCCTCGGGCAGCTTCAATGGAATTAGCAACTGATAAAGTGTCTTCTTGATACTGTGACATAGGTGATACTCCTCAAACGTTAATCGTTATTACTCTCTAGTTGCTAATCATCTTATTCGCAGTTGCAGCATTTTTGAAATAAATGGAGATTATTCTTATAATTCACCAGCGAAATAAAGGTCGAAATATGAGGGTTTTCCTAGCATCCACGGCTACAAAGGTTCCGACGAAATGAACATTGGACGCATTGATTTAAACCTTCTGGTCTACTTAGATGCACTACTTCGTGAGCGAAATGTCACCAAAGCGGCCAATCAATTAGGTATTAGTCAGCCGGCTTTAAGCAATGGATTGCGGCGTTTACGGGATTTATTTGACGACCCGCTGTTGGTACGTACTAGTGAAGGCATGATTCCCACCGAGCGCGCCGAGCAACTGCAACCGGTTATTCGCGATGTGCTCTCCAAAGTGGACATGGCCGTGCAGCCACAAGCCGACTTTGACGCCGCCAATGAAGAACACTTATTTCGGATTATGGCCAGCGATTACGCCGAATCCACCCTATTTCCACACTTATTACAGCGCCTGCGCCGTGAAGCACCCGGCATTATTCTGGACATACTCACGCCCAGCGACGTGAGTTTTTTGGATGTAGAGCGCGGCAAAGTGGATATGGTCATCAACCGTTTTGAAACCATGCCGCAGTCGTTTCACCAAAAAGGCATCTGGAAAGATCACTTTGCCTGCCTGACTAGCATCGACAACCCCATCCTGAAAAATTTCACGCTGGAAACCTATATGGATGCGCAGCATGTCTGGGTGAGTAAAACTGGCATGGGCATCGGCGTAGGCATGGACCCGCACGACGTGCAACACCTCGGCTGGGTGGATGAATCGCTGTGTAATATCGGCAAACAACGCCGGATTACCGTATTCACTCGCCACTATCAGGCCGCCATGCTACTGGCCGAACAAAACGATTTGCTGGTAACCTTGCCTTCACGCGCCGCTAAATTGCAGCGTGATAACCCGCGGGTTGCCATCTTAGAGCCACCGTTCGAAATCCCCCCATTCGAACTAAAAATGGCCTGGAGCCCGTTAGTACAACACAATCCCGCCCACCGCTGGATGCGCCGTTTTATAATTGACGTCGCCAACAGCTTACTTGCTGAAGATCAAACTTAAAGGGGAAAATTTACGCTGCCATGGACACACTGGTCTCACTGTTTGCTTCGATTAATTATCACGATCCGGCTTGGATCGGCATCGCCTATGTTTTTGGATTTGTTGTCTGGCAAATCGGCTTACCGCCGTTAGTTGGCTTTCTGATTGCAGGCTTTACGCTCAATTTACTGGGCGCTCAAGGCGGCGAATTCCTGGATATCATGGCCGACATCGGCGTGACGTTACTGCTGTTTAGCATCGGCTTAAAGCTACATATCCGGCAATTGCTGCGCCCTGAAGTGTGGGCCACTGCTACATTGCACTTAATCGCCCTAACCTTAAGCAGCGCCATTTTTATTATCCTGCTCAGCGTTTCCGGCTTGCCACTCCTTAAAGATTTAGACTACAACGCCGCGCTTATTCTGGCGTTTGCCCTCTCCTTCTCCAGTACCGTGTTTGCGGTCAAAGTGTTTGAAGATAAAGGGGAGATGGGTAGCCCGTATGCCAAGGTGTCGATTGGTATTTTAATCGTGCAGGACATTGCCGCCGTGGTGTTCTTAGCCACCTCCGCCGCAAAACTGCCCTCGCCTTGGGCTGCTGCCGCGATTATTGGTTTAATCGCCTTAAAGCCGGTGTTGATTGCCTTATTAAAGCGCGCCGGTCACGGTGAGTTACTGCTACTGTATGGCTTGCTACTGGCCAGTGGAGGTTATGCCTTATTTGAATTGGTCAGCCTTAAAGGTGACTTGGGCGCGTTGTTCCTTGGTATTCTGGTGGCCTCACACCCTAAAGCCTCCGAGCTTGCCAAGTCCTTGTTATCGCTGAAAGATTTATTCTTGGTGGGCTTCTTTCTCAGTATTGGTATCGCGGTCACACCAACGGTGGATACCGTGCTGATTGCGCTGCTACTCATCACCATTATTCCACTTAAAGCGCTGCTGTTTTTCCTATTCCTTACGCGCCTGAAGCTACGCACCCGCATGGCGACATTCACCTCGCTGGCACTGTCTAATTTTAGTGAATTCGGCCTGATTGTAACCGCTATCGGCGTTGCCAAAGGTTGGCTCAGTAATGACTGGCTGGCGGTCATGGCAATTGCTGTGGTGATGTCGTTTATCCTTGCCTCGCCGCTTAATGTGAAAAATGGCGCGATCTATGCCCGCTACAAAGCATGGCTACATAAACTGGAACACAGCAAGCGACTGGAAGCCGATAGCACCATTAACCTCGGGCGCACTAAAGCGTTAGTGTGTGGAATGGGCCGCGTGGGCCATGGTGCTTACGAACAACTGCACCGCAGCCTTGGCGATTATGTGGTGGGGATTGATACGCAAACTGAGAAAATCAACGCGCATCAGCAAGCCGGTCGCAAAGTGTTTAACGGCGATGCCAGTAACCCCGACTTCTGGTTGCGGGTCGGCAGGGTCAAGCCGGAGCTGGAAACCGTGTTGCTGTGTCTGCCCAACCATCCTACCAACTTGCGAGCGGCCACCGCCATTCGAGACTGGGGATTTACCGGCCATATCGCCGCCATTACCAAGTATGAGGATGAGATTCCCGAGCTAATGGAAGCCGGCGTCAACTCCACGTTTAATATCTACGCGGAAGTCGGCACCGGTTTTGCAGAGAATGTTTTGGAGCAAGCCTACCCGCCCGAGGAAAATACCTCCGTCTCAGGATGAAAGGCGTACCAGGCAAACCAGAAGCCATTCACCAGCTCAAGGTTTTTGCCGCTGGCGTCTTTAATCTGTCCATCGCGATTGGGCACATCAAACTCGATGCTTAAGGTTTGCCCGGCAAACTGATCCGTTAGTGTAGTGCCACCGGCTAAAGCCAACTCCTTAAACGGATAGGCTTTATGCTGGCCGTTAATGGTAATGCCCAGCACGCGCTCTTTCGGGTGATAACGGCGACTCTCTGCCGATACCGGAAAATACGTTTTGCGACTATCGTCATAATTGCCATAGGGCGAGCTTTCATAATCGCGCGTATAACCCGTGTTAGTGGATAACACTTTGGTCGCCGGATATTGCTCCAACCATTTTCCCCAGCTGGTTTGCGAAGACGTCACCATGCGCAACTTCTGCCCTTTCATCGGGCCATTAATCGCTTTGGATAAAATCTGTGACCACAGCGTTTCAGTCTGCCGGTCGTACAGCAATACATCGCTGTTGTAGAGCAAACCCGACACACCAAACTGCAAGGTCTTACCACCCAGCGCTGCCTCATACACAATGCCAGTTCCGCACAAGGGGCAGAATGTTACCGAAACCGGTTTACCCTGAATCGTGTCATTCACAATCTCATGCCAATTCAGAATTTTAATGGGATAAGCCCGCGCCTCGCCATTCACCTGAATGCCGATAATGCGGTCTTTGGCTTGCAGGAAATCAGCTTGTGCAGCGGGAATAAATTCAGGGCGATCAATGGATGGAATGCCATCTCGTGGCGGCCCACCTTGAAGTATTTGATTGACAGGAATCAAGCTTTGGCTCAGTTCAAAGCCATTCTTGGTTTCAGCGCTGGCAAGGCCGCTAATGAGCAGTGTGCTTAGTAATATATTTTTTAAAATATGCATACGATGTTCCTCTGGTATCAGTATGCAATACGTAAAAACCAGCCTGTCAGATGCAATCGCCACACCCGACAGGCTGTTCAGAACCGCTTAGCCCTGAGGTGGAGGACCACCCGCCGGTCCACCCGTAGAGGTTACCGTGCCATTTACACAGCGCTGGAAGTACGGGTAGGTATCAGTCGCATAGTAGTGGTAGATACCATTTGGAAACTCTGGCGTTACACCGGTGCGGCCATTACAGGCATCCAGATCGCCAGAGCCCGCAACATACTCCCAATCCTGACGGAAAGTACCCAGCGGAAACTCAGTAGTAGACGGGCGGGAAACGCCAGTGGTACTACTTAATTGGTAACTGCCGGTCATCGCTTTCAGTTCAGAGCTGGCATCGTCAGCATCACTGTAGCCATAACGGGCGTAAATCGGGAAACCATCTGCCGCCCAACCGATCATTGTCATCGTCGAGCTATTGCCGCCACGGCTAGTGATAAAGCCCTCTGGCATACCGTGATAGTGATAAGCACCATCTGGCTGAACGTGTGCATTGTTCTCATCGGTACCAAAGTCGAAACTGTTCTGGCCCAGTGCTTCAATACTCCAGGTGCCACTGTTATCGATTAAGCTACAGGTATCACCAGCGTCATCACAAGAGCCTGCGGTACTTGCATCAATCTTAACACCATTCAATACATACCCTTGTGCGCCGCTTGGCCCACCCAACTCAGTCGCCATCGCAGCTTGAGTCGGACTAGTTGTGTAAGTGATATCGACTGTTTGTGCTGAAATCGTATTGGGGTTACCGCTATTCGGGAACTCGCCCACTTCATGATCGGGGATACCATTGGCAGACAAAATACGCGACGTATCTGAACACGTCCAACTGGCTTGGCTATCCAGTTCCACCGAAGCCGAGGCATTGTATTCGTTGTAAGTGTAATCGCAGCCAACATCGAAGGTAGAGCTTGAAGACTCGGTAGAGCCTAAATCGGATGTATTGGTTTCGCCTAAATCGGTATCAAACTCGTCAAAGCCCACTGTCGAGCTGCCACCGCAGGCCGCCAGCATCAGTGTGCACGCTGCAATGGCACAATTGCCTGCGCCAATCCGCTGCTTATTCGTAATTTTCATAGTGTCCCGTTATCCCAATCTATAAAGATTTATTAAAATTATTATGGCTTTAACTGCCTTTAAAACGATCAATCGGTTCTAATAGTACGCACGAAATACTCACTAAATATGGAGAAACTATGAAGATCAGTCTCCATACTCTTTTCAAGCTCACTGCACACTTCCTGCACAATTGGCGAATAAGCTGCTCGCAGGCTATCTAGATATAGACCCAGCGAACAGCAACCTCTAACAATAATAGGATCAGCTATGCATAATCACTCCACTGCCAAGGGCTTCCCCGAGGCACTTCGCCGCTCATTACTCATTTTAGTGTGTGGCTCAATGTTGCTGTTAGCCGGTTGCGGCAGTAGCTCCAGCTCCGATACCACAACTTCCGATTCCAACGTCACTACCGTAGCAACAGCTGATACAGATACGGATGACACCACAACGACAACCGATACCAGCGACACAACAGACGACACAGGCACCAGCACAGTCGCCGATGCTGATTTCGAAGCTACCGACTGGACCGATGAAACCCACAGTAAAAACGTCGACCCCAATTTCGATGAAGTCTTCGATGACAGCCAAGTGAAGCGCTTAGACTTCGTGGTGAGCAATGAGCGCTGGCAAAGTATGTTGGATGACATGACCGCCACCTACGGCACCTTTGGCCAACGCTCCAATTCACAAGGCTTACTGGATACCGAAGAAGATCCCATTTTCGTACCAGCAGACATCTACTACAACGGCACGCAATGGTACCGCGTCGGTATTCGCTTTAAAGGCAACTCCTCACTGCAAAGCAGCTGGCAGGCCGGTATTCTCAAGCTCTCATTCAAACTAGACTTTGACGAATACGAAGATGACTACCCGCAAATCAAAAATCAACGCTTCTATGGATTTAAGAAATTCAGCCTGAAAAACAACTACGACGACGAGTCGCTAATGCGCGAGAAAGTCGCTTCCGATGTGTTTAAAAATGCAGGCGTACCCGTTTCTCATACCGCGTTTTACACCCTCTATGTCGACCACGGCAACGGGCCGGAATATTTCGGGCTTTACACGCTGGTTGAAGAAATCGATAGCACCGTGATCGACACACAGTTCTCAAACAATGACGGCAATTTGTATAAACCGGAAGATGGCAGCGCCAATTTTGCGAATGGCACCTTTAACGCTGACGACTTCGAGAAAAAGACCAATGAAGACGATGAAGACTGGACGGACATCATCACTCTATTCACTGCTCTGCATGATGACTCTGCCACTTCCGAGCCGTCTGCCTGGCGCAACAATCTCGAAGCGATCTTTGATGTGGATGGCTTCTTAAAGTACTTAGCGGTTAATGGCATTATCCAAAACTGGGATACTTACGGGCGCATGCCGCATAACTATTACCTGTATAACAATCCGGATACGGGCAAGTTATCTTGGATTCCTTGGGATAATAACGAAGCCCTTCAAACCGGCAAACAAGGTGGCGCACTGGCGCTCAACTTCTCCGGTTTGAACAGTGACGAGTGGCCTCTGATTGCTAAGATTTATGCCGATGACGTGTACAAAGCCCGCTATGACGGCTACTTGAACGATGTCATTTACGGCGCGTTTGAAACCAGCAGCATGCAAACAATGTACGACACTTACTCGGCTTTAATCGAGCCGTATGCAACCACCGAACGCTCGGGCTTTTCATACCTTGAAAGCACTAATGACTTCTACAATGCCGTGGATACGCTCAAGTCGCATGCCAGCAGTCGAGCCAATGCAGTGAGTAGTTATTTGAATAACTAATACGCTAAGTAACAACGCGGCGGCTCAGAATTACGCATATCACTTGATACCATTTAGCATTCGCAGTAGTCTGATCTTTTAGCAGAGAGCTGATTTATGTCTAACGAAGCTAATGAATTTCATGTTGATATGCCTGAGTCGCCCTTACCGCAACTCACTCCCGCGCAAGCTCGCGTATTTGCTTGCCTCGTCGAAAAACACCTCGCCACACCCAATAGCTACCCGCTAACCGTTAACTCCTTAATTACCGCCTGCAACCAAAAAACCAACCGACAGCCCGTTATGGCACTCACCGAAGGCGAAGTAAGCCGCGCCTGCAATGAGCTGGTCGAGCTGGAACTGGCCCGCATCGAATACGGCAGCCGCGCCAATAAAATCACCCACACCGCCATGCGTGCGCTCAATATGAATCGCGAGCAAATCGCCGTGCTAGCCATACTCATGCTGCGCGAACCACTCACCCTCAGCGAGATCAAAGCCCGTACCGATAAGATGGTTGCCTTTGATAGCATCGATAAAGTGCAGGAGCTGGTCACTGGCTTGCTGGAGAGAACTTATCCGCCGATTGTAGTGCTGGGCAAAGGCCCCGGCAGGCGTGAAGATCGCTACTCGCACACCTTATGCGGCGAAGTGGATATTGATTCGTTTAGCTTTTCGGAATCATCCGGCGGTGGTGCGCAAGGTGGGATTAGTGCCGATAGCGAAGCCATGAAGCGCATTGAAGTGCTGGAGGCTAAAGTTGAGAGTTTGGAGCGGATGTTGGAAGAGTTAACGTCCTAATAGCTGGGCGTTATTTACTACAGTAATACTTATAAGTAACGTATAAACAACCGCTTGGTCTGCAAAGTGTTGTGTTCATCGGGTTTCAGAGCTAGCATCAAGATAGCCATAATAATCAATATAATAGGTTTACCCAGATGAAACTTAAAAAAAGCACATTGCTCCTGCCCCTTGTTTTTGCAGCTTCCATGTTCGCCAGCCCATTTGCGAATGCACTACAAATGGAGCCATTGTCATTAGTTTTAAAACCAGCCGGTGCGGGTGCTAACCAGATATTTAGCGTGATCAATGAAAGCGCCAAGCCGATTGCAGTGCAGTTCAGCATGACGACTCGCCAGCAGCAAGGCGATAAAGAAATCCGCTTACCTGCTGATGATAAATTTATGATTTATCCTCCTCAGACCATTATCCCGCCAAAAACCGCGCAGAAAGTCCGCGTGCAGTGGTTGGGTGATAGCAATGTGCAGCAAGAGCAGGCGTTCCGTTTGATTGCTGAGCAAGTGCATGTGTCTTTGGACAAAGAGCCAACCGGCGTCACTATGTTAATGAAGCTGGTCGGTGCCTTATACGTACAGCCTAGCAAAACGCAAAGTAATGTCCGCGTGAGTGCAGTGCGCCCTCAGGGCAACAAGCTTAGCGTAACCGTTGCCAATACCGGCACGCGCCACCAAATCTTAGATAAAGCCATTCTCAACCTGCAACATGGCAATCAGGTGATCTCGCTTAAAGGCAATCAGCTATTGGGTATGGAAGGCAAAAATGTACTGGCCAAATCCACACAGCAGTTTTTGATCAATAAGCCTGCGCAGGTTCAAAATGCCGCTTGGGTTGCATCACTAAACGTACAAAAATAAAAGCAGTAATCAATTCAGGGCCGTTTGAATAGCGGCCCTGAATAAGGTGTTTGTGGGCAGTATGGGGTTAAAATTTGGTGGCTGCGCAGGCAGCGCTTCCAGCCGGATTCATCGGGAGTTACCCGCATGCACCACCCTATCGCTATGCATGGCTATTGCCCTGTCCATTCCCGTTACACTCATTCCAACTCCAGCAAGCGCCGATCAGGCGAGCGACATGCAAGCCATGTTCCTCAAAGCCTTTGGCTCTAAGAAAAAAGCCACACCTTCACAATTCACCGTCGATTTAAAGATTGATGGCGAAACGCATCAGTCGGTCATGGTGTTTAATAACAAGCAGCAAGTGGTGAATCGTGTAAAGACAGTCGACCTCATCCCGCAGCTAAAGTCCATCTTAAAAGAAGACGTGTTTTTAGAGCTGGAAAAAGCCATTGGCGACACCAAAGAAGTCAGCTTTGAATGGCTGGCTAAACACGATATTAAAGCCGCGTACGATACCGCCGCCTTGAGCCTGAATCTGGCACTCGACCCTGAACAACGCGAACCGCTGGTGCTCTCTTTACTGCAAGAACTGTCATCCACCATTCGCAAAGATAATAAAGTAGAAGCCAGCCAAGTCAGTGGTTACTTAAACCTATATACCAATACCGAGCTCTCCTATCAGGAAGATGAGCACAGTACCGACTTTCAGCTTCAGCTCGATGGCAGTTTAACCATCGACAAAGCCACCCTGCAAAGCCAACTAACCCGAAACACTGATGACTGGTCGCTGGATAAAACCTACATAACCTATGACGAGCCTGAAAACTTAAGGCGCTACCGTGCCGGCGAAGTCAGCGCGATTACGCGTAACTTTCAAGATAGCTTCTCGCTAATCGGGCTATCGGTGAGTAAAGACTTCACCTTAGATAAAACGCAGGAAACACAGCCAAAAGCCAGCGAGCGACTGATTTTAACCACCCGCTCCGATGTCATTATCTTACTCAATAACTTTCAGATCGAGCGCTACACATTGGCACCCGGTACTTACTTATTAGAAGACATTGGTTTGAGTAATGGCCAAAACGACCTGACGCTAAAAATCATCGACTCCTTTGGCAAAGAAACCATTAAGCAGTCCTCCCAATTATTTGATACCCGCTTACTAAAACCCGAGCTCTCCAAATACGCCTTCGCAGTCGGCGCACTAAGCAATAGCGACACGGATGAGTTTGCGGTGAATGGCATTTACCAATATGGCGTCTCCGATACCTTAACTGCTGGAGCGGATGCACAAGTTATTGGTAAGCAGTTTTTACTCGGCGCAGAAGCGCTAAAAGTGGTGAATGCGGGCGTGTTTGATACTGGCATTGCAATCAATGGCGATGCCTCCGGCGTCTCTGGTGCAGCGGCCAGCGTAAAATTTAAACCGAGTTTCTCCCGCGAAAAAGGCTCCGTGCATTGGGATGTCGGCGGTGAAGTGCGTTCCGAGCAATTTACCACCACACTATTTACCACCACCCTCAGCGATACAGACTCAGACACCGAAGTAACGGACGATCGAAGCTTAGAGACGACTCTCTACCTCAACACCAGTAAGCTGTTATTGGATAAATGGAACACCTCACTGGGAGTCAACTACAGCCGTTTCTATGGTGCGGACGATGCGCTATCGCTGGACTTATCAACCTCCCGCCGCTTTGCCAAAGGCATTAGCTTTAGCGCAGGCTTAAACTATCAGGAAGACAGCGACTGGAGCGTTAAAGCGCAGTTATCCGTACCGCTTGGTGGCAAACAATCACGACGCAAGCGGCTGGGCCTACTCGCCAATGGCAAAGATGACTCTTTTGAAGCGCGCTACGAAATTAAAGCACGCAACTCAATCGGGCGGGATAGCCTATCCGGCAACCTGATACATCGCCAAAAAGGTAGCAGCTCCGAAGACAGAGCCGAAGGCGCAGTCAGGTTCCCGCAATTTGAGTCGCACTTTAGCGCAAGCCATTTAAGCTCTGACAGCCTCAATCAGCAGCGCCTGCAAGTGGGCGTAAATACCAGCTTAGCCTGCGCCGGAGAAGACTGCGCCATCACCTACCCCATTGAAGATAGCTTTGCACTGGTTGGCGGTCCTAAAAACCAGAAGCAAGCCATCGCGCTGAATACCGGCAACCGACGCTTTGTTTACTCAGAAGATGAAGACTCCATGCTGCCAATCAGCTACGCCTCCCTAATTCCAACACGCGACAGTAAGGCCGTGATCCATCTGGATGACTACCAAACGCAGCGCATAACCGTTGATGAAGTCTCCCTACCCTTTGGCTACAACCCCGAGAAAACCGAGTTTGAAGCCTCCCCAGGCTATCACCACGGCTTTAGCTTTGATGTCGGTGGCGAGCCAGGCACGGTAGTCGATGGCGTACTCGTAGATAAAGACGGCAAGCCGCTTGCCTATAAAGGTGGCCAATGGATTTCCACTAAGAACAAAGATAAAGCCATTGCCTTCTTCTCAAATAAAGCAGGCCGCTTCCGTGTGCCCTCTATGGTCTCTGGCAGCTATCGCCTTGAGCTGCATGACTACCCCAATATGGCACCGGTAGAAGTCGATATAAGCATGCAGGATAATGGCGTTCAGGATCTGGGCAACGTCTCCATTCTCCTATAAACACCTAACGCCTCGCCGAATACTTTAGCCAATACCCTCCTGATAATTGCCACTCCACTACTCCGCCTGTCTGCAACACTAAGAATTTCCCTAAAAAATCCCTCAATACCCTCCGACTAAATGCCCTCCAAAATCCGGCCAAATACGCAAAACCCCGACGACTGGCCCAAAATTCTCATTCACTACCTATTCAGCTTTGATTTTGTAAGCCAACCTGAAACAGCGATAGAAAGTGCCTCAGCCAATCACGAAAAAACACCCAAGCAACTCATCGTTCCGCAACAGAATCACTCTCTAAGATTACACGAAAAACAAATAATTCAGATAAAAATTAACAACTTATAAAAAACATAACCACCTCTAATAACGGCCCAATATCGCTAATAGAGAATAAAGACATCGTTATCATTTAAAGGAAAACAAACCTCTAAAATGCCTATTTAAAAAGACGATCTCCTGCCACCACTCGTCTGTAAACGCCGAAACTGAACAGATATTAAGATTCGTTCATAATCCGTTCATATAATATTCAGTAAAGTAGGCACCAGATTTGAGACGCTTCCCCCGGCTTTCAAATACTCTAATTATAAAAATAAACAGGTATACAAAATGAAAAAGTTTTCCCCGATCCTAGCTTCAGCCGCATTCGTTATTCTTAGCTCTTCTGCCATGGCAGCAACCGATACTAAGACAATTGATATTGAAGTTATTCAGGGTACTTACGCAGAACTGGTTGGTTCAGCAGTAGATGGCAACATCAACAACATCGACATGGGTAAGATCACTGGTAACTCAGCGACTTCTCTAGGTACATTAGGTGTTAAGTCTAACGGCAAGAATTGCGAAATCTCTTTCTCAACATTAAACAACTACCGCTTAAAGCACGAAACTAGCGGAGCGACATTGAAGACATTTTTCCTGAACTATCAGGGCACTAACATCTATTCAAACGTTGATGAAAACTCAAACCGTAAATTAGATTCTTGTGTGATGGCAGCCAGCGCACTGACTTTTGAAACATCGGGTGAAGCACCAGATGTAATCGAAGCCGGTACTTACAAAGACACAGTGACAATTACTCTGACCGCTGAGTAAGACTCCACCCCACTTTAAAGCAAGTAATAGATGATAGATTTGAAACGCTCCCCCCAGCGTGCAAACCTTCTAAATATAAAAATAAATAGGTACACAAAATGAAAAAGTTTTCCCCGATCTTAGCTTCAGCCGCATTCGTTATCCTTAGCTCTTCTGCGATGGCAGCGACTGACACTAAAACAATCGACATTGAAGTCATTCAAGGTACTTATGCTGAATTAGTAGGTTCCGCAGTGGATGGCAACATCAACAACATCGATATGGGTAAAATCACCGGTAACTCTGCAACGTCATTGGGTACATTGGGCGTAAAGTCTAACGGTAAAAACTGCGCGATTTCTTTCTCGACATTGAACAACTACCGCTTAAAGCACGAAACAAGTGGAACCACACTGAAGACTTACTTCCTGAGCTACTTAGGCACTAACATCTATTCAAACGTTGATGAAAACTCGACTAGAAAGCTGGATTCATGTGTGATGGCAGCCAGTGCGCTGAATTTTGAAACATCTGGCGAAGCACCAGACGTAATCGAAGCCGGTACTTACAAAGACACCGTGACAATTACTCTGACCGCTGAGTAGGAAAGAGATACCTTTTTGTAAAAAAAGCTAGTAGGTTAGGACGCTCTAATACGCGTCCTAACCTCGTTTTTTATAAGAAGGAACATAAATGACAACATTCCCCCGTGCTGTCTTTTTAACTGCATTGATTGTTTCAACATCAGCAGCACTTGCCACCAGCGACACTAAGACGATTAATGTCCAAGTCACTCAAGGCACTTTTGCCGAACTCACCGGATCTGCGGTAGATGGGCATATCAACACCGTCAGTATGAACAATATTGAGTCGAATGCCGCTGTTTCATTGGGAACATTGGGCGTGAGATCAAACGGCGACAGCTGTGCACTCAAGTTTTCCACGCTTAATAACTTCGCGATGATTCATGATACGACGGGTTCGCTGCTTAAGCGTTACCAACTCAGCTATCTTGGGCGTAGTGTCTCGTCTAATGATGCGCCGACTATTCGTCTGGATGCTTGCACGATTAACAATCAACTACTGACCTTTGCAGCACGTGGCAATATGCCAGAAGTGATCGAAACAGGTTGGTACCAGGATCGGGTGACGATCACTTTGACCGCAGAGTAATTTTTTGAACAAGCTATGAAAATATCGTTATCGCAAGCCCTTGAAGACTATGTAAACAAAAAGGTCGGCAGTGGTCTTTACCGCTCAGCCGATGAGATCATCGAAGAAGCCCTTCTGCTGCTGCAAAAACAAGAGCAAGCGCTGGAACGTCGCACTCAACGCGATGGTTTACTCACCCAACGACTCGCAACACCGCGTAAAAAAGTCATCGCGCCTGCTGAAACGAGAAAGGGCATTCTGGAAAGCTTAAAAGGTGATTACATTGGGACGCGGCGTAGCTGAAAAGCCTACAAACCCCGCCCCAAGTTAGCCACCATCTTTTCGCCTAAGCTTAAAAACTGAGCGAGCTCTGCATCGCTTATGCCCTCGCGCATATTCGTCAGCGTTACAAAATCAAACTCCTGAAGCCCTTTAAAGCACGCCGACCCCTGCTCACTCAAGATGAGAAACTGGCTGCGCTTGTCATTTGGATTCGCCACTTTTTCGACAAGCCCTTTGCCAACTAACTCTTTGACCAGCCTCGTTATTTGCCCCTTATCCTTTCTCAAGTGATCCGCCAAGGCATTAGACGTGCAGCCTTCAATATGGTGAATACTGCGCAAAATAATGAAGTGTAACGGCGATAACTCCAGACCTTGCGCCTTCAGGTGCTCAGTCATTGAGTGCTTCAGGCCTCCCAATATTTGAATGAACATACTTTGTAGCTCTGACTGATAACCTTTCATCTTACCCTTCCATAAATTTAGTTGACTTAGTCAACTACAACATCTAAGATTCTCACCATAATAGTTGATATTGTCAACTAAATTACACACATCACACCTTAGAGAACACTCATGCCAAAACTAGCACAGAAAATTCTAATCATTGCTTCTATCATTGCAACCTTGGGCGGCACCTTAACCTTTTTAATGACATGGCGCAGTATCGGTTTTAGCGACACATTCGTGACATCGTGGCTGTCTTCATTTGCCTTATGCGTGCTGTGTATCGCACCGCTGGGTGGCGTGATTTCGTATGCGCTCAACCGGACGATTAATGCTGTATTGCCAAACTTCTCCAGCCTTCAGAAAAACATCACGTTTGGCTTCGGAATGGCATTCATTATGGAAGCGATTATGGGCGCAGTCACCACCATGAACCTGCATGGCTATGAATCATCCGTCTTTGCCAGCCAATGGTCTGCTGCATTTTTAGCGGCGCTGCCAGTTGGGATCGTGTTTTCGATCGTAATGTCGTTGGTGATTAAGCCGCGCTTGGAGACGTTTTTGGCTAGTTGATGGATACAGCGTAACGAGAAGCTCTCGCCAGCCTACCGCCAAACAACATCCTCATAAATATCATCCAGGCACAAGCCTGCACTGAAGCGACTAGTCCCGTCCTCGCATTGCACAAGGATAGTATCCATCGAAGAAAGTGCTGAAACTTGCCATGCCCCCTCCTCATCTCGCTGGTAATAATCAACATGCTTTCTGTCAGCAGAAATCAGAAGGTAATAGCGAAGGCTGTCTAGCTCACTGTAAGCCAGCCACTTTTCACGTCGGTCAACGGCCTCAGTCGACGGGGATAATACTTCAGCAATTAAACACGGCGCATCTTTGTAATGACTATGATCGTCGTTCTCATTACAAACCAGCATAACGTCCGGGTAATAAAAACGTTCTCCGTTTTCGATGCGAAGCTTCATATCGCTCATGAAGACGCCGCAACGACCGCCTCGGGCTTTACTCCGAAGCTGAAAGAAAACATTCCCCGCTATACGATTATGATTTTCGCCTGCCCCTGCCATTGCATAAACTTCACCTGTCACATATTCACGACGCGTTTCCGCACGCTCTTCTCCGTCCAAATACTCTTCAGCTGACAATGTTGTTTTGATGACTGCTTTTGACATGACTGGTTACCATTTTTTACTGCGTTTAGATAAACATAACATAGCAGGATAACTCTCTAAAATAACTGATAAAAGTTACCGCCATGAAGACATACTCTATTATACCCGCACGGGGTTTTGTCTACCTGATGGCGGTGATCGACTGGCATATAAACAGATCAAAACCAGCATGGACGGACGTGGCCGGACAATGGGGAGTACCTTACTACACCGGACGATTCATGCCGTATTGCCAAACTTCTCCAAGCTCCAGCAAAACAGACGTTTTTGGTTAGCTGATGGTTGGCTTGGTTACAATCACAGGCTGTACAAATTCAATCAACACCAGTGAAGTAGCTTCTTTTAGTATATAAATAACTAAAATAGCTATTGATGGTGAGCGTATGAAAGTCATGACTGCAAAAGAAGCCAAGAACTCATTTGACGGGTTGCTGGATACCGTGCAGCGCGAGCCTGTACTTATTACCAAACGAAACCGTCCGATAGGAGTTTTTCTCTCTATTCAAGAAATAGAGAGCATTCCTGAACTCAAGCAGAAAGTACTGATTCGCATGAGTGAAACAGTTCAGAACCCACTGCTTTCAATGCTCGGCGCTCACAAGGACAACAAGGTATTCACTTCTGCTGAAGATGCAGACAAGTTCATTAAAGAGCTGCGTAACGAATGGGCATGAGAAAAGGCTCGGTTTAGTTTGATACCAATGTATTCATTTATGTATGGCATGTTTACATTATCTATCGGTGACGATTTTTAGCCTACTGCCAGCTTAGCAGCCTGTTGCCACATAAAACTTGGCATCGGTGTTCGCAGCTTCCATTTAATACTCATTGGCTGAGATCCAGTATGAGATAAATACTCTACTTCACCATAATTCACAAAGCCCATTGTGCGGCCATATTCATCCTTAGTTTGCTCTCGGACAAAGAGAAATAAGCGTTTTCCAATTGCCCTATGTTGAATGTAATCTTTGCCTCGTCCCCGATCAGGGCGAGCGCTGTTTTGCGACTGCCAATGAAATAGCTGATCACTGATGGCATAGTCGTGATACATCGTCGTTGGTGAGAACTGCTTTTCATTTTTATTCAGCGTCACGAAAAGTAATTCAATGTTTTCATCTTTGATGATGTAAACACCTTCTCTAGCAGGAGGTTGGCGTTCAAAGGTAGTCGCACCAAAGGCAACGAGAATTTGCTCTCTTGCATAGCGTGCATGTAAGCGGAGAGGGACTTCGGGTAAATCAGACATCACCACTTGCTCGTGTTTGGTTTGCTTGAGTTTCCAGTCAATTATGTCAATCAACTCAGTGGAGAAGTTAAGCGCACTCAGTTTGGCCAAACTTTCTTCCAAGGTATCGCAGCCTGTTTTAGGCCCTTCCTTTTGCCAAAAGTCGTAATGACATATTAATGCCTGCCGATAAGACTCTTCAGGGTAGACGAAGTTGTCTTGGCAGAGTCGTTTTAGAAACAAGAAGTAGTAATGGTCATCACAACTTAAAATCCGTCTCCAAATACCATTTCTGATCAGCTTAAAATCCGATTCACTATTCTGTGTTATATCGTTGGCTCGATTGACTAATTCCTGCCAACTACCGCGCTTATACAACTCGCTTGGGTCGATATGATCATTTTGGACTAAGAAGTTTGATAACGTCAGAGGTTCCGTAGAGTGTTGAGGGTATTGTCGAATTAGCAGAACAAGTCTATTCAGGGTCAACGTTGCCTCTCGGATACGCCTAAGCACCATTTCTTGTGTCTGCTTTGTTAGTTCAATGCGGCAGCCAAGTGGGGCATGAGGAAAACCCTGTTTAATTTCATCTGAGATTGCATGTTCAGTTTTACCGATTAGGGCACGAAATTTATTTGCAAAGTCGTATTCCGGACGAGAGTTACCGACAAAATCCAAGACAGTACAGCAGTCCTTACCACTCTCTTTTCGTAGCCCGCGCCCTAATTGTTGCAAAAATATGGTTAGGCTTTCGGTTGGACGCAAAAATAATAAGGTATCGATTTCAGGAATGTCGACGCCTTCATTAAAAATATCCACGACACAAAGCACACTAATTTGTCCAGAACGGATAGCTTGCTGCTTGGCTTGTCGAAGGTCGCTATTTTTACTGGTTAATACATCAGCCTTGATACCTTTCAACAAGAATTGCTGTGTCATGTATTCAGCATGCTCTCGGCTGACGCAAAAAGCTAAGGCCTTCATACTTCCAACATCCGTAATAATTTCTTCCAAGCTACGCAATATTTTACTGACTCGGCTTTGATTGCTGGTGTACAGGTTGGTTAGTTGAGCAATATCATAACGGCCTTTATTCCAAGGAATATTGCGCAAATCGGTATCATCGTCGATACCAAAATAGTGGAAAGGGCAGAGGTGTTTTTGAGTAATAGCCTCAGGTAAACGAAGTTCTGCAGCGATTACACCACCAAAGTCATCGAGAATATTTTTACCATCATGGCGCTCAGGTGTTGCGGTTAGACCAAGTAAAATGTCAGGTAAAAAGTAGTTAAGGACGCTGCGATAACTGCTTGCGGTAATATGATGAACTTCATCAATCACAATAAAATCGTAAAAATCTTTCGTCAGTTTTAATTCTGAGAGTTGATTGTTCAAGGTTTGGACAGAGACAAATAATTGGCGATAGTGTTCTGGGGAATGGCCACTAACCCATAACTCACCAAAGCCCCCATTTTTTAATACACCTCGATACGCTTCTCTTGCCTGTTTCAGTATCTCTTCTCTGTGGGCAACAAATAGGAACTTGGCCTCAGGTTTTTGCTTTAGGAAACGTGCAAAGTCGAAGGCTGATATGAGCGTCTTTCCGGTTCCTGTGGCTGCGACAACAAGGTTTCGGAAGCGATGGTGGACGCTTCTTTGAACAGTGAGTTGCTCAAGAATATCCGCTTGATGAGGATACGGGTCTATTTTGAAGAAAAACGAAGGACCATTATCGCCAGTGATTTTTTCTCTATTCAACGCCCGTCTTAGCTTCTCAGTGCTTTCAGCATTGCCATCAAAATGCTCAAAATCACTCGACTCCCAATACGTTTCAAAAGTGCTAAGGGTCTTAGCTATTATGTGCGGAATTTCTTGGGAGGTAATTTTGAGGTTCCACTCAAGGCCACTAGTTAACGCTGAACGTGAAATATTTGAGGAGCCTATATATCCCGTGTGGTAACCCGTATCACGTAGGAAAAGATAGCTTTTCGCATGAAGTCGCTCACGCTCAGTGTTATAGCTGAGCTTTACTTCGGTATTGGGGAGGCCAGCTAGGTATTCCACCGCTTTGGCGTCGGTCGCTCCCATGTAAGAGGTGGTAATAATTTTGAGCTCACGGCCACTGCTGGTGAACGCCTCCAGTTCCTTGCGGAATATGCGAATTCCCGCCCATTTGATAAATGAAACTAACCAGTAGATTTTGTCAGCAGATAGTATCTCGCGTTTAAGTTCTGATTCTAGAGACAGCCCTGCATTGCTCCCGCAAAATAATTCGCTTTGGGATAAGCCGGTTAAAGGAAAAATATCCTGAACGTACTTTTTTATATCTGAGGAAATGGGGTTTTCTAGCTCATAAATAGCCGTCAGAATCCTCCCTTGAGTATCCAGCAAGTTTTCATCAAAGAGTTCTTCGTCTTGAAATTTCCCCTTTAACCACATCAACAATTCATTCGATAACTCGATTTGCTTCTGTAGCTGATCATCGCCATTTGGAACAGAGCCAATTGCAAACTCTAGAATATTGCTGAGAAAACGAGACAGCCAAATCGAAGCATCAGAGCTATCTAACTGGCGCTCACCGATGTAAAAACAGCCTCGATCTAAGTGGCTTTCAATTAGCTGGGTAATTAGCTTTTCGTATATGCCGACTTGTTGCATGCGATGCCTTCCATTTTTGTAAGTTATTACGCGATAGATGGATGTTCGCATATAGTTAATATTTTAACCATTGTTGGTGACTTTTATAGTTCTGCTGGCTTGGGAGTGCGGCATTAAAGGACGCGCGAAAATACCGGAAGACGAGCTGATTTCCGGCATTCAGGAGTGGCTACTTTACGGCCCTGCTTTCGCTGAGTTTATGCATACCGATATTACTTACTCCGCTGCGGCATGGAGCCCCTAGATTAAAACCGATACACCTCCAAATCCCCCAACATATCCACCCGTAACCGCTCAGCAATTTCCCCCGCTGCCTCAGCCCCCTCGCCACCCTGCAAATAGTGCGCATACCAATAAAACGTAATGGCATCAATATCCAGCTCAATAGTTTTCAGCTGTTCGCGATAGGTAGATAACTGCACACACAATGTCGGTAAAATACTCACGCCCCAGTCATCGCCCACTAGCTGACATATAAGCTCAGTTGATTCGATCTTAGATACTACCGCCGGAAAGTTGCGCCCGCGATCAAAGAAATAATCATATTCCCAGCCTTCTTCTGGCCGGAGTCCATACGTGAGAAAGCGTAGGCCGGCCATATCCGTGGGTGTAATTTTGTTGAGCGTTGCCAGTGGCGAGTCCTTGGCAACCACAGCAACCAACCTGTCGTGGCACAGTTGAAGGCTGGTCACGGCTGGTGAATTTAACGCCCCCGGTAGCAGGATGAGTTGCGCGCTTTTATTGCTTAGTGCGGTGATCGGCTGATCACCCTGAGTGCGGATAAACTCAATATCCATGGGTGGTTCAAGTGTGCTGCTCAGCCTCATGAGTGCGGTTGCTAGCTTTGGCGGGTCGAAAGCCGACCAAGCCACGGAAAGGCGGCTGGAGGCACGCTTGCCCTGCCAAATTGCCTCAGCTTCGGCGGAGAGTAGTTGGGGTTTGGCAATGCTGGCAGCTTTAGCGATGGTCTTGCCTGCTTCAGTGAGCTCTAGCGTGCGGCCCCGCTTTACTGCGAGCTTTACACCGAGCCGTCGCTCAGCTTCGGCGAGGCGTTGGCTGGCGGCCGGTTGAGTAATATTGAGCAATATGGCTGCCTCACTTATCGAGCCACCGCTTTTGAGTGCGTCGAGCAACATCCAATGTGTACGATCCAACCAATGCATAAGGCTACCTAATGTTTATCACTTGCTTATTGATTATTGATTATTGATTATTGATTATTGATTATTGATTATTTTAAAGCATAACTTTTCCCTAACATGCTGTCATCAATACGGGTATTAGGAGATTTAGCGATGAGCAGTGTAATGGTAGCGCAAGAAGTGTCGGATGCATTGGCGTGTGTAAACCTTGAAGCGTGGCCTATCGACGCGCCACACAGCACAGCTTATCAGCGGTGCGTCGAGCAGGTACGAGCCTCCCTGCGTAGCGATGGTTGTTCTCGTATGTCGGGCTTTATCCGGCCGGAATATCGTGAGCAATTGGCACAGGAAACGGCTGCAATCGCAGATAAGGCGCATTTCTCTGAGGGTGAAATCACGCCGTATTTTAATCGCGACGACCCTACCTATCCGCCGGAGCATCCGCGTCGCCGCTTTAACGAGTTTTCCAATGGCTTTGTGGCGATGGATCACTTCGATGCGGAGGGGTTATCGCTGCAGTTGTACTTTAATGAAGACTTCCAACGCTTTGTGAAAGACTGCCTTGAAGAGCCGGAGATTTATACTTTCGATGATCCTTTAGCCGGTGTGGTAGCCAATATCATGCCTGAAAACTCGACCCTCGCTTGGCACTACGACACCAATGAATTCATTGTGAGCCTGCTCACTCAAAAGGCGATTGAAGGTGGCGAGTTTGAGTACTGCCCCAACCTGCGAGAGCCGGGCAATGAGCACTACGACGCGGTACAGTCGGTGCTAGATGGCGATCGCGAACGGGTGCGTAGCTTGGCGCTGGAGTTGGGTGATCTGCAAATTTTCAAAGGCCGCTTCTCCATGCATCGAGTGGTGCGTGGTAAAGGAGATCGCCACACGGTGATCTTTGGATACGCTAAGGAGCCAGGGTTTATCGGCAAAGTGGAGCGTACATTTAAGGTACACAACCGCGTGCTACAGGCACATATCGATGCCGAAGCCAATGCGCGCAACGATGGCTTGGAGGACTGATTCATGGAATTGGATTGGCACCACGACAGAACCGACCTACCCGATGCAAGCTTGATTGATCTAAGCCCTGAGCATTTGGGGATTGATGAAGATGCTCTGACACTTGGGCGGCTGGCTCGGGTTCGGGCACAAATGCGCCGCTTCGAGGTGGATGTGTTATTGCTCAACGATCCGGTGAATATTCGCTATACCTGCGGTGCCAGAAATATGCAGGTGTTTGCTGCTCGTAACAGTGCAGCGCGCTATTTATTGGTCACCGACACGCAGTGTGTGCTGTTTGAAATGTTTGGTTGTGAGCACCTTGTTGAGTCATTACCAACGCTCACCGAAGTGCGTGCCTCCCGTAATATCAGCTTTGTAGCAGCGGGCTGGCAGCAGGAGGCCGCGGAGCGAGAGTGGGCGCAAGAGATGGTCACCACGCTTCAAGCCTTGGCTGGGCCTAAAGCGCGACTGGGTATGGAACGTTTATCGCCCCATGCAACGCTCCAATTGGTGGAGGCTGGCTTTGTTATTTCAGATGCACAAAAGGTGGTCGAGCAAGCGCGCGCAGTAAAATCCGCCCCCGAAATCCAATGCATTCGTGCGTCTATTGCGTGTACCGATGCGGGTGTTATGGCGCTGCGAAACGCCTTGCGCCCCGGCATTACCGAAAATGCGCTGTGGTCAGTATTGCATCAGCAGGTGATTGCCGGTGGTGGTGAGTATTTTGAAACACGCTTATTAAACTCAGGTCGGCACAGTAATCCATGGTTTCAGGAAACGGGATCACGCATCATCCAAGCCAATGAGCTGGTGGCTCTGGACACCGATGTGGTGGGCTGCTTTGGTTACTATGCCGACTTCTCGCGCACCTTTCATGCAGGGCCAGATAAACCCAGTGAGGCTCAACGCACCTTGTATCGCCTTGCCTATGAGCAGGTTGCCCATAATATTGACGTACTCAAACCGGGGATGAGTTTTTGCGATTATGCCCAACGTGCATGGGACATTCCGCCGCCTTATCATAAGAACCGCTACTATGTGTCAGCACACGGCGTGGGGATGACAGGTGAATATCCTTATCTTTATCACGCTGATGACTTTGCCGAGGCGGGTTATGACGGCGAAATATTGCCGGGTATGACGCTGTGCGTGGAGAGTTATATTGGAGAGGAGAATGGCAGTCAAGGCGTGAAGCTGGAGCAGCAAGTGTTAATCACTGAAACGGGGGTTGAGCTACTGTCCACTTTTCCGTTTGAAGCAGATCTTATGCAGCTCTAAGATCTATTCCTCAATCAACGCCTGCCAAGCCAAGGGACTCCTAAGCTGCCATTTCGGCACAATGGTTTCATAGCCATGCTCGCGCACGTGCGCCACCATGTGCCGTGGCGATAAGCCAAATTCCCGCTTAAATGCCCGCGATAAGCTCGCCGATGAGCTAAAGCCGGAGGCCAGCGCCACGTCGGTGAATGAATTACGGCTCTGTAGCATGAGGTGTTGCGCGTGTTGTAGTCTAAGGATCACGTAGTAGCGGCTGGGCGTAACATTAAGGTCAGACTGAAACTTGCGAAACAAGTTACGCTCCGACACGCCAAGCTTTTTGGCTAACAGTTTAAGCGGGAGGGGCTCTTCTACGTTGGTTCGCATCAGTAGCGTGGCTCTGGCCACTAAGCTATTGTTTTTAGGCACCACTTCGGGCGAGCCGGCATTTAGTAGTGAGAACTCATTCGGGTCAACCTGCATATCGTGGGCGACTGCGTGTAGCAGGGCTTCACCACCGTGTTGGGCCACTAAGTGGAGCATCATCGGCACCACGCTCAGGCCGCCAGCGCAGCTAATCCGGCGCTCTGCTACTTGCAAACTGCCTTGTTGTACTTCAATGTTGGCGGTGCGGTAGCTCTCGGTAAACGCAGATACCACGGTGGGGTGCAGCACCACTTTTTGTCTCTCTAACAGCCCGGCTTCGGCCAATATAAACGCGCCACTGTCGATTGAGCCAATCACCACTTTTTGGCGGTTCAGACGTTGCAACACCGATTTCATTTGTGAAGAGTATGAGGCTAAGGCATCGTAACCTGCGGTTACCAGCAGGTAATCGACGGTATCGACTTCGCTAAAGCATTGGCGCACAGCCACTTGAGTGCTGTTGCTGGCTTCCACCGGCTCTCCATCCATGCTGGTGTATCGCCACTCAAATAGCCGCCTTCCGGCATAGCGGTTAGCTAAGCGCAGTACTTCGGTGGCAAGTATCAGGCAGTACAAGGGATGCAGCCGCACTAGTAGAAATGACACGATTACAGGGGAATTCATTCGCTTTACTCCAGCCAATTAACCAAAACCGACACATATTGGCAGTTAAAGATAAAAGTCGCGCAATTTCAAGGACTATCTTTAGGTATCGCAATATTCATTGCATCGTCGCTGTCACATCTGGAGAAACTATGAGAAGTCACGCAAGAGTCGTTATTATCGGTGGTGGTTCGCTGGGTATCAATCTGCTGTATCACCTCACAAAAGAAGGCTGGACCGATATCGCGCTAATCGAAAAGGGTGAGCTAACCAGTGGTTCTACCTGGCACGCAGCGGGGCTTTGCCCAAGCTTTAACGGCAATATGACGGTCTCTCAAATCCACGAATACACCATGAAGCTGTATGACGAGATCCTCCCACAGGAAACCGGCCTCCCCTCCACGTTTCACAAAACAGGCAGTTTGCGCATTGGCTTTACCAAGCTAGAAGAAGAGTGGTTCCGTAATTTAGCAAGCCGCGCCAAAACGGTTGGCTGCGAGTTTAATTTCATCAGTAAAGACGAGGCCCGCAAACTCAATCCGTTTATGGATTTTGATAATGCACGGGTGATTGTCAGCACGCCAAACGATGGCCATGTTGACCCAACGTCTGTGGTGATGCCACTCGGCCAGCTGGCCAAAGCTAATGGCGCGGAGATCAACCGGTTTACTCACGTGAGCGCGATTAATCAGCTGCCATCCGGTGAGTGGGAAGTGGTCACCGATAAAGGCACGATTGTTGCCGAGCATGTGGTGAATGCCGGTGGGTGTTTTGCGCCGGAGGTCGGTGCCATGGTGGGCGTGAAGGTGCCCTTGGTCAATCTGGAACATCAGTACCTGATTACCGACGATCACCCTGCACTCTCTGAGCTGGATTTTGAGCTGCCGGTATGCCGCGACTCTTACACCAGCAGTTATATCCGCCAGGAAGGTAAAGGCTTGTTGATTGGCCCGTATGAGACCTTTGGCTCTAAGCCGTGGGCGCTGGGTGGTATGGATTGGAGTTTCGATCGCGAGCTATTCCCCGGTGCGCTGGAACGTTTAATGCCGTTTTTGGAAAAGTGCATGGAGATCATGCCGATCTTTAGCGAAGTGGGTGTAAAAACCGTGATTAACGGCCCGATTACCCACACGCCGGATGACAATATTTTAGCCGGTCCGCAAGCCGGTTTACGCAATTTCTGGAACTTGCATGGCGCGAGTATCGGTATCGCTCAGGGCGGTATCGGTAAGTTTATGGCGCAGTGGATGGTCCACGGCCAAACTGAAATCAATATGGCTCCGCTGGATAGCCGCCGCTTTGGGCCTTGGGCAACGAAGCCGTACTGCATTACTAAAGCCATCGAAGCGTATGAGAATATGTACACCGCGCCGGGGGCGAATGATAACCGCCCGCATGCGCGCCCAATGCGCACCAGCCCGCTGCATCAGGAGTTGGTGAACCGTGGCTGCGTGCATGGTGTGGTGCATGGCTATGAGAAGCCTTTGTGGTTTAAAACCGCAACAGTGACCGGCGAAACGCCGACGTGGTCGCGCAGTGAAAGTCATGCGGCGGTCGCTGAGGAGTGTCAGGCGATTATGACTAGCGCGGGCGTGGTGGATATTTCCGGTTCGTCTAAGTTTGAAGTCACGGGTAAGGATGCGGCCGCATTCCTCGATCACTTATCCTGCAATCGCTTGCCGGCGAAAGACGGTCGTCTATCGCTGACCCTATTCCACGGGCCGGAAGGCGGCATTATGAGCGAGTTCTCCATTACCCGCATTGCGCCTGATCATTTCTATTTGGTGAGCGCGATTGGCTCGGAGCTGAAAGATCTGCACTGGATGCAGCAGCATACCGATGGCTATGAGGTTGAAGTGAAGAATGTGACTGAGGAGATCGGTGCGATTCTGGTCACCGGCCCTAAGTCTCGCGAAATTCTGCAACACATGACCGAAGACGATTTGTCTCATGCGGCTTTCCCATGGCTCACCGCACAGGCGATCACGCTGGATAGCGCCGTGGTTCGGATGATTCGTGTGTCGTATGTGGGTGAGTTGGGTTATGAACTGCACATGCCTGCGTGGCAGTTGATGTCGATTTACGAGTCGATGCAGCGGGTCTGTGAGGAGCATGGCATTACCATTCGCGATTTTGGTACGCAAACGATGAATGCGCTGCGACTGGAAAAAGCCTATCGCACCTATGGCCATGAGTTTACTGAGGAAGTGAGTGCGGTAGAGGCCATGATGGATCGCTTCTTAGACACATCCCGCGACTTTATTGGGGCTGAAAACTTGCGCCAACGTCAGCAATCTACCCCGAAACATCAGCTGGCCTTTTTAGCCTTTGATGACGATGTGCCGTGTGAGTGCTTTGGTAACGAGGCGGTTTACGATGGCGATGAGTATATCGGCGTAATGACCAGTGGTGGCTTTGGGCACCGTGTGGGTTATAGCGTTGGCTTTGCTTATGTCACGCCTGCGGCCAATGTTCAGGGCAAATCATTAAACGTGTTAACCACAATGGGCGTGCGTAAAGCCCATGTTGAGATGGATGGTGTTTACGATCCTGAAAACAAGAAACTGCGCGCTTAAGCCGCTAATTTTTAAATCATTAATTAACAGAAACATCACCCTATTTTACAGGATTAGACCATGAGTGAATCGAGACTTCCGGAACGTGCTTCCGTTGTGATTGTTGGTGGCGGCATTACCGGCTGCTCTATTGCTTATCATTTGGCGAAACGTGGCGTGACCGATGTGGTGGTGCTGGAGCGCAAACAGTTAACCTGCGGCACCACTTGGCACGCGGCGGGCTTGGTCACCATGATGTGGCCAACGCCAACGCTGACTAATTTGGCGAAATACAGCCATGAGCTGTATGCCTCGCTGGAGGAAGAAACTGGCCAAGCGACGGGTTATCGTCGTACCGGGAGTATTTCGCTGGCGCGTACCGAAGAGCGTTTGGAAGAGCTGCAACGTACCGCGTCCTTGACCAAAGTGTTTGGGGTGGAGTCTGAGTTTATTGACCATGCGCGTTTGGAAGCGCTGTACCCTGGCATTAATACCGAGGGCGTTTTAGGCGCGTTGTATATCGAAGCCGATGGCCAAACGAATCCGGTGGATACTACGATGGCGCTGGCCAAAGGCGCACGTAATCGCGGTGCGAAGGTATTGGAAGGCATTAAGGTCGAGGAGATTTTGGTTGAAGATGGAACGGCGACCGGTGTTCGCACCGAGCAAGGCACCATCATGGCGGATAAGGTGATTTTGGCCGGCGGCTTGTGGTCACGTGATATTGCGCAAAAGATCGGGGTGGATCTGCCCTTGTATGCCTGTGAGCATTTCTATGTGGTGACTGAGCCAATGGAAAATCTCACCAAGCGCCCTGTGCTGCGCGATTACGATAAAGGCGTTTACTACAAAGAAGATGCGGGAAAGATGCTGGTTGGCTGGTTTGAGTTAAATGCCATCGGCTGCCCCATGAGCCGTATCTCGGAGGACTTCTGTTTTGATGAGTTCCCAACGGATATGGAACACATTGAGCCGTACTTAATGGCAGGTATGGAGACATTCCCACCGCTGGAAGAAACCGGCATTAATACCTTCTTTAATGGCCCTGAGAGTTTTACCAACGACAATCTGCATCTGCTTGGCCCAACGCCGGAAGTGGATAATTTCTGGGTAGCTTGCGGCATGAACTCCAAAGGTATTGGCGCTGGCGGCGGCATGGGTAAGATCATGGCTGACTGGGTGATTGATGGCTATCCTTCTGGCGATATTCTGGAATGTGATGTACGCCGTAATCAGCCGGTGCAGAAAACGCAGAGCTATGTTGAAGCGCGGATTCCGGAAGCACTGGGCCATACTTACGACATGCACTGGCCGTTTTATCAGTACAAAACTTCGCGTGATTTGGTGTTATCACCACTGCATGAAACGCTAAAAGCACAAGGTGCTTGCTTTGGTGAAGTGGGCGGCTATGAGCGCCCTAACTGGTTTGCTAAAAACGGCGCACCAGCGGAATACGTGTACAGCTACAAGCGCCAGAACTGGTTTGATTTTTACGCCGCTGAGCACATGGCCATGCGTGAAAATGTCGGTATTTATGATATTTCATCCTTTGGTAAATTTGAGGTAAAAGGTTCGGATGCTCAAGCGACGTTGAACTACCTGTGCGTCGGTGACATGAATGTGGAGCCGGGTAAGTTGGTGTATACCCAGTGCCTGAATGCACAAGGCGGTATTGAAGCGGATATCACGGTCGTGAAAATGGCGGAGAACCACTTCTTTATTACCACGGGTGTGGCGTCGACTTATCGCGATTACTGGCATCTGAAAAAGAATCTGATTGGCGATACCACGCTGACGGATGTGACGGATCAATATGCTTGTTTATCGCTGCAAGGCCCGAATGCCCGTGCGGTATTAACTGATCTTGCTGAAACGGATATCACGGCTGAAGGCTTTAGCTTTGGCACGGGTCGCTTTGCCAAGGTGGCTGGTGTTGAGGTTTGGTTGCAGCGCTTGTCGTATGTGGGCGAGCTGGGCTGGGAAATCTTTGTGCCGTCGGCGCAAGCGGTTGAGGTGTACAAGGCACTGATGTTGGCGGGCTCAACTTATGAGATTTGCAATGTGGGCCTGCATGCGCTGAACAGTTTGCGGATGGAGAAAGGTTTCCGTCATTGGGGCCACGATATTGGTCCGGCGGATAACTTGGTACAGGCGGGTTTGAGCTTTACGGCGAAACCAGATGCCGGTGATTTTATTGGTCGCGATGCCTTTATTGCTGCCAAAGCGGCAGGTGTTCCTGATCGCCGCCTGTTGCAGTTTAAGTTGGATGACCCAGAGCCGCTGTTATATCACAACGAATCGATTGTGATGGATGGACAGATTGTGGGCTACCTGACCTCCGGCATGTATGGCCACGCAGTGGGTGGCGCACTCGGTATGGGCTTTGCCAATGTGCCGGGCTTAACGGCGGATAAGATTGCATCATCCAACTTTGAAATTGAGATTGCGACCAAACGCTTTAGTGCATCAGCCTCGTTACGGGCCTTCTACGACCCAAGCGGCGAGAAAATGCGCGGCTAAACAGTATTTTTTTGCAGTATGCGTGTTGACATATTCATTCGTGGGTAGTTGACACGGTATACTTCCATCCATATACTTGCACACAACAAGTAAATTAACCGAAGCGTAGCTACGAATAGTTTTGATTGATAAAACCGCCACTATTGGGAATGATGCCAGTTCGCGCATGACACATGCAGAGCGCACTGACCTTTCAGACACGTTGATGTTTGAGACGGCAGTGAAGCTGATTGTTGAGCGCGGTACGGAAAAGACAACATTGAAAGATGTTGGCGAAATGGCAGGCTACAGCCGCGGGCTGGCGGGTTACCGTTTTGGCTCCAAAAGTGGCTTGCTTAGCTATGTTATTAAGCGAGTGGGTGACTCCTGGTCTCAGGAGCTACGGCAGGTAACTCAAGGCAAGACCGGCTTCGAGGCGATTGCGGCTTCGATCGATGCACATTACCGGTTTTGCGTGGATGCACCAGTCACCCGGCGTGCTTTTTATCTGCTTTGGTTCGATGCTGCCGGCACCACCTCTGAAGTGCGTGAAAGTATGCTTAAGATCCACGAACGACGTCAGCAAGATGTTGAGCAGTGGATAAAGGATGGGATTAACGATGGAAGTGTAAAAGCGGATGTTGACCCTGAAGCAGTTGCACGACTATTTCTGGCAACAGTGATTGGTATTTTGTACCAGTGGCTGATGCAGCCAGAGGCGATGGATGCGGTGGAACAGCTGCATAATAATCTGAAACAAACCATGTATGTGTTGTTGCGAGACACTACCTCACAGCACAAATTAGGAGAGATAAACGCGTGAAAATTCTGGTTCCTGTAAAGCGGGTAGTTGATGCTTATGTCAACGTTCGCGTAAAGAGCGACAACACTGGCGTTGAAACTGACAACGTTAAGAAGTCATTAAACCCTTTCTGTGAGATTGCGGTTGAAGAAGCGATTCGCCTGAAAGAAAAGGGTTTGGCTGAAGAAGTGATTGCCGTCACCATTGGTGAGAAAGAATGCGAAACAACGCTGCGCAGCGCGCTGGCAATGGGAGCAGACCGGGCGATTCACATCGTAACGAATGACGCACTACGTCCTTTGGCGTTGGCTAAAGTACTGCAGAAAGTCGTTGAGAAAGAAGCACCTAAACTGGTTATCACGGGTAAGCAGTCTATCGATGCGGATAACAACCAGACTGGTCAGATGCTATCTGCCCTGCTGGGATGGCCTCAAGGAACTTTCGCATCCAAAGTTGAGTTGGATGGCGATGCAGTCACACTGACTCGCGAAATCGACGGTGGTCTGGAAACGCTGGCGCTATCTCTGCCAGCAGTTATCACGAGTGACTTGCGCTTAAACGAGCCTCGTTACCCTAAACTGCCTAACATTATGAAAGCGAAGAAGAAGCCACTGGAAGCGATCGAGCTGGCTGATTTGGGTGTTGAAACGGCTTCTGGTCTGACTGTGAAGCAAGTGAATGCACCTTCTGCCAGAGAGGCAGGTGTGAAAGTAGCTGATGTTCAAGAGCTGATCGAAAAACTGAAAAACGAAGCGCGGGTGATCTAGGATGAGTGTATTAGTAATTGCAGAACACGATAATAGTGAACTGAAAGAAGGCACATTAAACGCCATTACTGCGGCGACTCAGCTGGGTGACGTGACAGTATTGGTTGCTGGCCACAACAGCCAAGCGGTTGCAGATGCAGCAGCACAGGTTGCTGGCGTTGCTAAAGTACTGCACAGCGATGCAGCACATTATGAAAACGGCATTGCTGAAGAGCTGACACCGTTATTGGTTAGCGCAGCGGCTGGTTTTGATTACATCGTAACGGCGGCAACGACTTTCGGTAAGAACGTATTGCCACGCGTTGCAGCGCTATTAGATGTTGCTCAAATCTCTGATGTGACCGCGATTGAATCGGCTGATACCTTTGTACACCCTATCTATGCGGGTAACGCATTGGAAATGGTACAAAGCAGCGATGCTAAGAAAGTACTGACGGTTCGTACGACAGCGTTTGAAGCCGCTGCAACAACGGGTGGCTCTGCTTCTGTTGAAGCATTGGCAGCAACGGATGCGGTTGGCACAGTGACTTTGGTTGGCCGTGATCTGACGGTTTCTGATCGCCCAGAACTCTCTTCTGCTGACATCATCGTTTCTGGTGGTCGTGGCGTGGGTAGCTCTGAGAACTTCGCGATTATCGAAGCACTGGCTGACAAGCTTGGCGCAGCAGTAGGTGCATCCCGTGCAGCTGTTGATGCGGGCTTTGTACCAAACGATTATCAGGTTGGTCAAACCGGTAAAGTGGTTGCTCCTGGCCTGTACATCGCGGTTGGTATTTCCGGCGCGATCCAGCATTTGGCTGGTATGAAAGACTCAAAAGTGATTGTTGCAATCAACAAAGACGAAGATGCACCGATTTTCCAGGTTGCGGATTATGGTCTGGTTGCTGATTTGTTTGATGCCGTTCCGGCAATGACAGCGTCACTGTAAAGCAAGACCCAGTCAGTCGGGTGACGACACGCCCGACTGACACTATTTAGTTTATTTTTTAAAAGCCTCACCGCTCAATTTCTCTGGAGAAATCACTCATGTCCACTTATACCGCACCCGTTAAGGAACTTCAGTTTGTCCTTAATGAACTGGCCGATATCAACGCCATTGCGCAATTCCCTGGGTTTGAAGAAGCGACGCCGGAGATGGTTGAGGCCATTCTTGAAGAAGCTGGCAAACTAGCCACTAACGTTTTAGACCCGATCAACTACAGCGGCGACCAGCAAGGCGCTAAGCTCGTTGATGGCAAAGTACAGGCAGCGGATGGCTTTAAAGAAGCCTATGAGCAGTTTGTAGAAAGCGGCTGGACCTCCGTGAACTTCCCTGAAGAAGTCGGCGGCCAAGGCTTACCGTTTCTAATCCAAAGTGCGGCCACTGAAATGTGGAACTCCTCCAATGCTTCTTTTGCTTTGTGCCCACTGCTAACGGCTGGTGCGGTTGAAGCATTGCTTGCGCATGGTTCGGATGAGTTAAATGCCATTTACCTTGAGCACATGGTTAGCGGTAACTGGACTGGCACCATGAACCTGACTGAGCCTCAGGCGGGTTCTGATCTGGCGGCAGTAAGAACTCAGGCAAAGCCTGAAGGCGATCACTTCCGTATTAAAGGCCAAAAGATTTACATCACATGGGGTGACCATGAGATGTCTGAAAACGTGGTGCACTTGGTGCTGGCACGTCTGCCAGATGCGCCAGAGGGCGTTAAAGGTATTTCCTTGTTCTTGGTTCCTAAGTATTTAGTGAATGAAGATGGCAGCTTGGGTGAGCGCAATGATGCTTACGCAATCTCGCTGGAACATAAGATGGGTATCCACGCTAGTCCGACTTGCGTCATGAGTTTTGGTGACAATGACGGCGCGATTGGTTATCTGGTGGGTGAGCCAAACAAAGGTCTGGCTTGCATGTTCACCATGATGAACCACGCTCGCTTGGAAGTGGGTATGCAGGGTGTTGGTATCTCTGAGCGCGCTTATCAACGTGCGGTTAGCTATGCACGTGACCGTAAGCAAGGCCACGCTTATGGGCATGAAGGCAAAGTTGCCATCATCAATCATCCAGACGTTCGCCGTATGCTGATGCATATGCGTGCAATGACTGAAGCGGCACGTGCAATCTCTTTCATGTCGTCTGCGGCGCATGATATTAGCCATAACTCTGAAGATGAAGCCGCGCGTGATTTTTACAATCGTCGCCTTGGCTTGCTAACGCCAGTGTCTAAAGCATGGTGTACTGAAGTCGGTATGGAAGTGACTTCGTTGGGTGTGCAGGTACACGGCGGCATGGGCTTTATGCAGGAAACCGGCGCTGAGCAATACATGCGTGATGCCCGAATCTTCCCAATTTACGAAGGCACTAACGGTATTCAGGCGAATGACTTGGTTGGCCGTAAAGTACTGCGTGACAATGGTGAGACGGTTGCTGAGTTTATTGCTGAGCTGCGTACCTTTGAAGCTGATTTAAAAGCACAGTCTGATAGCCAGTTAGCGATTATGACAGCGGCATTTACAGAATCATTGGATGCCTTTGATGCAGCCACACAGTATCTGCTGAGCAATGGTAGCCAAGATCCAAATACCGCCGCTTCTGCATCATTCAACTACATGATGTGCATGGGTGTGATGACCGGTGGTTGGTTGATGATTAAATCAGCGGTTGCAGCTAAGCGCATTATCGCAGAAGGCAATAATGATCCGTTCTACAGCAGCAAAGTGAGCACGGCGCAGTTCTATGCTGAGCAGATTTTGCCACGTGCTTTGGCACACAAAACAGCAGTGATCTCTGGTGCGGATAGCACCATGGCTATGAGTGCCGATCACTTCTGATGAGCATTGTCGTGACGGATCAGATGCAGCGCACTGTGACGCTGCCTGCTCCGGCTAAACGCATTGTTTCACTGGTTCCCTCGCAAACCGAGCTGCTGTTTACGCTCGGTGCGGGGGAATCCGTCGTTGGGCTTACCCGCTTTTGTACCGAGCCGCCTGACAAGGTTGCTGGCATTGCTAAAGTCGGTGGCACGAAAAAGTTTGATTTTGATGCGATTGCCGCATTAAAGCCTGATTTGATTATCGGTAATAAAGAAGAGAATTATCCGGAAGGCATTGCTCAACTGGAACAAGACTATCCGGTTTGGATGAGCGATATCACTACGTTAGATGAGTCGCTGGAGATGGTTCGTGGTATCGGTGAGATTATCGGTCACCCGGAGCAGGCTGAAGTATTTGTTAGAGAAGTTAGCAATAACTTCAATGATCTTTTGCCTGAGCAGTTTTCAAAAGTTAACGTCGCTTATCTGATTTGGCAGAAACCCTTTATGGCCGCCGGCGGCAATACCTTCATCAATGATGTACTGGAGCGAGGTGGCATGCATAATGTGCTGGCTAGCCAACCGCGTTATCCGGAAGTGACTCTGGAGCAGCTGGCAACTTGCGGCGCTGAATACATTCTGCTTTCCAGCGAACCCTTCCCGTTTCGTGAAAAACATATCGAGCAGTTTAAGGCCGAACTACCGGATCAGAAGTTTCTATTGGTCGATGCCATGCCATTCTCCTGGTACGGCAGCCAACTGCTTCACACGGCAGACTATCTGCGCCAGTTACGCACTCAATTTTAGAGGAACACATCTCGTGGGCAATCGTATTTCCAAGGTTTACACGCGCACTGGCGACAGTGGCACAACCGGTATTTCTGGTGACATTCGTTTAAGCAAAAATGATCCCTTGATTCAGGCGATTGGCGAGGTGGATGAGCTTAACTCTGAAATTGGCGTGATCGTGGCGTTTAGCGCTGATGAGGAAATTAATCGGCAGTTACAGGGCATTCAGCACGATTTATTCAACTTAGGCGGCATGCTTTCTTACCCGCAGTTTGATGGCTTTGCAGCCGGCCGGGTTGATGCGTTGGAAGGCTTAATTGATCGTTACAATGAAGAGCTATCGCCCCTGAAGGAGTTTATTTTGCCGGGTGGTAATCAGGCGGCAGCACTGGCTCAGAAGACACGGGCGGTGTGTCGTCGTGTGGAGCGGTGTTTGGTGAGTTTGGGTCAGGCTTATCAGCAGATGCCTGCTGAGTATGACTCGGTGAGTAGTGAGCAATTATCCGGCGCAACCAAATACGTTAATCGTTTATCGGATCTGTTGTTTACGATTGGCCGGGTACTTAATAAGCGGGCTGGCGATGCTGAAATCATGTGGTCCAGTCATCGCACGCAAGCCTAAGCCCATCTAGCGCTTATTTAACCGCCGCCCGAATGGCTTCAACCCGTTTGCGGTTGACGCCCAGGTCGGATTTACCAGAGCGCGAGCCAGAGCGAATCTGTACAACACCCTTGTCATCATCTAAACGAATCTCAACATCATCCGTAAAGCGGAACAGTTTTGACTGAAAGGTTGCCCACACATAAGTCTCGTCTTGTGACTCGATATGGCCACCCTGCTGCTTAATCGTTTCAATCACATTTTCCCACAGGTCATCTAATGATGTGCCTGAGGTGGTCGCAATAGGCTCAATGTATTTTTCTCCGCTGGTCTCGCTGCTGACGCAATTCGGCGTATCCGGACAGGGACGCAATTGGCCATTGACCAAACGGGCTTCCGGTACTTCATCCGTCACAGATAAAAATACGAAATAAGCGCATAGCAATAACACTACCAGCAGTATTATTGATAAGGTGATCTTCATGATCAAGTCCTCCAAAATAGTATTAGGGGATGTATATTCGGGGTTTAGTATTGCGCTTGAATGTCAAAATTGCCCAACCGTCTGACAATCACCACGGCGGTGTTATAGGGGGATTACTCCGTAGTGACATTATCTGGACTGCCTTATGTTTCTTTTGACCAGCGCAATGTTTGATCAAAAAGCCCATAATGTATACCTTACCATACAAGTTTCAGAATAATAAGGATATCAACTATGTTGAATGCGGTCGCAGCCATCTTCACTTGCGGTGATAAGGTTTTCAGTATTAGACGCCAGACACACTTACGCGCATTCCCCGGTTACTATGCGTTTCCTGGTGGCAAGATTGATGAAGGCGATGAGGACTATGCTGGCTCCCAGCCGCTAACCGATGAGTTTCCTGCGGCTGAAATTGGTGCGCTGATTCGAGAGATTGAAGAGGAACTGGGCTTTGACTTAGCTGATGCGATGCGCTTGCAACAAGTAAAGTACGTGAGCAAATTTGGCACCGCCGTGACGCCCGCATTACAAACCCAGCGCTTTAATGCTCACTTTTACAGAGTTGAACTCACTCAGGAACAAACATTTACCCTTGATAGCGGCGAGATTGAGTGGGGGGAATGGATTAGCATGAGCGAACTTTGGCAAATGTATCTGCGTGGCGATGCGTTGATGGTGAAGCCCAATATGTACGCGGCACGCGCTTTGGCTAAGGATAGTCAGGTACGCTCGACACAGCCTTTTTGTGAAGTTTACGATGAGGACAAAATCCCCTATTTAGAGTTATTGAATGGCTTGGGCTATATTCCCGTGCCGTCTAATACCTTGCCTCCAGCCACCACGACCAACTCTTTGTTGATTGGCGATGATGGGGCGTTTAGAGTGCTGACTGATCCTTCAGCGGCTTCGCTGGTGACACTTAGACGTTTGAAAAATACCCTGCAATCTCGCCAACCAGATGCCATTTTGTTAACGCATCATCACCCCGATCATCATGAGCATGCGCCGGACTTAGCGCGTGACCTGCAAGTGCCTATTTTATGCAGTGAAAAGACGCATAAGCGACTACTGAAAAGTTGGGGCGAGCGTTATTTAGATGGGATTGAAGTGCGCTATATAGCGCAGGATGAAGTCATTACGCAGTGGTTGGGTCATGATGTGATTTGCCATGAGTTACCGGGGCATGATGATGGCATGGTGGGCTTAGCGCCGGAAAATCTGGCATGGTTTTATGTGGCGGATTTGGTAGAGCCTGGAACGACCGTGGTAATACCCGAGCCGGAAGGTGATATGGCGGTTTACTTTGAAACGGTTAAACGAGTGATCGCCATGCAGCCGCGCGTGGTTATTCCATCACATGGTTTGCCTTTGGGTGGCGTGCATTTGCTGGAGAAAACGCTGGTGCACCGTGAAACCCGTGAGCAGCAAATCTCAGATTTATATCATCAGGGATTGCGTGAAGATGCCTTGATTGATGCGCTGTATCCGGGGTTGAGCGCCCAACTGCTGCCCTTCGCTCATCAGAACGTTAGGCAGCATTTACGCAAGTTGGGACTTTATCCGGCGTATATTGAAGCGAGTTAGATAACTTCAAGCGGTGCAAGTACTGGTTGTTGGTCTTCTTCAAACCAATGCTCATCGCAGTTATTGCCACGCCCTGCACGGTCCACGCAGATAAAGCGCATGGCGGCAAATGGTGTTAGTAATACATGATGCCATGTGCCTAAGTGATAATTAATCCCTTGGCGGCCATTGGTGATAAAGGCGCGCATATCCGCTTGATCAACCTGCTCGCCTGCCGGTGCCACGACGACTAAAAATGGCGTGTCATCCATTGGAATAAAGGCTTGGCTGCCCTGTGGATGACGCTCTACAAAAGTCACCGTTTCTGGCATGGGGAATACTTTAGCTTCGATCAAACTGATAATGCCATGGCCGTTATCACCAATCGCTTCAACATCTGCCAGCGCATGAAAACGACTCGCCATGCCTGCATTCATTGGAACCGACTCACGGCCTTCGGTTTCGATCACATCACCAAAATCAGCAAAGGCGCGCTGTGTTAGTGGCTCAATACTCAGCATTTTTCCGGGCATAACGACTCCTGTTTAGCAGTAGTTTTAGAGGTTTTTTAATCAGACGTGAGCTTACATACAAGCCCACGCCGAATGGTATTTAAGAAGAAAGTTGAGTGTATCAGCTTTGCCTTAAATACCGACAGTGATTAGGCTTACAACACGCTCAGCTTACTTGATTAGATACCATGGCGAGCGGCCTCCCTTTTGTGCGGCTTTGGCATCGGCACGTTGTCGAACCCAATCCAATGCCTTGTACTGCCAGCGATCAATCAGCTCACTTGGCACACCCGGAATGGGAATAAATGGGTTGGTTCGGCTATCACCATAAATGGCTAAGCGGGTACTTTTGCCAGATTCCGTTCGCTTGTGAATGCCGAAGGTGTTGGCGATCACGAGGGTATTGGGCGGTACTTCAAAGGCAATTGGCTCGGGTAATCCCAGCTCCTTAATCTCGGCCTCGCTGTAGCGCATAGAGCCTCGCTTTGCATAGCGATTACTCTGGTCTTTACCTTCAACACTTTTACGGTATTCGGCTTTAAGGCGCTTCAGTGTCAGACGGTTGGATTGCGGGATAAAGGTAAACGGGCCATTTTCCATCGTGACCTGATCAATGAAAAACCAGCACTTCATGGTTGGATGGAAGGTGTCGGTATGGAAGACTTTTTGAGGGTCTTTCTCGCCTTCGGTGTGATGGTTTTTTACGTTTTCGATATAGTAAAATGGTGCACGAAAATGACCCGCTGTGAAGTGAGCCAGTTTAGCCAACTCTGGCGATTCAACCAGTTTGGCAATCGCAGGTACCGCAGTACGCTTTTCAGGTGACATCACTGCACGTTGAGTTAGGGTATCGCCCTGCCGACCTTCACGGGTTTCGCCAGTGTAATTTCGAGCTTCTTGCTCCAGCTGTTTAAATGCCTCATCACTTAGAAAGTTGGTCTTAAGCAGGTAACCATTTTTGCGGAAGAATGCCCTATCTTCCGGAGCCACTCGCCAACTGAACAGCCACATGCGAAAGCCCATAATAGAATGCGCAAGCACCACCCGCACCACATGCAACCCCATTTTATTTAGCACGCGATTGCCAATAATCGGGTGCGCTTCAAATGACTTGGCGGTGCTCAATAATTGCAGCAGCCAAACAGGTGTCATGAGGGTCTTTTTTAATACGTCAGTCGCAGCCATCGCCATCCACAGCGTTATAGTGATACCCTATTCTATCACTGCATTCAGGCAGTGGCAGGCGCTTATTCGATGCTGTTAGTGTAGGATATCCCTAATCACAATTAACAGGAGTCTATGATGACACGATCCGTTGCCATGATTGCGCACGACCAAAAGAAAGCCGAATTATGCGAATGGTTAATCACTAACCAAGCACATTTTAAAGACCGTCGAATTGTTGCAACCGGCACTACCGGAAAACTGTTATCTGGCCACTTGCCTGATCTGGATATTCATCCATTGAAAAGTGGTCCGCTCGGCGGTGATCAGCAGGTTGGTGCGATGATTGCGGAAGGGCTCTTGGATGCGCTGTTTTTCTTTCAGGACCCAATGACCTCACAGCCGCACGACTCAGATATTAAAGCGCTGGTGCGATTGGCGACGGTTTATGATGTGCCTATCGCCTGTAACCCTAGTACGGCAAACTACATTATCAGCAGCCCCTACTTTGCTAATCCAGAGCTTGCGCCTCAGGCAGACGAAATTTCTGAACAGTATCGGGATTACTTGCAGCGCAATATCAGCCTGTAAACGCGTGCATTAATATGCCCGCTACCGCAAAGCCGAATACCACTGCGATGATAGGTAGCTTAAGGCCTCGTAAGGCAAAGAAACCGGCAATAACTAAAGCCATGTCTAGCGGGGCAATCACGGCGCTGACAAATACAGGGCTATATAATGCGGACAGTAACAGACCGACTACAGCCGCATTGATTCCTGTAATTGCACCGGAGACTTTGGGTTTATTGGCCAGAGTCTCCCAGCTGCCTTGCAAGGCGAGCACCAGCAAAAAGCCGGGTAGGAAGATGGCAATCGTTGCCAGCAAAGCACCGAGGAAAGGCTGTTCTGACATCAGTTCAGCACCTAGGAAACTTCCCAGCGTGAACATCGGCCCCGGCACGGCTTGCGCGGCGGCATATCCCATTAGAAAACGGTCGGTAGCGACTGTTTCGCCAAGTGATTGCTGGAGTAATGGCAATACGACATGCCCGCCACCAAATACCAAGCTACCGGATTGGTAAAAATCTCCCAACAATTTCATCCAATCACTGCTAAAAGCTAATGCTGGTAATGCAACAAATAAGGCGATAAATACGGATAAGTAGCCCCAAGCAATTTTCTGAGTTTTAGCGGGTGAAGCGGGTGATGAAGGCTCTGTTTTGCTGAGGAGTAATCCTAGTGTGGCGGCAACAATCAATACGCCAATTTGTATCCAAAGCCCGGGAACGACCAATAACACCATGGCAGCGGTAACTGCGATTACTTTGGTTAACTTATCTTTGCAAAATGATCCCCACATACTGAGCGTGGCATCGGCGACGACTACAACGGCCAGCAACTTCAGACCGTGAATCAATCCTGAAAACCATGCTGCCTGCGTTTCACTGGGTTGATTGCTGGCTAACAAATACATCAGAATAAAAGAGGGTGTGGTAAAGCCAATAAAAGCGGCAATACCTCCTGCCAGTCCACCTTTTCTTAAGCCAATGGCAAAGCCCACCTGACTGGAACCAGGGCCCGGTAACACCTGACACAGTGCAACCAAACGAGCATAGCCAGCCTCATCAATCCATTTTAATTGCTGCACAAAGGCTTTATGAAAATAGCCAAGGTGAGCAGCTGGCCCACCAAAACTCAGGCAACCTAAGCTTAGGAATTTCCAGAAAATCTCCAGTATCTTTTGCATATTCGACTCGTTGTTTACTGACAGGGTTTAGTCTAAAACGTCATTAGCGACCGTAACATTTAGTAATATCACAGCAATATGACACGGGTATTTAACGCTTGGATTTATAGATCAATTTCTACAATGCCACCCTGCTTTACTGCACGTGACTGGCATAGAATGATAGCCGTTTCACGCTGTTTTTCTGAGAGTACAAAATCCCGATGCTCTACTTCACCGGAAAGCAAACCGCAACGACACACACCGCATAAACCATCGGAGCATTTTACATCAATCGCGATACCGGCAGCTTCTAATGCATCCGTTGGGGATTGCTCGGCACTCACAGCAATATCCTTGCCTGATTTTGCCAGGCGAAGCACGAAGTCATGATTGATGTAGTCTGGGGTATCGGGTACTGAGAAGTATTCTAAGTGCTGTGCTTCATCCGGAAAGCCTGCAGCCTTGGCGGCGGCTAGCACGCTTTGCATATACGCATCAGCTCCGCAGGTGTAGATATGTGAGCCATCCTGATAGTAGCTCAATACTTCAGTCAGGTTTGCCCGTGTGCCATCGGCTGTGCAATGTAATACCACTTTATCGGCCCATGGAGCCGTTGCTAAATCATCCAGAAAGCCCGCCGACTCTTTGGATTTAAAGGAGTAATGCAATTCAAAATCTTTGCCTAAAGCATGTAGTCGATGCGCCATTGCCAGCATTGGCGTAATACCAATTCCACCACCCATCAAATAGGTTTTACTGGCTGATTCAACAAGCGGGAAATGATTACTTGGCTTTGAGATAAACACTTTTCGACCGGGCGTAAATATCCGATGCATTAGCTTGGAGCCACCTTTTCCAGCATCCTCACGTAAGACCGCGATTTGGTATTTTGAACGGTCGGCAGGATCTCCGGATAACGAGTATTGCCTTAAAAACTCTGGTGCCACTACGATATCCAAATGCGCACCCGCTTCCCACGCTGGCAAGTCACTGCCATCCAGTGCTCGTAGCTCATATTTAATAACGTCCGCTGTCATGTGCTCAACTAAACCGACCTCAACTCGCATTACAGGTGAGCCGGTATCCACCCGATACTTGTGTACCATTGTTGTATCGCCACGCTGTAAACGCGCTTGATATTCCTTTGCCGAAATCATGGCTTGGTAAGCTTGAATACCTTTTTCGCGATCCATTGGGTAGGGATAAGGGTATGGGTGAGGCGCGAGCGGTGCCGGATATACTGCCAGCGTTTGTTCTTCGTACTTTAGCTTGAGGTCTTTTTGCAGACTGCGTTCATTTTTGGCTTTGTCAGTTGGTCGGTAATGGCCATCAGCTTGCACTTCGAGATCCCACCACCATTTTTTGGTCAGGTTTAAGCCGCCATTACCAACCGCATCATCTAGTTTTTCCAGCAGCGGTGCAGTTTGTGGAAAGGTCATGGCCAGCGAGCGAAATGGTGCTTCTGAAAATAGTCCTTCCAAATTCCACGGGCAGGTTTTCATGCAGCGACCACACATTGCCCCACCTTCCGTGGTAATTCGGTAGGTTGCGCACTTTTGACTATCCGACTTCCAGATCTCATAACCATTGAACATGCGCTTGGGGCCAGCCGTAATTGCTCCGGAAGGACACTCGCGCGCACACTTATTGCACGACTCACAGAACTTCTGCAAACCAAAATCTATTGGTTTATCGAATGTAAATGACATGTCAGTAGTGACTGCGCCAGACTTGAGCCTTGGGCCAAGGTAAGGGTTTAGAATGACCTCACCGATCCTTGAAACTTCGCCCAAACCTGACAGCAATAATAGAGGTGGTTGCAGCACCTCACCATCCATTACCGTATGCGCTCGTGCGCTATATCCAAGGTTTCGGATATGCTTGGCAATAACTCCACCAATGAGTGAAAATCGCAAATAAGCTCGCATGGATTGTGCAACAGAAATCCAATCATCTCCGGAGGCCCCCTCCATGGTTTCATAACCCTGATCGATGATTATGGAGATAGCGTTTGGGTGGTAAGCATCAATGGGTTCACCAACTGCATCGTGCGAATAGTAAGCCCAATCTGGACATTCAGATAAACCTACCGCATCAGCCCCTAAGAAATAACAGGCTGCTTTGATATTTTCGGCATTGCGCTGCGGGTCTTGGGTATCTGACGTAATAGCCTCGGCGGGATCACCATTTTGAATTAATACGAAAGCCCCTAAAGCACGACGCTGCGCACTGGATTGGGCGGCTTTTCGCACATACAGTCCACCGGTTGCCCCAGCTTGTACTTTTTTACCCATATCGCCAAATTGTGCGCGGGCAAACATGTCAGCGCGCTTCGGCACTCTGGCCACTCGGGCTGAATCGATAAAGGTGGTGGTGGCTTCCACTCGCTTTAGTTTCTCAAATGGATATGCACCATCGACAAAACGGCGGTTCTTATAAAGCTCTTGATTAAAGGCGTTCTTGGCAAAGCCTTTGCCGAGTTTCCAAGCCAATCCATGAGTGTGCGATCGCGGTTGTTCAGCTAATGGCACCAAAGGTTTATCAGACGTTATTTCAAAGGTTGTTGTTACTGCAGCAACACCGAAGCGACTGCCGACATAGGGGTTAACTAACTCATCATTTTCTAGGGTAGCCAAGCCTGCAGCTACCGTCAGGCTGTTTAGATTTACATCACTACTAGTGCCCGTATGCGCTCGGGCTTCATAACCTAAAACTCGTAAATAGTTGGCAATTACGACTGCTGTCTCTGATGCTCGCAGGCAAGCCCGGTGCACTTGAGCATCAGCAATCCATTCATAACCAGGCTCATCAGTTTTTGGGTCGCGAGGGTATTCATATAAGAAAACTAAGGCGTGGGTATGATTGTCGATGGTTGTCGGTGGCGCTTCCATAGACTCTTTTAGCTCAGCCATAATCAGGTCGATACCAGCAGCTAATGTCTTGGTTTGCTTGCTACGAAGGTCTTCTGCCAGAGCGTCTATTCCGGGGTTTCGTAGTGGTTCTGTCAATAAAGCAGATGCTGGTAATTCACAGCACGCAACCATCGAGGCATCGGAAAAATAGCCAAAGCCTTTTAAATGATTTGCACGCTCGATCAAATCTTCAGGACACTCCGACTTCAGCTTATTAACCATGCCATCGCGTAAAGCATCCAGCATGGACTGATACTCATCCATTGCATTAACAACACTTTGAGGTCGGTCAGCACGCTGAAAGCTGATCGGCTTCATTTCGAGGATATTTGATAAATCCACAGCTGACTCACTGCGCTTTAGACGCTCAAGCGGATACGGTCCCATATGAGTCGGTCGATTTTTATCCGAAAAAAAGCGCATCTATTTACCCCTCGATAGTATTTGCAAAGCTGAACTCAACTAAGAGACGCTTATATGTTTGGTTCGTCATCTGATACCTTTTTGCAGCGTGATTCAAGTCCTTATTTTATAGGCACAAACCCTTTGGCAGTTGGCTTATTCGCTTCTGAGATAGCTAGTGATAGATTTTCTCACTAAGCCTTATTCAATTAGCTATCCCAGCAATCGCTTTATGTATCGACTGAAAAATAGCTCAAACTGCCATAAATAGGCGTAATTAGCACAATCAGCCTATTTTCAGTATTTGATCTATGACATATTTAGCTCAGTACAGTCATCCGTTCTGTTGAAGGCTAAGTAATTATTTAGGCTTCCTATCAAAACGATTGACCTTAATCGGTACTTTAACTATTTAACATGCCTCTGTGTTGATTCACAATTGAGGCCTTATCACACCTATTACTTCACACACGGAATATTTCTAATGACAGTTCCACAGGCACCACAGTTTGTACTCAAAGCCAGCTGCCCTGCTACAAGCGGAGTTATTTCCAGAGTTAGTACTTATTTAGCGGATCGTGGTTGTTATATCAATGAGTTAGCTCAGTATGATGATCAACTGACGGGTAAGTTTTTCATGCGCGCAGTGTGCGAAATTCGCACTGGCGATCAGACGATTGAGAGCATTGAAGAAACATTTTCAGAAGTTGCTGATGACTTTGAAATGAAGTTTAGCTTCCATGATACTAGGCAACCAATGCGCGTCGTTATTATGGTCAGCAAGCATGACCATTGTCTGGATGATTTACTCTATCGTCACCGTAAGGGTGAACTTTCAATGGAAATCACTGCGATTGTTTCTAACCACTTGGATTTGCGTCCAATGGCTGAGCGTGAAGGCATTCGATTCATTTACCTACCTGTCACTAAAGATAATAAACTTCAGCAAGAAGAAGCACTGATGGGTGTGATCGAAGAGACTCAGAGTGACTTATTGATTCTTGCACGTTATATGCAGATCTTGAGTAACAATCTTTGTGCAAAACTACGTGGGCAAGCGATCAATATTCACCACTCATTCTTGCCTGGATTTAAAGGTGCTCGTCCTTACTATCAGGCATTTGATCGGGGCGTGAAGCTAATCGGTGCCACAGCTCACTATGTTACTGCTGACTTGGATGAAGGCCCAATCATTGAGCAATCTGTACAGCCTGTTGATCATACATTTGGCCCCGAGGAGTTAACTGCTGCTGGCCGTGATAGTGAAAATATCGCACTGGCTAAAGCGGTTAAGTTACATCTTGATCACAGAGTGTTCATGGATGGAAACAAGACTGTTATTTTTAAGTAATTAGCTTGTTTTGTTATAATACAAGAAAGCGCCTACGGGCGCTTTTTTGTGCCTGCTGATTATTGATTTCGGTTCCTGAGCTCTCAGCTGATGGCTTTATTGAATATTAAATACCCAATACAGGGCTTTCTTGTACTTGATTAATGAGCTTGCGTAGCCGAATGCTAAATCCCAGGCATAAAAAAAGCCCCGGACAGTAATCACTGTACGGGGCCCTTCTGTTCAATCCTGGTAATGTCC